>Ga0187893_10000467_pt1 | contig 105560 bp, 87 predicted proteins | sample MA1701074metaG_FD_139574 | JGI IMG/M metagenome (GOLD analysis project Ga0187893, IMG submission 139574) | White microbial mat communities from a basaltic lava cave in the Kipuka Kanohina Cave System on the Island of Hawaii, USA - MA170107-4 metaG ...
ACCTGGTCCGGGTGAGGGACCCGGCGCCCCTTTGCGCCGGGAGAGGGGCGAAGCCCCTCTCCGCGGGCGGGGTGAGGCCGCCAGGCTCTGCCTGGCGGCCGAGGGGGGGGCGCGAAGCCCCCCCTGCACATAGGCCGGAGGCTGTGAGTCGATAGACTCACAGCCTCTGAGCGGCGGGTGCTGCACCGAGCGGCCGGTGGCGGTCGGGCGACGGCGCGGCGGCGCTACGCTCCGGGCGCGACGGGCGTCGGGTGCGCCCCGTCGTTCCCGGTCGCCCGCTCCCGTTCCCGCTCGCGCTCGGCCCGCGCCCGCGCGCGGAACTCCTTGAGGGCGCGGTGCGCTCCCTCGTCCTCCTGGAAGAAGTGGACGAGGGTGCGGATCGCCTCCATCGTCGCGGGGCTCACATGGTGCTCGATCCCCTCGACGTCCTTCCAGATCGTCTGCTCGTCCTCGACGCCGGCGATCCGCAGGAACTCCGAGAGCGCCTTGTGGCGGCGCTTGACGGACTTGCCGAGCTGCTCGCCCTTCGGCGTGAGCACGATCCCGCGGTAGCGCTCGTACTGGAGGAAGTCCTCGTCCGCGAGCTTCTGGATCATGCGCGTGACGGAGGGCGACTGGACGTTCAGGAGGTTGGCGATGTCGACGACCCGAGCATAGCCCTTCTCCTGCATGAGCTGGTAGATGCGCTCGAGGTAGTCCTCCATGCTCGGCGTCGCCATGCCGCCAGTATACAGGGGCCGTTCGAATCCGCAACCCAAGGAGGAATTGGCCATGCGCCCGTTCGCCCTAGCACTTGCGCTCATCGTCCTCCTCGCCTCCGGCGCCGCCGCCGACGAGAAGCTCTCGAAGGCGGAGATCGAGAAGCGCCTCGACGAGAAGAAGGTGACCCTCAACTTCCCGGACACGCCGCTCGAGGACGCGCTCGTCTTCCTTCAGGACATCACCGGGGTGCCGTTCGAGGTCGACGACGCCGCCAAGCTGGCCGCCGGTGAAGCCGCGGTGAGCCTGAAGCTCAAGGACACGAAGCTGCGCACGGCCCTCGAGCAGATCGTGAGGTCGGCCGGCACGCTCGACTATCGGATCGAGGAGGGCCGCGTGCTCATCATTCTCAAGGGCTCGAAGGACAAGGGGAAATGATCAGAGGGCGACGAGCAACCCCGTCCCGTACATGACGAGCAGGCCGATCACGAACGCCGCCACGTTGCGGCGCGCGAGGAGGTCCTGCCCGTCGCGCCCCATGTGGGCGGCGATCGCGTGGACGACCTGGAGCACGGCCCCGGCGCCGACCGCGAGGAAGAGGGTCGAGAAGACGTCGCTGTACGTGAAGGCGCCGATCCAGGCGCCGGCGATCGTCGGCGCGCCCGCGACGAGCCCGAGGCCGGCGAGGTGCAGGAGCCGCGCCCCCGAGCGCAGGACGGGAGCGACGATCGCGAGGCCCTCGGTCGTGTTGTGGAGGGTGAAGCCGACGACGAGGAACGTCCCGAGGGCGACCTCGCCGAGGACGTAGGCCGCGCCGATCGCCAGCCCTTCGCCCAGGTTGTGGAGCCCGATCCCGATCGCGATGAGGTAGGCGAGCCCGAGCGGCGAGGCGGCCCGCGCCCCGCCCCCGCGCCGCCCGATCGCGAGCAGGCCGAGGAGCGTGCCGATCGTGCCGATCGCGACCAGGCCCTTGCCGTTGTACACGTCGGGCAGGCGCTCGGCGACCTCGAGGGCCTCCTCGACCGCATCGATCGCGAGGAAGAGGAGCAGGCCGGCCGTGAACGCGAGCAGCGCCGAGAGCCAGCGGTCGCCGATCCGCTTCAGGAACGGGAACCAGAGGATCCCGAGGAAGACCGGGATCACGCCGACGTACGCCCCGAGGAGCGCGAACGTCCCGAGGTAACGGGCGTCGGGCTTCGGCGTCTCGGCGGCGACGGGGATGTCCTTCTCGAAGCGGAGGCCGTTGCCCGAGACGATCGTGAACTTGACCGGCTGACCCGCCTCCCAGGGGTAGGCGACGTGGATCTCGGCCCCGTCGAGCCGGCCGAGCTCGCGCCGCGGCTGGATCGAGTGGTCCCAGATGGCCTCGTTGACGAGGAGCTGGGCGACGGTGACGGGCTCCGGGCCGACGTTCCGCACGGTCAGGGCGATGTCGTCGGGCGTCGAGAACACGACGCGCTCGATCGCGAGCTTCTCGATCGGCGCCGGGGGCTTCCCGAGCGGGCCGAGCGTCTCCTCCTCGTACTTGAAGAAGGCGTAGAGCAGCCCAGAGAGCAGGACGAGCGGCATCACGGCCGCGACCGGGAGCGGGATCGCGAGCTCGCGGCGCGGCGGCTTCCCCGGCTCGGGCGCGTCGGCCACGGCTCGCCCTCTCAGCCTTTCCGGGCGATGAAGTGCCCGAGCCAGCCGAGCTCGGCGAACTCGCTCTGGTGGGCGTGGAACATGAAGCGGCCCTCGAACGGGTACGTGAACTCGAGGATCGCGCGCTCCCCCTGGCAGAGCATGATCGTGTCCGTGTAGTCGTCGGGCCTGAGCTTCGTGCCCGTCCGGTAGACGTGGAAGAACGTCGCGTGCGTGTGCAACGAGTTCACGAGGTCGAACTCGGTCACGTTGACGAGGTAGATCCGCTGGAGCTCGCCCACCTTCACCGGGATGGCCCGCTCGTTCGTGTAGTAGTTCGCGTAGCCGTTGACCGTGTAGAACTCGTTCTCCCCGTCCATGTCCGTGTCGAAGCCGTTCATGAGCATGACCATCTCGCGCGCCTTCGGGCGCGGCTCGCGCGGGTCGATGATCATGACGCCGTAGAGCCCCCGCATGATGTGCATGCGCAGCGGCATGACGTGGCAGTGGTAGAGGTGCAGGCCGAAGGGCTCGGCGGTGAAGCGGTACTCGTACGTGCCGCCCGGCCTTATCACCTCGAAGGTGCCGTCCATGTTCCCGGGGTGGAACCCGTGGAAGTGGATCGTGTGCTCCTTGGCGCCGAGGTTCGTGAAGTGGACGACCATCTCGTCGCCCTCGGTCGCGCGGAGCGTCGGCCCCGGGACCGCGCCGTTGAAGGTCCAGGCCGGGAACACGACGCCGGGGGCGATCTCGAGGTTGCGGTCGATGGCGACGACCTCGTACTCGCGCCGGACGCGCCCGCCGCCGAGGTCGGCCGTCACCTTGCCGGTGTCGAAGCTCGCGAGGTAGCGGGCGTAGAAGTCCGCGTCCGGCGCCGGGTAGCGGGCGAGGAGCTCCTGGGCGCGGGCGCCGTCGACCTTGCCCGCCGTCGTCCCGGCCGCCGGCGGGGCCGAGCCCGGCCCGCTGCCGTAGCCCGCCGGCTCGGCCGCCCGCGCCGGCCGGCCTTGCGCGAGGCCGCCGCCGATGGCGGCCGCGGCGCCGAGCGACACGGCCCCGGCCGCCCCGGCGGCCTTCAAGAAGTCGCGGCGGGACACGCCGTTCCACTCGTTGTCGGGCATGGGTCTCTCCCGCGGGCAGGGCAGGGAGGGGACGGGACGGCGCGGCTACTTCTTCGCGGCGCCGTCCTTCTGGATCACGATCTTGCCGCCCATGCCGGGGTGGGCGCAGCACGTGTACGCGAGCTCGCCCGACTCGGGCACGGTCAGCTCGACGACCTCGTACTCCCCGGGCTTCAGCGACCTCGAGCACTTCGCGTCGGTGCCGACCACGCGGAAGTTGTGCTCGGCGCCGCCCTCGACCGCCTCGTCGTTGCGGATGACGAAGCGGACGCGCTCGCCGGGCGCGAGCTGGAGCACCGGGTTCGTGTCGTTGAAGCGGAAGTCCTTCGCGCTCAAGACGATCTCACGAACGGGGCCCGTCGGCCCCTCCTCGCTCAGCGCCCGGCTCACCGCGACCGACGCGAGCCCGACGAGCGCGAGCCCCGCGACCAGCAGGATCGCCGTCTTCCCGACCTTCGACCTGGGCATGGGCATTTCGATGTTTTCCTTCGCTCACTTCCATGTTCGAGGGGAGGATTATTACCCTCGGCTAACTTTCTTCGAGAAGTATATGACGCGAGACCGCGGTTGTCAAGGGTCGGCAAGGGGAGGGGGGAGCGGACCGAGGGAGGGGCGCGCCGCGACGGGGGAGCGCCGCGGCGCGCGGGGAGGGACGCGCGGGGAGGGGGCCCGCGCGTCCGGGGGTCCAGGGGGCTTACTCGGCGCCGCCGTCGAGCAGGGCCTCGATGGGGGCCCGGGCCAAGGCGTCGGGCTGCTCGGCGATCGCCCGCCGGAGCACCGGCTCGGCGAAGCGGCCCTGGCGGCGGATCGCGGCCTCGGCCTCCGCCCGCACGGCCGGCGAAGGATCGGAGAGGCGGCCGACCTCCTTCCGGATGGCCGCCTCGCGGTCGGGCGTGATCAGCTCGAACCGGCCGACGAAGACGCGCACGAGGTCCTTCGGCGCCGGCTCGATCGCGATCGGGAGGACCTCGTCCGTGCGCCGGCGCGGGAGGATGTAGAAGACGCGGAGGCCTTCCTCGAACCAGTCGCCGCGCCACGTCTCGATCATGGCCTTCGCCTCGGCCCCGTAGAGGCCCTGGGTCGTGAGGATCTTCTCGAGGTCGCGCTCGAGGGGCTCGATCCCGGGCCCCGGCTCCGGGCGGGCGAGGACGACCTCGCTCGCCCCGCCGCGCCCGAGGTCGCCGTGGATCCGGTAACCGATCCGTCCGCCGCGGTTCTCGAAGAGGACGACCTGCGAGACCTCGTCCTTTCCGAGGTTCCGGACGCGCACGGTCTCGCCCTCGATCGTGGCCGCGATCGGCAGGTCGAACGTCCCCGCCCCGCGGTAGAAGAGGAACTTCTCGTGCTGGGGCCGGCCGTCGCCCATGCCGGCGCTGCAGACGCGGACGGGCGCGGCGTCCGTCTTCCGCGCCGGGTAGTAGTGGCTCTCGCCCGGCTCGACGGGGAAGGCGACGTCCTTCGCGCCGGGCAGCACCTTCACCGCTCCCCAGTCGATCCCCGTCCCGACGGCGCGCGCCTGCGGGTACCACTCCGTCACGCGGCCCTGCGGGAAGTCGACCTTGACGGACACGGTCGTCTCCAGGTCGGCGTAGAAGTAGAGGACCGGGGTCTCCATCCGGACCTCGACGATCATGCAGCTCTTGCAGCCGCACCCGCGGTCGCGCTCGGGGCTGCAGTGGGCGGCATCCGGCTGGCAGCGACAGCCCGCGTGCCCGCAGATCGAGCAGAGCGCCCCGTGCCGGAGGCCGCGCGGCGCGCCGCCGATCTCGTAGACGAACGACGGCAGGTCGCTCTTGCCGGCGAGCGGCCGCCACTCGAGGGCGACGCCGTCCGCGCCGGCGACGCTCGTGAACGTGCCCCACTCGTGGACGACGAGGCCGGCGGCGCCGGCGCCGTCGCCATCGCCGCGCGCCTCCAGGGCCGGGAACGCGAGCGCCGCGGCGATCGCGAGGAGTGCGAGGAGCAGGCTGCGCATGACCATCCCTCCGTCTCGTCTCTCTTCTTCTTCCTCTTCTCGTCCCGCTCCCTTGTACCGTCGGGCCGGCGCCGGACCGCGCAAAAGCATCGCAAAACGGAACGCCCCGTGAACCGGCGCGGCGCGCCGGGCGTATCATCCTCTGCCATGCTGCTCTTCCTCCCCCCCGGCCTGCTGACGCTCGCCGGCCGCCCGATCGACCTCAGCGGCCGCTGGGTGGGCGCCTACGGACCTCACGGCGACGAGGTCGTCGACGTGCGCCAGAGCGGCGCCGAGGTCGTGGCCGTGAAGGTGACGGGCGACGCGAACGTCCCCGCGGGCCAGACGACGTGGCGGGCCACGCTCCGCGGCTGGTTCGGGCCGGGCGAGGGCCAGGTCGCGGAGACCGGCTTCCGCGACCCGAAGTTCGTGCCGGGGCTGCTGCGTCTGGTCGCCCCGGACCTCATCGTCTTCGAGTGGGAGGGGCTCGGGGCCGTGGTGTTCCGGCGGCTCGGTCAGCCCGAGGAAGGCCGGAAGCCCGACCTCCCTCAAGCGCCAACCCGCTCTCTCACCTGAGCCGCCAGCGGTTGACGACGAAGCTCCGCTCGAGCTCCGCCATCCGCCGCCGGAAGGTCTCCTCGTAGGCCTGCCGCGCCCGCTCCGCCCGGGCGAGGCGGTCGCCGTAGCCGAGCCGAGAGAGCGCTTCGGCCCTGAGCTCGCGCAGGCGCTCGGTCAGCGCGGCCGCCTGGATCGGCCGGTCTCCCCGCGAGACGTAGGGAAGCCCCTCGTACTTCTCGGCGATGCGCAGCTCGATGGCCTCGAGCGCGAGCGCCTCCTCCTGCGAGGTGGCCGCGCCCTCGACCGTCTCCCCGGGCTTCGGCGCGTCGCGGAAGGAGAGGGCCGCCTGGGCGATCGTGGCCACGCTCAGCGCCGCGATCGGGTCCTTCTCCTCCACCCCCGCGAGCCACGCGCGCTCGGCCGCTTCGAGCGCCGCCTCGTCGGCCTTCCGGCCCGAGAGCTCGATCCGCTTCGCCAGGATCAGGCGCGCCTTCTCGCGGATCAGGCGGACGCGCGAGTCGTCGCGCAGCGCTTCGAGCGACACGTCCTCGAGCCGCACGCGCTTCTCCTGGTAGAGCCGCCTCAGCTCCTCGACCTTGCCGTCCTGGAGGACCTCGGCCCGGACGTTGGCGACGTAGACCGTGGGCGTGCGGTGATGGCCGTTCGGCCGGCAGCCGAAGACGACCGACTCGCCGTCGGGCGTGAAGGCGACGTTCGTGAGCCAGCACTCGACGTGGTGCTTCCCGTGGAAGAGGCGACCTCCCGAGGGGACGTCGAACACCCAGAGGTCGCAGCTCTCGTCGCCGACGGCGAGCCGCTTCCCGTCCGGGCTGTAGCCGAGGGCCGTGATCCAGAACGGCTGCTGCCTCGTGATCACGCGCTCCTCGCCGGTCGCGACGTCGATCTCGTGGAGGCTGCGGCCGCGGCCGCCGTACGCGACCCGGGCGCCGTCGGGCGCGAACGCGACCGCGTGGAGGGCCGCGCCGCCGCGGGACGTGCGCACGAGCGCCAGCTCGGGCAGCGTCCAGATCCGGATCGCCCCGTCGGTGTGGACCGAGGCGAGGCGCGCCCCGTCCGGGCTCACGGCCAGGTTCGTCGCCGGCGGCAGGCTCCAGACGATCGCCGTCTCGGGGTCGACGCGCCCCCGGACCTCGCGCACCGGGGCGAGGTCGGGGAGCGAGCGCAGCTCGAGCGCCCGCCCGCGCGCGATGACGGCGTGCCGCGCGCCGGGCGCGACCGCGAGCGCCCGGACGGCGGTCCTCCGCGCCGTGGCGCCGAGGACGCGCCCGGTCGCCGGGTCGACGGCCTGGAGCGCCCCGCCCGCGAGGGCCGCGACGAGCACCTCCCCCGCCGGGTCGGTCGCGACGAGGCTCACGGGCACGGTCGAGAACCGCGCCCGGCGCGCGACCTCGCCCGTGCGGGCATCCCAGACGACCAGCTCGCCGGCGCTCGTCCCGGCGACCACGCGCCCGCCGTCCTTCGTGAAGACGAGGCCCGGCAGGTGCGAGACCTCGCGGCCCGCCTCCTGCGGCAACCGGTACGACGGGGCGACGACGACCTCCTGGGCCGCCGCGAGCGGGGCCCAGGAAACGACGACGGCCGCGAACGCGCGCGCGATCGCGGCCCGGCCGATGCGTGCCACCATGGCCACCCCCTCTGGACAGAAAGCTCCGTCTCTCCAGTATACGCACCCGGCCCGGGCGCGGCCCGGGCGTGCGCGCGCGCGTCAGTTCTTCTTCAGCTTCCACCGGTTGAGGAGGAAGCTCGACTGGAGCTCCTGCACGCGCTTCGCGAGCGTCTCCTGGTAGGCCTTCCGGGCCGCCTCGGCCTTCGCCAGCCCCTCGGCGACCGCGGCCTGCGACGCCGCCTGCTTCTTCAGCTCGGCCAGCTCCTGGTCGAGGGGCGCGAGGGCCTCCGCGCGCTTGCGGGACTCGGCCGCCGCGGCCGTCGTCTCCCCGGCCAGGCGTTGCTCCTCGGCCTTCCTCGCGGCCTCGGCCTCGACCTGCGCGAGCTGCTCGCCCGGCGCGAGCGCGGGCGCGGGCGCGGGAGGGGGCTCGCCCGCGATCGGGACCTCCGCGAGACCGTCGAGCGGTCCGCCCGACGGGAGATCGAAGCCGAGTCCCGTCCCGCCGCTTCCGTACCCGTACGAGGTGCCCGCTGCGGGCGCGACCGTCTGCGTCGCGGCCTCGGGGATCGGCCCGCCGGTGAGCCATTGCCGCTCGAGGGCGTCGAGCTTCTTCTCGTCGGCTCTCTCGCCCCTGGCCTCGACCCGCTTCGCCAGCACGCCGCGGACCTTGTCGCGCGTCTCGCGGTTCCCGTCCTCCACCCAGATCTCCCAGCACTGGGCCTCGATCCGGCGCCGCTCCCCCGCGAGGCGCTGCACGCTCTCGTCGCCCAGGGCCTCGGCGTGCACGTTCGCCGTGTAGATGGCCGGCTTCCCCGCGTGGCTGTTGGGCCGGCAGCCGAAGAGGAACGTCTCCTGGTCGGGCGCCCAGGCGACGCTCGAGAGCCAGCACTCGACGTGGTGCTTGCCGTGGAAGAGGCGCTTCCGCGCCTCGACGTCGTAGAGCCAGATGTCGCAGCTCTCGTCGCCGATCGCGAGCGTCTTTCCGTCGCGGCTGTAGCCGACGGCCGTGATCCAGTACGGCTGGCCCTCGGCGATGGTGCGCTCGTGACCGGTCGCGACGTCCATCTCGTGGACGATGTTGGCCTCGCCGCCGAAGGCGACCTTCGCGCCGTCGGGCGAGAACGCGACCGCGTGGAGCGGCGACGCCTTCTCGGACTTCTTCTCCCCCGGGGCGAGCCCCGGCAGGCTCCAGAGCCTGAGCTTGCCGTCGCGGCCGACCGAGGCGAGGAGCTTCCCGTCCGGGCTGGCGGCGAGGTTCGTCACCTCGGTCGCGTGGGCCGCCGCGACCGCGCCGACCACCGTCAGGCTCGGGACGGAGCGGACCTCGATCGCCGTCTTGCGGGCGATCGCGATGTGCTTGCCGTCCGGCGCGATGACGAGCGTGCGGGCGGCCTCGACCTTCTCCTCGGCCGCGACGACCTTGCCCGTCTTCGGGTCGACGACCTCGAGCGCGCCGCTCTCGAGGAGGGCGACGAGGACCGTGCCCTCGGGGTCCATGGCCAGCGCCAGGACGGGCGAGTCGGCGAACTTCACGCGCTGGGCGATCTCGCCCCTGGCCGTCTCCCAGGCGATGACCTCTCCCTGGCTCGTCCCGGCGATGAGCCGCGCCCCGTCCTTCGTGAAGACGACGCCGGGCATGTGCGAGACCTCGCGGCCCGCCTCCTGCGGGAGCCTGAAGGACGGCGCGAGCTCGACCTGGGCCGCGGGCGGAGCCGGCGGCGGCGGCACGGGCGGCGCGGGCGGGGGCTCATCGGCGCGAACGGCCCCGGAAACGGCGAGCGCCGCGGCGAGCGCGCCGGCGGCGACGTGGCGGGCCTGAAGCATGGGGACCCTCCCTCACTCTCTCGGGTAGTTAGACCGACGAGGGCGAGGGAGGGTTCGGGGAGGGGAGGGAATCGGCCTACCGCTTGAGCCTCCACTGGTTCACGCAGAAGCTCCCGCGGATCTCGTCGCAGCGCCTCTTCAGCGCCTCGACGTGCGCCTTCGTCTGGGCCTCGAGCTTCGCGAGCGTCTCCTGCATGGCCGGGTCCTTCTTCAGCTCCTCGTGGACGGCGAGGAGGTCCTTGTCGATGGCCTCGAGCTCCTTCCGCTGCTCGGCGGTGAGCTGCGGGCCGGCGTAGGCCTGCTTCTCCTGGAGCGCGTTCGCGAAGCTGAGCTGCACGCCGTCCGGCTCGAGCTGCGGCGCGTTGCCGTCGAACGTCTGGAGGCTGCCCGAGAAGTCGATCGCCGGCGCCCCGCCGGCGACCGCCACGAGCGGCGTCTGCCCCTGCGCGAGCTGGCGCTCGCCCTGCTCGATCGCCGCCTTCGCCTGGTCGTCGGCGATCCCGAGGAGCCTTCTCTTCTTCTCGAGGAGGTCGCGCGTCCGCGCCTGGAGCTCGGCGTTCTTCGGGTCGGCGTAGAGCTTCCCGACCGCCTCCTCGAGCTCGGCGCGCATCTCGAGCGCGGCCTGGACGTCCGCCGCCTGTCCCGCCTCGGCCAGGACGTTCGGCTCGTAGATCGCGGGCTTGCTCCCGCCGCCCAGGCCGTTCGGGCGGCAGCCGAAGAGGAACGCCTCGTTGTCGGGCGCCCAGGCGACGCTCGAGAGCCAGCACTCGACGTGGTGCTTGCTGTGGAAGAGCTTCTTCGTCGCCTCGACGTCGAAGAGCCAGATGTCGCAGCTCTCGTCTCCGAACGCGAGGACCTTGCCGTCCGGGCTGTAGCCGCAGGACGTGATCCAGTACGGCTGGTCCTTCGCGATGACGCGCGGGGCGCCGCCCGCCGCCGCCGCGGCCGCGATCTCGGCCTCGTAGACGACGCGCGACTGGCCGCCGTACGCGATCCGCCGGCCGTCGGGCGAGAAGGCGACGGCGTAGAGCGGGAAGCCCTCCTCGAACGAGCGCTCGACCTCGAGGGCGGGGAGCTTCCAGACCTTCGCCAGCCCGTCGCTCCCGACGGACGCGAGCCGCGCGCCGTCGGGCGCGAACGCGAGCCCGGTGACGCCGGCGCCGCCGCGCCCGTCGGCCTGGCCCTTGCCGGCGCCCGTGCCGTGCGCCTCGGCGACCGTCTTCACGACCTCGAGCGCGGGCAGCGACCGCACCTCGATCGCCGCCCCGCGCGCGATCGCGAGCATCTTCCCGTCCGGCGAGACGACCATGGTGACGGACTTCGCGACCTGCTCGGCGGCGCCCAGGACCTTGCCGGTCGCCGTCTCGAGGACCTTGAGCGCCCCGTTCTCGAGCAGGGCGACGAGGACCGCGCCCTCCCGGTCGGCCGCGAGGGCCGCGATCGCCGAGTCGGCGAACGTCACCCGCGAGATCGTCTCGCGCTTGGCCGCGTCCCAGACGATGACCTCGCCGTTGCTGGTCCCCGTGATCAGCCGCTTCCCGTCCTCCGTGAAGACGACGGCGGGGATGTGCGTGACCTCCTTCCCGGGCTGCTGCGGCAGCCGGAAGGACTCCTCGAGCCGGATCTCGGGCGGCTTCTCGGGTGGGGCGGGCGGCGGCGGGACCGGCTTGTCCGGTGGCTCGTCCGCGCCCGCGGCACCGGCCAGGAGGCCGAGCGCACCGAAGAGCGACGCCGCGCAAAGAAGGGAACGACGCATGGGGGCCTCCGTCCTCTCTCGTGTCCTTGTCCACGAGATGAGACGGCCGCCCGGCGCGGCCCCTCCCGCAAAGCCTGCGCAAAACCCGCGCGCCCAGGCGGGGGGCGGATCGCGAGCGATCGGGGCTCAGGCCGTCGAGACCGCCGCGTCGGAGGAAGGGAACGGGAGCCCGCCGGTGGTCGACTCGCCCGTCGTGTCCCGGCACCAGACGGTCATCCCGGTCATCCGGGCCAGGCCGAGGATGGTGGCGAAGGAGGCGTCGGCGGCGTCTCTTCCGGTCCCGATCCGGACGAACCCCCCGACCGGCGCCCGCCGGGACGCGTCGAACAGGTACCAGCGATCCCCGAGGTAAGCCTCGAAGACGCCGTGGAAGTCCAGCGGTTCGAGACCGACGGCGTAGACGGAGACGTACCGGGCGGGAATGCAGAGCGCCCGGCAGAGGGCGATCGCCAGGTGCGCGTAATCGCGACAGACGCCCGTCCGCTGCACGAGCACGTCGCAGGCGGTCGTGTGGGCGGTCGTGCTCCCCGGCAGGTACTGGAGGTGGCCGTACGTCCAGTTGCAGACGGCCGTGACCCGCGAGTAACCGGGGAGGAGGTGGCCGAACTCCTGGTTGGCGAAGCGGAGGAGGCGGTCCGACTCGCAGTACCGGCTCGGGTGGAGGTAGGGGAGGACATCCGGCCGGAGAGTGGCGTAGTAGGCCTCCTGGACCTTCGGCGGGTCCTCCACGCTCGGCCGGAGCTCGACGGTCGCCACGTAGGAGATGGCGAGCGGTCCGGCCGGGGCCGAGACCCGGAAGATGCGGTTGTCCTCGAAGCCGACGATGCGCTCCTCGGATGCGGTCCTCGGCTCGAGCGCGAACGACTCGGTGAGGACGCCCTGGTAGGGCGTGCGGGCGGCGGCGACGCTGACGAGGAGCGTCGAGGGCTCGGGGACCTCGTAGTGGAGCCCGCAGCCGACGGCGACGAGGCTCACGGGCGTGACCCGGCCGCCGGCGCCGGCGCGGCCGCGGCCGCGGCCCCGGTCCGGCCGCCGACCGGCCGTCCCATGCGCCGGAGCCAGCGCCAGTGCGAGCGGACCGCCGCCAGGAACCCGTCGTGGGCGGCGTAGCGGACGCCGCGCTCGGCGCAGAACGCCTCCACGATCGCCGAGATGCGCGGGTAGTGGACGTGGCAGATCCGCGGGAAGAGGTGGTGCTCGATCTGGAAGTTGAGCCCGCCGACGTACCAGGTCAGCAGGCGGTTCCGCCGGGCGAAGTCGACCGTCGTCTGGACCTGATGGACGGCCCATCCGCCCGGCACCGGACGGTCTCCGGGCGGCACGGCCGGGAAGTCCGCCTCCTCGACGCAGTGGGCGAGCTGGAAGACGACGCCGAGGACGAGGCCGACGAGCCACGCCGTCGCCACGTAGAAGAGGGCCACCACCCAGAAGGGGTGGAAGAGCAGCGGCAGGGCGAACGCCCACCCGACGAAGATCGCCTTCCCGCCGATCACCTGGAGCAGCGAGAGGCCTCTCGGCCGCGGGAACGGGCGGCCCGCGATCCGGGCCCGCGCCAGGCTCTTGAAGTCGTCGAGGAGCTGCCACTTGGGGCCGAGGAACCCGTAGAGCGCCCACACGTAGATGTGCTGGAACCGGTGGGGGCGGTAGCGGGGCTGCTCGGGCGCGAGGCGGGCGAACGGGCCGACGTCGATGTCGTCGTCCACGCCGTTCAGGTTCGGGTACGTGTGATGGAAGATGTTGTGCTTCCACTGCCAGACGTAGGAGCTTCCGCCGAGCAGGTCGAGCGTCGCGCCCATCAGGCGGTTCACGCCGCCCCTCCGGGAGTAGGCGCCGTGGTTGGCGTCGTGCTGGACGCCGAAGCCGATCCCCGCCATCGCGAGGGCGAGCGACCCGGCGAGCAGCGCCCCCTGCCAGAAGGTCGCGGCCGCGAAGACGAGGAGCGCGTACGACGCGCCGAACCAGAGGAGCAGGACCGCGGTCTTCAGGTACAGGCGCGGGCTGTCCTGCGCCGAGAGGCCGGCCTGCCGGAGATCGTCGTGGACCCGGCGCTTGAGCGCCCGGTAGAAGCCCCCGTCTCCGGCGAACGTGACCCGGCCCCCGTCCGCGGCGGCCGTCCGGCCCGGGCCTGCGACCGTGGCGCTCATCCCGCTTCCGCCGCGCGCTCGGCGCCGCGCCGCGGCTGGACCTCGACGCCGCTCCGCGCGATGATGAACGGGTGGGCCTCGCGGCTGTGCTCGGTGCCGCGCATCTTGACGATCCTCAGGAACCGCTGCCGCTTGCCTGCGGACCGCCGCTGCGTGAGCAGGATCAGGCCGTCGACCACGGAGAACAGCGGATTGAACGCGCGCTCGGTCGCCCGGTAGCCGCCGAGGAGGAACGACGTGCAGTCCCAGACCATGAGCCTGACGGCGATCTCGTAGCCGAACCTCCGGAGGTCCTCCTTCGACCGGGCGAGGTCGTCGAACGCCTTGAAGCTGTCGACGACGACCAACGTCGGCTTCGCCTTCTCGACGTGCTCCATGATGTGGTCGGCGGCCTGCTCGAGGCCGCCCGTCCGCGCCACGTCGCCGAGGTCGATGAACCGGACGCCGTCCTCGAGCCTCGCCGCGTCGAAGAAGGCGAACTGCCCGAGGAAGCGGAGCGTCTTCGCCGTCGGCTCGGAGAGGGTGTTGAAGTAGAGGGCCCGGCCGGCGGCGGAGGCGTGCTGGAAGCAGACCTGCTGGGCGAGGATCGTCTTGCCGGCGCCGGGCGGTCCGGCCAGGACGGTCATCGAGCCCGTCGGCAGCCCGCCGCCGAGGATCGCGTCCAGGCGCGGGAGGCCGGACTCGAGGCGCGGGATCTCCAGCCTGTCGGTCATGTCGAGGCTCCTCCTCCTCCTCCTCCTCCGGATCGCGCGCCGCTGCCCGCGGGGGCCTGGTCATCTCCGGGCGTCCGTCCGCTCCTCGCCAGCTCCCGGTGGAGCAAGGGCGTCAGGGCCTCGCCCGTCAGGCCCCCGAGGGTCACGAGCAGCTCGACCAGGAGGAGGCGCAGCGCCTCCGTCAGCTCGGGGTCGAGCGTCGCCCGCCCGCCCTCGCGCAGATCGCGGAACGAGAGCCCCGTGGCCTCGACCTGGATCGACGAGAGCCGCGGGAAGGCCTTCGCGACCTCCCCGAGCGCGCGCCCGGCGGCGGTCGAGAGCGTCAGCTCCCCGAGCGTGGCGAGGGCGGGCCGCCAGAGGGCCGCGAAGGCCTGGTCGAAGAGCGCGAGCCGCTGGACCGGCCGGACGCCGGTCGCGGCCTGCGCCATCCAGGCGCTCACCCACGCGTCGTGGTGCTCCCGGAACGACAGAAAGCGGCGCGGAATCGCCACGGTCCTTGTTCCTCCGACCCCGGACGACGCACACGGCGCGCCGGGAACCCCCGTCATTCCCGCAACCGGCGACGCCCGGCGGAGTAACGCCCGAGGAGCGGGGACCGGGGCGAGGCGCTCACGGGCCCGGCGGCGCGGATGATCCACGGGTGGTGAGGCAAGGGCCGCGCATGCCGTCCGGCCGGCCCGGCGTTAAAATGGATCGCGATGGACGGACCCGCGCTCCGCATCCTGGTCGTCGACGACGAGCCTCAGGTCCGCTCATCCCTCAAGGACGGACTCCTCGGGGACGGCTACGAGGTCGCCGAGGCCGAGGACGGGAGGTCGGCCGCCGCCGTGCTGGAGCGGGAGATGCCGGACCTCGTCCTGCTCGACATCCAGCTCCACGACACGGACGGCATCGGCATCCTGAAGCGCATCCGCGAGCGGGCGCCCGACCTGCAGGTGATCGTCATCGCCACCCACTCGTCCGTCGGCGCCGCCGTCGAGGCCATGAAGGTCGGCGCGTACGACTACCTGGCCAAGCCCGTCGACCGGGACGCCCTGTCCATCACGGTCCGGCGGGCGCTCGAGACCTCGCAGCTCCGCCGCGAGCTGCGCGCCCACGTCCACGACCAGAGGGTCCGCTTCGGCCTGCACAACCTCGTGGGCCGGTCGAAGCCCATGCGCGCCGTCGTCGACCTCGTCCGCAAGGTCTCGGCGAGCCAGGCGACGACGGTCCTCCTCCGGGGCGAGAGCGGGACCGGGAAGGACGTGATCGCGCGGGCGATCCACGACGAGTCATCGCGCGCCGACAAGCCCTTCATGAACATCACCTGCACGGCGCTCCAGGACACGCTGCTCGAGAGCGAGCTCTTCGGCCACGAGAGGGGCTCCTTCACCGACGCCAAGGTGCAGAAGAAGGGGCTCTTCGAGCTGGCCCACGGCGGCACGGTCCTCATGGACGAGATCGGCGACATGTCGCCCGCGCTCCAGGGCAAGGTCCTGCGCGTCCTCGAGGAGAAGGCCTTCAAGCGCATCGGCGGGACCCAGGACATCCGCGTGGACGTCCGGGTGATCGCGGCCACGAACCGCAACCTCGAGGGCCTGATCCAGGAGAAGCGGTTCCGCGAGGACCTTTACTACCGCCTGAACATCATCACGATCGACGTCCCGCCGCTCCGGGCCCGCCGCGAGGACGTGGCGCTCCTCGCCGAGCACTTCGTCCGGCACTTCGCCCGCGAGCTGAGGAAGGACCCGGCCCGGATCTCCGCCGAGGCGGCGCGGAAGCTCGAGCGCTACGACTGGCCCGGGAACGTCCGCGAGCTGAGGAACGTCATCGAGCGCGCGCTCCTGCTCGGCTCGGGACCGACGCTCGAGGCGGGCGACCTGGCGCTCGGGCGCGCCGCCCCTCCGGCCGAGCCGGGACCGCGCCGCCTCGCGCTCCCGCCGGAGGGGCTCCGCTTCGACGACCTCGAGAGGGACCTGGTCTCCCAGGCCATCGAGCGGGCCGGCGGCAACCAGACCCGGGCGGCGGAGCTGCTCGGGATGACGCGCGACAAGCTCCACTACCGGCTCGAGAAGTACGGCCTCCTCAGGCCCGACGCGGGCTCCTGAAGGGCGCGGACCGCGCGGGCGGGGCCGGGCCGTCGCGCCCGCCGCCCGGCTTCCGGGGGCCGTGGCTTTCCCACGCCCGCTCGGTCAAGACCCGCGGGGCGGCCGCCCCTCGCCGGACGCGGGGCGGTCCGCAGGTCCTTCCGGGTCGAGCGCTTCCGGAGATCGGGCCCGCCCGGGCCCGCATTTGCGAGGTTGTTCTCGATGCGCTCGTCTCGGGCGAGCGAGGGGAGCCCCATGCTCGCACGCCTCCTCCACTGGCTCGTGGGCCGAAGGCAACCCCCGAAGGGAGACGCGACCGCGATCCCGGCGGGGGCCGTCCTCCTGAACGGGGGCGTCGACTACGCCTTCGAGGTCCTCGGCTACCAGGGGCCGCTCGAGGCGATCTATCGCGAGCTTCGGGCGGCGGGGGGGGACGGCGACTGCCGCGTGATCGTGGCCCTCGCCTCCGAGCCGGGCAACCACCACAACGCCCACGCCATCAGCGTCTCGATCGGCGCGCGCAAGGTCGCCCAGTTCCCGCGCGGCGACGGGAGGAAGTACAGCGGGATCATCGCCGACGCGGCGAAGCGCGGGCCCGTCGTGTGCCGGGCGAGCGTCAGAGCGCCTCCCGACGAGGGTGCCGGGGAGGGCGGATTCCGCGTGTTCCTGGACCTCGCCTCCCCGAACAAGGCGGTCCCCCCGCAGGGTGGGTCGAGGCCGGAGGCGGCATCGTGAACGACAAGAGCTACATGAACGGCGAGGTGATGGAATCCTTCTGGGTCGCCCGGAGCCTCGCCACGACGGCCATCCAGGAGCTTGGCCGGACCCCCGATCGGGCCGGGGCGATCGACGCCATGCGCCGCGGGCTCGGACGGATCGAGGCGGCCGGCCGGGCGCTCGAGGCCGGGGATCCGACCCAGGCGCTCCGGGACCTGGTCGAGGCGGAACGCGCCGCGACCGAGGCCAAGGCCCTGGCGAACCGCCACCCGACGGCCCCGGCGCCGGACGTGCCCGACTTCTCGTCGGACCTCCTCGACCAGACGTGCAGCGCGGTCGACCGGGTGGCGCACCGCGTGCGCAACGCCTCGAGCCGCCACACGTCCTTCGGCGCGATCGCGACGCCGCCCTCGGAGCGGCGCCCCTGAAGGAAGTCTAGAAGAGCCGGCCCTCGCGCTCCCCCGGCGCGGGCGCGCGCTCGCCGCCGCCCCGGGCCGGCTGCTGCAGGTGGTCGCGCGTCAGCCGGAGCAGGTCCATGAGGTAGGCCGCGATCGTCACGTGGCCGGCCTTGAACCAGACGATCTCGGGCTCGCCCATCGCCCGCCAGAGGGCCTCGGTCGAGGCGCGGGGGATGATCTCGTCCCTGTCGGCGTTGATCATGAGGACGTGCTTGCCGCGCAGGCGGTGGGCGAAGCGGCAGGGCTCGATCGGGCGCACGAGGGCCTCGATGTCCGCCCGCGTGAGGCCCCGCTCCTCGAGCGTGCGGCGGATGCCGCGCGTCTCGTCCGAGGGGTGGAGGAAGATCGAGGGCAGGTCGCCGCCGCCGATGATGAGGACGTTCCGCCCGAAGCGCGGGTCGACGCCGCCGACGATCGAGCCGAGCATGGCGCCGAGGGAGATGCCGACGACGCCGAGCCGCTCCGGATCGACGTCCGGACGCGAGAGCAGCCAGTCGCCGGCCCGGCGGACGTCGAGGACGGCCTGGCGCGCGCCGTCGCGGAAGGCCTCGAGGTCGCCGCCCGAGAAGATCCGGCGCGCCCGCGGCTCGTCCTTCGGGCGGCGCTGGTTGTAGAACGGGAACTCGACGTAGAGGGCCGCGACCCCGCTCCGCGCGAGGTAGTCGCAGAGGACCTCCTCGATCGTGAACTCGCCGCCCAGGTGGTGGAGGACGCAGACGGCCGGGACGCGCGCGCCCGCGGGCACGCCCTGGGGCGGGAAGAACTTGCACCAGACGACGTTGTTCTCGGGGAAGGGCGTGACGACCGGCGACGGGAACGTCAGCTCGTAGACCTCGACCGCGCCGCCCGGCCCCGTCTTGAGCGGCTTCATCTCCCACTCGAAGGCGGCGTCGCTGCCGCGGAAGGCCTCGAGGTCGGCGCGCAGCTCGGCATCGGCGACGCCCGAGAGGTCGAGGGCGACGCCCCGCGCCGCGCCGCGGATCGGCGTCTCCTCGGCGCGCGCCGCGGGCGGGGCCGGGGCCGCGAGGGGGGCGAGAACGAGCGCCAGAAAAATTCCCGTAATCGCGCGCATGGTCTTCCTCCCCAAAGGGTTCGTTTATAGCGCGCGCCTCGCCCCTCGTAAAGCGATGTCGGACCCGCGTGGTAGAAGGCGGGTGACATGCTGACCGTCGTCCACGCCTCCGACCTCCACCTCGGCCTCGATCCTTACGGGCGAGAGGAGCGCTACCTCGACTACTTCCGCGGCCTCGAGGCCGTGGTCGACGCGGCCCTCGCCCGGCGCGCCGACCTCGTGCTCCTCTCGGGCGACCTCTTCGACCAGAAGAACGTCCGGCCGCGGACGCTCGCCCACACGACCCGGATCCTGAAGCGGCTGCGCTCGGCCGGGATCCCGGTGTTCGCGATCCACGGGAACCACGACCGCTTCATCCAGGAGGACCGGGTCACCTGGCTCGCCTACCTCTCGAAGGAGGGGCTGCTCCACCACCTCGAGCCGGCGCGCGACGCGGGGACCGGGCAGCTCCGCTTCGCCCCGTGGGACGAGGCGGAGCGGGCCGGCACCCTCTACGAGGGCGACCGTTACCGGGTCATCGGCCTCGGCTACCCGGGCGGCGGGATCGCGCGCGACCTCGAGGACGCGGCCGCCGAGATGGGCCGGCTCGCGGCTGCGGGGACCGACGCCTCGAAGCCGACCTTCGTCCTCCTCCACGCCGGGCTGGACGGCGGGCTCGGCCCGATCGACGGCGGCGTGACGGCGACCGATCTCGAGCGGCTGCGGCCCCACGTCCGCTACCTCGGCCTCGGGCACCTCCACCGGCGGGTCGAGCGCGACGGCTGGGTCTTCGGCCCCGGCTGCCTGGAGGCGACCTCGATCGACGAGCACGCCCAGGACCGCGGGTTCTTCGTGGCGACGGTGCCGCTCGAGGGGGGAGCCCCGATCGCCGTGCGGCGCGTGCCCTTCGCCGGCCGCCCGGTCGTGCGGCGGCGTCTCGACCTCGAGGCCGAGACGCCGCTCGAAGAGGTCGGGCCGCGCCTCGAGGCCCTGCTCGACGAGGCGACCGAGCTCGAGCGGGCCCGCTTCAAGGGCTCGATCTTCGAGGTCGCGGTCTCGGGGCGCGTCGCCTTCGACCGCCTCGACCTCGACGTCGCCCGCCTCCGGCGGATCCTGCTCCAGAAGACGGGCGCGCTCGTCGCCGTCGTCACCCTCGACCTCGTCGAGGAGGCCCTCGTCCTCGAGGCCGGGCTCGGGCGCGATGCCCTCGAGCGGCGCGTCTTCGAGCGGCTCGTACGGGCCGGCGACTACCGGCGCTGCGAGGCGGAGGTCGTGGACCTCGCGCTCCGCCTGATCCCGCGGCTCGAGCAGGGGGCGCCGCCCGAGGAGCTGGCGGCCGCCGTCTCGGGCCTGCGCGAGATGCTCGAGGCGCGGGGCGCGCTGCCGCAAGGCCGCGGCGGGAGGCTCCAGCGACGGTCGGTTTCTTCGCCACAGGGCCAGAGAGAGAGCTAGCCACAGAGATCCACAGAGATCCACGGAGGACCTTCGTGCTTCTCACGCGCCTCCACCTCGAGAACATTCGCAGCTACCGGCGGGCGACCATCGACCTCGCGCCCGGCCTGACGTACGTCCTCGGGCCGAACGGGGCCGGCAAGAGCACGATCCCGCTCGCCGTCGGCTGCGCCCTCTTCGGCGTCCGCGACTACGGGCGCCTGCTCCGGAAGGGCGCCGGCAGCGGGCGCGTGGTCGCCTGCTTCCGCCCGTCCGCCTCCGAGCCGGCCTTCGCGGCCGTGCGCGAGATCGAGCGCCGGGCCGACGACGGCTTCGCCGGCGACGTCTGGTACGTGGCGCCCTACGACGAGGAGGCCGGGCGCGACGACGTGGACCGCGGGATCGGGCGGCCGCTCGCCGAGAAGGCCGAGGCCGTCCAGGCGCTCCTCCGCGAGCGGCTGCGGCTGCCCGAGCGGGCGACGGCGCCCGACGTCTTCGTCCAGATCGTCGGCGTCCCTCAGGGCGAGCTGGTCGCGGCCTTCCTCCTGCCCGAGCGGGCCCGGCGCGAGACGTTCGACGCCGTGTTCGACGCGCAGCGCTACGAGAAGCTCGGCGCCGGGCTCAAGCCGGCCGAGGACCTGGTCGTCGCGGCCGAGCGCGAGCAGCACGACCTCGCCATCGGTCTCGAGGCGGCCGTCGAGCCCTACGCCGGCGTCGAGGCCGCCCACGCGGAGAAGGCCGCCGAGCGGCGGCGGGCGGCCGCGGCCCTTTCGGCCGCGCGCACTCGCGAGTCGGAGGCGCGGGCGGCGCACGGGCGGGCGCTGAGGCTCGCGCGCGAGGTCGAGGCGCTGGCCCGCGAGGCCGAGCGGACCGGGTCGGCCGTCCCGGCGCTCGCGGCCGCCCTCGCCCGGGCCGAGGCGCGGCGGGCGCGGGCCGAGGAGATCGCGGCCGCGCTCGAGCGCGGGGCCTCGCGCCTCCGCGCCCACGAGGCGGTCGAGCGCGACCTGCGGGCGGCCGAGGCCCGGGTCGCGGCCCGGGCCCGGGCCCGGGCCGAGGCCGAGGCGGCCTCGCGGCGCGCGATCGCGAAGCGGGCCGCGCTCATCGAGCGCGAGCGCCAGGCGGAGGAGGAGGCGCGGGCGATCGCGGCCGGGGCCGATGCCCTCACCCGCCGCCGCGCCGCCGCCCTCGCCGAGGCCGCGGCCGCCGCGGAGGAGGACGAGGCGGCGGCGGCGACCCTCGCCGCCGCCGAGCGGCGGGCGCAGGCGGCCCGCGAGCTCGCGGCCGGCGTCGAGCGGCTCGGGGCCGAGGCGGCGCGCGCGACGGACCGGGCCGACCGGGCCCGCGCCGAGCTCGAGGCGGCCGCGGCGGCGGCGGCGAGGCTCGAGGCCCTCGCGACCGACGCCGACGCCTTCGAGGCGCGGCGCCGGCGCCTCGATGCCCTGCGCCCGCTCCTCGAAGCGCGCCGCGCCCAGGACGTCGAGCGCGCCCACCGCCAGGCGACGCGCCTCCTGGTCGAGGCGCAGAACGAGGAGAAGCGCCATCGCGAGGCCCTGGAGGAGGCACGGCGCCTGCGCGAGCGGGTCGCGGCCCTCGAGCCGGCGGCCGCCGAGGAGGAGCGCCTTCGCGTCGAGGCCGAGGCGTGGCGGCGCGCGGCCGCCGAGGGACCGAGGGCCGAGGCCGTCGCCAGGCGGCTCGACGGCGAGCTGAAGAAGCTCTCGGCGGCCCTCTCGGCCGTCGAGGCCCGCCTGAAGGGCGCGGACGCGATCCGCCAGGCGGCCCTTCGGCTCCCGGCGCAGAGGGCCGAGGCGGAGTCGCTCGAGCGCGAACTCGGGGCGGTCGAGGGGGAGCGGCGCTTCCTCGACGAGAGTCGAGGGAGCTTCGCCGGCCAAAAGTGCCCGATCGTCCGCGACGTTTGCCCGAAGCTGAAAGAAGGCGAGGCCTTCCCCGACATCTTCAAGGCGCGGCAGGCGGAGCTCGGCGGGCGGGCGGACGCGCTCAGGAAGCGGCTGGCGGCGGCCCGCGCCTCGGAGGAGGCGGCGCGGCGGGCGGCGGACGCGCTCCCGCAGGCCGACGCCGACGAGCGGCGCCGCTCCGAGCTCCGCGAGCGGATCGAGCGCCAGGAGACCGACCGGGCCGAGCGCACGGCCGAGGCGCGCGAGGCCGCGCGGGCGCGCGAGGCCCTGCCCGACCTCGAGGCCCGGATCCAGGCGCTCGGCGGGCCCTCGCGCGAGCGCGAGGTCGCGCTCGCCCGCCTCGGCGCCCTCGGCGACGTCGAGGCGGCGCTCGCCCGGGCGGTCGAGGACGGGCGCCACCGCGCCGCGGCCGAGCGCGAGGCGGCGGCGCCCGTCGAGGCCCTCGAGCGGCACCGGGCCGAGCGGGACGCGCTCGAGCGCGAGGTGCGCGAGCGCGGGCTCGACCGGGCGGCCGAGGCCGCGCGGGCGGCGCGGGTCGAGGCGGCGCGCCTCGAGGAGCGGCGGGCCGCCGCGGCCGCCGCCGAGGCGGAGGCGCGGGCGGTCCTCGCGCGCCTCGAGACGGCGCGGACCGCGCGCGACCAGGCGGCGCGGGACGGGGACCCCGAGCCGGCGCTCGCGGCCGCGCGGGAGGCGGCCGGGAAGGCGCGCGAGCGGCTGGCCGTGGCGGGGGCGGAGGTCCGGCGCGCGAGCGAGGCCGAGCGGGAGCACGAGGCCCGGCGCGCCCGCCAGGCGGACCAGGAGAGCGTCCTCGAGACGGCGCGCGCCGACGTCGAGACCGCCGAGGCGGAGACCGAGGCGGCCCGGGCCGCCCTCGCCGCCGACGGCGACGTCGAGGCCGACCTCACCCGCCTGCGGGCCACCGAGGCCACGGAGCGGGCGTTCGCGAGCGAGCAACGGGCGCTGGCCGCGGAGATCTCGGCGCTCGCGCGAGAGAACGAACGATCGGACACAGAGCGAGAAAGAGAGGACCAAGAGGACACGGAGGAGGGCGCGACGTCGCAACGGGGCGCGAGTCTCGGCTCCGTGGTCTCTGCGACCTCCGGCTCTTCTCCGTGTCGAGAAGAAGGCCGTCTTCTCGAGCGCCTTCGTTCCTCGGAGTCGTTCGTCCGCGCTCGACATGCCGAGGGCCGCTCCACCGCGGAAGCCTCGCGCCGGCGGTACGACGAGGCCCGCGCCGATCACGACCCCGGCGCCGTCGACCGCCTCCAGGCCGAGGTCGAGTGCGCCGGGCAAGACGCGGCCCGCCTCGCGACCGAGGCCGCCCACCGCGGCGCCGAGGAGGAGGCCCTCGCCCGCCGGGTCGAGGAGGCGCGGACGCTCCGGGCGCGGCTCGAGACGGCCCGCACCGAGCGCGGGCGCCGCCGCTTCGAGGCGAACCTCCTCCACTTCCTCCGCAACCGCGTGTTCAAGAAGGCCGGCCCCTACATCGTCTCCCAGGGCCTGCACCGCATAGGGGCCGAGGCCAACCGCCTCTTCCAGCGGATCCGCGGCGCCTCGGGCGAGACCCTCGCCTGGCGCGAGGGCTACCAGGTCGAGGTGCGGCGCGCGACCGGCGAGCGGCTGCGCCTCGAGGACCTCTCGGGGGGCGAGCAGATGGCCGCCGCCCTCGCCATCCGCCTCGCCCTCCTCCGCGGCCTCACCGACCTCCGCTTCGGCTTCTTCGACGAGCCGACCGCCCACCTCGATCCCGCCCGGCGCACGTCTCTCGCCTCGAGCCTCACCGGCCTCGACCTGACCGGCCTCGACCAGCTCTTCGTCATGTCGCACGACGAGGTGTTCGCCGCCGCCGCCCACCACGTCCTCGAGCTCGACCGCCCCGACGACGACGGCTCGTTCGTCCGCGCGGGCCGTGGCAGGCCGGCTCCGGGAGAGACGGCGCACGCTCGTCCAGACCAGGTCCACCCGCGCGGGCTGCCGGCGGATCGGCGGGCGCGATGAGCGCCGCCGCCGGATCGCGCCCGTCGACTTGTACCTCACGAGCCGTCCCGGTAGTCACCGCTCCCCGCGCGTCCCCCCGAAGAGCGAGTAGAGCACCGGCAGGACGACGAGCGTCAGCAGGGTCGACGACAGGACCCCGCCGATGACGACCGTCGCGAGCGGGCGCTGGACCTCGGCGCCGACGCCGGTCGAGAGGGCCATGGGGAGGAAGCCGAGGGCGGCGACGAGCGCGGTCGTCAGCACGGGCCGGAGGCGCTGCTCGGCGGCGGCCCGGACGGCGTCGCCGGGCGAGGCGCCGTCGGCGACGAGGCGCTTGATCTGCGAGACGAGGACCATGTCGCCGAGGACGGAGATCCCGGAGAGGGCGACGAAGCCGACCCCGGCCGAGATGCTGAACGGGAGCCCGCGCAGGTAGAGGGCGAGGATCCCGCCGACGGCCGCGAACGGTACGCCCGCGAAGACGCGGACCGCGTCGAGGGCGCTGCCGTAGGTCGCGTAGAGCAGGGCGAAGATGAGGAGCAGGGCGGCCGGGACGACGACCGCGAGGCGCAGGCTCGCCCGCTCGAGGTGCTCGAACTGCCCGCCCCACTCGAGCGTGTAGCCGGGCGGGAGCGCGACCTCGCGCTCGACGCGCCGGCGCGCGTCGGCCACGTAGCCGCCGAGGTCGCGGCCGCGCACGTTCGCCGAGACGACGAGCCGGCGCTTCCCCCACTCGCGGTTCACCTGGGACGGGCCCTCGGTCTCCCGGATCGTCGCCAGCCGCTCGAGGGGCACGGGCTCCCCGCGCGCGGTCGTGAGGACGACCGCGCCGAGCGCCGCCGCGCTCAGCCGGTGGCTCTCGGGCAGGCGGACGACGAGGTCGAAGCGCCGGTCGCCCTCGATGACCTCGCCCGCCTCGATGCCGCCGAGCGCCTCGACGACGGCGAGGGCGTCGTCGACGGCCACGCCGTGGCGGGCGAGGGCGTCGCGGTCGACCTTCACCTCGAGCACGGGCAGGCCCGTCACCTGCTCGGTGAAGACGTCGGCGGCGCCCGGCGTCGCCTCGAGCGCCGCCTCCACTCGCGCCGCGAGCGCCTGGAGCGTCGCGTGGTCGTCGCCGTACACCTTGACGCCGACGTCGGTCCTTATGCCGGCGACCATCTCGTTGACGCGCATCTCGATCGGCTGCGTGAAGACGAGGCGCATCCCCGGGAGGTCCGCGAGGGCGAGGCTCATGGCCGCGACGAGCGACTCCTGGTCGTGGGCCCGCTTCCAGCGCTCGCGCGGCGCGAGCGTGACGAAGACGTCCGACAGCTCGATCCCCATGGGGTCGGTCGCGACCTCGGCCGTCCCGGTGCGCGTCCAGACGCGCTCGACCTCGTCCGGGAACCCCTCGAGGATCGCGCGCTCGACCTGCGTCCCGTAGCGCACGGACTCGTCGAGCGAGACGCCCGCGAGCCGGACCGTGTTGATGACGACCGTCCCCTCCGCGAGCCGGGGCACGAACTCGGCCCCGAGCCGCGGGGCGAGCGCCGCCGCGCCGGCGACCGCCGCCGCCGCGACGAGGGTCGTCGGGAGCCGGAAGCGGAGGGCGAGGGCGAGGACCGGCCGGTAGAGGACCTTGAGGGCCCGGACCGGAGCGGTCTCGCTCTCCGTTCGAGACGGGCCGGGTCGCGGCCGCAGCACCAGGCTCGCCAGCGCCGGCACCAGCGTCAGGGACAGGAGCAGCGAGCCCGCGAGCGCGCAGACCACCGTGATCGCCATCGGCCGGAAGAGCTTCCCCTCGATCCCCTCGAGGGCGAGGATCGGCAGGTAGACGGCGGCGATGATGAGCTCGCCGAAGAGCGTCGGCTTGCGGACCTCGGTCGCGGCGGCCTCGACGACCTCCTCGACGCGGCGCCCGTCCGGCGGCCGCCCGAGGTGCCGGACGACGTTCTCGACCTGGATGATCGAGCTGTCGACGAGGAGGCCGAAGTCGATGGCGCCGAGGCTCATGAGGCTCCCGGCGATCCCGAGCCGGAGCATGAGGTTCGCGGCGAAGAGCATCGAGAGCGGGATCGCGAGGGCGACGATCAGGCCCGCCCGGAGCCGCCCGAGGAAGACGAACGTGACGGCGATGACGAGGGCGGCGCCCTCGACGAGGTTCCGCCGCACGGTCGCGAGGACGCGGGCGACGAGGTCGGCGCGGTCGTGGACGGGCTCGGCCTCGAGGTCCGGCGGCAGGGCCCGCCGGGCGTCCTCGAAGGCGCGCCGGAAGCGCTCGGTCACGGCCCGCCCGTTCTCGCCGGCGAGCGCGAAGCCGAGCCCGAGGACGGCCTCGCCGCGCCCGTCCGCGGTCACGGCCCCGCGCCGGATCGCGCGGCCGTCGGCGACGTCGGCCACGTCCCGGACGCGCACCGGGAGGCCGCGCTCGCCCCCGGGCCGGACGGCGATGTCGCCCAGCGCCTCGAGCGAGTCGGCGCGCCCGAGGCCGCGGGCGACGAACCGCTCGCCCGCCTGGACGACGACGCCGCCGCCGGCGTCGCGGTTGTTGCGGCGCAGCGCCTGGACGACGTCGCCGACCGACAGGCCGTGCCGCCGCAGGCGCTCGGGGTCGACGGTCACCTCGACCTGGCGCTCGTGGCCGCCCCAGGCGTTGACCTCGGCCGCCCCCGGGACGCGGAGGAGGCGCGGGCGGACGATCCAGTCGTGCTCGGTCCGCGCCCGGGCGAGGGCGCGGCGCGCGCCCTCGGCGTCGGCCGGCGGGAGCGGCGCGCGCGGGCGAACGAGGTAGTGGAAGACCTCGCCCAGCCCGGTCGAGACCGGCCCGAGGGCCGGGCGCGGCGCGCCCTCGGGGAGGGCGGCCGTCCGGAGCCGCTCGAGGACGTGGCCCCGGGCCGCGTAGAGGTCGGTCCCGTCCTCGAAGACGACCGTCACCTGGGAGAGGCCGAACTTGGAGATCGACCGGACCTGCGCGAGCCGCGGGAGCCCGGCCATGGCCAGCTCGATCGGCACCGTCACCTGGCGCTCGACCTCCTCGGGCCCGAGGGCCGGGGCGACCGCGTTCACCTGGACCTGGACGGGGGTCGTGTCGGGGAAGGCGTCGAGGGGCAGGCGCACGGCCGATACCGCCCCCAGGAGCGCGATGATGACCCAGGCGAGGATCACCAGCGCCCGGTGGCGGATGCAGGCCGAGATCAGGCCGCGAAGCATGCGTCAGCGACGTCCCTCGCCGGATCGCTCTCAGTCACAGCATCCGGCGCCGATGCTGCCCTTCAAAATTTCCGTTTTCAACAAGTATGCGCCGGTCGTCACCACCCGCTCCCCGGCGACGAGCCCCGACCGCACCTCTCGCAGGCCTCCGGTCTCGAGGCCGAGCTCGACGGCCCGCGTCTGGTAGAGCCCCGCCCTGACCTCGACGAAGACGACGTGGTGACAGCCCTCCCACTGCACGGCCTCGCGCGGGACGACGAGCGCCTCCGCCGCCCCGTCGTCGAGCGCGATCTCGACCCGCCCGAACATGCCGGGCGCGAGGATGCGGCGGCCGCCGCGCACGTTCTTCACCTCGGCCAGGGCCCGCACCGTCCTCGTCTGCGGGTCGAGGGCCGCCCCGCGCGAGATGAGGCGCCCGCGCAGGACCTCGCCCTCGAGCCCGGCCGGGGCGAAGGTCATGCGCGCGTCCGCCTCGACGAGCGGCCAGTCGCCCTCGAGGAGGTCGATCGCGACCAGCATCCGGGCGCCGTCGGCGACGACCAGCAGGGCGTGGCCCGCCTCGGCGACCTCCCCGAGCGCCGCGCGGCGCGCGACGACGACGCCCGCGAACGGGGCGACGATCTCGATCGTCGAGCCGAGGTCCGCCCCGCTCTCGACGCCCGCGAGCGCCGCCTCGGCCACGCCGATGGCCCGCAGGCGCCGGCGCAGCGCCTCGCGCTCGATCCGCGCCTCGACGAGGTCGGCCTCGGCGGCGAGGACCTCGCGCCGCGAGGCCGCCTTGCCCTCGAGCAGCTCCTGCTGGAAGGCCCACATCTTCTCGCGGTGCGCCACGAGCGCCGCCGCGCGGCGGAGGGCGGCCTTGGCCTCGCCGAGATCGGGGGCGTCGACCCGGGCGACGACGTCGCCCGCCTCGACCTCGTCGCCGACGAGGCGCGGGCACTCGCGCACGGTCCCGCGGACGCGCGGGCCCAGGTGGGCCGTGCGGCGCTCGTCCAGGGCCGCCGTCCCCGTCGCCCGGATCGTCCGGGCGAGCGGGCGCGACGCCGCCTCGGCCGTCTCGATGCCGGCGCGCCGCGCCGTCTCCGCCGAGGCGAGGCGGACCTTCGCCTGCGCCTTCTCGCACCTCGCGGCCGGCCCGTCCTCGGCGCCCGGCTCGCCTCGCGCGCGGCGCGGCCGCTCGACCGCGAGCTCCGGCGGCCCGGGCGCGGGCGCCGGCGCCGGCGCGGCCGCGGGCGGCGCGCCGTCCCGGGGCCCCTCGGCCGCCGCCGGTCGCGCCGGATCGCAGCCGGCGAGGACGAGCGCGAGCGCGAGCGGGAGCGCGAGCCCTACTCCCCGGCGCAGTCGGCGCAGAGGTCCTCCTTCCCGCCGTTGTCCCCGGGCTCGAAGCCGCAGTTCCGGCAGTAGTCGTAAGGGACCCACTTCTCGCCCTCCTTGACGGCGTAGCGGATGACCTCGAGGACCTGCGTCTTCGGGAAGGCGTAGGCCTCGAGCCGCACCGGCGCCCCCGCCAGCTTGCGGTCGGCGATGAGCGCGTGCCCGCGCCCGTTGTCGAGGAGCGGGTGGAGCGTCCCGTCGGCGGCGAGGAAGCCCTGGGCGTGCTTGCTCCTGAGGGTGCACTGGGCCTCGGCGCCGTGCTCCTTCTCGAGGTGACAGCCGATGCAGACGAGCCGGCCCTCGAGCTCGACCTTGCGCCGGGCGACCTTCTCCTCGTCCGCGGCCGCCGTGGCCGCGAAGGCGAGGACGAGCGCCAGCGCGTGACGACATGCGCGCATGGATGCCTCCCTGCGTTCCGTCCGGAACGAACGCTTCCGCCTCCCCTCTCCCTCGGGGAGAGGAAGAGGGCGAGGGCTTGCCCACCAAGCGGAGGGGACTAGGCGCGCGGCGGCCGGCGGAGGGCGGCGCGCTCGGCCGCGTCCAGGCGGGACGCGGCCGGCGGCTCGAGCCAGCCCGTCGGGACCTCGCTCGCGAGACGCGGGGTCGCCGCGTCGGCGGGCGCGGCCGCGTGCGTGCAGCAGACGAGGGCGCAGTCGTCGGCCGGCGCCTCCCCCCCGCCGCCGCAATCGGCGTCGGCGCACGCCGGCTCCTCCTCGCAGAGGCAGAGGCCGCCCGGGGCGGCGAGAACGAGGAGGAGGACGGCCGCGAGGGCGGCGAGCGCCTCGAGGGGGAACGCGAACCGTGAGGGGCGGAGCGCCATGCCACCGCCATGGTATGCCGCCGGGCCGCCGCCGGTCAAGGCGGCACGGCGCCCGGGGCGCGCGACGGGGCCGTTGACGCGGCCTCGAATCGCGCTTAGGAAGACGGCGCGGACGAGGAGGCCGCACCAAGGCCGATGATGACGACGCCGCTGCGCGAGATCGCCGTCCTCTTCCTCCGCCTGGGCACGACGGCCTTCGGCGGCCCGGCGGCCCACATCGCCATGATGGAGGACGAGGTCGTGAGGCGACGTCGCTGGCTCACGCCCGAGCGTTTCCTCGACCTCCTCGGCGCCACGAACCTCATCCCCGGGCCCAACTCGACGGAGATGGCGATCCACATAGGCCGCGAGCGGGCGGGGCTCCCGGGCCTCGTGGTCGCCGGCGTCTGCTTCATCCTCCCGGCGGCGAGCATCACCCTCGCCTTCGCCTTCGCCTACGTGCGCTTCGGCTCGCTCCCTCAGGCGGAAGGCCTCCTCTACGGGGTCAAGCCGGCGATCATCGCGATCGTCGTCCAGGCGCTCGTCTCGCTCTTCCCGAAGGCGGTGAAGGGCCGGTTCCTCGGCGTCCTCGGCGCGGCGGCGGCGGCCGCGAGCCTCGCCGGCGCGAACGAGCTCGTGCTCCTCCTGCTCTCGGGCGCGGCGGCCGCGGTCGCCGCGCGCGTGCGCTCCGGCCCGGTCGCGGGGGGCACGGCGGCGGGGTCGGCCGGCGTCGGGCTGCTCGCGGCGGGCGGAGCGGGGGCGGGGACGGGGGCGGGGATAGGGGCGGGGGCGGGGGCGGGGGCGGGACCGGCCGCCGTCGGCCTCGGCCCGCTCTTCCTGCTCTTCCTCAAGATCGGCTCGATCCTCTACGGGAGCGGCTACGTCCTCCTCGCCTTCCTCCGGGCGGACCTCGTCCTCCGCCGGGGCTGGCTGAGCGAGCAGGCGCTCCTCGACTCGGTCGCGGTCGGGCAGGTGACGCCCGGGCCGGTCTTCACGACCGCGACGTTCATAGGCTACGTGCTGGCGGGCGTGCCGGGCGCGGCCGTCGCGACCGTCGGGATCTTCCTCCCGGGGTTCGTCCTCGTCGCGCTCTCGGGCCGGCTCGTCCCGCGGATCCGGCGCTCGCCCACGGCCGGCGCGTTCCTCGACGGCGTCAACGTCGCCTCGCTCGCCCTCATGGCCGCCGTCACCGTGACCCTCGGCCGGGCGGCCGTCGTCGACGCCTTCACGGCCGGCCTGGCCGCCGCCGCCGCCATCCTCCTCCTCCGCTTCCGGGTGAACTCGGTCTGGCTCGTCGTCGGGGGCGGCGCCGTCGGGCTCATCGCCCGCCTCTAGCGCCGGCCCGGAAGATGCCCGTCCGGCGTCCGCAACCGCCGCCACGCCAGGTGCTTGCAACCGCGAGGGGGAGGACCTCCGCCGCCTCCCTCTTGCATTCCGGCCGGCACCGGTTACGCTTACGGCTCCTGTCGGTCACGAGACCGATGCACGGCGGGGAAGAGCTGAACGACCGCCGCGCCCGTAGCCAGGCGTCTCCTCTGCTCCTTCGCGCTTAGGCGACGAATGCGGCTCTGGAAGTGCCTCACCGGAGAGAAGCGTTCCTCGCAGCGTTGCATCCGAAGGAGCCACGCCAATGGCCACCGGCACCGTCAAGTGGTTCAACGATCAGAAGGGTTTCGGCTTCATCTCGCAGACGAGCGGTGAGGACGTCTTCGTCCACCACTCCGCGATCGCGGCCGACGGCTACCGTTCGCTCGCCGAGGGCGACCGGGTCGAGTTCGACGTGGTCCAGGGCAAGAAGGGCCTGGCCGCGGCGAACGTGAAGAAGGTCGCCTAGTCCCGAGAGGGAACCCGATCCCGAGACGGCGCGGGTCGACGCGAGTCGATCCGCGCCTTTCTCTTTCCCGGGATCGCCCGGGGCGGTCGACCGGCCCCGGCGCTTGCCGGGACGCGGGCGCTCCGGTAGGCTCTTACCGCCACGCATGACCGCCCCCGCCGCCATGCCCGCGCCGGCGCCCGTCCCGTCCGCGCCGGCCGCATCGCTCCTGCCCGAGCCGTTCCCGTACCAGCGGCGCATCGTCGAGTACCTGAAGGCGGAGGAGCGAGGCCTCTGGGAGTGGTTGACGTCGGCGAAGCTCCGGGCCGAGCAGGCCGGGGCGGCGCGGCTCGAGCTCCTGAAGACGACCTACCGGCTCGAGCCCGAGAAGCACCCGGACCTCCACGCGCTCGTCGCCGAGGTCGGAGCGGCCCTCGGGGTCGCGGCGCCGGCGACCGTCTACCAGGCCGAGGGCGCGGGCGGGCCCAACGCGAGCCTCTTCCACCTCCCCGGCGAGATCCACCTCGTGCTCGCCGGACCGCTCCTGGCGACGCTCTCGGGCGACGAGCTGCGCGCCGTCATCGCCCACGAGGTCGCGCACTTCGCGCTCTTCGAGGGCTTCGACGGGGAGATGCGGGCCGCCGACCAGGCGCTGGCCGCGCTCGCCGCCCTGCCGCGCGCCGAGCCGGCGCACGTCGCGAGCGCGCGCCTCCATCGCCTCTACGTCGAGCTCTACTGCGACCGGGCGGCGCTCCCGGTCGTGAAGGACCCGCTCGTCGCCGTCGCCGCCCTCATCAAGACGACGACGGGCCTGCGCGACGCGAGCGCCGAGAGCTACCTCCGGCAGGCGGCCGAGATCCTCGACCGGGCCGAGGTGAGGACGGAGGGCGTGAGCCACCCCGAGTCCTTCATCCGCGCCCGCGCGCTCGAGCTCTTCGCCGCGCGCGGGCCTGCGGCCGACGCCGAGATCGCCCGCCTGGTCGAGGGCTCGCCCGTCCTCGACGAGCTCGACCTCCTCGCCCAGCAGCGCCTCACGCGCCTGACGCGGCGGATCGTCGAGCGGCTCCTCGCCCCCGCCTGGATGCGGACGCCGGCGCTCCTCGGCCACGCGCGCCACTTCTTCGCCGACCTCGAGCCCGGGGCGGCGCCGCCGCCCGACGCCCCCGACGGTTCGGACCCCGCCGCCGGCGCGGGCCCGCCGCTCGCCGACCCGGCGGGCATCGTCCACCCCTCGATCCAGGACTACCTGGCCTTCGTCCTCCTCGACTTCGCCGCCGCCGACCCCGAGCTCGAGGAGGCGCCGCTCGCCCTCGCCCACCTGCTGGCCGAGCGCCTCGGGATGGCCGAGCGCTTCCGGGCGCTCGCGCAGAAGGAGCTGAAGCTCAAGAAGCGCACGGTCGAGCGGCTCGCCAGGGAGGCGGCCAGGATGGTCGCCGAGGCCTCGACCGCGAGGTAGCCGGCGACCGGCGCGGCGGGATCAGTTCACCGGGTGATAGGTCCCGCCGGTCGCGACCGAGACGTTCCGCAGGAACTGCTCGAAGGCGCCGTAAGCCCCGATCCCGAAGCAGTGGACGGCCGCCTGCTGGCGGTTCGCGGAGACGATCATCTGGAGGTGGGAGTCGATCGTCTCGCCGTGGCCGCCGCACCCCGGCGCGCCGTCGGTGAGGAGGGCGATCGTCGTGTTCTCGCGGTCCTGGAGGGCGATCGCCACGGCCTGCCCCGTCCCGGTCCCGCCCAGGGGGTAGAGGGCCTGGACCCACCGGATCGCCGAGGCCTTGTTCTCGGCCGTGGCCCGGCGCCGGCTCGGGTTCCAGTTGTAGTAGACGCAGCTGTAGGCGTGGACCGTGAAGTGGAAGCTCTCGCCGAGGGCCGAGATGGCGCGGATGAGCTCGACCTTCGCCCGGTCCAGGCGCGTCCCGTAGGTCGGGCGGCCGTCGAGCCCCGTGAACGGCGCCACGGCCTCGCTCATCGAGCCCGAGGTGTCGATGACGAAGACGATCGACTCGCCGGCGACGGGCACCGACTCGTCGTAGAGGACGACCGTCGGGTCGTCCTCGACCGGGATCTCGACGTCGGTGTCGTGGTCGGGCACGTCGAGCTCGACCTCGACGTCGACCGCGAGCGGGTCGGGTGAGGGCGCGATCGGGAGGTCCATGTCGTTGCCGGCGAGGACGGCGGACGGCGCCGCCGCGATGGCGCCGAGGGTCGCGAGGACGACGATGAGGAACCGAGCGAGACGCGAGGCGATCATACCGACTCCCCTCCTGCCACTTGACGAACGTGTCTTTCTTAAGGCGAAAGCCTCCTGTACCGGGATAGCCCCGGGCCGACCCCCCTTCAAGCCGCACGAGCGGCGGCGCCGGCGGCGGGACCGCCTGGCGGCGGGGTCCGCGGGGCGGAACCGGGCGAGCTTCGCCGGGCCCGGCGGTGACGCGGGCGATCCCTTCCCGGTTGCGGCGGCCGGCCGTGCCGCGTTAAGCTGAACGCCTTCGCCGCCCCGTCGACCGGAGGACGCCCCCTTGGCCGCGACCCCTCTCCCGCCCCCGCCGGCCCCCATGCCGTTCCCGGACTTCCTCGCGCGGAGGCTCGAGCGCGGCCCGGGCTCGACGGAGGAGGCGCTCGCGAGCCTGCTCCCGCTCCTGCGCCAGGTCGCCGCCGAGCACGAGCGGGGCCGGGTCGCCCCGCTCGAGGGCGCGGACAGGCTCAGGGTCGAGGGGGTCCGCGTCTTCTACGAGGAGCGCCACGCGCTCCCCCCGCGCCTCGAGAGGGCGAGGATCGAGAGGATCGACGCCTCGCGGGCGCTCGCCTTCGACGTCCGCGGCGAGCTCGAGCGCACGACCGACCTCGCGACCGGCGGCGAGACCGTGTCGGACTCGACCATCGGGACGATCGGCGCCTGGGTGACGCGCCCCGTCTACCTCCCGGGCTACGTCGCCTGGGAGCACGCCGTCTCGCACCACGACCCGCTGACGGACATCTTCTCGCTCGGCTGCCTGCTCGCGAGCGTGGCCTGCGGCCTCGACCTCGCGGACCGCGAGGACCTCGAGCGGTTCGTCCGGCACCGCGCGAACCTGTTCCTGCTCCGGCCCGGCCTCCACCCCGTGGTCGCCAAGGCGATCGTGCGCATGACCGAGGTCGAGCGGCACCGCCGGGCCCAGGACCTCCCGGGCCTCGTCCGCTGCCTCGAGACCTACCGCGACCAGCCGGTCGACTTCGACCACGACCTCGCGCGCGTCAAGGGCTTCCGGGAGAAGGACCGGAGCGGCAAGAGCCAGGCGATCCTCGGCCGGCTCCGCGACCGCCTCTTCGAGCTCACGCGGAGGAACCGCCTCCTCTACTTCCGGCCGAGCCTCTCGACCGCGAACCTGACGCTCGGCTCGGTCCCGATCCTGTTCGACATCCGCGGGATCCGCCCCGAGCACCTCTTCACGTGGAACGACGCGGTCGCCCGCGCCGTCGTCGACCAGGAGCCGATCCCGCTCGGCCGCTGGGTCCGCTTCGAGGAGGCCGAGTGGCTCCCGGGCTCGATCGAGAAGATCGCCGCCGAGTCGCGCCGCGACCAGGCCGAGCTCGGGTTCGCGCACTTGAGGCTCGTGGCCGCGTTCCTGCGCTGGCACAACCTCAAGGAGGAGGGGGAGGAGCGGGCCGAGCGCATCGACTCGCCCCTCGTCCTCATCCCCGTGAAGCTCACGAAGAAGAAGGGCGTGCGCGACTCGTGGATCCTCCAGGCGACGAGCCGCGAGGCCGAGGTCAACCCGGTCCTCCGCTACCACCTGAAGCAGCTCTACGGGATCGCCCTGCCCGAGACGATCGACCTCGGCGAGACGACGCTGGCGGCGTTCCACCAGTGGCTCGCCGCCGCCATCCAGGCGAGCGAGCCCGGCGTCACGCTCGAGCGCCACGACCGGCCGCAGGTCGAGATCGTCCACGAGAAGGCGCGCCGCCGCCTGGACCAGTACCAGCGCCGCCTCGGGGCCGCGGGCCGGCGCCTGCGCGCGTTCCAGGACATCCCGTACGGCTACGACCGCCGCAACTTCCAGCCGCTCGGCCTGAAGCTCTTCCACGCCAAGGTGAAGCCGCAGCCCGGGCGGATCGGCGACATCGCCTCCGACGGCGCGCCGCGGCCGCGGCCGCCGGTCGGGCCGGTGTCGTTCGCCGGCGCATCGCCCCCGCCGCCGGCACCGCCGCCGGCCCCGCCGCCCGCACCGCCGCCGGCCCCGCCGCCCCCGCCGCCGCCGGCCCCGCCGCCCCCGCCGCCGCCGGCCCCGCCGCCCCCGCCGCCGCCGGCCCCGCCCGCGCCCCCGGTCGTCGAGAAGCAGCGCGACGTCGCCGTCTTCCGCGAGGGCGTGTCCCTCAACCCCTACGTCTGGGAGTTCGACCTCGTCAACCTGACGCTCGGCAACTTCAAGTACCGCAAGATGTCGCTCGTGCGCGACTACGACGTCCTGTTCGACCGGGCCGGGGCGTGCGCCGCCTTCGACGCCATCTTCTCCCTCGCTCCCCGGGCGGCCCCGGCCGCCGCCGGGAGCGGCGCCGGCGAGCCCGCCCCCGGCGACGCCGCGCCGCTCCCGCTCGCCGACCGCTTCCCCGTGCTCGCCTGCGACCCGACGCAGGCGTCGGCGATCGCGTGCGCGCGCCGCGGCCCGAGCTACATCATCCAGGGCCCGCCCGGGACGGGGAAGTCGCAGACGATCACGAACCTGATCGCCGACTACGTCGCCCGCGGGAAGCGCGTCCTCTTCGTCTGCGAGAAGCGGGCGGCCATCGACGTCGTCTACCACCGCCTGAAGCAGCACGGGCTCGACGCCCTCTGCTCGCTCATCCACGACTCGCAGGAGGACAAGAAGGCGTTCGTCCTCGACCTGAAGGCGACCTACGAGGGCTGGCTCGCCGAGTCGACCGACGCCGCCCACTTCGAGAAGAAGCGGGCGGAGGCGCTGGCGACGCTCGGGCGCGAGCTCGAGCCGCTCGAGCGCTTCGACGCCGCCATGCGCGCGACCCACGAGCGATCGGGGTGCCCCTCGCGCGACCTCATCGAGCGCGTCGTGGCGCTCCGCGAGGCGCTGGCCGCGGGGGCGAGGGACCTGGCGGCCGCCGACGGTCTTCATCTTCGGGGGGCTCCGGCCCCCGAACCCCCTGCGCGAAGCGCCGGGCAAGGAACGGGCTTCAACCCCGGGCCTCCGCTCGAGCGCGTGCCGCCCTACGCGGACTTCGTCGCCGGGCGCGAGGCGCTCGACCGCCTCGTCCGGCTCCTCCCCGAGGTCCGCCCGGACCGGGTGCTCGCCCGGCACCCGCTCGCTCGCCTCTCGGGCGCGCTCCTCGCCGCCGACCGGCCGCTCGACGCCGCCGAGCGGGCCGGGCGCGAGGCCGAGGCGGCGCTCGCCACGGTCGATGCGGCCCTCGTCGCCGCCGGCCTCGACCCGGCGGCGGCGGGCACGCTCGACGACCTGCGCATCCTCGCCGCCCACGCGAAGGTGCGCGCCGGGCAGGCGGCGGCCCTGGCGGCGGCCGAGGAGGCGGCCCGGAGCTGGAGGCAGAAGCTCCCGCCCGACGAGACGACGATCGCGCTGGCCGTCGCCCGCGCCCTCGAGCCGTCGTTCCTGCGCTGGTTCAAGCCGGCCTGGTGGCGGCTCCGGGGGGCGATCCGCGCGCGCTACGACTTCGGCGCCCACGCCGTCGCTCCGACGCTCGTCCACGTCCTCGAGGCGCTCGCCCGCGAGCACGAGGCGCGCGGGGCGCTGGCGGCGACGGACGCCGCCCCGGCCGGGAAGAAGCTGCCGCCGGCGGGCGCCGCGGCCCTCGCCGACCTCGGGCCGACGCTCGACGCGCTCGACGCCGCCGCCGGGACCGTCATCGCCCTGGCGCGCGGCCGGCCGTTCGCGACGCTCCGCGCCGACCTCGAGCGCGTGGGCGACGCCCTGGACGAGATCCCCTCGTTCCTGCCGCTCCTCCAGGAGCTCGAGGCCCTTCCGCCGCCCCTCGCCGAGGCCCTTCGGGCCGTGCCGCTCGCGCCCGACGCCCTCGAGGCCGTCGCCGCCGAGCGGACCCTCGCCGAGGCCCACGCGAAGGACCGCGCGTCCGCGCGCTTCACCGGCGCCGGGCGCGAGCGGCACCTCGAGAAGATCGCCGTCGCCTACGAGGCCTTCGAGAAGGCGAACGCCGGCTGCGTCCGCGAGGGCGTGCGGCGCCGGTTCCTCGATCGCGTCGCCCTCGCCTCGAAGCCGAACGAGGCCCTCCCGGCCGAGCAGAAGGCGTTCAAGAAGCGCTACACGACGGGCCGGAAGGAGCTCGAGCACGAGTTCGGGAAGACGATGCGCTACCGCTCGATCCGCGACCTCAGCAGCGGCGCGCCGGGCGAGGTCATCGCCGACCTGAAGCCCGTGTGGCTCATGTCGCCGCTCTCGATCAGCGACACCCTCCCCCTCGAGGGGGGCGGCTTCGACGTCGTCATCTTCGACGAGGCGAGCCAGGTCCCGCTCGAGGACGGCGTCCCCTCGATCTTCCGCGCCCCGCAGACGATCGTCGTCGGCGACCCCATGCAGCTCCCGCCGACGAGCTTCTTCGCCGTCAAGCGCGAGGAGGAGGAGGAGGGCCTCGTCGTCGACGTCGAGGGCACGGCGACCTCGTACGAGCTCGACTCGGACAGCCTCCTCACCCACGCGGCCCGGACGCTGCCGGTCACGATGCTCGGCTGGCACTACCGCAGCCGCTCGGAGTCGCTGATCAGCTACAGCAACGGGGCGTTCTACGGGCGGAGGCTCCTGACGGTGCCGGAGGCGCGGCTCGCCGCCCAGGAGCTGCCCGAGATCCGGGTCGCCGCGCCCGAGGAGGGCGGCCCGAACGTCGCCCTCGTCCTCGACCGCCCGCTCTCCTTCCACGCGGTCGAGAAGGGCGTCTACGAGGCGCGCCGCAACGCCAAGGAGGCGGCCTACATCGCCCACCTCGTGCGCGGGCTCCTGGCCGCGCCGGGGCGGCCGACGCTCGGCGTCGTCGCCTTCTCCGAGGCCCAGCAGGACGAGATCGAGGGCGCGCTCGACGCCCTCGCCCAGGCGGACCCGGAGTTCAAGGACCGCCTCGAGGCCGAGTGGGAGCGCGAGGAGGACGGCCAGTTCCAGGGCCTCCTCGTCAAGAACCTCGAGAACATCCAGGGCGACGAGCGCGACATCGTGATCCTCAGCATCTGCTACGGCCGCGGTCCGGACGGACGCATGATCATGAACTTCGGGCCGATCAACCAGGCGGGCGGCGGCCGCCGGCTGAACGTCGCCTTCTCGCGCAGCAAGAAGCACATGGTCGTCGTCTCCTCCATCCGCGACACCGACATCACGAACGTCTTCAACGACGGCGCCGCCTGCCTCCGCGGCTACCTCGAGTACGCCGCCTGCTGCTCGCGCGGCGATCGGCGCGGGGTGGCGCGGGTGCTGGACGGGCTGGCGCGGACCGGCGGGGAGTCGGGGGGGGGGAGGGCCCGGGGAGCGGGAGCGGGCAGGGGGGCGGGAGAGGGGGCGGGGGCGGGGGAAGGGACGGCGAGCGACGCCGTCGTCGCCGACATCGCCGCGATGCTGCGGGCGGGTGGATGGGAGGTCGACGTGAGCGTCGGGCAATCCCACTTCCGCTGCGACCTCGCCGTCCGCAAGCCCGGCGAGGCGGCCTACCGGGCCGCCATCCTCGTCGACACCGCCGCCCACTACCGGGAGAAGGACGTCCTCGCCCGCGACCTCATGAAACCCGCCCTCCTCCGCGCCTTCGGCTGGCGGGTCGAGCGGGTGCTCTCGAAGGACTGGCTCGCGGAGCGGGACGCCGTCCGGGCGCGGCTCGAGAAGGCGCTCGCGCGCTGAATCGAGCCTCCAGGGATAGCCTCTTCAGCGGCTCATCCGCTCGAGGCGGTAGTAGACCTCGAGCGTCAAGGCCGCGACGGCCGTGGCGTACGCGCGGCCGCCCGCCTCGCCGCGCGCGCCCGTCGCGTCGAAGCTCCCGTCCTCGTCGCCGCCCTCGCGCTGCCGCCCGAGGAGCGCGGCCTGCAAGGCCGCGTTCCACGCCTTCCAGTCGGGCGAGCCCGGGGCGGTCGCCTGGAAGACCGCGTGGGCCCCGGCGCACCAGGCGGCGAGGTCGGGGCGGGCCGCGTCCCTGGCGGGCGGCGCGGCGAGGAGCGCGCGCAGGCCCTTCCTTACGGCCTCGTCGGCCCGCTTCTGGCCGGCGACGATGCGCGCGAGGACGATGAGGCCGGTAAGGTCCGGATCCTCGGGCGCCCGGTCGAGCGACGCGATCGCGCGGTCGAACGAGGACCGCGGGACCTCGATGCCGCCGTCGGCCGCCGCCCCGAGCGCGAGGACGAACAGCCCGGTGAGCGCCGGGTCGTCCGCGCCCGTCCCGACGCCGCGACCGAAGCCGCCGCTCGGGTTCTGGGCGGCGATGCAGAAGTCGACGGCCCTCCGCGCGCGCTGCTCGAAGGCGAGGTCGCGCGAGCAGGCGAAGAGCTCGGCCAGCGCCTGGGCGGCGAGCGCGTGGTTGACGATCGTCTCGGGCTTCGCGGGGTCGAAGCCGATCGAGCCGTCGTCGCCCTGGCGGCGCTCGAGGTAGCTCCCCCCGGCCTCCAGGGCCGCGCGAAAGGCCGGCTCCTTCGAGTCGCCGGCGCGATGCGTGTGCCCGTTCCCGAGGAAGGCGAGGAGCGCGAGCGAGCTGACGGCGACGTCGAAGGCGGGATCGGCCGCGCGCCAGCGCCCGTCCGCCTCCTGGTGCCGGGCGAGCCACGAGAGGGCGCCCCGGACGGCCTTCTCCGTCGCCTCGCTCCCGCCCTCGCGCCCGAGCGACGCCTTGCCGGAGCGCTGCCCGTGCGCGCGGACCTCGGGCCGCTCGTGCAGGTCGCGCCTTGACGTCGGGTCGTCCCCTACCACCCCGGCCTCGAAGCGCGTCACGATGCGCGGCTCGGGGGCGGATCCGAGCCCCGCGAGCTCGCCGCGGAGACGGGCGATCTCGGCCTCCTCGCGTGCGATCTCGCGCTCCGTGTAGGCGATCTGCGCCCGCAGCTCCGCCAGCCCCGCGGCCGGCCACTCCGCGGTCCCGATCGGCGGCTCCCGGCCGCAGGCCGGGAGCGAGAGGCCGGCGGCGACGACGGCCAGGGCCGCGACGGCGGGCGGCGGCGCACGTCTCATCGGCCGCCCTCCTCGCGACGGATCCCGGACGCGGCGATCGCGATGTCCTTCGCGCCCGCCCGGAGGCAGGCGTTGAGCGCGTCGACGAAGCCCCAGTACGGGACGTCGGGGCGCGCGTCGATCAGGACGGGCAAGCCGCGCGGCGACGTGCCGCCGTAGGTCCCGCGCGCCTGCTCGATCGTCGCCTCGAGCTCGCTCTCGTCCCGGAGATCCCGCTCTCCGATCCGGGCGACGGTGCGCCCCTTGACGAGCGCGAGGTTCACGCGGACCTCGTCGAGCCCGTGGCCGGCGGGGGCGATCCGCGTCTCGTTCGGGAGGTCGAGGGGCAGGAAGCCGAGCTTTCCTTCGTGGCTCCAGGTCGCGAGCCCGAAGGCCCAGAAGCCGCTCCCGGCGCCGCGCTCGAGGATGAGCTGGAAGTGCTCGAACCGCGCCGATCCATGGCCGCAGAGGAGGACGGGCGCGTCCACGATCTTGCGGGCCTCTCCCACCCGGCCCGGCCGCCGCGCCGCCTCGAGGACCAGGCGATCGCCGAGCCGCTCCCGCGGCACATCCACCGGCGCCCCGCCGCCCCTCACGGCGACCGCGCAGAGCGGGCCCGGGTCGAAGAGCACGAGCAGGTCGAACGTCCCCCCCGGACCGCCGAAGACCCGCGTCTCCGACGCCAGGGGCAGGCGGATCCGGCGCTCCTCGAGCACGCCCGCAAGGTCGGCGACCACGGTCGGCGTCGAGGCCGCGCTCCGCTCCGCCAGCTCCTTCTCGAGCCGGGCGCGCTCCTCCTTGAGGCCCTTCAGCCGGATGACGAGCTCCCCGAGCCGGACCTTCTCCGGCGGCATGGCCGGGCTGGTGGCGAGCGCGACGGCCGCGGTCGCCGAGATCGCGGCCGCGGCGAGCGCGAGGACGGGAAGGGCTCGGGGCAGGCCCCGCATCGCTCTCGAAGCCTCCAACGGCTCGACCTTCGGGCCCACGCGGTCGAGCGCCGACAGGAGCCCGGGTCGCGGGCGACCGATGGGCAGCGGATCGCCCGCGCTCATTCTCGGGCATCTCCGGGTGCCGGTCAACTCGGGCCGCCGCCCCGAGGCGGCCCCCGATCCGGGGGCGGCGTTCGCCGCCCGGTCGGCGGACCAGGATTGACGCGCCGAGCCGGCGCCCGGTAACCTGGGCGCCGTGGAAACCGTGGCCGCAGCGCCCTTTGCGGTCGAGCTGCGCGAGGCGACGCGGCGCTTCGGCGCGCGCGCGGGCCGGGTCGTGGGCGTCGAGCGCGTGTCCGTCGTCGTCGAGCGCGGCGAGTTCTTCACGGTCCTCGGCCCGAGCGGCTGCGGGAAGTCGACGCTGCTCCGCCTCGTGAACGGGATCGAGCGGCCGGACGAGGGGCGCGTTCTCCTCGGCGGGCGCGACGTGACCGACCTGCCGCCCTACAGGCGCGACGTCCACACGGTCTTCCAGGACTACGCCCTCTTCCCGCACCTCGACGTCGCCGGGAACGTCGAGTTCAGCCTGAAGCTCAAGGCCGTCCGGCGGGCGGAGCGGCGGCGGCGCGTCGGCGAGGTCCTCGAGGTCGTCGGCCTCCCCGGGTTCGAGCGCAAGCCCGTCGACCGGCTGTCGGGCGGCGAGCGCCAGCGGGTCGCGATCGCCCGGGCGATCGTCGACCGGCCGCCGCTCCTGCTGCTCGACGAGCCGCTCTCGGCCCTCGACCTCAAGCTCCGCCGGCGCATGGCCGACTTCCTCCTCGAGCTCAAGGACGAGTTCGGCCTGACGCTGATCTACGTCACCCACGACCAGGAGGAGGCGTTCGAGCTGTCGACGCGGATCGCCGTCATGCGCGGCGGCCGCGTCCTCCAGGTCGGGACGCCGCGCGAGCTCTACGACCACCCGGCGACGACGTTCGTGGCCGCGTTCCTGGGCGAGGTGAACCTGCTCGAGGGCGGCAAGGTCGGCGTCCGGCCGGAGCACGTGAGGGTCGCGCGCGCGAACGGCGCCGTGCCCGCCGGGGCGGGCCTCGATGGCTTCCGCCGCCCCGGGCGCGTCTCCCGCGTCCGCTTCTCGGGGGCGACGACCCAGGTCTTGGTCGAGCTCGAGGGCGGCGAGCGGGTGCGGGCCGTGCAGCCGAACCGGCGCCGCGCCGACGAGGGCGACGAGCGGGCGCTCGAGCCCGGCGAGCCGGTCGTCGTCGGCTGGTCGCCCGAGAGCCAGATCCCGCTCGACGGGGTGCGCGAATGACCGGCGCGACTCGCGCCGGCGCCGGCGACCGCGACCGGGACCGTCCGGCCCTCGTCTCGCTCCTCCCCGGGGCGGTCTGGCTCTCGGTCTTCTTCCTCGTCCCGCTCGCCGGCATCCTCGTGACGAGCTTCCTCGCCGCCCGACCGGGCGGCGGCGTGGACCCCACCCCGAGCGTCGAAGCGTGGCGGCTCCTCCGCGAGCCCGTCTACGCGCGCGTCCTCTGGCGCTCGGTCGGCTACGCGGCCGCCGCGACGGGCCTCTGCCTCGCGTTCGGCTACCCGATCGCCGTCCTGCTCGCCCGCCTCACCGGCCGGGCCCGGAACGTGCTCCTCCTGCTCCTCCTCGTGCCGCTCTGGATGAGCTTCCTCCTCAAGGCGTACGCCTGGATGCACCTCCTCGGCGACGAGGGCCTCCTGAACCGCGGGCTCGCGGCCCTCGGGCTCGTCGACGAGCCCGTGCGGATCCTCTACACGCCGGCGAGCGTGCTCCTCGGCTACGTCGCCGGCTACCTCCCCTTCATGGTCCTCCCGATCTACGTCTCGCTCGAGCGGCTCGATCCGGACCTCGTCGACGCGGCCATGGACCTCGGGGCCTCGCGCCTCTACGCCTTCATCCACGTGACGACGCGGCTCGCGCTCCCCGGGATCCTCGCCGGCTCGGTGCTCGTCTTCGTGCCGACGCTCGGCGAGTTCGTCATCCCGGACGTCCTCGGCGGCGGCAAGGTCTACCTGCTCGGGAACCTGGTCAAGGACCAGTACCTGGGGACGACGCCCCACTGGCCGCTCGGGGCGGCGCTCGCGGCCGTCACGATCGCGGTCGCGCTCGCGGCCGTGCTCGCGACGCAGGCGGCGGGCAGGCGGGCGCGGGTGCGGGTGCGGGCATCCGCGGAGGCCGAGGAGGCCGAGGAGGCCCGACATGCCGCGTAGGTCGCGGGCCTCGACGGCCGCGCTCGGCGCCTGGTCGGGCCTGGTGCTGGCCGGGCTCTACGCGCCGGTCGCCGGCCTCATCGCCTTCTCCTTCAACCGCTCGCGTTACGGCGGCGCCTGGACCGGCTTCACCCTCGAGTGGTACGCGGCCCTGACGCGGAACGAGGCGATCCTCGTCGCCCTCCGCCGCAGCCTCGGGGTGGCGCTCGCCGCGACGGCCATCGCCGTCGTCCTCGGGACGCTCGGCGCCCTCGGCGTCATGGGCCTCTCCGAACGCCGGAGGCGCGCCCGCGGGGCCGCCGAGACCCTCTTCCACCTGCCGATCGTCACGCCCGACATCGTCCAGGCGCTCGCGCTCGCCCTCTTCTTCCACGCGGTCGGCGTCGCCAAGGGGTTGACGACGATCGCCATCGCCCACGCCGGCTTCGGGACGGCGTACGTCTACGTCGTCGTCTCGTCGGCCCTCGCCCACTACCGCCCGACGTGGGACCAGGCGGCGATGGACCTGGGGGCGCGCCCGCTGGCCGTGCTCCTCCGCGTCCGCCTGCCGATCCTCGCGCCGAGCGTCTTCGCGGCGGCGCTCCTCGTCTTCACCTTGAGCTTCGATGACTTCCTGATCGCGTTCTTCAACGCGGGCGTGCGCTCGACGACCCTGCCGATCAAGGTGTACTCCATGATCAAGTTCGGCGTCAGCCCGGAGGTGAACGCGCTCTTCACGCTCGTGTTCGCGGTGACGGCGGTGTTCATGGTAGCGTACTTCGTGCTCGAGAAGGGGCGGTTCGAACCGCGGGAGATCTGAGTCATGGACTCGAGGCCGGAGGCCGGAAAGAAAGGGGGACAGGCGATGCGCCAGGGGATGATCGCGCTCGGGCTGCTGCTGGCGGCCGTGCTCTGCGGCGGCTGCGGGGATGACGACAAGCCGGAGGAGAAGAAGCTCTACCTCTACACCTGGAGCGAGTACTTCACCGACAAGGCCAAGGCGGGCTTCAAGGCGAAGACGGGCTACGAGGTCGTCGAGGACAACTACGCCTCGCCCGAGGACATGCTCGCGAAGCTCAAGACGGGCGGGGCGGAGTACGACGTCGTCGTCGCCACGGACTACATCCTCGTCTCCCTGATCCGGGACGGCCTGATCGAGCCGATCGACGCCGGCAAGGTGCCGAACAAGAAGAACATCGCCCGGCGCTTCGAGAACCCGTCCTACGACCCGGGGAACAAGCACTGCGTCCCCTACCTCTGGGGCACGGTCGGGATCGGGGTCAACATCGAGAAGGTGAAGGAGAAGGTCGACAGCTGGCGCGTCCTCTGGGACGAGAAGTACAAGGGCCGGATCTCCATGCCGGACAGCGCCCGCGACTGCCTCGGCATCGCCTTCAAGCTCGAGGGGCGCTCCTTCAACGAGAAGGACCCGGCCGCGATCCAGGCGGCCGCGGCCAGGCTCAAGGCGCAGAAGCCGCACGTGAAGACGTACTCGAGCGACTTCAAGCCGCTGCTCGAGTCGGCCGAGGTCTGGCTCGTCGCCGGCTGGTCGGGCGACATCCTCCAGCTCGCCCGCGAGTACCCCGACCGCTTCCGCTACGTCATCCCGAAGGAGGGCGGGGAGATCTGGGTCGACAGCCTCTGCGTGCCGAAGGCGTCGAAGCACAAGGACGTCGCCCACCAGTTCCTGAACTACATCCTCGAGCCCGAGGTGCACGCGGAGATCTCGTCGGCGCGCCTCTATCCGTGCCCGAACGAGGCGGCGATGAAGCACATCCCCGAGGCGCAGCGGAAGGACCCCGACATCTACCCGCCGGACGAGGCGCTCAGGAACTGCGAGCTCCTCGAGAGCCTGGGCCCGGAGGTGGACAAGCTCTACCTCAAGGCCTGGACCGAGGTGAAGGGCGAGGAGTGATCGCACCGGAGCGAGGAGCGGGGAGGGCACCATGGGTCGAAGAACGGTCCTCGCCGTCGACGACGAGCCGACGTCTCTCCTCCTCCTCGTCCGGGCGCTCGAGCGGTCCGGGCACGAGGTCCTGCAGGCGGACTCCGGCACGCGCGCGCTCGAGGTCCTGGCGACCGGCCAGCCCGAGGTCGTCATCACCGACTGGCACCTGCCCGACCTCGACGGCCTCGAGATCTGCCGGCGCGTCCGGGCGGCGCCGCCGGGCCGCTACGTCTACATCGTCGTCCTGACGGTGCGGCGCGAGAAGGAGGACATCATCGCCGCGCTCGACGCCGGCGCCGACGAGTTCCTGTCGAAGCCGTTCCACCCGGACGAGCTGCGGGCGCGGATGCGCACGGCCGAGCGCATCCTCGACCTCGAGGCCGAGCTGGCCGTGCGCGCCCGGACCGCCGAGGACGCGCTCGCCCGCCTGCGCGAGAGCCAGGAGCGCCTCGTCGCGGCCGAGCGCCTCGCCGCCGTGGGCGCGGTCGGGATCACGGTCCGCCACGAGATCAACAACCCGCTCACCGGGCTCCTGGGCTTCGTCGACCTGATGCTCGCCGAGCAGCCCGCCCCGCCGCCCTCGATCGTCGACGGCCTCGCGCGCGTGCGCACCGAGGCCCGGAGGATCGCCGACATCGTCAAGCGGATCGAGGACGTGAAGGACGTCAAGACGAAGGGCTACGTCGGCGGCACCCGCATGCTCGACATCGACGGGCCGCCAAGGCGCCCGCCGGGGACGTGAGCGCGCCGCGGCGGAGAGCCGGCTAGAGCCGCGTCCGGGCGCTGCTGCTGCTGGCGAGGAGCTCGTCCAGGCGCCGGCTCAACGTCTCGGCGAGCTTCCAGAAGACCTTGGCCGCGATGAGGGCGTCCTGCTGGAGGAAGCCGTAGAGGCCGGCCCGGTCCACCATCAGCAGGCGGCTCGGCTCGAGGGTGCGGACGGTCGCCGAGCGCGGACGGCTGCTGAGGAGCGACATGTCGCCGAAGTGGGCCCCCGCCCGGAGGATCGCGATCCGGGCGGCGCCGCGGACGACCTCGGCCGAGCCCTGGACGAGGACGAAGAGCGCGTCGCTGACCTCGCCCTCGTGGATGATCTCGGCCCCGGCCGGGTACTCGGCCTCGTGGAAGACCTGGTTCAGGCGGACGATCTCGGCCATCGTCATGCCCTGCATGAGCTCGATCTGGCCGAGCGTCCCGAGGTTGGCCATGACGGCGGTCCGGCGCGCGCGCGCATCCGCGCCGGTCGCGGCCGTCTCGCTCGCCCGGACGATGACCGCCGAGATGTTGTCCGTCCCGCCGCGCTCGTTCGCGAGCTGGATCAGGTGGCGCGCCGCCCCCTCGACGGCGGGGTTGGCGAGGACCGACGCCAGCTCGGGCGGGTCCTTGACGAAGCCGTGGAGGCCGTCGGAGCAGAGGAGGACGGTGTCGCCGAGCACGAGGTCGAAGACGAGCGTCTCGACGAGGACGGACCGCTCCTTGCCGATCGACCGCGTGATCACGTTCTTGTAGGGCGAGAGCTCCGCCTCTTCCGGCGTGAAGACGCCCTGGCGGACGGCCTCGGCGATCCAGGTGTGGTCCTGGGAGAGCTGCGTGACCGCGCCGCCCCGCGAGAGGTAGAGGCGGCTGTCGCCGGCGTGCCCGAACGCCGCCTTCTGGCCGGCGACGAGGAGGGCCGTGCACGTGCAGCCCATGCCCTTGCGGCTGACGTCGCGCGCGGCCTCGTCGTAGACCGTGCGGCAGGCGGTCTCGAGCGCCTCGCGCAGGAGCGCGCCCAGCCGCTCGGGCGGCATCTCCCCGTCCAGGACCGAGCGGATCTCGTCCCGGTTCGAGGCGACGACCGTCCGGATCGTCGTCGCCGCGAGCTGCGACGCGACCTCCCCGGCGTTGGCCCCGCCCATGCCGTCGCAGACGACGAAGAGCCCGAGCGCCGGGTCGGCGAGGGCGAAGTCCTCGTTGTGCTCCCGCATCTTGCCGACGTCGGTGAGCGCGCAGGAAGCGATCTCCATGGTGCCGGATTCTACGTTCGGTTCGTGGTGAAGTCGACCCCTATCCCGGGTCGTCGGGCCGGGCGGCGGAGACCCGGTGAATCAGGGTCCCGCGGGCGCAGAGATCGCGGATCGTCGCCAGGAGGTCGCGCCCGCGCCCCCCGCCGGCGGCGCGGAGGAGGTCGGCGAGGGTCCGGCGCCCGTCGCAGGCCGAGAGAAGCCCGAAGAGCGGCGCGGGGAGGTCGACCTCGCCGCCCGCCCAGGAGTCGTGGCGCAGGCGGTGGGCGACCGGACGCACGGCCGACCCGGGACCCGGCGCCGGCTCGGAGAGCGTGACGAGGACGGCCCCCTCGGCGAGCCGCGGGCGGCGGGCGAGGAGGGCGTCGTCGGCGACGTCGAGGGCATCGAAGGCGCGGCCCACGGCGGCCGGGTCGGGCGCGATGGGCGGGGCGGTCGTGAGGCGCCGGAGAGAGAGACCACGCCCGCCGCGCCCGGAACGGCCGGCGCGGCGCCGGAGGGCGACGACGCCCGGCGTGAAGCCGGCGATGCCGGCCGCCTCGAGGGCGGCGAGCTTGGCCGCGTAGCGGGCGCGGAACGACTCGAGCGTCTCGCCGAAGGTGTGCCGGACGAGGAGCGCGTACTCGCCGGCCGCGATCGCGTCGAAGGCGAAGAGCACGCCCGCGAACGGGGCGCCGAGCCAGCGCCCGAGGCGCGCCTCGAGGTCGGCCTTCCCGCCCTCGACGAAGGCGGCCACGAGGACGGCGGTGCCGTCCCGGGCGAGGCGGGCCGCGAGACCGGAGACGGCGCGCGCGAGCACGTCCTCGCCGCGGGCGCCGCCGTCGCGGTAGAGGAGGGGGCGCTCGCCGCCGCTCGGCGTGAACGGCGGGTTCGCGAGCACGAGGTCGAAGCCGCGCTGGGCGTCGCCCGCCCCGAGGGCCGCGTGGAGGTCGCCGGCGCGGAAGTCGCAGCGGTCGGCGACGCCGTTGAGGGCGGCGTTCAAGCGCGCGAACGCCACCGCCCGCGGGTTCAGGTCGACGCCGATGACGCGCCTCGCCGCGCAGGCGGCGAGGACGGCGTGGACGCCGCAGCCGGCGCAGAGGTCGAGGACCCGGGCCTCCGCCCCCGTCCCGGGCACCAGGTAGGCGAGGGCGTAGCTGTCCGCGCTCAGGTACATGACGGGCTCGTCGGGCGCGGGGAGGGCCGGCGCGAGCTCCGGGAAGCGGAGGTCGGTGACGAACAGGCACCCGGCGCAGGGAGAGACGGCGACGGTCGCCGCCACGCGCCCGCGGCCCGGAGACACGAGCGCTCCCGCCTCCACGAGGCGCTTCACGATCGCGCGTCCGAGGAGCGCCTCGGCGTCGCGCCGCGCGACCGAGCCCTGGAGGACGAAGAGCGCGACGGCGACGTCGAGCGCGTCCTCCGCCGCCCGCACCCGCTCCTCGTACTCGGGGAAGTGGTCGAGCGTGATGTCGATGGGGTGGTCGATGCCGAGGCGGTCGGCGACGCCCGCCTCGTCGAAGCCGGCGAGGGCGAGGCGCTCGCGGAGCTCGGCGAGAGCGGCCTCGTCTGCCGCATCCGGTCGGAACGGGTGGCTCAAGCGCGAACGAGGTCTTCTCGTCGTTCTTACTTGGGGGCGGCCGGGGCCGACGCCGGCGGCGCGCCCGCCACCGAGCCCGCCCCCGCGAGCTTCGAGAGCAGCCCCTCGACCGTGGCCAGGTGCTGCTGCTTGTGGGCCCGCACGTCGCGCAGCCTGTCCGCGATGTCCGGCGCGCCCGCCTCCGCCTCGGCCAGCACGCGATCGAGGACGGCCAGGTTCTTCGTGAGCTGGTCGCGGATCACCCGGAGCGTGTAGCTCGTCGCCAGGTAGTTGTACGACGAGAGGCGGAGGTCGAAGGTGACGCGCACGTCCGGCGACGCGCCCGCCTCCTCGACCAGGGCGACGATGTCCTCGATGATCGCGTCCTCGTCCCGGATGATGAACTCGAGGGCGGCCGCGACCTCCGGGTGCTGGTGGATGTCGTAGGGCGGCGCCGTCTTCGCGAGGTACTCGATGAACGAGCGGCTCTCGATGGCGAGAACGCGCTCGAGCAGGTCGATCCGGGCTTCCTCGTCAAGGGGCATCGCGCGCGCGCCTCAGGAGCGACCGAGGGGATGGAGGCCGATCCGCTGCGTCCAGGCGAGCAGCGGGTTGAAGAAGACGCCGAGCAGCAGCACGAGCGCCATGTGGACGAGCGCGAGGGCGTTGCCCGCGAACGGGACGGCGAGCGGCGCCTCGTCCGCCGGCGTCTCGAGGTACATGTTCTTGAGGATCCGCGCGTAGTAGTAGGCCGAGATCGCCGTGTTCACGGCCGCGACGACCGTCAGCCAGACGAGCCCGCCCTGGATCGCGACCATGAAGAGCTGGAACTTCCCGACGAACCCGGCCGTCGGGGGGATGCCTATGAGCGAGACGAGGAAGATCGAGAAGGTGACGCCGAGGAGCGGCGCGCGGACCCCGAGCCCGCGGTAGTCGTCGATGTTCTCGCTCCCGACCTGGTTCGAGATGACGATCACGCAGGTGAAGGCCCCGAGGTTCATGAAGAGGTAGGCGACGAGGTAGAACGCGACGGCCCGCCAGCCCGCGTAGCCCGCGATCCCGGTCGCCGCCGCCAGGCCGTCGCCGCCCGCCGCCTCGCTCGCCCCGGCGAACGTCGCCACGCCCATGAGGATGTAGCCGACGTGCGCGACCGACGAGTAGGCGAGGAGCCGCTTGACGTTCGTCTGGAAGAGGGCGGCCAGATTCCCGAGCGTCATCGTCACGGCCGAGAGCAGCGCGAGCAGGCTCACGAGCTGCGGCCGCCACTCGGCCAGGAAGGCCGAGCCCTTCTGGGTCAGGTCGGTCGCCGGCTGCCCGAGCCCCATGACGTCGAGGAAGCGGATGAAGACGGCGATGCCCGCGGCCTTGCTCGTCACCGAGAGCCAGGCGGTCACCGACGTCGGCGCGCCCTGGTAGACGTCCGGCGCCCAGAACTGCATCGGCACGGCCGCCATCTTGTAGCCGAACCCGGCGAAGCAGAGGAAGGCGGCGAGCGCGAGGGCGTGCAGGTTCGCCTGGCCGCTCGAGACGTAGGCGATGAGGTCGGCGATCTTCGTGCTCCCGATCATGCCGAAGAGCAGCGAGAACCCGTAGATCATGATCCCCGAGCTGACCGAGCCGTAGACCACGTACTTGAGCGCGGCCTCGCTCGACTCGCGGCTCGCCTTCCGCCAGCCGACGAGCACGTAGCTCGGGATCGAGAGGAGCTCGATGGCGATGGCGATCAGGATGAGGTCGGTCGCCCCGGCCATGAGGAACATGCCGAGGACGCAGGAGAGCATGATCGCGAAGAACTCGCCCATCGGGCGGTCCTCGAGGTCGCGCGAGATGTAGGCGAGGGCGATCGTGATCGCCGTGCCGACGAGGAAGATGACCTTGAAGAAGGACGAGAACGTGTCGACGACGACCGTGTCCTGGAAGATCCGCGCCTCGCCCGGGTCGGGCGGCGCCTTGAGGAGGCGCAGGGTGAAGAAGAGCGACACCATGACGCCGAGGAGGGCGAGGAAGGCGAGGTCCTTCGACTTCCGCCGCTCGACGAAGAGGTCGGCCAGGAGGAGCGCGCAGGCGAAGACGATGAGCGTCAGCTCCGGCGCGAAGAAGCGGAGCTCGGCCGTCGTCTTCTGGGCGAACTCGCGGAACGCCTCGGGTGTGAGCAGCGCGAGCATTCGCTACCTCGCCCCCGTCACCTGCTGGATGATCGCCTCGATCGACGGGTTCATGTAGTCGAGGATCAGCGCCGGCCACACGCCGAAGAGGATGCACCCGATGCCGAGCGGGATCAGGGTGATCGCCTCGCGGGCGTTCATGTCCGGGAACTGCATGTACTTCTCCTTCACCGGCCCGAGGTAGACGCGCTGGACGGTCCAGAGGACGTAGGCGGCGGTGAAGACGATGGCGAGGAGGGCGACGAAGACGATCCAGGTCGCGTCCAGGCCGCGGCCGTCCAGGCCGTCGCGGATGAAGCTCGTCTTCTGGTAGGCGCCGAGGAAGGTCAGGGCCTCGCTGATGAACCCGTTCAGCCCCGGGAGCCCGAGGCCGGCGAAGAACCCGACGGTCGCGAGCCCCGTGTAGTAGGGCATGACGAGGCCGATCCCGCCGAACTCGTTCAGGTTTCGATGGTGGGCCCGGTCGTAGATGACGCCGACGATGGCGAACATCATGGGCGAGCTGATCCCGTGGTTGAACATCTGGAGGACGCCGCCCGTCACCCCCGCCGGCGTCAGGGCCGCGAGCCCGAGCAGCACGTACCCCATGTGGCTGATGGAGCTGTAGGCGACGAGGCTCTTGAAGTCCGTCTGCGCCATGGCCACGAGCGCGCCGTAGACCATGTTGATCAGGCCCAGGATCGCGATCAGCCAGAGGAACGTCTTCGACATCGCGACGTCCGGGCAGAGGGGGTACATGAAGCGGAAGAAGCCGTAGCCGCCCATCTTGAGGAGGATCCCGGCGAGCACCATCGACGCGGCCGTCGGCGCCTCGACGTGGGCGTCGGGGAGCCAGGTGTGGAACGGGAAGACCGGGACCTTGATCGCGAAGGCGATGAACATGGCGATGAAGAGCCACTTCGCGATCTCGTACGGGAGCCCCGGGACGACGGCCATGAGCGTCAGGGCGTTGAAGCTGTCGGGGTCGGCGTGGAAGTACATGTAGAGGAACGCGATCAGCATCAGGACCGAGCCGACGAGCGTGTAGATGAAGAACTTGATCGCGGCGTAGATGCGGCGCGGCCCGCCCCAGATCCCGATGAGGAAGTACATCGGGAGGAGGACGATCTCCCAGAAGACGTAGAATAGGAACATGTCCATGGCGCAGAAGACGCCGATCATGCCCGTCTCGAGGAGCAGGAAGAGGGCGTAGAACGCGCGCGGCAGCTTGTCGACGGTCAGGCTGTAGACGAGGCAGAGCGGGATGAGGACGCCGGTCAGGAAGACGAGCGGGATCGAGAGGCCGTCCGCCGCCATGAAGTAGTTGATGCGGAAGCCCTTGATCCACGGGTGGTACTCGACGTGGCGGAGGACCTTCGCCTGCGGGACGGAGGCGGCGAGGATCAGCTCCTTCGCCTCGGGCTCGCGCTCGTAGACGTCGGCCGGGGCCGCGAGCTTGCCGCCGCGCTTGACGGCGTCGAGGTCGGCCAGGATGCGCCGCGCGTCCTCGGTCCGCCCGTCCTTCGCCGCCTGCTCGGCGATCGCCTGGACCTTCGTCGTGAACACGACCTCGGCCGTCGGGTGCCCGTCCTTCTTCCACCCGTAGTCGTAGGCGAGCCACGAGGCGAAGAAGAGGGCGACGAAGGACCCGAGGAGGCCGACCTTCTTCGCCAGCTCGGCGTTCGGCACGAGCAGCATCAGCAGCGCGAAGGCCGCCGGCGTGAAGGTCGTGAGCGCGATCAGGTAGTCGTTCATGTCGAGTCTCGAGCCTGCCGAATCAACCGCGGGATCAGAAGACCGTCCCGGCGACCGTCCAGACGACGAAGATGAACGCGATCAGGACGACGGAGAGGTAGACGTACTCCTGGAGGCGGCCCGTCTGGACGCGGCGCGCCTCGCTGCCCGCCCGGAGGATGGAGTCGGCGACGCCGCGCACCGAGCCGTCCACGGCCCAGTAGTCGGTGACGCCGCTCACCTTCGAGACGAGGACGCCCAGGTGGCCCGCCAGGTTCACGAGCCCGTCGACGACGTACTTGTCGAAGAGCCCGCACACCGTGCGGATCGCCAGCACGGCGCCGATCACGAACCTCGAGTAGGCCCAGTCGATGTACCAGAGGTTCAAGAGGAACGTCCGGAGCGAGGCGAGCGCGCCCTGCTTGCCGACGAAGTCGTGGCCGGCGTTGAGCCCGAAGATCACCCACGACACGAAGATCCCCGTCATGGCGACGACGATCGCGAGCACGAGCGGGCCCGACCCGTGCGCCGTGTGAAGCGCGTGCTCGTAGCTCTCGGCGGCCGTGGCGGCGCCGTGCTCCCCGCCGGCCCCGACCGCCGCCGCCGCGGCCGCCGCCGCGGCGCCGTGCTCCGCCGCCGGCTTCGGCTTCCACTCCTCGCCCCGGTACACCGCCATGAGCTGGGCGACCGTCTGGTCCGGGTTGACGCGGTTCTCGAACCAGTGGGTCGCCTTCCCGAAGATGCCGCCCGACACGACGGACAGGAACCCGAGGACGACGAGCGGGAGCGTGATCGGCCAGGGGTTCTCGTGGGCGTGCTCGTAGCGGTGGTGGTCGCGCGGCTCGCCGAGGAAGGTGAGGAAGATGATCCGGAACATGTAGAAGGCCGTGATCCCGGCCGTCACGAGCGCGATCACGTACGGGAGCTGGGCGAAGAAGCTGCCGCGGTAGATCCCGAAGGCGAGGGCGTGCCCGAGGATCCCCTCCTTCGACCAGAACCCGGAGAGGAACGGCACGCCCGCGATCGCCATCGTCGCGATCAGGAAGGTCGCGAACGTGATCGGCAGCTTCTTCCGGAGGCCGCCCATGTCCGTCATCTCGTTCGAGTGGACGGCGTGGATGACGGACCCCGACCCGAGGAAGAGGTTGGCCTTGAACCAGGCGTGGGTGAAGAGGTGGAACATGCCGGCCGTGAAGCTGCCGACCCCGATCCCCATGACCATGTAGCCGAGCTGGGAGATCGTCGAGTAGGCGAGGACCTTCTTGATGTCGGTCTGGACGATGGCGATCGTCGCCGCCAGGAAGGCCGTGAACGCGCCGATCCCGGCGACCGTCCAGAGCGCCGGGCTGCCCCAGAAGTCGCCCTCGAAGTACCCCGGCCCGGCGAAGAACGGGAAGAGGCGGGCGACCATGTAGACGCCGGCCGCGACCATCGTCGCCGCGTGGATCAGGGCCGAGACGGGCGTCGGGCCCTCCATGGCGTCGGGGAGCCAGACGTGGAGCGGGAACTGGGCCGACTTGCCGATCGCCCCGCAGAAGAGGCAGAGGGCGGCGGCCGTCATGAGGAGCGGGACGCCGCGGGTGGCGACGTCGGCGCTCCAGCCCGGGCCCCAGATGGGCGTCACGTTCTCGGGGCGGACGCTCTCGAAGAGCGTCCCGAAGTCCATCTTCCCGAGGGTCGCGACGACGATCATGATCCCGATGAAGAAGCCGAAGTCGCCGACCCGGTTCGTGATGAACGCCTTCATGGAGGCGTTGGCGGCCGACGGCTTCTGGAAGTAGAAGCCGATCAGGAAGTACGAGCAGACGCCGACGAGCTCCCAGGCGACGAAGAGGAGGAAGAGGTTGCCCGAGATCACGAGCAGCAGCATCGAGAACGAGAAGAGGGCGAGGTAGGCGAAGAAGCGGTTGTAGCGGTCCTCGGGGTGCCCGTGGTGGTCCCGCATGTACGCCGTCGAGTAGAGGTGGACGAGGAAGGAGACCCCCGTCACGACGACGAGCATGATCACCGTCAGGTTGTCGACGAGGACGTCGAAGCCGATCTCGAGCCCGCGGAGCGCCGCTGGCGCGTTCGGCGTGACGTCGCCGACGCCGAACCAGCGGACGCTCCACTTGACCGTCTCCATCCCGTAGCGGGTCGCGTGCTCGCCGCCCGGCAGCGCGACCTCGTGGGTCGGCAGGACGCCGGTGAAGAAGAGGTAGCACGAGAGCGCGCAGGCGACCCCCATGGCGCCGGTCGGCAGCCAGTCGCCCTGGCGCGGCAGGAAGCGCCCGAAGAAGACCTGCAGCGTGAACGCCCCGAGGGGCAGGAGCAGGATCGTCAGGGCGATCTTGATGACGGGGTCCATGGCGGCGCGCTCAGTCCTTCAGCTTGTCGACCTGGTCGACCTCGATCGTGTTGAAGTTGTGGTAGATGTTGAGGACGATCGCGAGGGCGACCGCCGCCTCGGCGGCCGCGAGCAGGATCAGGAAGATCGTGGACGCGTCGCCGTGGAGCTTCCGCTCGACCGGCACGCTGAAGCGCGAGAAGGCGACGAAGTTGATGGCGGCGCCGTTCAGCACGAGCTCGAGCCCCATCAGCACCATCACGGCGTTCCGGCGCACGACGATGAGCGCCACGCCGATCGAGAAGAGGATCGCCGAGACGACCAGGTAGTGGTGAAGGCCGATGTCCGTCAGCACGCGCGCGCCCCTCGACTAGTCCGGCAGGCTCGTCTCGCCCTTGCGGCGCGAGATCACGGCCGCCCCGACGAGCGCGGCGAGCAAGAGCACCGACGCGATCTCGAACGGCAGCACGAAGTCCTTCATGAGCACGTCCCCGAGCTCGGCCGACGTCGCCTCGGGGGCCGGCATCGGGTGCGTCCGCCAGTCGACGGCGAAGACGACGTAGAGCAGCGCCATGAGGAACGCGACCGCCGACAGCGCGCCCGGGATCACGAGCCCCCACGGGTTCGCGCGGCGCAGCAGGATCGGCTCGCGGTTCGTCAGCATGACGCCGAAGAGCAGGAGGATGAGGATGCCGCCTATGTAGACGAGCACCTGGGTGAAGGCGACGAAGTCGGCGCCGAGCGTCCCGTAGAGCCCGGCCACGCCGGCGAGCGAGCCGAGGAGCAGGAAGGCCGCCCGGACGACGTCGCGGACGAGGACGACGAGCAGCGACGGGATCACCGTCAGGGCCGCGAACATCCAGAAGGCGATCGGGCCGAGGACGGAGGGCTCGGCGGCGGCGGCCGGGGCGGCGCCGTGGCCGGCGGCGGCGTCGGCGGCGGCGAGCAGGGGAAGGGACAGGTCGAGCATCAGTGCGGCCTCACCCCGGGGACGAACCAGAGGACGTGACCCGGCAGGAAGTACTCCCAGAGCGCCGCGCCGATCATGCAGACGATCCCGAACGGCAGGAGCACCTTCAGGCAGAGGTGCATGACCTGGTCGAGGCGGATGCGCGGCAGCGTCCAGCGCAGCCACATCTGGACGAAGACGCCGAAGATCGACTTGCCGACGATCGCCAGCAGGCCGACGACGTTCGCGAGCACGCGCGCCCCGCCCGACGCCTCGGTCATCCAGCGGTCGACCGGGCCGATCCCCGTCATCCAGCCGCCGAAGTAGAGGACGGCCGCGATCGCCGCGATCGCGTACATGGCCGCGTACTCGGAGAGGAAGAAGATCGAGAACCGCATGCCCGAGTACTCGGTGTGGAAGCCGGACACGAGCTCGCTCTCGGCCTCCGGCAGGTCGAAGGGGGCGCGCTTCACCTGGGCGAGGGCGGCGGTGAAGAAGATGAAGAAGGAGATGAACGTGAACGGGTTGGCGAAGATGTACCAGTTCCAGAACCAGCCGCCCTGCGTGTGCACGAGCCGCTGCATCGAGAACGTGCCGGCGAGGACGATCACCGTCAGGAAGGCGAGCGAGAGCGGGATCTCGTAGCTCACGACCTGGGTGGCGGCGCGCATCGTCCCGAAGAGCGACCACTTGTTGTTCGAGGCCCAGCCGCTCGCCATGACGCCGATGGCCTCGAGCGAGCCGATCGCGGCCAGGTAGAAGAGGCCGATGTCGAGGTCGGTGACGATGATGTCGGGCCCGTACGGCAGGACGACGAAGAGCCCGAAGACGCCGAGGAAGACGATGATCGGCCCGGCGATGTAGAGCGGCCGGTCGGCCGCGGCCGGGATGATGTCCTCCTTCGCGAGCAGCTTGACGCCGTCGGCGATCGTCTGGAGGAGGCCGCCCACGTACGTCTTCGTCCCGAGGCGGATCGGGCCGACCTCCATGGGGCCGAGCCGGCACTGGATGCGCGCCGAGACCTTGCGCTCGAGCCAGACGGCGAAGAGGTCGAAGACCGTGATGAAGCCGGTGATGATCCCGGCGGCGGCCAGCATGAGCGCGGGCCAGAGGATGTAGCCCGGGACCCGGTCGACGAGCGGGCCCCCGAGGAGCTCGACCAGGTCGGGCGTGCGCTCGGCGGCGACCGCGAGGAGGGCGAGCGGGGAAGCGACCATCAGCGATCGACCTCCCCGAGCACGATGTCGGTCGAGCCGATGATGGCGACCATGTCGGCGACCATGCAGCCCCTCGAGATCTCCGGGAGGACGCTTATGTTGTGGAAGCTCGGCGCCCGCGCCTTGACGCGGTAGGGCTTGGCCGTGCCGTCGCTCACCACGTAGTAGCCGAGCTCGCCGCGCGGGTTCTCGACCTTGGCGTAGGTCTCGCCCTTGGGCGGCCGGACCTGGCCCTTCTTGGCGGCGATGTCCTTGACCATGAACTGGTTGTCCGGGTGCTCCGCGTCGGCCGGGAGCTTCCCGATCTTGTCGAGCGCCTGGCGCAGGATCCTCAGGGACTCGAAGCACTCGCGGACGCGCACCCAGTAACGGTCCCAGCAGTCGCCGACCGTCCCCTTGGTCCCCTGCCCGGTCGGGACGTCGAACTCGAACTCGGGGTAGAGCCCGTAAGGCTGGTCCTTGCGCAGGTCGCGCTTGACCCCCGAGCCCCGGAGGACCGGTCCCGTGCAGCCGTAGCCGAGGGCGACGTCGGCCGGGAGGACGCCGACGTTGGCCGTCCGCTGGATGAAGATCCCGTTGTAGGTGAAGAGCTGGTTCACCTCTTCGAGGCGCGGCCCGAAGTAGTCCACGAACCAGGCGATGTCGGAGATCATGTCGGCCGTCAGGTCGAAGGCGACGCCGCCCGGCCGCGGGTAGTTGTAGTTGAGCCGCTGCCCGCAGATGCGCTCGAAGATCTTGAGGATCTTCTCGCGGTCGCGGAAGCAGTAGAGGAAGGGCGTGAAGGCGCCGATGTCGAGGCCGTACGTCCCGATGGCCATGAGGTGCGAGGCGATGCGCTGCAGCTCGGCGACGAGGATGCGGATCAGCTCGGCCCGGCGCGGGACGCGGATCGAGCCGAGCTTCTCGCAGGCGATCGACCAGGCGATGTTGTTCGCCATGGACGCGAGGTAGTCCATGCGGTCGGTGTAGGGCGTGACCTGGAGCCAGGTGACGTTCTCGGCGATCTTCTCGAAGCAGCGGTGGAGGTAGCCGACGTGGACCTCGGCGTCGAGGATGATCTCGCCATCCGTCCGCACGACCACCCGGAGCACGCCGTGCGTGCTCGGGTGCTGCGGCCCCATGTTGAGGAGCATCTCCTCGGTCCGGATGTCGGCCATGGTCGCGCCTGCCCTGCGCCGCTAGGGGTTCTGGACGTCGTAGAACATCTCGAACGAGTTCGGGATGCCGTGGTAGTACTCCGGCATCTTGTAGTCCTTCCTCAGCGCGTGACCCTCCCAGTCCTCCGCGCAGAGGATGCGGATCAGGTTGTGGTGCCCCTCGAAGATCACGCCCACGAGGTCGAAGCACTCGCGCTCGTGCCAGTCGGCGGTGCGCCAGACGTTCTCGAGCGACGGCACCTTCGGGTCGTCCCGCGGGACCGAGACCTTGATCGTGAGCCAGTGGTTCATGGGGACCGAGTCGAGGTGGTAGACGACCTCGAGCTTCCCCTCCTTCGGGTAGTCGACGCCCGAGAGGCAGGAGAGCATGTCGAAGCGGAGCCGCGGGTCGTCGCGGCAGAAGAGCCCGACCTCGACCAGGTCCTTCGCCGCCACCCTCACGTACGGGTCGAGGACGACGGGCGCCGTCGTCGTCAGGTCCTTCGTCTCGAGGATGCGGTCGCCGAACCTCTCCTTCAGGATGGCGACGGCCGCCATGGTCTTCGCGGCCATGCGCCGGTCGTGCTCGGTCGGGCCGGTCGCGGCCCCAGCGGGCTTCTCCTCCGCCATGGTCGGCTACCTCTTCCCGGCGAGCGCCGGCGCCTCCCGCTCCTCGGGGACGGAGGGCGGCGGGCCGGCCTGCGTGATCGTCGACTTCACCCACTCGAGGTCGCCCTTCGCCCACACGTACACGAGGCCGACGCCGAGGACGAGGACGAAGAACAGCATCTCGAAGAAGATGAACGGGCCCGCGCCCGAGAGGCGCTTGAAGACGAGGGCCCACGGGTAGATGACGGCGACCTCGACGTCGAAGATGAGGAAGACGAGGGCGACCGTGTAGAACCGCATGTCGAAGCGGACCCAGGACGACCCGACGGGCGGCTCGCCGCACTCGTAGGTCGTCTCCTTCGCGGCCTCGACCTTCTTCGGGCGGAGCAGGCGCGAGATGATGGCGACGTTGAGGATGACGAAGATCGCCGAGAAGATGGCGAAGACGAGGACGTTGCCGAGGTTGAAGAGAAGATTGGCCGCCGCGATCATGCGTCGCTCGTCCCGCTCGCGCCCCGCAAGTTGAGCCACACCAAGGGATTCTTGTCCCCCCGCCCCGGGTGTGAACGGCGCATGATAGGGGAAAGCCGGGTCGGTGTCAATAGCGACGCGGGTCGCGCGCCGCCCCTGGCGAGGCCTCGGTCTCAGAAGAGCCCGGAGGCGATGATGAAGATCCCGCCGCCGTGCCCGACCGTCGCCGCGACGAGCCCGAAGCGCGCCCGCAGCGCGGCCGCGACGAGGCCCTCGTAGGCCGTGAAGACGAGGACGGGCGAGCCCGCGTCCGTCACGGTCGTCGCGAGGGAGATGTGGCCGGACGAGAACGCGAGCCCCGAGAGAGCTTCCGTCGCCCGCGGCGCCTGCGCCCGCAGCCGCTCGCGCACGAGCTGGATCCCGAGGATCGGCAGCCGCGCGCCGTCGTCGAGCGTCCCGCGCCGGTGCAAGGCGACGCGCGGGTCCGGCAGGCGGTCGACGAGGGCGCGGAACGCCCGGCTCGGGAGTCGAGGGGGGCCGCCGTGCGCGCGTCGGGTCACGGGCTCGAATCCAATGGCGGGCCGGCGCGGCTGCAAGGCTTGATGCGGCGGCGCACGCCGCGTACCCTGCGGCCGGGAAGGGGAGAGGGAGAGCGAGAGGGAACGCGACATGAAGCCGATCCCCAGGCGGCCGCTCGGGCGCACGGGCGTCGAGGTCACGATCCTCGGGCTCGGCGGCGAGGGCGTGCTCCGCACGCACGGGCGCGAGGCCGAGGCCGTGGCCCTGATCCGGCGCGCGATCGAGCTCGGCATCACGTACTTCGACTGCGCCAAGGCCTACGCCGGGAGCGAGGGCTACTACGGGAAGGCGCTCGAGGGCGGGCTCCGCGACAAGATCTTCCTCTGCTCGAAGTCGGCCGACCGGACGAGGGAGGGCGCGCTCCGCGACCTCGAGTCCACCCTCCGCACGATGCGGACGGACCGGCTCGACCTCTGGCAGGTCCACGACGTCCGGACGGAGGACGACCTCGAGCGGATCTTCGCCAAGGGCGGGGCGATCGAGGCCTTCGAGGCGGCCAAGAAGGCCGGGAAGGTCCGGTTCATAGGCGTCACCGGGCACTTCGACCCGCGGATCATCTCGAAGGCCATCGAGCGTCACCCGTTCGACACCGTCCTCCTCCCCGTGAACGCCGCCGAGCCGCATTACCTCTCGTTCCTCGAGACGACGCTCCCGCTCGCGGCGAGCCGCGGCCTCGGGATCATCGGCATGAAGGTGGTGCGCGGCTTCGTCGGCCTCGGCCCGCACACGACGGCGAGCGTCGAGCGCCGCCTCTCGACGCTCGGGCTCTCGCTCCCGCAGCTCCTCCGGTTCGCGCTCTCGCAGCCGGTCTCGCTCGCGATCGTCGGCTGCGAGACCCTGGCCGAGCTCGAGGAGAACGTCGGCGTCGCCAAGGTGTTCGAGCCGCTCAAGCCGGCCGAGGTCGCCCAGGTGCTCGCGCGGACGCGGCCGCTCGCGGCCCACGCCCAGGTGTACAAGCGGGGCGCCGCGGCGGCGCCCTGAGGCCCGCCGCCCTTGGGCCGGAGCGACGGCGACCTCGTCCCGGACGTCGCGCCCTACCGGCGCATGGAGGTCGTCCTCTTCCCGCGCCGCAACGACTCGGCCGTCCACTTCACGCTCGCCGCCGACGTCACGGACACGCTCGCCTTCATCGAGCGCTGGAACGACGGCCGCCCGCCCGAGGCCGGCAAGCTGACGCTCTTCACGTTCCTCCTCCACGCCGTCGCCCGCACGCTCGAGCGGCACCCGCGCCTGAACCGCTTCGTCGCCGGCTCGCGCCTCTACCAGCGGCGCGGCGTCTGGCTCAGCTACACGGCCAAGAAGGCGATGACCGAGGCGGCCCCGCTCGTCGTCGTCAAGCGCCGCTTCCCGCCCGGCGAGACGCTCGACGCGCTCGTCCGCGACCTGCACGCCCGGGTGCGCGACGCCCGGAGCGACGCCCCGTCGTACGCCGACAAGGAGGTCGCGCTCTTCTTGAAGCTCCCGCTCTTCCTCCTCCGCCTCGCGATCCGGGCCGTGCGCCGGCTCGACGCCTGGGGTCTCCTGCCGGCGAAGTTCATCGAGAACGACCCCTTCTTCGCGAGCGCCTTCTTGACGAACCTCGGCTCGATCGGCGTCGAGGCCGGCTACCACCACCTCTTCGAGTACGGGACGATCCCGTTCTTCATCGTCCTCGGACGGGCGAAGGACGGCGTCGTCGCCCGCGACGGCGCCCCGGCCGTGCGCAAGGTCGCGGCCGTCAAGATCGTCTACGACGAGCGGGTGGAGGACGGGTTCAACGCGGCCAAGGCGCTCCTCGAGCTCCGTCACGTTCTCGAGAGACCGGAGGAGCTCGCGTGAATCGAGAGGAGGAACGACCGGAACGTCGCCTTCGCGCGGCTCCCGGCGGAGGAGGCGGTGCGCCGGCTCGAGGCGATGTCCGCGCCCCCGGCGCCTACTTCCGCGGGAACCGGTAGTACGCCTCGAGCGAGAGGGCGTTGATCGCCGTCGCGTAGACCCGCCCGCCCGCGATCCCCCAGGCGTCGACGGGGTCGAAGCTCCCGTCGACGCAGCCGCCCTTGCGCTGGTTCTTCAGGAGGGCGGTCTGGAGGGCCCTGTTCCACTTCTTCCACCTGGCCGAGTCGGCGGAGGTCGCGTGGAAGAGGGCGTAGGTGCCGAAGAACCAGTAGTCGAAGTCGGTCGGGCTGCGCTCCCGGTCGAGGCTGTACGCGGGGGGCTCCTTCGCGAGGACGTCGATGCCCTTGACCACGAGCTTGTGGCCCGCCTTCTGCCCGAGGAGGAGGCGGCACCACACGGCCGCGGCGGTCAGGGCGGGGACCTCGCGGAACGTGCGCTTGTCCGGATAGACCTCCGGCGGGAAGAACGAGGCGCCGCCGCCCAGCCTCTCGTAGCTCGTCCGGCCCAGCGTCTCGTCGGTCACCCGCTCGAGCCAGGCGAGGGCGCCGTCCTTCGCCTCGACCTTCATCCCGATGCCGGCGCGGTCGGCGGCCGCGAGGGCGAGCACCATCCAGCCCGTGACCGAGGTGTCGCTGCTCCCGGGCTTGACCCCGTACTTCCAGCCGAGCCCCGGGTTCTGGGCGGCGAGGCAGAAGTCGATCGCCTTCTTCGCCGGCGCCTCGAGGGCCGGGTCGCGCGTCAGGGCGTACGCCTCGCAGAGCGCCTGGGCCGCGATCGCGTGGTTGTAGATCGTCTCGCCGACGGCGGGCTCGAAGCCGACCGCGCCCTCCTTCCCCTGGACCTTCACGAGATAGGCGGCTCCGCGGGCGACGGCGGCGCCCGTCTCGCCGTGGCCGAGCAGGGCGAGCAGGGCGAGCCCGGTGACGCCGACGTCGTAGTCGCGCGCGCCCCGACCCGGCCCGACGCCGCTCTTCATGCCGTGGTCCGGCCCCGAGCACCGCTCCTGGCCGCAGCGCTCCTCGAAGGCGTCGCTGTCCCAGTGCCCGTCCTCGGCCTGGTGGCGCACGAGCCAGTCGAGCGCCTTCGCGACCGCGGCCTCGGTCTCCTTCGAGCCGCCCTCGGCGGCGAGCGAGCCGCGCTTCGTGCGCCGCTCGAGGAGCGGGTCCTCGTCGCCGCGCGCGGGCGGCGCGAACGCCAGAGGGAGGAGGGCCCCGATCGCGAGCCAGCGGGCGTTCTTCATTTTCGCTTCATCCCATAGAGCCAGCCGCGGAGGATCTCGCGCGGCTCCTGGACGGTGACGAAGGCGTCGGGCGCGAGCCGGTCGATCTCGGCCAGGAGGTCGGGCACGTGCCGGCGCTTGACGACCGTGTAGAGGAGCTGGACCTTGCCGGCGCGGCCCTCGCCCTCGAGCTCGGTGACGCCGAAGCCGCGCTCGCGCAGCGCGTCGGCGAGCTCGAAGCCGCCCGACTTCGTGACGACGCGGACGCTCGCGAGGCCGAAGGCGAGCTTCCCCTCGATCCAGAGGCCGACCGCGTTCCCGGCGGCGAAGCCGGTCGCGTAGCCGAGGACGTGCCACGGGCTGTCGAGATGCTTGATCGCGTTCCCGACGGCGACGACCCAGATGAGGATCTCGACGAAGGCGATCGCGGGGACGACGAAGCGCGCGTTCCGCATGGCGAGGAGGACGCGCACCGTGCCGAGCGAGACGTCGATGATGCGGAGGGCGAAGATGACGAGGGGGCCCGCGGGCCCGGCGAAGAGAGTGTCGATCGAGGCCATGCGACGGCGGATTCTACTTGGCCCGGAGGTAGTCCGGAAGGTCCCGCGCGCCCTGCGGCGGGACGCCGTCGTCGACGCGCCCGTCGCCGAGCCGGAAGGCGACGGCGAGCCCGGAGCGGCCGGCCGGCGCGCCCTTCGTGGACGTCCCCTCGCCCCGGCGCTCGCCGCGGGCGACGAGGTCGAAGGCCGTCATCTCGACCTCCGGGCCTTCGGCGGCGGCGGGAACGCGCGCACGAGGGCGCGGAAGCTCCGCTTCGCCTTGGCCACGACGTCGCGGAGCTTGTCGTTCCGGAGGAACACGCTCAGGCGCTTCGACGCCTGGTTCACGTCGGCCGCGGTCGGCCGGTCGCGGCCGTCCGCGACCGCGAAGAGCGCCGCGTACGGCTCGAGCAGGTGCCCGAAGAGGACGGCCGCGCCGACCACGGCCTCGACCTCGAGGCGGGCGATGGCGAGCGCCGGGCCCTCGACGAGCGCCCGCACGGCGGCGCGGGCGTAGGCGAGCGCCTCCCCGTCGAGCGCCGCCGGAGCGCGCTCGAGGGCGTCGCCCTCGAGGAGGCGGGCGGCGGCGGCCCCGAGGCTCGGGACCTTCCCGTCCGCCCCGTCGCCGCCCGCGTAGGCGAGCCAGATCCGGTCCTCGCCGGCGGCCGCGTGGTCGAGGGGCGAGAGGGCCCGCGAGTACATGAGCAGGAGCAGGCCGAGGACGAAGCGCCCGGCCTCGTCGAAGGAGCGGCGCGCCCCGTCGTCGCCCGGGTCGCCCGTCCGCTCCGAGAGGGCCTCGAGCTCCTCGCGGAAGCCGGCGAAGACGGCCCGCAGGTCGCGCCCGGCCGCCGCCCGCGCCCCGAGCCGGCGCTGGAGGTCGCGGACCTCGTCCCAGGCGAGGACGACGGGCCCGCCCTCCCTGAGCGGCAGCGAGTCGGGCGCGGGCACGGCCGTCCGCTCGGCGATCCGCGCGTAGGCGGGGTCGCGCGGGTCGACGACCTCGCCCGACCGGTAGCCCTCGTGCCAGCTCTCGCACTCGGGCAGGACGGTCACGTCGAGCGAGCCGTCGGGCGCCCGGACGAAGGAGAGCGGGAACTTCTGGCAGACGTCGGGCTTCGCCTCGCCGCCGAGCCGCTTGTGGATGCGGCAGAGGTCGTCCGGGTCGAGGAAGATGCACCGCCCGCCCGTCCACTTCAGGCGGACCTCGACCGAGCCGTCCGGGCGTCGCTCCTCGTCGAGGAAGCCGCCCGCGAAGCGCGGGTCCTCGGCCGCCCAGTCGTGGCCGGCGAACCGCGCCGCCTCCTCGGGCGTGAGGCGCGCCTGCCAGCCCGTGCGGCAGCAGGCGCCGCAGCCGTGGCAGGCGAAGCGGTAGGGCGCTGCGGCCGCGAGGAGGGGGAGCTTCATGGCCGCCGGGATTGTACCATCGGACCGTGGCCCCGGAGCCGATCGAAGCGCTCATCCTCGACCTCGACGGGACGCTCATCGACTCGGTCGCCGACATCGCGGCGAGCGTCAACCACGCCCGCACGGCGCGCCTCGGCCTGGCCCCGCTCGGCGAGGCCGAGATCGCGCCGATGATCGGCGACGGGGTGGCGGTGCTCCTCGAGCGGGCGCTCGGCCCGCGCCGGGACCTCCCCGACATCATCCGCGTCTACCGCGAGCACTACGCCGCCCACTGCCTCGACCGCACGCGCCCGTACCCGGGCGTCCCCGAGACGCTCGAGGCGCTGGCCGCGCGCCTTCCGGGCCGGGTCGTCGTCCTCACGAACAAGCCCGAGGCCCCGACGCGCCGGATCCTCGAGCGCTTCGACCTCGCGCGCCACCTCGAGGCCGCGATCGGCGGCGACTCCGGGCACGGGCGGAAGCCCGATCCGTCGGCCTTCGCCGCCGCCCGCCGGGCGCTCGGGGACCCGCCCCGGGAGCGCGTGCTCGTCGTCGGCGACGGCCTCACCGACCTCGACGGCGGGCGGCTCGCGGGCCTCAAGACGTGCGGCGTGACCTACGGGATCGGCGCCCCCGACCTGGTGCGGGCGGCGCGGCCGGACTACGTGATCGACGCGTTCCCGGAGCTGCTGTCGCTCGTCGAGTCGCTCGGGCGCGCGGGAGGCGGCGACGGTTCGGTCCCGACGTAGACGGCCCCCGCCTCCACCTTCACCGGGAACGACGCCGGGCAGGGCATCCAGGGGCAGCCGGCCCGGGCTTCCTCGCGCAGCGGGAAGCGCCAGCCGTGCCACGCGCAGGTGAGCACGCCGTCGGGCGAGAGCGTCCCGGTGCTGAGCTCGGCGAGCTGATGGGGGCAGCGGTCCTCGACCGCGTAGACCTCCGGGCCGAGGCGGAAGAGGGCGAGGGCGCGGCCGGCCACGTCGACGGCCAGGCCGCGGCCCTCGGGGATCGCCTCGAGCGAGGCGGCGTAGACGAAGCGCGGCGGGCCGGTCACTCCCGCGAGAGTAACACGGCCGCCGCGCGGCCGCCAGGGCGCTACGGCTGGACGGTCACCCGGATCGGCGTCGTCCCGTCGGGACCGTTGCGGGCGGGGAGGAAGCCGCGGACCGTGTAGCTGCCGTTCAGCTGCAGGCCGTCCCGGCCCTTGAGCGGGATCGAGCCCGTGAACCGCTTCGACTCGCCGGGCGCGAACGTCATCCGCGTCAGCGCCTGGGTGAAGAACTTGTCGTCGGACCAGGCGGCGACGACGCGGCCGTTCGAGTCGAGGATCTCGAAGTCGGACTGACGGCCGCTCGAGAAGTCGAGCGTCTGGCTCTGGCTCGAGGCGTTGGTCACGGTGAGGGTGAAGCTCGCCTCGGCCGTCACCTCGTTCGAGGGGCACGGCGCCCGGATGCAGCGGATCGTGTTCGGCCGGTTCGTGTACGACGTCTGGTCGGCCGTAACCGTGGTCTGGAAGCCCGACGTCGGGGTCGGGGTCGGGCCCGTGGTCACCTGCGGGTAGGTCGTGGCGCCGACCTTCGCCGCCGTGAGGCGGTAGGCCGTGCCCGACGGCGTGTCGATGCGGCACGGGCCGACGCGCGGGGCGAAGAAGATCTGGCCGATCGGCGGCTCGGCGCACCGCACCGTCGCCTCGGGGTTGAGGTCGGCCTTGTACTGGCGGCAGTCGTTGAAGCCGCCGGCGAGCGAGAGGAGCTTCAGGCTCCCGGCGACGAAGCCGGCCGTGAACGTGTCGCACGCGTTGCCCGTGACGTCGAAGCGCCACGTCGAGCGCGGGTTCTGCGTGCCGTAGCGGAAGAGGTAGTACCAGGCGCCGCGGTCGCCGTTCCACACGAGCAGGTCGTTCGTGAACGGGTAGGAGCGCGAGGTGTAGATCCACACCGGGTTGCGGAAGAGGCCGGTCACGTAGCGGTACGATCCGGTCTGGTAGATGCACTCGATCTTCATCTCCCGGCCGCTCACGTCGTCGCGGAGCGTCCAGGAGTTGCCCTGCTCGATCGGGAACCACGTGGCGGACTGCGCGTCGGCCGGCTCGGCCAGGCCGCCCAGGGCCGCGAAGAGGGCGGCGGCGAGGGCGAGCCTGAGGGACGTGCGGATCATGTTCGGACCTCCGTTGCGATCGTCTCTTCGAGCGACGAGGAAGAAAGAGTTTAGCACCGCCGTCAAGGCGTTTCGTGCATGGATCTCCGGTTGCGACGCACCGCGTTATGAGCCCGCGCCTTCGGGCGTCCGGGCTTTACTCGCGGGGGCCGCCCGGTTAGAAGCGCGGGCGTGGAAGGCGGCTCGGGCGGGCGGCGGATCGTCATCCTCGGCGGCGGCTTCGGCGGTCTCTACGCCGCCCTCCACCTCGCCGGGCGCGAGGTCGGCGGCGCGCCGCTCGACGTCGCCATCGTCGACCGGGTGGAGCGCTTCACGTTCAAGCCGCTGCTCTACGACCTCCTGACGGGGGAGCTCGCCGAGGAGGACGTCGCCCCGTCCTTCGCCGACCTGCTCTCGGGATCGCCCGTGCGGTTCGTGCGCGCGGAGGTCTCGTCGATCGACCTGGCGGCGAGGCGCGTCGTCCTCTCGGCCGGAGAGCCCGGCGCGGAGGCGGCGCTCGCCTTCGACGCGCTCGTCGTCGCGCTCGGCGCCGAGCCTTACGACTTCGGGGTCCCGGGCGTCGTCGAGCACGCGCTCCCGGCGACGACCGTCGAGGACTTCCGGCGCATCCGCGCCCGGGTCGAGGCGCTCGCGGGCGAAGGCGCCGGCGCGCCGCCGACCGTCGCCGTCTGCGGCGCCGGGCCGAGCGGCGTCGAGATCGCCTGCAAGCTCGCCGAGCCCGGCGCCTCCGGCCGGGGGCGCGCGCGGCTCGACGTCGTCCTCGTCGAGGCCCGGGCCGAGATCCTGCCCGGCTTCTCGCCCGTGCTGAGGGACACGGCCGCCCGGGCGCTCGAGCGGAAGGGCGTGCGGCTCCGCCTCGGCGCGGCCGTGCGAGCCGTCGATGCGCGAGGCCTCGTCCTCGCGGGGAAGGGCGGCCCGGACGAGCGGCTCCCGGCCGCGCTCTCGCTCTGGACGGGCGGCCAGCGCCCGCCGCGCCCCGTGCGCGAGCTCGAGGGGGTCGCCCGGGACCGCTCGGGCCGGCTCGTCGTGCCGGCGACCCTCGAGCTCGCCTCCCATCCCGGCGTCTTCGCGATCGGCGACGACGCCCGCTGCGCCCTCGAGGGCGAGGACCCGCCGCCCGCGACCGCCCAGGTCGCGGTCCAGCAGGCGAGCGTCTGCGCCCGCAACGTCATCGCCCGTCTCGAGGGCCGACCGCTCGCCTCGTACCGCTACCTGCCGCTCGTCGAGGCCCTCACCCTCGGCCGCGCGACGGACGCCCTCGAGCTCCTCGGCCTCCGCCTCGAGGGCTACCCCGCCTTCGCCCTCCGCCGCCTCTTCTACCTCTTCCGTCAGCCGGGGCCGGCCGGCTCGAAGGTCGGGCGCGGCCTCCGGCTCTTCCGGAGGCTCCTGGCGGCGGGGATCGACGCGGGGATCGCGCGCTGGCGCGGGTCGCGACCGTAGTCAGCCCGCGGTCGGGTCGTCCCAGCCCTCGCAGCGGATGAAGTAGTGGTCGCGGACGCCGTCCGCCTCGAGCGCCTCGCGGGCCCGCTGCCGGTCGAGGGTCGCGCCCGGGTGCCCGAGGCGAGCCCGCACGGTCGCGCGGCCGGCGAGCGCCATGGCGAGGCCGAAGCGGTTGTTGCGGAGCTCCGCCTTCCAGACCGCGCGGTCGAGGAGCCGGAGCGCGCCCCGCACCCGGCCCTCCTGGAAGGCGTACGCGGCGCGCAGGCGCAGGGCCTCGTCGCGGAGGCTCGACGGGGCCGTGTACGAGGCGACGAGGAGGATCGAGCGGGCCGGGATCGCGCTCAGGGCGGGGCCCGTCGCCCGGGCCTCGAGGAGCTTCAGGCGCGCCCACTGCACGCGGATGAGCCCGCGCTCCATGCTCGAGACGAAGAAGCCGCCGGCGACCCAGCGGTCGTGGCAGTCCCAGAGATGGCGGAGGCCGGCCGCGGGGTCGCCCTGGAAGACGTGGATGGCGCAGGCGTTCAGCTCGAGGCGGGCGCGCATCATCGAGTAGGGCTCGGTCGGCACGAGCGCGAGGGCCTCCTCGAACGCCGCCCGCCCGCGCGCCAGGTCGCCGCGCCCGAGCCAGGCGAGGCCGAGCATCCCGAGCTGCTCCGAGCACTCGACCGCGTGGCCGCGCGCCCGCGCGTCGGCGGCGTAGGTCTCGGCCCGCGCGAACACGCTCGCGAGGTCGCCGCCGAAGATCTCGGCCGCGACCTGGAGGTTGTGGAGGAAGGCGAGCACGGGATCGCCGTACAGGCCCGCGCGCCGCGCCAGCTCCTCGCCGCGCCCCGTCGCGCGCCGGACGCCCTCCCAGTCGTCCTCGAGGAGGGCGAGGTAGCTCCGCACCATCTGCGCCTGGAGGAGCCCGACCTGGTCGCCCGCATCGGCGCACAGGGCCTCGCCCCGCTCGACGTTGCGGAAGGCGGCCCGGCCGGCGCGGCGGTCGAGCAGCCCGAGGAGCCGGAGCGCGTGGCCGATCCGCGCCCGGCCGACGTGCGCCGGGGCGTCGTGGCAGCGGGCGAGCAGGGCGTGCCGGATCCCGTACTCGACGGCCGGCATGGGATCGATCTCGGCCAGGTGGTGCTGGATCGCCTCGTAGAGCTCGAGCTTGAAGGCGGTCTCGGGGTCGGGCGGCGGGCGGCGCCGCGGCCGGCTCAGCAGCCGGCAGGCGAGGTCGTCCACCCGCCAGGCGAAGATGAGCCACAGCATGCCGACGCCGAGGAGCAGCCAGAGCGCCAGGCGGCTCCGCTTCAGGCGGTGGCCGAGCGGCCGGAGGAGGGCGTCGAAGCCGGCCTCGCCGCCCCCGAAGTCGCCGGCCGCGAGGCGCTCGACGGCGGCGCGGAGCGCCAGCTCGCGGGCGAGCGCGCGGACGAGCGGCCGGGGTCCGGCGCCGCCCGGCGCCGCCGGGGCCGCGGCGGCCGCGACGGCCGCGACGGCCCGGTCGTAGGCCTCGGCCGCCTGGCGGTGCCGGCCGGCCCTGGCGAGCGCCCGCCCGCGGCGCGCCTCGAGGAGGAACGTGCGCCAGGGGGCCGTCCCCTCGCCGGCCGCGAGCCCGTAGAGCTCGGCCGCCCGGTCGAAGGCGAGCTGCTCCTCGGCCCGGCGGGCGGCCGCGAGCGCCGTCCGGCGCGCCCGCTCGGGCTCGCCGGCCCGGCGCCAGTGCTCGACGGCGCGGGCCGGGTCGTCGTCGGCCGCCAGCCGCTCGGCGATGGCCCGGTGGAGGGCGCGCCGGCGATCGAGCGGCGTCGCCTCGTAGGCCGCTTCGCGGAGCCGGTCGTGGGCCAGGTCGAACGCCTCCTCGGCCCGCGCTCCGCGGCTGGCCTCGGCCTCGCGCACGAGCTGGGCGATGCGGAGCTCGTCGACGGCGTCGGCGAGCGCGCCCGGCGCGAGCCCCGTCGCGGCGAGGAGGAGCGAGAACGACGCCCGGCCGGCGGCGACGGCGGCGGCCTCGAGGGCCGCGCGGGCCTCCGGCCCGAGACGGGCGAGGCGCCGCGCCAGCAGCTCGGCGACGGTCGGGAGGCGGCCGCTCGCCCCCGCGTCGCGGGCCTCGCCGGGAAGCGGAGACCGCCCCACGGCCGCGGTCGAGGCGGGCGGGAGGCCCGCCGCCCGGAGGCCGCGGGCCAGCTCGACGGCCAGGAACGGGTTGCCGCGCGCCTCGGCCGCGAGCCGGACCCGGTCCTCGGCCGCGAGCGTCGTCCCGGCGTAGGCCTCGACGATCCGGGCGAGCGTCTCGACGGCGAGCGGCGGGAGCGCGAGCCGCTCGACGCGCGGCCCGGCGGCGAGGAGCGAGGCGAGCGCCGGGGTGGCGAGCGGCTCCCCGTCGCGGGAGGAGGCGACGATGAAGCAGGCCGGGGCGGACGGATCGCGGGCCAGCCAGTCGAGGACCTCGAGGCTCTCGAGGTCCGCCCAGTGGAGGTCCTCGAGGACGACGAGGGGCGGCGCGCCGCCCGAGAGGTTGCGGATGATCCCGAGGAGCGCGCGGATGGCGCGCTCCCGCTCGGCCTTGGCGTCGCGGAGCGTCTCGTCGCGCTCGAGGCGCGCGAGCGCCGGCAGGTCGTCGAGGACGGGGAAGATCCGGGCGAGCGAGAGCGTCCCGGGGGGCAGCAGCCGGTAGGCGTCGTCGCCGCGCGCGAGCAGCGCCAGGGCGACGGCGTCGACGACCGCGTCGAGGGCCTTGTACGGCACCTGCTCGCGCTCGTAGCAGCGCCCGAACCAGACGCTGCCTCCCTCGGCCTGGGCCCGGTCGGCCAGCTCGGCCGCGAGCGCGCTCTTGCCGGCGCCGCTCTCGCCCGTGACGACGACGACCCTCGGCGCCGACTCGGCCGCCGCCCGCGCCCGCTCGAGGCGGGCGATCTCCTCCTCGCGCCCGACGAGGCCCGGGGCGACGGCCGGCGGCGGCTCGACGGGCCGCGGCGGAGGCCCCCCCGCCCCGCGCCGGAGCCGCTCGAAGGCCGCGTCCGCGGTCGGGCGCGCCTCGGGCTCCTTGCGGAGGCAGTCGAGGCAGAGGGCCTCGAGCGCGGGGTCGCAGGTCCTCACCCGCGAGGGCGGCGCCGGGGCGTCGCGGAGGTGCTGCATCATCACCCGGCCCGCCGGCCCCGTGAAGGGCGCCGCCCCGGTGAGGAGCTGGTAGAGGACGCAGCCGAACGCGTAGACGTCGGTCGCCGGGGTCAGCTCGCGGGCGACCACCTGCTCGGGGGCCATGTAGAGCGGCGTCCCGACGGCCCCCTCGGGCGCCGTGACCCCGGCGGGCCGGTCGAGCTCGCGGGCGATCCCGAAGTCGAGGAGCCGGGCGCGCCCGTCGCGGTCGACCATGACGTTCGACGGCTTCAGGTCGCGGTGGACGACCCGGGCGCGGTGGAGGTAGGAGAGGCCCTCGAGGATGCCGGCCAGCACCGGGACGAGGCGGGCGGCGTCGAGCGGCGCGGGCGCGAGGAGCGAGGCGGACGAGGCGACCGTCGTCGCGGCGGCGAGCACGGCCGCCGCGGCCCTGGCCGGCGTGTGCGTCTCCGCCCGGGCGATCGTGCTCGGCGTCGACGGGAGCCTCGGATCGCCGGCGTAGGTCGCGAGGTCCTTGCCCTCGATGAGCTCCATCGTGAAGAACGCCTCGCCCGAGCGGCTGGCGCCGAGGTCGTAGAGGCGGACGAGGTTCGGGTGGAGGAGGTCGGCGGCCGCCCGGAACTCGCGCTTGAAGCGGTAGAGCGAGCCGCGCTCGCGCTGGCGCAGGACCTTCAAGGCGACCCGGCGCTGCCGCCTTCGGTCCATGGCCTCGTAGACGACGCCCATGCCGCCCTCGCCGAGGGGGCGGACGACGTCGTAGCGCGTGTCTCCGGCGAGGTCGTGGAGCGCCACGGCGCCCCGCAGTATACCACGGACGGCCGCGGCGCTCGTCGCCTCGCGATCTCGCGGGTGGACGGCGGGCGGGCGCCGCGCCGCGGGCGCTTACCCGCCCGCCGGCCCCCCTCCGAAGTCCCGGCCGAAGAAGGCGACGGCGCGCTCCTCGGGCCGGCAGTACGACTCGACCGCCCCGAGGGCCTCGACGAACCCCTCGGCCTTGGCGACGCCGTAGGCCTCGAGGAACTCGGCCGTCGCCCGCCCGTCGGGCAGGCTGCAGATGAAGAGGACGGGGACCGACGCGATCGTCGGGTCCTCGGCCTTGTCGAGCCGGAAGGACCGCACATCCGCGAGGGGGAGCCTGAGGTCGAGGACGACGAGGCAGGGCCGGACGGCACCCGCCCTCAGGTGCCTCAGGGCGGCCACGCCGTCCCAGGCGATGACGACATCCAGGGCGGCCGCCCGCAGCGCCTCCACCATCTTCCGGCGCGCGACCGGGTCGACACCCACCAGAAGGACCGAACCGAACGTGCCCATGTGCCCTACCTCACCCGTTTCCGGCTGCCTCTGCTTCTCCTACCGGCCAATGCCCGCGGTGACCCAGCAGTCGTTCAAGGAATCGGGCCCTCTGTAGGATAACCATACATATATGACCTCATCGCGCAAGAGGGAAGCTCGAGAACCATCGACGCTTCTCCTTCACAGCATTGACATAGGATCGACATCGACCGAGAGCCTCAGCGCGCTCGGGATACCCGGCTCGAGCTCCTCGACTACGGCGAGCACCTTCCTCACGGCCCCCCGCTCGGCCCCCTTCACGAGGATCAGCCGGCGGTGCCGGCCGTTGAGGACGGCGAGCGGCGCCGGCGCCGGACCGAGGATCGCCGGCCGGCCGGGCCCCTCGTCGGGCGACCCCGCCGCGGCCCGCGAGCGGATGGCGGCGGCGAGCTCCTGGGCGGCGACCGCCGTCTTCATCTCGTCCTGGCCCGAGAGGACGAGCTTCGCCAGGTGGCCGAACGGCGGGTACCCGAGGGCGCGGCGGTGCTCGAGCTCCCCGTCGAGGAAGCCGAAGCTGTCGTGGGTGCGGGCGCAGCGGATGGCGGCGTGGTCGGGTGCGAACGTCTGGATGATCGTCGTCCCGCCGAGCGCGGCGCGGCCGGCCCGGCCCGCCACCTGGGCGAGGAGCTGGAACGTGCGCTCGGCCGCGCGGAAGTCGGGGAGCGAGAGGGCGGTGTCGGCCGAGACCACGCCCACCACGGTGACGCGCGGGAAGTCGAGCCCCTTCGCGACCATCTGCGTGCCGATCAACACCTGCGCCTTCCCGGCGCCGAAGTCCGCGAGCACGGCCTCGAGGGCGGCCGCGTCCTCGACGCTGTCCGAGTCGACGCGGCGGACCTCGACCCCCTTGAAGCGGCGCCTGACCTCGTCCTCGATCCGCTCCGTCCCGAACCCGAAGTAGTGGAGCGCCGGCTCGCGGCAGGAAGGGCACTGCACGGGCGGGTCGCGCTCGCGGTCGCAGTAGTGGCAGATCGCCTGGGCGCGCGCCCGGTGGTAGGTGAGGGCGACCGCGCACGCCCCGCACGTGACGACCTGATGGCAGCGCCGGCAGGTGATGAACGTCGAGAAGCCGCGCCGGTTGAGGAAGAGGATCGCCTGCTCGCCGCGGCCGAGGGCGTCGCCCAGCACGCGCTCGAGGCGCCGCGTGATGATCGGGAAGCCCTTGACCTCGCGCGCCTCGGCCCTAAGGTCGACGACCTCGACGTCGGGGAGCGAGGCTCGCGTCGCCCGCTCCTCCAGGTAGACGGCCTCGTAGCGCCCGCTCCGCGCGTGCTCGTAGGTCTCGGCCGACGGCGTCGCCGAGCCGAGCACGCAGACCGCGTCCTCGAGCCGCGCCCGGACGAGGGCGACGCTCCGGGCGTGGTAGCGCGGCGCCGTCTCCTGCTTGAAGCTCGACTCGTGCTCCTCGTCGACGACGATCAGGCCGACGTCCGGGAGCGGCGCGAACACGGCCGACCGCGGCCCGACGACGACCCGCACCTCGCCCGCGCGCGCCGCCGCCCACTGGCGCGCCCGCTCGGCGTCCCCCTGGAGGCTGTGGAGGACGCCGACCCGCCCGAGGCGCGCCGTGAACCGGGCCACGGTCTGCGGCGTGAGCGCGATCTCGGGCACGAGCACGAGGGCCGAGCGGCCGAGCGCGATCGTCCGCTCGATCGCCCGGAGGTAGACCTCGGTCTTGCCGCTCCCCGTGATCCCGTGGACGAGCACCGGCCGGAAGCGTCGGGCCGTCACGAGCCCCGAGATGAGGTCGACGGCCCGCCGCTGGCCGTCGGTCAGGACGAGGTCGGGCGTCCTTCGACCCGGCCCCTCCGGGGCCTCGCTCGGGCGGCGCGGACCCTCGGCGGACAGGTTCCGCTCGCCCTGAGCCAGGCCGCGAGGGGGCCGAGGCGAGGGACCCGTACCGCGTCGCTTCACCCCGCCCGGGAGGACGGTCGCAAGCGCCTCCCCGAGCGAGCACCGGTAGTAGTCGGCGATCCAGCCCCCGAGCGCGAGGAGCCGCCCGTCGAGCGCCGGCCGGCCCGCGTCCAGGACCTTCTCGATGTCCCTCATCTTCGCGGCCGGGACGTCGCCCGCCTCGTGCGCCGCGCGGAGCGCGACGCAGATCCCGACGAGACGCCGCGCGCCGAACGGGACCCTGACGCGGACGCCCGGCCCGACCCGCCCCCGCACCGCCTCGGGGACGCGGTAGTGGAACGTCTGCCGGAGCGGCACCGGCAGCGCGACCTCCGCGAGCGTCCCCTTCCCGATCTCGACGATCTCGGCCACGCCCGCGAGGATAGCCGATGGGTCCGACACGTTTTCGGGGGAAATTCGGGGGCTCTTGCAAGTACTAGCGCGCCGCCGAGATGAGCGTGCGCTCGGCCCGGACGAACGCCTCGAGCTTCCGCGGGTCCGCGCGCTGGTCCTCGCGGACGACGAAGAGGCGGCGGCCGCCGACCGAGACGAGGATCGAGCGCCCGGGCGGCGGCTCCTCGCCGGGACCGGGCGGCCCCCGCGTCTCGAGCCCGAAGAGGCCGTCGGCCTCGAGGCGGCCGACGAGGGCCTCGAGCTCCCGGCGCGTGAGCCCGACCTCCGTCGTCGCCTCGCGCCCGACGACGATGCCCGTCTTCGGGTCGCGGACGAAGCTCGTCGCCTGGCGCGAGGCGTCCACCGTCCCGCCCGCCACGGCCGTGCTGAAGATGACGGCGACGGGCTCGGTCGGCGGCCGCACGCCCGGCCGCACCCTCACGCCCGGCTTCACGCGCTCGGTGCGGTAGATGATCGTCCCCGGCGCCTCGGCTTCGTCCGTCGCCGTGCACCCGGCCGTCGCGAGGCCGAGGAGAAGGAGGAGGAGGCGGAGGCGGGAGAGGGTGCGGGTTACTTGAGCTGGGCCTTGATCACGTACTTGAAGATCTCGTCCAGCGCGTCGCGCGCGATCTCCTTGAACTTCAAGCCCATGGCGACCTTCTGGGCGTTGTCGCTGGCCTCGAGCCAGGCGACGCGGCAGAGCGCCTTCAGCGGCTCGGCCGCCGACGGGAGCAGGATGTTGACCCCGACGACGATCCGGCCCGTCAGGAGGTCGCAGTACCACTGGGGGTTCGGGACGCGGCCGAGGAGGAGCAGCCCGCCGCCGCCGATGTCGCCCGTCGTCCCCTCGTGGATCTCCTCCCCGACCTCCGTCGACTTGCTCAGGAACTTGTAGCGGATGGGGATCTCGCACTTGATCCGGACGAACTCCCGGCGCTCGGACTCGTATCGGACGGCCATCTTCTCCCCTTCCCTGCCCCGGCTCGGCGAGCATGATAGCATGTGTCGCGGTGGCCGGCAACCCGCGCCGGCTCAGCATCGACGCACCAGGAGCGCCTCGTCGACCGCGAGCCGCGCGAGCTCCGCCCGGACCTCGTCGAGGAAGCGGCGGGCGTCGCCGTAGTAGCCCGTCGTCGGCCGGAGCCGCGGCAGGCGCTCGACGAAGAAGGCGTTCAGGCAGTGCATGAACAGCTCGCGCACGTACTTGCTCGCGAGCGAGGCGAGCGCCGTCGGGAGGCACCGGTCCTCGCCCCCGACCAGGAACCGGGCGACGAGGCGGCGCGGGCCTTCCGTCACGCGGTAGACGGAGCGGTCGTTCCCCTCCTCGAGCGGCTCGACGCGCGCGCCGGGCGCCGCCCGCTCGAGCAGGTCGCCGTAGAAGTCGCGGCCCGAGAGCTTGTCGCACGAGACGTCGACCCCCGCCTCCCCGTGGTCGCGGAAGAGCGCCCCGAGGAACGAGGCCACGATCCCGAGCTCGAGCCGGTGCTTGTTCCCCTCGGACGTCACGGCCGCGTTGAACTCGCGCGGGTGGACGGGGACGATCCGGAGCCCGAGGGGCCGGAGCCCGGCCCGGCCGCACGCGCGCTCGAGCATCGCCCGCCGCTTGGCCACCAGGCTCTTGAAGCTGTAGTAGGGGAGGTCGAGGTCGCGGCCGCGGAACCAGGGGTAGACGTCGAGCGCCGCCCGCGGGATGCCGAGGCCGTCGAGGAAGGCGTGGAGCGTCGGCGGCGCCGGCCCGGGCGCGGCCAGCTCCCGGAAGGCGAGGACCGCCTCCTCCATCGCCCGGAGGCCCTTCCCCTGCTGGTAGAGCTTCTTCGAGTCGCAGACGACGAGGCGCCCGTCGTCCCGCGGCGCCCGCCGCCCCGGACCGGCGGCCGGCGGGGTCCTCCGCACGGCCCCGCCGAGCCGGGCCCAGAGGTTCGGCGGGGCCGCTCCGCCGCCGTCGCCGCCCTCGCCGTCGCTCCCCTCGTCGGGCTCGACGGCGAAGGCCGCGCAGCTCACGACGAGCGGCCCGAGGAGCGGCCCGTAGCCGGCCTCGTCGACCCCGGCGACGACCTTCACGGCCCCTCCCCCTCCCCCACGCCCCGGCTCGTCCGCACGTCGCGCACGAGCACCTTTCCGTCCCCGATCCGCCCGGTCCGGGCCGCCTCGACGACGGCGCGCACGGCCTCCTTCAGGCGATGGTCCTCGACGGCCCACTCGAGCTTCACCTTCGGCAGGAACGTGATGTCGTACTCCGCCCCCTGGTACAGCTCGAGGTGCCCCTTCTGCCGCCCGTAGCCGCGGACCTCCTCGACCAGCACCTCCTCCACGCCCGCCGCGAGCAGCGCCTCGACGACCTCGTCGACCTGGAACGGCTTGACGATCGCGGTCACCCACTTCACGAGGGTCTCGCCTCCCGCGGGCAGAGGAGCACGCGGCGCGGCCGCGGCCGGAGCCGGCGCCGGAGCCTTGCCCAGAGGCTCAGGCGCCGGTCGTCGAGGACGAGGTGCTCCCAGCCGGCTATGTGGGCGACCTTCGCCCACGGCTCGCCCGAGGCGATGTCGAGGAGGCGGCGCGACGCGTGGGCGTCCCGCCGCGCGAGCTCCGCGCGCGCCTCCTCGTTCGCGAGCGGGAGGTAGCACCGCTCGGGGTCGCGGAGGGCGGCGAGCGCCCGCCGGTAGGCCCCCGCGACCCCGCGCCGGCTCGTCCGGCGCCTCGCGGCGCGCCCGCGCGCGTCGGCCTCCTCGAGGCCCGGATCCACGGCCCGCCCGCGCTCGGGCGGGAACGCCAGCCGGGCGAGCTCCTCGCGGACGCCCGCCTCGAACGACTCGAGCTTCGGCCGCGCGTACCGCGAGAGGTCGAGGAGCGCGAGGCGCGCCCCGCTCTCGCGGCAGTAGGCGCGCGCCGCCCGGTACTCGAAGGGCAGGCGCAGGACGGCCAGCAGCTCGCGCACGCGCGGCGCCTCCGCCGCGTTCTCGCCGGCCGCCACGGCGCGGAGCGCGCGCGCGAGCGCCCGCCCCGGCCCGCGCCGCCAGCGAACGGAGTGGGGCGAGAGCTCGACGGTCACGCGCTCGGGCTCCTCGCGCCGGAGGAGCGAGAGCAGGCGCCGGTAGCCGTCGGGGTCGCGGTGGACGACGCCGATGAGCAGGACGCGGGCCTCGTGGTCGACCACGACCGGATCTCGCCCTCCTGCGGCTCTTTAGTCCAAGACTAGTGCGCCCCGCCCGGCCCGTGCACGTGCCCGTGATCCAGCTCGTCGCCCGTCGCCGCCCGCACGTCGACGACCGCGACCTTGAAGTTCAGGTGCTGCCCGGCGAGGGGGTGGTTCGCGTCCGCCTTCACCTTGTCGGGCCCGACCTCGGTCAGGTGGAAGCGCATCGTGTGGCCGTCGGGCGTGCGGCTCGCGACCTCCATCCCCACCTTCGGCTCGACGCCCTTCGGCAGCCGCGAGCGCGGGATCTCGAAGACGGCATCCTCCTCGTGCTCGCCGTAGCCCTCGGCCGGCGGGATGCGGACCTCGAACCGGTCGCCCTGCTGCTTCCCCTCCATCGCCGCCTCGAGCCCCGGGACGATGTGGCCGTGGCCCTGGATGTAGGCGAGCGGCTCGCGGCCGTCGCTCGAGTCGATGACCTCGCCCCGGTCGTTCCTGAGCGTGTAGTCGAAGCGGACGACCGCGTCTCTCCCGATCTTCAAGCCTCAGCTCCTTTGCTCTCGGCGGTGGCGATGGCGGTTGTGGCGGTGGGTGTGGCGGTGGGTGTGGCGGCGAGGCTCGCGGCCCGCCGCTCCGCGACGGCCCGCGCGATCCGCCTCGCCTCGATGGCGATCTCGCGGAGCGCGCCCGTCGGCGGGTTGGCGAAGCCTATGAAGTAGAGGCCGGGCGCGTCCGCGACCGGCGCCTCGCGGCCGTGCCAGCGCGGGTAGCCGCGCTCGTCGACGAACCGCCCGGCGCCCTCGAGGAAGCGGTCGAGGCGGGCGCGGAAGCCCGTCGCCAGGACCACGGCGTCGAAGCGTCTCTCCGTGCCGTCCTTGAAGGCGACGCCGTCGGCCGTGAAGCGCTCGACGTCCGGGACGACGCGGATCGCGCCCTTCTTCACGAGGGCGACGGTGCCGACGTCGATCAGCGGGATCCGCCCCTTCCGCCAGGCCATGGTGAACAGGCCCTCGTCGGGGCGGCGCAGCCCGACGGAGGAGAGGTCGCCGACCGCGACCCGCAGGAACGTCCCGACGAGCGCGTCCGCGATCCGGAGCGGGAGCTTCGACATGAGGATGGACGTCATCTGGGCCGGCGTCCCGAGGAGGTCGCGCGGCGTCACCCACACCGGGCCGCGCACCGAGATGCACGGGCGCGCGCCGTGCTCGACGAGGTCGATCGCGATCTCGGCCCCCGAGTTCCCGATCCCGACGACGAGGACGTCCTTCCCCGCGAACGGCCGCCCGTTGCGGTAGTCGGCCGTGTGGACGACGGTCCCGCGGTAGCCCTCGCGCCCCGGCCAGTCCGGCCGGTTCGCCTCGCCGTTGTAGCTCGAGGCGATGACGAGGCGGCGCGAGCGGAAGGTCGGGTCCCCGTCCCCGCCGCCGCCCTCGGGGGCCGTCCGCACCTCCCAGCCGCCGGCGGCGGCGTCGGGGCGCGCCCGCTCGACGCGCCGGCCGAAGAGGATGTGCGGAAGGACGCCCATCTTCCGCGCGTAGTCGTCGAGGTAGGCGACGAAGTCGAGGCGCGGGACGTACCTCGGGTAGCTCTCGGGGTAGTCGAGGTAGGGGAGCGCCGAGTGCCCCTTCACCGTGTGGAGGTGGAGCCGGTCGTAGTGGCGCCGCCAGGCGGAGCCGACCTCGGCCTCCTTCTCGAGGATGAGGTACGGCACGCCCTCGCGCCCGAGGCAGGCGCCGGCGGCGAGCCCCGCCGGGCCGGCGCCGATGATGATGGTGTCGACCCCCTGGCTCGCGGTCACGGTCACGGTCCCTCGCCGACCTCCCGCTCGAGCTGCTCGAGGTAGGCCGTCATGAAGCGGACGCGCGCGGCCGCGAGCCGGCGCGCCGTCGCGGTGTGGAGCCCGGCCTCGAGCTTCAGCAGCTTGCGCTGGAAGTGGTCGACCGAGAAGCGCTTGTCGTCGAGCCCGCCCTCCCCCCGGCGACGGGCGAAGGGGTCCTCCGGGTGGTAGAGCGAGGCGCCGAGCGCCCCGCCGGTCGCGAAGCAGCGCGCGATCCCGACCGCCCCGATGGCGTCCAGGCGGTCGGCATCCTGGAGGACCCGCGCCTCGAGCGTCTCGGGCGCGACGCCGCGCGAGAACGGGTGCACCCGGATCGCGTAGGCGACGCGTGCGACCGTCGGCTCGTCGACCTCCTCGGCCCGGAGCAGCGCGGCCGCCCGCTCGGCGGCGCGCTCGCCCGCGAGGGGCGACTCCGGGTGGTCCTTCGGGAGGCAGACGAGCTCGTGGAGGAGGGCGGCGAGCCGGACCACGCGGGCATCGGCGCCCTCGTCCGCGGCGATGGCGGCCGCGCTCCGCTCGACGCGGAGCACGTGCTCGTAGTCGTGGGCGGGATCGCGGCCCGCGGCCGCCTCCCGGGCGGCGGCTCGCAGGCGCCCGTCGAGGGCGCCGGTCTGGACGGGGACGGGGACGGGCAAGCGTGGTCTCCAGGACGAGATCGAAGGAACGGCGGCCATGGTATCATCCGCCTGCATGGAGGGGTCAACCCCGGAGGGGCCGGAGCGGCCGATCGTCTACTCCGTGGACGCCATGGGCGGGCCGCTCGGGCTCGTGGCGTCGGAGACCCTGCTCGCGCCCTACGCGGCCCGGCCCGACCGCTTCGACGCCCGCCGCCTGGCCGTGCGCGAGCCGGGCGGGCGCGAGGCGCTCCGCGCCGCCCTCGACGAGGCGCGGCGCGGGCGGGCGGCCGCCTTCCTCTACACGGGCTCGAAGGCCTTCGTGAGCGACCAAGCCCCCTGGGTCTCCGACCTCTTCGCCTTCACGCGCGAGCTCGTCGCCCTCGAGCCGCCCGTGCCGGTCCTCGGCGTCTGCTTCGGGCACCAGCTCATCGCGGCGGCGACGGGCGGAGAGGTCGCGGCCCGCCCGCCGCACACGCGCGGGCTCCTCGACATCGACGTCCTCGCCCTGGACGCCCCCATCCTCTCGGGCCTCGCGCCTCGCTACCGGGCCGTGGTCACCCACCGCGACCACGTCGTCCGGCTCGCCGACCGCTACGAGCCCATCGCCGCGGCCGCCTACTGCCCGATCCACGCCTTCCGCGACCGCGACCGAGATCGCCCCGTCTTCGGCGTCCAGAGCCACCCCGAGGCGACGCGCGCCCTCCTCGACACGGACGAGGAGCTCTACCGCCACGGCGGCTGGAAGGCCGTCTCGGACGCGGACCTCGCGGCCTGCACGGCGCCGCGCATCCTCGAGAACTTCGCCGCCCTGGTCCTCGGGCGGACGGACGGGGCCGGCTCGAGCTAGACTAGAACGGCCCCGCGGGCTTCCGCTCGCCGCCCCCGCCCCCGCCGAGCCGCGCCCGCCGCGCCTTCACGAACGCCGCCTCGGCGGCGTAGCCCTCGCGCCCCGCGTAGAAGCGCTCGAGGGCCTCGTAGCGGGCGGCCGGGTCGAGGCCGACGTTGCGGCGGAGCTTCTCGAGGTCGACCGGGCAGAGGTGGAGCGGCTGCGAGTCGCTCTCCGAGAGCGAGTTCGAGCCGTTCATGACGCATCGGTAGTGGAGGCAGTGCTCGATCCCGAAGATGTGCCCGATCTCGTGGGTCGCGAGCGCGAGGGTCCGGCGCTCGAGGGTCGCGTCGGCCGGCATCCCCGCGTACCTCGCCGACAGCCGGGCGATCGAGTAGATCCCGGCGCGCCGCTCGAGCGTGGCCACGCCGAAGACGAAGTTCAGGTCGTCCGAGAAGATGTCCTCCTCGAGGAAGCCCGCGAGGGCGATCGCCTCGGGCTTCACCTTGGGCTCGAGGAAGCGGAGCAGGCGGTCGCCGTCGTACTGGCGCCGGCGCGCGACGTGGGCGCCGGGCGGGAGGGCGAGGGCCGGGAGGACCGTCGCCTCGCAGCCGAAGAAGGCGGCGCAGTACGCGCGCGTCGTCTCGAGCAGGGCCTCGTGCTTCTTCGCGAAGTCGCCGAGCGGCTGGACCTGGATCGTGCGCCGGCGCGGCGTGACCCGGTTGCGGAGGTCGCGCTCGTAGTCGGCGACCGACTGCGGCTCCTCCTCCGGGAAGACGGCCCGCCACTCGCCGGGCCGGGGCGGAGGCAGGCGCTCGAAGCCCTCGTCGTCGAGGCGCTCCCCGTCGCCGGCGGCGCCCCACGGCCTGAGGGCGGCGGCCAGGAGCGCGAGGGCGACGACGGCGGCGGCGAGCGCGGCCGGGAAAGCGTGGCGCACGGGTCAAAAGTAGCCCGCTTGCAGGGGCGAGGTCAAGGCGTACAATCGGGCCCCCCGGCGGAGGGGAAGAGAGAGAGAGGAGGTTCGGTCATGAAGAAGGTGACGAAGCCCATCCCGGACGGCTACCACACGGTGACGGCGACGATGACGTGCGACGGCGCCGTGAAGGCGATCGACTTCTACAAGAAGGCGTTCGGCGCCGAGGAGCGCATCCGCGTCCCCGGCCCCGACGGCCGGATCATGCACGCCGAGATCCAGATCGGCGACTCGATCGTCATGCTGAACGACCCGATGCCGGGCTGCAAGACGCCGCTCGAGCTCGGCGAGTCGCCCGTGCGGTTCTACCTGTACGTGAAGGACTGCGACGCGGCGGTCGCCCGGGCGACCGCCGCCGGCGCGACGGTCGAGCACCCCGTCTCCGACATGTTCTGGGGCGACCGCGTCGGCAGCGTCCGCGATCCCTTCGGGTACGCCTGGAGCTTCGCGACCCACGTGGCCGACCCGACGCCCGAGGAGATCGCCGAGGGCCAGCAGGCCTTCCTCGCCCAGATGCAGGGCCAGGGCTCGGCCGACGGCAAGGCCTGCGGATCGATCTGATCGGCGCCCGTCCCGGCTCGGCGCCGGGGTCGCCTCGAGCGTGACCCTGGCGCCGGGCGCGAGCGGCGGGAGCGCGATCTCGACCGGCTCGCAGGGGGCGACCGGCGCGATCGAGAGCGCCGTGGCCGCCGTCTCCACCTCCACCTCGAGGTCGGCGGCGCCCGCCGTCTCCGCGAACCCGCCGACGGTCTCGCCGCCGATCCGCGCCGCGACGTCGGCCACGAGGTTCCCTTCCTCGAGCGGGCGGCCGTCCGGCCGGAGGAGGCGGACGCGGACCCTCGCCGTCGAACGCCCCTCGAGGACGACCTCGCCCCCATCGGGGCGGACCGCGGCCGCGACCGTGGCGGCGGAGCGGATCGCGCGGGCGCGGCCGAGCCTCGCGGCCAGAGCCTCGATGGCCCTCGCCCCCGGGACCGGCGGCGGCGCGGCCCCCGTCGCGGTCCCGAGCGAGGCGGCCGCCCGGAGGAGCGGCCCGAGGTCGGCCGCGGCGGCCGCGTAGCCCGCCTTCCCGAGCGCCTCGCGCAGGCGCTCGAGGCCGCGCCGGAGCCGGGTCGACGCCGTCCCGGGCGGGATCTCGAGGGCGGCCGCCACCTCGCGGTGCCCGAGCCCCTCGTAGTAGTGGAGGAGGACCGGCAGCCGCAGCTCTTCCGGGAGCGCCCGGACGGCGGCCTCGACGTCGCCGGCCTCGAGGCGGCGCGCGCCGGCGTCGTCGACGGCGGCCGAGGGCCGGCGCCCGCCCGCCGTCCGCTCGTGCCGGACGCGGCGGCGGCGATGCGCGCGAGCGCGACCTGGGCCGCGTCCTCGGCCTCGGCGGGGTCGCCGAGGACGAGGAGCGCGATCCGATAGGCGCTCGGGAAGGGCCGGCCGGCGAGGCGCTCGAGGGCGGCGGCGTCGCCCGTGCGCCCGTAGCGGAGGAGCAGGTCCTCGTCCTCGTCGAGAGCCGTTTCCACCTCGCGAAGGCCCCATCCTACCGCGCCCCGGGTTACAATCCACCCGAGAGGAGCCGAGCCATGAAAGAGATCGACGCTCGCCCCGGGCCGGACGCGAAGACGACGCCCCCCCCGGCCGGACCCGCCGCCGCGGAGGCCCCGGCGCCCGCCGCGGCCGCGCCGCCCGCGGGCGAGCCGCGGGCGACCGGGCGCGACCACGAGGCCGAGACGGGGGCGCTCAGGATCGAGCTCGTCGGCCTCCAGCACGAGCTCAAGGCGGCGGAGCGGTCGGTGCTCGTCCTCCTCTGCGGGGACGACCGGGTCGGGGTGGACGACGCGGTCCGAAGGCTCCACGAGTGGATGGACGCCCGCTTCCTCGCGACCCAGGTCGTCGACCGGCCGCGCCGCTTCGAGCGGGAGCGGCCGTGGTTCTGGCGCCACTGGCTGGCGCTGCCGCGGCGCGGCCAGGTCGGGCTCCACGTCGGCGCCTGGCCGCTCCACGCGCTCCGGGAGCGGATCCTCGACGGCGTGGGCGGGCGCACCTTCCGCCGGCGGATCGAGGAGGCCTGCATGTTCGAGCGCACCCTCGTCGCCGACGGGACGGTCCTCCTGAAGCTCTGGATCGACCTGCCGCGGAAGGCCCTGCGGCGCCGGCTCGAGCGGGCGCGGCGCGACCCCGACGTCGCCTGGCGCTACGAGGAGTCGGACTGGACGATCTACGACCACGACGCCCGCGTCCGGCCCCTCGTCCGGCGCTGGCTCGCCGGGACGGACGCCCCCGGCGCCCGCTGGCGGCGGGTGGACGGGCGCCGGGCGGTCGAGCGCGACCTCGCCATCGGCCGGGCGGTCCGCGACGCGCTCCTGACGGCCCTCGGCCGGCCGCCGCTGCCGGCGGCGGCGGAGGAGGAGGCGCCGGCGTCCGCGGAGTCACCCGCGGAGGCGCCCGCGGCCCCGACGCCCGCGGCCTCGACACCCGCGGCGCCGGCGTCCGCGGAGCCGGCGCCCGCGCCGTCGCCCCTCGCCGCCGTCGACCTCGCGGCCTCGATCGACGTCGCCCGCTACGAGCGCCGCCTCGAGAAGCTCCAGACGCGGGTCGGGCGCGCGGCCGTGCGCGCCCACCGGGCGGGGACCTCGTCCGTCATCGTCTTCGAGGGCTGGGACGCCTCCGGCAAGGGCGGGGCGATCCGCCGGCTCACGTGGTCCATGCGGCCGCGCGACTACCACGTCGTCCCGATCGCGGCCCCGACCGACGAGGAGCGCGCCCACCATTACCTCTGGCGCTTCTGGCGCCGGCTCCCGGGAGCGGGCGACGTCGTCATCTTCGACCGCTCCTGGTACGGCCGCGTCCTCGTCGAGCGCGTCGAGGGCTTCTGTCCCGAGCCCGCCTGGCGTCGCGCCTACGACGAGATCGTCGACTTCGAGTCGCAGCTCATCGAGCACGGCTACGTGCTCGTGAAGTTCTGGCTCCACATCGACGCCGAGGAGCAGCTCGAGCGCTTCCGCGCCCGCGAGGGCTCGCCCGAGAAGCGCTTCAAGATCGGCCCCGAGGACTGGCGGAACCGCTCCCGCTGGGCGGACTACGAGGCCGCGGTCACGGAGATGATCGCCCGCACCTCGACCGCCGACGCCCCCTGGACGGTCGTCCCGGCGAACGACAAGCGGATCGCGCGCGTCACGGTCCTGCGCGAGGTGGCGCGGCGGCTCGAGCGGGCGCTGTAGCCAGGGCGCGCCGCCCCCGCCCGGCGCTTCCCCGCCTACCAGCGGGCCCGGTGCTCCTCGGCCCAGCCGACGACGCCCTCGCGCTCGCCGAGCTCGAGCCGCTCGCCCGCGTCCGTGACGGCGAAGCCGCGGAAGAGCCCGGTGATCTGGCGCAGGTCGCTCGCGATCGCGAGCGCGTTGACCCGCTTGCGGACCGCGTGGAGCTCCGGCCGGAGCTCGAGGGAGAGCCGGCCGTCCGGCGCCCGGAAGCGCCACGGGCCGCGGCCCGGGTCGTCGCGGTCGTACTCGATCTCGACCGGGCCGAGCTTCGTCATGCGGCCGTCGACGAAGAGGCAGTCCTCCGTCGCCGCCCGCGAGTCGCCGAAGCCCCCCCCGAGGTTGAGCCCGAACGTCCGCCCGTCCGCGAGCCAGCCCGACCCGCTCGCCCACACCCAGAACGTCCGGTAGGGCCAGAGGCCCCGCCCCCAGTCGAGGGTCGTCAGCGCGCGCCGCGCGCCGAGGTCGACCGGCTCCGCCGCGCCGACCGCGACCGTCCCCTCGGTCGGCATCGCGCACGTCTTCCGGTTGTAGTAGAAGCCGCGCGCCCCGATCGGGGTCGCGATGACGATGCTCTCGTGCCCCGCCGGCTCGCTCGCGACGAGGCGCACGGCCAGGGCGCCGTCGCCGTCGAACCGGGCCCAGTCGACGTCGATCTCGCGCCGCCCCTCGCGCTTGCGGAACGCGACCTCGACCCCTCGCCCCCGGAACGAGACGTCGCCGCTCTCGCTCGACGCCGGCAGGACGCAGCCGCGGCCGAACGGCGTCAGCGTCCGCCGCTCGCGGCTCGTCCGCGTCCGGTAGTCGATGACCTCGGCGTAGACGACGCCCAGGATCCCGCCGTGGGCGACGGCGACCGAGAAGTTCATCTCCCGCGTCGTCGTCGCGTAGAAGTCCCACTCCTTGAGCCTCAGGCGGCCGAGGCAGGCGAGCGACGCGACGCGCACCTGTCCCGGATCGTAGCGAAGCCGCGGCCGGCGCGCGTAGCCGGGCTCGGCGACGGCGCCGGACGGATCGAGGAGCGGACCGTCGGCGACGATCTCGTGCTGCCCGGTCTCAGTTGCCGTCGATCGTCACTCCGAACTCCGTAGGACGGGGCCGATCGGGTTGGCGAAGGTGTACTGGCAGGCGAGCGGGACGAGCGATGGACGGAGTCTCGAGCCCAGGTTGCGGCGTCGTCCGGTCATGCCTCCGAGCCCCCAGAGAACCCCAGTCGAGGCCACCCCTTCTCGGGCGAAGTCGCAAGCGTAGCATCGGGACGCCGGTCCGCCTACACTAAGTCCTTCGTACAAGGGAAGGCCACCCGGAAGAGAGGGCCATGGCCAGCGACACGGGAGACCTCGCCGGGAAGACGGTCCTCGTCACCGGCGCGACATCGGGCATCGGCAAGGAGGCGGCGCGCGGGCTCGCGCGCCTGGGCGCCCGCCTCGTCCTCCCCTGTCGCGACCTCGGGCGCGGCCGGGCGGCGCGGGACGAGATCGCGGCGGCGACGGGAAACGAGGGCATCGAGGTCGCCGAGGCCGACCTCTCGAGCCAGGCCTCGATCCGGGCCTTCGCGGCGCGCTTCCTGGACGCCCACGAGCGGCTGCACGTCCTCGTCAACAACGCCGGCGTCTGGCTCCAGGAGCGGGCGGAGACGGCCGACGGGATCGAGCGGACGTTCGCGACCAACGTGCTCGGCTACCACCTCCTCACCCGCCTGCTCCTCGACCGCTTGAAGGCGAGCGCGCCCGCGCGCATCATCAACGTCGCCTCGAAGCTGGCGGGCGACCTCGACCTCGAGGACCTCGAGTTCGAGCGCCGCCGGTTCGACGGCGTGAAGGCCTACGCCCAGAGCAAGCAGGCGAACCGGATGCTCTCCTGGGCCCTCGCCGAGCGCCTCGCCGGCAGCGGCGTCACGGTCAACGCCATGCACCCGGGCGGCGTCCGGACGTCGCTCGGGCGCGAGCTCGGGGGCCCGGTCGGCCTCCTCATCCGGGCGTTCTTCTTCGTCCTCGGCCGCTCGCCGCGGAAGGGCGCCGACACCGCGGTCTGGCTGGCCGCGAGCCCGGAGGTCGAGGGCGTGTCGGGCAAGTTCTGGCAGGACCGGCGCGAGCGGCGCTGCGCCTTCCGCGACAGGGCGGCGATCGAGGCGCTCTGGGGACGGTGCGAGGAGCTGACCGGGGCCTGAGCCGAGCGCGCGGAAGCCGAAGCCAAATCCTTGCCGCGCGCTCGGCGGCGGGGGGTTCGGGGGGCGGAGCCCCCCGAAGACGAAGACCGGCGCGCGGAAGCCGAAGCCAAATCCTTGCCGCGCGCTCGGCGGCGGAGGGTTCGGGGGGCGGAGCCCCCCGAAGACGAAGACCGGCGCGCGGAAGCCGAAGCCAAATCCTTGCCGCGCGCTCGGCGGCGGGGGGTTCGGGGGGCGGAGCCCCCCGAAGACGAAGACCGGCGAGCCCGCCCTATCGGCCCCAGTACCTCTCCGAAAGGCCGTCGTTGTAAGTCGCGTTCTGGACGACCTTGGGCGGCGTGATGCGGTCCGCCGGCGTGCCCGGCGCGATCGTGCAGGCGAAGCCGACCGGCCAGCGCCGCGGCCTGGCGCCGGCGCCGGCGCCGTGCAGGCGGTTCACGCGCTCGCCCCACGCCTCACCCACGGCGACGACGTCGAAGGCGGTGAGCGCCCCCGCCGTCCGGTCGTAGACGACGGAGCCGAGGAAGCGAAGCGTCTGGCCCTGGAAGTCCGCGAGGAAGCGGGGCGTCGCGACGTTCTCCTTCGGGTCCCGCCGTTCGTAGGCGGCCTCGTACGCCGCGAACGACGGGTCCATCACGCTCCAGCCGTCGAGCCGCATCGTCACCCGGGAGGCGGACGCCTCGACGACGGTCAGGGTCAGCTCGCCCCGGTCGCCGATGGTCCAGGCGCACATGGGGACCGTGCAGGCGATCAGGCGCCGCTCGATGACCTCGGGGACGCGGAAGCTCGCGCCCTTCTCGGGGCTCTCGGGCACGAGCGAGCGCCACTCGTCGGCCTTCAGCCACAGCATGTCGCCCTGGGTGAGCGCCGGCTCGACCGCCCCGGCCGAGCCCGAGTGGCAGTCCGTGTACATCCGGCGCGCGCGGATGAGCTCGCCGTGCCGGTCGCGCGCGAGCGGCACCCCGTAGACCCGGACGACGAGGCCGCCCGGCGGCGGCCGCAGGTGGGCGATGCCCTTCTCGGGGTCGGGCTCGGGGGCGACCACGGGCGTGCGGTCGGCGGGCGGCAGCTTCCTGAACTCGGCCACGACCTGGCGCGGCCCCTTCTCCTGGAGCCGCCCGAGGGAGCGGCCGCTCGCGGCGACGAACGTCCAGGTGTTGTTGGCGGTCCCCGCGGCGTCGAACCAGGCGGCGTCCGCCTGGCAGTGGCCGTCGCCCTTCCCGTACCCGTCGGCGATGTAGCCGTCGAGGACGAGCCCGACGAAGTGGTCGCGGACGAAGTCGACGGCCTCCTTCCGCGCCAGCTCGCCCTTCGGGCTCCGCTCCTGCCAGCCGTAGAACTGCTCCGACCGGAGCGCGAAGTTCCCCCCTCAGGTGCTGCCGAGGCAGGGCGAGTCGGCCGCCTGCCAGACGAGGATCGGCTTGTCCTCGCGCGCCGCCCGCTCGCGGGCCTCGTGGATCGTCCCCACCCACGGGATCTCGTCGCGCCAGCGCCACTCGCGGGGAAGCGGCTCGACCAGGGCGAGGTACGTCTCGAGCTTCTCGACCGGGATCGGCGGCGGCAGGTCCGCGGGCGCGCCCGCGTCGGCGTCGTCGGCGCGCGCCCCGGCGGCGAGGGCGAGCAGGCCCGCGAGCGCGGCCGGGAGGGCAGCCGCCGGGATGAGGGTTCTCGAGGCCATGCGTCTCCGTCGAGACTACCCCGCCGCGGCCGCCGCGGCAACGATGCCGCCCGCCGCTCGGTCGGAGACGCGGACCCGCTCGGCGAGATGGGACGGCCTTCGGGCGACCGACGAAGGCCGCCAGGCGCTCGCCGGTCAGCGTCGACCTCGCCGCCCCCAGGTCGGCCGGGGTGCCCTCGACCGCGATCCGCCCGCCGTCGTGGCCCGCGCCCGGCCCGAGGTCGATGATCCAGTCGGCGGGCGCCATCCGTCTCGGGGCATCCACGGGTCGAGCCGATTCCACTCCTGAAGCGTCCGTTGGTCGTTCAGGCGTCGCCCGCTGCGCCACCGGTGGCATACGGCCGCACGAACGGTCGACCCGCGAGATCGAGGTCGGAACGGACGTCCCGCCCGGCCCCTGCACGTCACGTGGTCTCGGACGACGGCGTCCGCCTCTACTCGAGCGAGCGCGCGACCGGGCCGGCGAACCGACGCGCCGCGGTTCCAGTATTCAAAGGGCGTGAAGGGAATCGAGCGAGCGTGCGCCCGTCGCCCGGGCCGGAGCCCGGACAGGCACGCGTTCGCGGTCCGATCGCGGCACTTACGCAGTGGGAGGATCACATGAAGTCGAGGAGCTTCCGCGGGATCGCGGTCATCGCAGGCTTCCTGACGCTCGCGCTCGCGGGTTCGGCGCGCGCGCAGACGCTCATCGGGCCCGCGCCGTATCTCTCCTTCAACGACAGCCCGTTCAAGAGCACGTCCGACGCGGCCGGTTTTCAGTACTTCCACCTCGAGACCTTCGAGGACGGGCTCTTCAACACGCCGGGCGTGAGCGTGAGCGCGCAAGGGGAAGGCGTCATCAACGGCACTTCCGTCGACGGCGACGACGGGACCATCGATGGGTCCGGAGCGGGCGGCCGTGCGTATCGATGCCGCAGCGGACCCGCCGGAGCAGGCGGGCTCACGTTCACGTTCAACGCGACGGTCCTCGGCACGCTTCCGACGCACGTCGGGATCGTCTGGACGATCGGCGACGACCCGATCGTGGTCGAGGCGCGTCGCGGCCCGACGTTGCTCGGGACGCTCACCGGCAACCACAGGATCAGCGGGTCTTCCACGACCGCCGACGACCGCTTCTACGGCATCGTGGACCCGGGCGGGATCTCGTCGATCCAGATCAGGAGCGGACCGTCCGGCGGCGGCGGGTTCCACGTCGATCACCTTCAGTACGGCTTTGGTGCCGTCGCCGTCCCCCCGGCCCAGGGCTTCACGTTCCTCGTGTCGAGCGCCGGCAACAACCGCGTCCTCCAGTTCGACCAGACCGGGACCTACGTGGGCGACTACATCGCGCCCGGCACGGGAGGCCTCGCCGTCCCGCTCGATCTCACGTTCGGCCCGAGCGGCTCGCTCTATCTGTCCAACCGCGACGGGGACAGGATCCTGCGCGAGCTCGGGGCCTCGGTCATCCTGTTCACGCTCAGCGGCGGCCTCAACAACCCGCACGGGCTCGCCTTCGGGCAAGACGGCGACCTCTACGTGTCCGCCGAGCTCACGAGCACGGGCTGGCCGGCACCTCCGTCCTCAAGTACGACGGGGCCACGGGGGCGTTCCTCGGCGCGTTCGCGACGGGCCTGAACCTGCCGGCCGGCATCGTCTTCGGGCCCGACGGGAACCTCTACGTCGCCGACACGAACAACGACGCCGTGAACGGCGGCTCGGTGCGTCGCTACGACGGCACGACGGGGGCGCTCATCGACATCTTCGCCGCGGGCATCGACGCGCCGCGCGGGATCTCGTTCGGCCTCGACGGCGACCTCTACGTGACGGAGACGAGGAAGCACGACGTCCTCCGGTTCGACGGGGCAACCGGCGCGTCCAAGGGCGTGTTCGCGTCCGGAGGCGGACTGAGCGGTCCGTACAGCGCCCGGTTCGGGCCGGACGGGAACCTCTACGTGACGTCGTCGGGGACGAGCCAGGTGCTCCGGTACGACGCCATGACGGGCGCCTTCCTGGGCGTCGCGGCCAAGGGAAACGGCCTGTCGTCGCCGACGTACCTGACCTTCGTGGCGGCCGCCCCGGACTGCGCGGGCGTGCAGGCCCAGCTCGATACGGCGAACGCGACGATCACCGGTCTTCAGGGGCAGCTCGCCGCCGCGAACGGGACGATCGCGAGCCTGCAGGGGCAGCTCGACGCCGCGGAGGCGATGATCGCCGCTCTCGAGGGGCAGCTCGACGCCGCCAACAGCTCGATCATGGATCTCCAGGGCCAGGTCGCGGCGCGCGACGCCACGATCGCGGGTCTCCAGGGCCAGGTCGCGGCGCGCGACGCCACCATCGCGGGTCTGCAAGGCCAGGTCGCGGCGTGCGACGGAACGATCGCGGATCTGCAGGGCCAGCTCGCCGCCGCGAACGCGACCATCGCGGACCTCCAGGCCCAGCTCGCCAACCCCGACGCGCGGGTCGCCGCGCTCGAGCAGACCGTGGACTCGCTCGTCGACCGGCTCTTCGGCCTCATGCCCGACGCGCTCGTGGCTGCCGCCGCGCGCGACGCGGCCCAGGAGGAGATCGCCTCCGCGATCGCCGCCGTCGGCGCGAACGACCGGCGCGTGCAGCGCGCGCAGCGGAGCTTCGGCGACGGTCTGGCGGCGCTCGCGGCCGGCAACCACGCGAAGGCCGTGCGCGAGTTCCGCGAGGCCTTCAAGATCGCCCATCGCGTCTGACCCATGCCTCGACCCGGTCCCCGGGGGCCGCGGGCCGTTCCGGCCGCGTGCCCCCGGGGCCCATCCCCGACCGTCCTCTCCCGTCGCCGCGGCCATCTGGCCGGCCCGGGCCCCGACGACGATAATGGGCCCGTGGTCGAAGAGACCTCGATCGGCGGCCCGGCGGGAGAGTTCCCCGAGACCTGGTGGTCGCGGATCCTCGGAGCGCGCGAGGCGCCCGAGCGGGCGCGCGCCCTCCTCGAGGAGCTGCTCGCGACCTACTGGAAGCCCCTCCACTTCCACGCGCGGCGGCGCGGTCTCGACGTCGAGGCGGCGAAGGACGCGGTCCAGGGCTTCATCGCCCACCTCCTCGGCCAGGACTTCCTCGCGCGCCTCGATCCCGAGCGGGGCCGGCTCCGCTCCTACCTGCGCACCGCGGCCGACCGCTACCTCGCGACGCTCCGCGAGGGCCGGACCGCGCAGAAGCGGGGGGGAGGGGCGCGCGTGCGGTCGCTCGACTTCGACGTCGCGGAGGAGGACCTGAAACGGGACGCCAGCGGGACGCCCGAGTCGGCGTTCGAGCGCGAGTGGGCGCACGAGGTCATGGAGCGCGCGCTCGCCGAGCTCCGCGGCGAGTTCGAGGCGGGGCGGCGGACGGGGTCGTTCGACGTCGTGCTGCGCTTCTTCCGCGAGGTCGAGCCGCCCTCGTACGCGGAGGCGGCGGCCGCGTGCGGCCTGAGCCCGACCCGGTTCAAGATGGTCCTGCACCGGGCGCGCGAGCGATTCCGCCGGCTCGTGCGCGACCAGGTCGCGCGCACGGTCGAGGACGAGGGTGACGTCGACGCCGAGATCGAGGAGCTCATGAGGGCGCTCGGCCGATGAGCGGAGCGCGCGGAAGCTGCCCGCGCTGCGGCACGCCGTACGACGCCGCGCGGCTCGGCGCGTGCCCGCGCTGCTTCCTCCACGGGGCGCTCGAGCCCGTCGTCCTCTCGGACGGGGCGCTCGAGCTCGAGGACGAGGTCGCCCGCGACGTGCTCGGGGTCGTCTACCGCGCCCGCGACCGCCGCACCGGCGGCCGGGTCGCCGTCCGGTTCCTGCCCGCCGCGCGCGAGCCGTCCCGCGAGCGCGACGCCTTCCTCGAGTGCGAGCTCCGGGCGCTCCTCGGGCTCAGGCACGCGCACATCCTCCCGCTCATCGCGGTCGGGGCCGAGGGAGGCGAGCGCTACGTCGTCTCGGAGATGCCCGCCGGGCGGCCGCTCTCGCGCGCGCTGCCCGGCCCCACGCGCCGGGCGGTCGATGTCGCCCTTCAGGTCTGCGAGGCCATCGCCCACGCGCACGCTCGGGGCGTCGTGCACGGCGATCTCGGGCTCGACGACGTCTTCATCGACGGCGCCGGCCGGGCGACCGTGACACGCCTCGGCCTCGCCTCGGCCTTCGCCGCCGCGCCGCCGCGCCCCGAGGCCGATGTCGCCGCCGTCGTCGCCATCCTCTCGCGCGCGCTCGCCGTCCGCGAGGACATGGACCTCCTCCCGGCCGCGCTCGAGCGCCTCATGAGGACCGCCTTCGCGTCCGCACCCGAGCTGCGCGGTGCCCTCGCCGCCGCCCTCGCCGACCTCGACCGCCCCGCCGCCCCGCCCTGGCGCTCGGTCCGCGGGGTGTCGCTCGACGGCCGCGGCGCCGGCGAGGGGCGCTGACCGCACGATTCAATCCGTCGGCATCGGCACGACCTCGAGCCGCTCGTCGACGCGGAGGCCTGTCGCCCGCTCGCTCTCCGCGCGGAGATCCTCGGGCGTCGCCCGCAGGACGCGCTCGACGGCGTCGAGGTCCCAGAGCCGGATCCAGAAGGTCCCCGCGCAGGCGAGGCGCCGCCCGACCCTCCTCGCCCCGGCTCCGCCTCGCTCGTGGGTCCCCGGGCTGAAGGCGAGGCTCGGGACCCCGTCGCCGTGGCGCAGGCTCACGATGGTCGCACCGGTGGCGAGATCGAAGACCCGCACCTCGCCCGACTTGCCGGCGGCGGCGAGCCGGAGGTCGTCGGGGGCGATCGCCACGTCGACCACGGCCTCGCCCTGGGGGAACGAGCGGACGACCTCGCCGGACTCGACGTCGAACAGCCGGACCGTGCCGTCGAGGCTGCCCGACGCCAGCCGCCGCCCGTCGGCGGCGAAGGCGATGCTCGTGACGAGGTCGCCGTGGCCGCGCAGGGCCACGTCCTTGCCGGTCTCGAGGTCGTGGACCCACACGTCGTGGCGTCCGTGCGCCAGGAGGCGTCCATCCGGGCTGAAGGCGATGTCGGCGACGCCGTGGGCATGGCCCGGGTGGGGCTCGGGGTCGGGCAGGCGCAGGACCTCGCTTCCGGTCGCGAGGTCCCAGAGCCTCACGGTCTCGTCGCGGCTTCCCGAGGCGAGGCGCCGGCCGACCCTCCTCCCTTCGGCCTCGCCTCCCTCGCGGGTCCGCGGGCTGAACGCGATCGCGCGGACGCCGTCCTCGTGTCCCCGCAGCCTCACGCACTCCTTTCGCCCCTCGAGGTCGTAGACCCGGATCGACAGGTCGATGCCCGCGGCCGCGAGCCACCGGCCGTCGCGGTCGTAGGCGAGGCCGCGGACGGCGACCAGGCCCTCGAAACCGCCCAACGTGAGATCCCACGCGCGCTCGTGCGTCTCGACGTCGAAGACGCGGATCGGAGTGCCGCCCACGGCCGCGAGCCGGCGGCCATCCGGCGAGAAGGCGATCTCCCAGGCGGGGTCGCGGTCGACGATCGTCTCGACCTCGTCGCGGGCCTGGTCGAACTGCCACGCGCGCACGCGTCCGTCCCGTCCGCCCGTGGCGAGGCGTCGCCCTTCGGGCCCGAAGGCGACGCTCTCGACGGCCCCCGCATGCCCCGCGAGCGCGAGGAACGCGGGGTCCGACGATTGCGCCGTGGACCCCGGCTCCATCGCGTCGATCAGCTTCTCGAGGAACCCCTGGACCCTCCGGAGCGAGACGATCCCGGCCTCGTCCGCGGCGGCGAGCCAGTTCCCGATCGGGCTGGCGGCGACGGCGCCGACGGGCGATGGGCGCTTGAGCTGAAGGAGCGCCCGGCCCGTCCGCGTGTCCCACACGAACAGGAGGTCCCGGGCGGCCGTGAGCAATCGCTCGCTGGAATGGTCGCGCGTGGGGTCCGACGCGGCTCCGGCGTCGCCCTCGAAGAACGCCAGCCCCCGGACCGAGAGCATCCCCACATGGCGGAGCACGTGAAGCTCCGTCCCGGCGGCCGCGTCCCAGAGGCGCGCGGTCGCGTCCTCACCCGCCGATGCCAGGAGCTTTCCATCCGGGCTGGACGCCACGTCGTTGACGGGCTTCTCGTGGCCGCGCAGGACGAGCGCCTCGGCGCCGGTCGCGCCGTCCCAGACGCGCACCGTCCCGTCGTCGCCGCCCGACAGGATCCGGTTGCCGTACCGGCTGACGGCCACGGCGCGCACGGGGCCCGCGTGGCCGCGCAGGACGGGGCCCTCGTCGCCCGTCTCCAGGTCCCAGAGCCGCACGGTGCCGTCGGCGCCCGCCGAGGCGAGGCGGCCGGGGCCGAACGCGACCGAGCGGACGGCGCCGTCGTGGCCGCGGAGGACGCGGACGACGCGGCCCGTCGAGACGTCCCAGAGCCGCACGGTGCCGTCGGCGCCCGCCGACGCCAGCCGCCGGCCGTCGGGACCGAAGGCGACGTCCAGGATCGCGCCCGCATGCCCGCCGGTCCCGGCGAAGAGGAGCCGCGCCCCGCGGGCCCGCGCCTCGAGGAGGCGCTCCCGCGTCGCCCTCGTGTCGTCGAGCGTCAGGGCCCTGGCGAGGAGGGCCTCCGCCGATGGCGCCTCGCCCACGCCCTCGGGCAGGAGCTGGGCGGCCCGCTCGACGAGCAGGCCGGCGAGGTTGCGGTTCGCGAGGGCGAGGCTCGAGAGCGCCTCGCCCTCGCGCGCCTCCGCCCGCGAGCGCTGCGCCTCGGCGGTTCGGCGGGCCTCCCGCTCGTCGCGGCGGGCGGCCCGGGCCTGGGCGAGCGCGATCGACGTCGCGACGAGCCCGAGGAGGACGGCGACCGCGACCGCGCCGGTCACCCGGCGGTGCCGCTTCGCGAAGCGCACGGACCGGCCGAGCGCGCCCTCGGGGTAGGCGGCGACGGTCCGCCCCTCGAGCCAGGCCTGGAGGTCGTCGGCGAGCTCCCCGGCCGACCCGTAGCGGCGCCCGGCGTCGCGAGCCATGGCCTTGAGGCAGACCGCCTCGAGCTCGCGCGGGATGCGAGGGTCGACCTCACGAGGGCGCGGCGGGTCGAGGCCGGCCCTGAGCTTCCCGATGATCTCGGCGGATGGCCCCTTGTAGGGCGGCCGGCCCGTGAGGACGCAGTAGAGGATCGCGCCGAGCGCGTAGATGTCGGCCGCGGGCCGCGAGCGGCTCGGGTCCGCCACGGCCATCTCGGGGGCCATGTAGGCGGGCGTCCCGCAGACGATGCCCGCCTGCGTCTCGGGGCGCGCGCTCGCGAGCTCGACCTCCGCGACGGCGGCCGGGGGCGGGGGATGCGGCCGCGCCGCCGGTCCCCGGCATCGCGCCGGGTCCGGCGGGCGCGGCCTCGGCGAGGACCTTGGCGAGGCCCCAGTCCAGGACCTGGACCTCGCCGAACGGTCCGAGCATGACGTTCTGCGGCTTCAGGTCCCGGTGGAGGACGCCGCGAGCGTGCGCGTAGGCGACCGTGCGGCAGACGTCGGTCAAGACCTGGAGGAGGCGGAAAAGCGTGAACTCGGGCCGGTCCCCGGCATCGGCGCGGGCCGCGTCCAGCACCTCGGCCAGCGTGCGGCCCCGGACGAGCTTCATCGTGAAGAAGAGCCGGCCCTCGGCCGTGAGGCCGATCTCGTGGACGGGGACGATCCCGGGGTGCTGAAGCTGGGCGGTCGCCTGCGCCTCCTCGACGAAGCGCTCGGCGATCTCGCGCGCCGCGCCGCCCCGGCGGCGGCGCAGGACCTTCATGGCCACGTGGCGCCTGAGGTCGCGGTCGAACGCCCGGTAGACCACCCCCATCCCGCCGCGCCCGATCTCCGTCTCGACGAGGTAGCGGCCGGCGGAGCGGAGGGAGTCTCCGTCGCCGCCCTCGACGTCGCCCCGCGCCTCGCGCTCGTCCGCGGCCGCGCGCTTCGCGCCCGGGACCGGCGGCGGGCCCGCCGTGACCGCCGTCGTCCACTCCTCGGGGGGCAGCTCCACCTTCACCGGGATCTGGAGCGTGGGGCCGTCCGGCGTCGCGGGACCGAGCGGACCGACCGCGCCCGGTCGGCCGACAGCCCCATCCCGAGGGGCGAGTTCGGGATCTGGCGGAACCATCTCGGGTCTTCATTCTAACGGCCGCCCCTCCGGAACGCGAGGCGTCACCGCGAGCGAGGCCGGACTCCGCGCTCGAGGGAAGAGCGGCCTGCCCGGGCGGCATGCAGCTCCGCGGGTCGCCTTCTCGCCGGCCGGGAGGCGGCTACGAAGCGACGGTCGCGCTCTTCGGGCCCGAGACCGCCCCGCGGGCCGAGCGGGCGGTCCGCGCGTGCCTCGACGCCGTGGGCCTCCGCGGCCCCCGAGCGGCCCGGTCGATCTTCCCGGAACGGGCGGTGCTATACTTGCTCGCGAGATGACGCGGATCGAAGGCCATCGCGCCCGGACCGACCCGCTGCCGGCGGAGGCCGAGCAGGCGGTCGGGCGGATCGAGAGCGCGGGGGCGAAGCCGGCGGCGCCGGCGTCGGTGCCGGGGGACGGCGCGGCGAGGGCGAAGGCTCCCTCGGGTCCGGCCCCCGGCCCCGACCGCCTCGCCGGCGACCTCCTCGCGAGGCGCCTGGCGCGGGCCGAGGCGCCCGCCCTGCCGTCCTGGTATCCGAAGGACTTCGACCTCGACCGGGCGGCCGCGGCCGCCGCCGCGATCCTCCGCGAGCAGGGCGAGCCGCCCGGCTCGATCGGGCCGGGGAAGGCCCGGTCGATCGTCTTCACGGACGCCGACCTGACCCTGCTCCAGACCTCCGTCCCCGTCTACCTCGCGCACCGCGAGACGGGCGAGCTCCTCGCCGATCCCGCGACGGGGCGCCCGTTCGAGCTCGGGCTCGGGCCGGACCGCGACCAGACGAAGGAGCTCGCGGAGCTGAAGGTCCGCCACCCCGACGTTCGCTTCGACGACTACCGGTTCGACTTCCGCGCGTTCGACTCGGCCGAGGAGATCCTCGCCACGCCCGAGATCCCGCAGACGACGGGCCTCCTCCGGCGGTCGGACCGGGGCGGGCCGCAGAACCGCGAGATCGTCGTCACCGCCCGCCAGTTCGACTCCGTCCCGCCGGCGATCGACCGCTACCTCGCGGCCCGCGGCGTCGACGCGAACGGCGTCTTCGCCGTGAAGAGCCCGGCCCACGCGCCGAAGCTCGGCGTCGACCGGCCGGACCTCGGGACGCCGGAGCGGAAGGCGCTCGCGATGGCGGCGCTCCTCAAGGTCTACGCGCCGGCGGCCGCCGAGGTCGACACGGTCAAGGTCCTCGACGACGGCGACTGGAACCTCGCCGCCGCGGCGGAGCTCCTGCCGAAGCTCTTCCCGAAGACGCGCTTCGAGTTCGTGGACGTCGTCCACGCGGGCGGCGGGAAGTACGAGCACCGGGTCATGGCGCGCTCGGCGCCGGGCGGCAAGCAAGGTGACCTGGTCGACGGCGCCGGCCGGCCCGTCCCGCCGGACCTCCTCGCGAAGCGCGCCTACAGGAGCGCCGACGCGCCGCATCCCGCCCCGCCGCGGCCCTGATCGGGCCGCCGCCGGCTCCAGCGCCCGCTCGAGCGCCTCGGCGACCGTCCCGACGAACGAGAGCTCCATCGCCTCGCCGACCTTCGCGCGTCGAGGGTCTCGACACGGGGTCGCCCCCGCCGGCGAACGCTCGTGAGGGCCGTTCGACTTCCGTTGACAGGCGCGCTCCCCCCCGTCGAGAATGCCGAGGCCGCGGGGGCGGAGCGCGCGGAAGCCGAAGCCAAGTCCTTGCCGCGCGCTCTGCGGCGGGGGGGTTCGGGGGGCGGAGCCCCCGAAGACGAAGACCGGCGAAAAGGGCGGGAATCTGAAGGATTCCCACCCTTTGAGTCGCTTGCCGCGACGCTTCGCGAGGTCTCTGCATGGTCCACGAGCGCTACGCGGAGCTTCTGTCGTCGGCCCTCGAGCCCGAGCCCTTCGTGCGGCGGGCGCTGGCCGTGCTGGAGGCGGACTTCCGGGAGATGGCGCTCGTCGCCCTGGCCGACTGGGAGCGGCTCGAGGTCGTCGCCCCGGAGCTCTTCCCGGCCGTCGCCGCCCTCCAGCGCCCGTCCTGGGGGACCTTCAACGGCCTGCTCGCCGCGCTCCGCGGCGCCCGCAAGGCCGTGTTCCGCAAGGGCGACGCCGCCCTGCGCGAGCGCGTCGAACAGGCCGGGACGCTCAGGCGGACGCTCGCCCTCCTGGACGAGAGCGTCGACCCCGCCGCCTGGTCGGCGCTCCGCCCGCTCGCCGCCCTCGTGCACAGCCCCGCGAAGAAGCCGAGAGCGAGCGACGTGCTCGCCCTGCCGATCGCGCTCCGCAACCGCGTCGCCCACGACGCGCCGTCCGACGCGGCCTGGTGGCGCGACTCGGCCGAGGCGCTTCGCCCCGTCCTCGAGCACGCCGGCGGGTGGGACGTCCGGCGACTCCTCGACGAGGTCCCGGAGCGTCCGTCGCCCTGGTTCCTCGTCGACGGGGCTGAGGTCCTCGCGCTCAACGGGCTCGCCCCGGACTTCTCCGTCATCTACGCGTCCCGCGGCGGCGCGACCCGGCACGCGCCCGAGCGGAGCCACGAGGCGCTCCTCGCCTTCCAGCGGCTGCTCGGGAAGGCCGAGTCCCGGGAGAAGGACGTCCGGAGGCTCCTCGCGAGGCTCGCCCCCGAGGACCTGAAGGGCGTCGTGCTCGGCGACTTCATCGTCGGGCGCCCGTGCGGGAGCGGCGGCTTCGCGACCGTCCACGTCGGCCGGCAGCTGAGCACGGGGCGCAAGGTCGCGGTGAAGGTCCTGAACGACGGGCTGCCCGAGGACGCGCGCGCCCGGTTCCAGCAGGAGGCGGCCTACCTCTCGCGGTTCGACCACCCGCACATCGTCGGGGTGATCGGCTACGGCGAAGAGACGTGGTCGGCGCCGCGCCTCTTCAGCCTCTCGGACGAGGAGTGGTTCGCGAAGACGTTCGCGCGCTCGGCGCCCGTGAAGACGTTCATCTCCCTCGACTGGGTCGAGGGAAAGACGCTCGACGAGGTCTGCCGCGCAGGGCCCGAGGCCCGTCCGCCCGCGGGCGTCCTCACGCGCTGGTTCGCCCAGGCGGCGAACGCGCTCGCCGCCGTGCACGCGGCGGGGCTCATTCACCGCGACGTGAAGCCGGGAAACCTCATGGTGAACGAGCACGGCGACGTCGTGCTCATGGACTTCGGGATCGCCCGCTCCCAGGGCGAGGCCCGGACGCTCGTGACCGCCGCCGGCGACGCCCTCGGCACGCCGGCCTACATGTCGCCCGAGCAGGTCCGAGCCGCCGACGCCGAGGTCGAGGTGGGCCCGGCGACGGACATCTACTCGCTCTGCGCGACGTTCTACGAGCTCTACACGGGGACGCGCCTCTTCCACCACGACCGGGAGAGCGCGGAGACCGTGCGCACGAGGAAGCTCGAGGGCGCGCGCCCCGAGCGGCCGCGCGTCCTCTCGAAGGCCCTCGACTGGGAGCTCGAGGCGATCGTGCTCGGGGGACTCGAGCCCGACATCGCGGACCGCCACAGGAGCATGGCGGCGCTCGAGCGCGACCTCCGGCACGCGCTCGCGGACGAGCCGATCGAGTACCGCCGCCCGTCGCTCGTCCGGCGGCTCCGCCTCGGGTACCGGCGCAACCGCACGGTCGTTCACCTCGTCGCGGCGTTCCTCGCGGTCGCGCTCGCCGGGACGACGTACTACGTGCGGTCGCTCCAGAAGAAGGAGGCGCGCGCGCGGGCCGGCGAGGAGGAGGCGCGCATCGAGCGCGACCGGGCCGAGGCGCGCAAGCGCGAGGCCGAGATCCAGGCCTTCCGCGCCGGCGTGCGCCTCGCCGAGGTGCAGCGCGCCGATCTCTTCGAGCTTCGCGAGCGCCCCTCGGCGACCGACTCCGAGGTGGTCGCCGCGGCCGCCGAGGTCTGCGCTTCGGCGCTCGCCACGGCGAGGAGCGCGCCCGCGCCCGATCCCTCCCACGCCGAGCTGAAGGACCTCGAGCGGCGGCTCGCAGGCGTCCTCGACTCCGCGGAGACGGTCGCGCTCCTGGCCGCCAACCGGCTCGCCGCCGCGCGCGGGCCCAGGGCCGTCCTCGGCTCGGTCGCGACGCCGCTCCGCATCGCCTTCTCGCCCGACGGCCGCGAGATCGTCGTCGCCGCCGACCATCTGCTGGTGCTCTGGGACCGGTCGGCGGGGCGGCCGGTCCGCGTCTTCGCCGGGCACACGGGACGGGTGCGCGGCATCGCGTTCTCGCCCGATGGGGCCGAGATCCTCTCCGCCGCGGAGGACGGGACGCTCAGGCTCTGGGACCGCGCGAGCGGGGATGCCGGGCGCGTCCTCGAGGGCCACGCCGGGCCCGTGCTCGCCTGCGCGTTCGCCCCCGACGGGCGCGAGGTCGTCTCGGCGTCCGAGGACGGGACCCTCAGGCTCTGGGATCGCGCGGGCGGCCGCGTGGTGCACGCCTTCGGGGGCCACACGAGCGCCGTGCTCGCCTGCGCCTTCTCCCCCGACGGTCGGGAGGTCGTCTCGGCCTCGCGCGACGCGACCCTCGCGCTCTGGGACCGGGCGAGCGGAAGGCTCGTGCGCCGCTTCGAGGGTCACGAGGGTCCCGTCTTCGGCTGCGCGTTCTCGCCGGACGGCAAGGAGGTGCTCTCGGCCGCCGATGACGACACGGTGCGGGCCTGGGACCGCGCGAGCGGTCGGCACCTGCGGACGATCTCGAGCCCCCTCAGGGCCTTCGCGGTCTCGCCGGATGGACGCGAGGTCGTCATCGCCTTGCCCGGCTGGAAGCTCGCGCTCCACGACGGAGCGAACGGCGAGGCGTCGCTCACCTTCGCCGGCCACCGCGACGACGTGCTCTCGTGCGCGTGGTCGCCCGACGGCCGGGAGATCGCCTCGGCGTCGCTCGACCGGTCGATCCGGCTCTGGGATCGCGCGAGCGGCAAGCCGCTCCGCTCCGCGTCGGGAGGGCATCTCGCCCTGATCCTCGGGTGCGCGTTCTCGCCCGACGGCAAGGAGATCGTGTCGGCATCCTGGGACCGGACGCTGGCTCTCTGGGACCGCGCGAGCGGGTCGCTCGTCCGCACGCTCGAAGGGCATGCGGGCGGCGTCTGCGCGGCGGCGTTCTCGCCGGACGGTCGCGAGATCCTGTCGGCCTCCCAGGACCGGACCCTGAAGCTCTGGGACCGGGCGACCGGCCGGCTCGTGCGAACCTTCGAGGGGCATGAGGAGCGCGTTTCGGGCTGCGCCTTCTCGCCGGATGGACGGGAGGTCCTGTCGGCCTCCCACGACGGGACGCTGCGGCTCTGGGACCGCGCGAGCGGCGCGCTCGTCCGGACCCTCGCCGGCCACTCGGCCGCGGTCGCCGCCTGCGCGTTCTCCCCCGACGGGACCGTCATCCTCTCCGCGTCCGGGGACAAGACGCTCGCGCTCTGGGACCGCGCGACCGGCGCCCGCGTCGGCACCATCGAGGGCCACGCGGACGGGGTCGTGGCCTGCGCCTTCTCGCCCGACGGGACCCTCGTGCTCTCGGCGTCGGCCGACCGGACGCTCAGGCTCTGGGACCGCGCGAGCGGAAAGCCGGTCCTCACGTTCGAGGGCGACCGGGAGGCGCTCGCCCTCGCCTGCGCGTTCTCCCCCGACGGCGCCGACGTCGTCGCGGCGTGCACGGACAACCGGCTCCGGCTCTGGGACCGCGCGAGCGGTCGCCTCCTGCGCGCCTACGAAGGCGTGATGCCGTTCTCCGCCTGCGCCTTCTCGCCGGACGGGGCCGAGATCGTCTCCGGCTCGTGGGACAAGACGCTCAAGGTCTGGGACCGCGGTCGAGGTCGGTTCGTGCGCGCGTTCGGGGAGGAGGTGCAGGCCGTCGCCTTCTCGCCCGGTGGTCGGGAGGTCGCGTGGACCTCGGGCGCGGGCGACGTGTCGATCGTCGACCGCGCGAGCGGCCGCCCGCTCCTCTCCGTCGAGGCCGGCGCCGAGGCCTTCGCCCTGGCCTTCTCCGCCGACGGGAACGAGGTCCTCTCGCGGTCCTCCGAGGAGACGCTCTCGCTCCGGGACCGCGCGGGCCGGCTGCTGCGGACGTTCGAGGGGCACACCGACGCGATCTACGCCTGCGGGTTCTCCGCCGACGGGACCTTCCTCCTCTCGGCCTCGAGGGACAGGACGCTCCGGCTCTGGGACCGAGCGAGCGGTCGCGAGCTCCGCGCGCTCGCGCATCCGGACCGCGTCTTCGCGGGGGCGTTCTCGCCGGACGGCGCGGAGGTCGTCTCGGCCTGCTGGGACGGGACGCTCAGGCTCTGGGACCGCGCGACCGGCGCGCTCATCCGCACGATGGCGGGCCACAAGAACGGAGCCGTCGCGTGCCGGTTCAGCCCCGACGGGACCCAGGTCCTGTCGGCCTCCTATGACCGGACGCTCGCGCTCTGGGACCGCGCGAGCGGCGCCCGGCTGGCCACGTTCGTCGGCCACACGGGCCCCGTCACGGCGTGTGAGTTCTCGCCGGACGGCCGGCGGGTCCTCTCGGCGTCGGAGGACGGGACGCTGAGGCTCTGGGACCGCGCGAGCGGCCGGGTCCTGCGGACGTTCGAGGGCCATGCTACGGGGCTCGCCGCCTGCGCCTTCACGGCCGACGGGCGGGAGGTTCTCTCCGCCGACATCCACGGCGTCGTCGGCGCGTGGGACGCCGGCGACGCGATCCCGTTCGACCAGGTCTTTCCACGCTTCCGCGAGGACCCCGTCGCCGTGGCCCGGCGGACCGTCCTGAACCTGCGCGTCCACGGCCGACCCTGGGCGCCGGGGCTCGAAGACCTGCCTTCCTTCCGAGCGGTCCGCTGACCCTGCGGCGGCGACGGCGTTAGACGGCGACGACAAGCCGACTGGGGTGACGCTGCCGACGAGAAGTCAGGACTTGCGGCGAGGGCCGAAGGGCGATTCTTCAGGAAAGACGCGGGAAAGGAGGGGGTACGCCCAGCAGGACTCGAACCTGCAACCTTTGGCTCCGGAGGCCAGCCGCGGCCCGGCGCAGACCCGCGCTGGGCACGCATCTGCGGGCGATGGCGTTGGCGACTTGGGGGGAAACTTGGGGGAGGCACCGCGTCATCCGGGCGCCTCTCGCGACCCTCTCTGCCTCGTCCGTGAGCTACTCGACCGGGCCGAAGGAGCGGCCGTTGCCCGCGCGTCGGCGGTCCCCTTCCTGACGGCCGCCCGTGCTGCTGTTGCCTCGGTTCGGGTGCCGGATCTCCTGGTCGCGCTCCTTGACGAGGCGGCCCGCGCTGCCGACCCTCGCCCGTTCCTGCCCGCCGCGAGGGCCCTCCTCGACGAAGCGGACCGTGACGCAGACCGCGGGCGCCGAGAAACGGCGTGACGGGTCGGGGGAGTTGTCAGGTTTGGTGCGTCGGGGCGAGCGGCGATCCTCCAAACCTGACAACCGCCGCCGGGTGTTCGGGCGCGAGATCTTGGGCCACGGTAGACGCTTCTCGGTGGGTTCGCGGCTCACGCCGGGCGCTCGGCCGCACCCCGCGCCCTGAGGCACATTGGCGGGGCGGCCATGCCCGCCGCTCTCTTCCTGACCGCCGCTCGTGCCGCTCTCGCTGCTCTTCCGGTTCCCGTTCTCGTCGTCGCGCTTCTCGACGAAGCGATCCGGGCGGCCGATCCCCGTCGCTGCTTCCAGTCATCGCGGCCTCATAGTGCCGAAATCGTGATCTGACCGTCATCTTGCTTGTCGAAGTAGATGGACACGCATTCGAGGGTCTTCGGACACTGATAGAACCAATCCGCGATCAGTCTGCTCTTTGGCTTGAGGCCTAGTCGAGGGCAACTGTCGCTGGGGGCCAAGGCCTTTGTCCTCGCCGCAAGATCGCTGAGTGCCCCAGCTACAAGATCCGGGATGGCCGCCCAATCTTCTTCGGCGCGGTCACCCGGATCGATGTCGGTCGTGCCGAATCCACGCTCGCCGGCATGCTCTGGCAAGTACAGACTGTGAGTGGCGGTCTGTTTCCGCCTGATTCCGGCGTTCTCTCCCCTCCCTGGATCTGGTTCCGAGAGAGATGACGAAGTGGCTCTGGTTGGCTGGCTCTGGATGACGGGGAGCCGGCGCGCC
>Ga0187893_10000469_pt1 | contig 105407 bp, 67 predicted proteins | sample MA1701074metaG_FD_139574 | JGI IMG/M metagenome (GOLD analysis project Ga0187893, IMG submission 139574) | White microbial mat communities from a basaltic lava cave in the Kipuka Kanohina Cave System on the Island of Hawaii, USA - MA170107-4 metaG ...
CAGTGCCACGACGCCGGCGTGTGCGATCCGGGCACCGGGGAGTGCTCCGATCCGGCGAAGCCGGACGGGACAACGTGTGCCGACGGGGACGCGTGCACGCAGACGGACACGTGCCAGGCGGGGACGTGCGTCGGCGCCGGTCCGGTCGTGTGTGAAGCGCAGGACCAGTGCCACGACGCCGGGACGTGCGATCCGGGGACCGGCGAGTGCTCGAATCCGGCGAAGACGGACGGGACGGTGTGCGACGACGGGAACGCGTGCACGCAGACGGACACGTGCCAGGTGGGGATGTGCGTTGGCGCCGGTCCGGTCGTGTGTGAAGCACAGGACCAGTGCCATGACGCCGGGACGTGCGATCCGGGAACCGGCGAGTGCTCGAATCCGGCCAAGCCGGACGGAACGGAGTGCAGTGACGCAAACGCGTGCACGCAGACGGACACGTGCCAGGCGGGGATATGCGTCGGCGCCAATCCGGTCGTGTGTGAACCGCAGGACCAGTGCCACGCCGCCGGAGAGTGTGATCCGGGCACCGGGGAGTGCTCCGATCCGGCGAAGCCGGACGGGACAACGTGTGCCGACGGGAACGCGTGCACGCAGACGGACACGTGCCAGGCTGGGGCATGTGTCGGCGCGAACCCGGTAGTCTGTGAAGCACAGGACCAGTGTCACGATGCCGGGACGTGCGATCCGGAGACCGGTGACTGCTCGAATCCGGCGAAGACGGACGGGACGGCGTGTAGCGACGCAGACGCGTGCACGCAGACCGACACGTGCCAGGCGGGGGCGTGCGTGGGAGCGAGCCCGGTGGTGTGCACGGCGCTCGACCAGTGCCACGACGTCGGGACGTGCGACCCGGCGACCGGGACGTGCTCGCAGCCGGCGAAGACGGACGGCGCGGCGTGCGACGACGGGAACGCGTGCACGCAGGTGGACACGTGCCAGGCGGGGACATGCGCGGGGACCAGCCCGGTGGTGTGCACGGCGCTCGACCAGTGTCACGAGGTGGGGACGTGCGACCCGGACACAGGCGAGTGCTCACAGCCGGTGAAGGCGGACGGCGCGGCGTGCGACGACGGGAACGCGTGCACGCAGGTGGACACGTGCCAGGCGGGGGCGTGCGTGGGGGCGAGCCCGGTCGTGTGCACGGCACTCGACCAATGCCACGCTGTCGGGACGTGCAACCCGGCGACGGGGACATGCTCGAATCCGCCGGTCGGCGACGGGGCGGCGTGCGAGGACGGCAACGCCTGTACGCGACGCGACACGTGCAGTGCCGGCAGGTGTGTGGGTGGTGATCCGGTGGTCTGTCCGGCTCTGGCCCAGTGCTTCGAGGCCGGCACCTGCAATCCGGCCACGGGGGTGTGCAGCGCGCCCCTCAAGCCCAACGGCACGCCCTGCGGCCGGGCCTGCCTGCGCGGCGGGGAGTGCCGGAACGGCCAGTGTGTCGGTGCGACCGAGCCGGTCATCTGCACCGCGATCGACGACTGTCACGAGGCCGGCTCCTGCGAGTCGTCCACGGGACTGTGCACGAATCCAATCAAACCGACTGGTACGCCTTGCGACGACGGCAACGCCTGCACGCAGACCGACCGGTGCCAGAGCGGAACGTGCATCGGCGCTGATCCGGTCGCATGTGTCGCTGCGGACGTATGCCACGTCGCCGGGACCTGCGATCCGCAGACCGGAGATTGCTCCGACCCGCCAGGACCCGACGGCACGGTCTGTGACGACGAGAACTCGTGCACGCTTCTCGATGCGTGCGCTGCGGGATCGTGCCGCGGCCGCTTGACGGGGTTCGCCGAGGTGCAATGCGAAGTGGCGCTCCTTCAGCCTGCGGCGCTCTGTGCGCCGGATGAGCTGCCGAAGAAGCTGTCCCGTTTCGTCGACAAGAAGCTCAAGCGCGCGATCAAGGTGCTGGCGAAGGCGCAGCAAGCGTCGGACGCTGACAAGGCCGAAAAGATGCTGAAGCAGCTCGATCGCTTCGCGAAGCTGATCGCCGCGATTGGACAGAAGGCCGCCGACTTCGCGGCGGAAGGCCTCGCGGCGCCCTGCGCGGCCAGGGTCGACGGCATCGCGGGCGAGCTCACCGCCTTCGTCGAGGCGATGCGTATCTGAGCTCTCTCCGCTTAGGTGAACACGCCCTCGGCGGCGAGGGTCTCCCATTCATCCGCCGACATTCCCAGCAGCTCGCGGCACACGTGCTCGCTGTGCTCCCCCAGGCAGGGCGCCGGCCGCCGGATGTGCTCCGGGGTGGACGTGAGGCGGATGGCGTTGGTTTCGCAGAGGTGTGGACCCACGACCGGGTGTTCCACCTGGCGGAAGTGACGCCGGTGGGCGAGCTGGGGATCTTGGACGAGATCGGCAAAGTCCGCGACGATGCCCGCCTCCACACCGGCGGTCTGTAGGGTCGTCGTCACCTCCTGCGGGGAGCGTTGCCGGGTCCACGTCGCGACCAGCGTCTCGATCTCATCCACGTGGGCGAGGCGACCGGCAGTGGTCGCGAAGCGCGGATCAGCGGTCCACGGGGGGGCGCCGATGGCTCGACCGAATCGGCGCCAGTCCTCGTCGTCGTGCACGGCGATGGCGACCCAGCGATCGGCACCGGCGCGTTCCGCAGCGCACGGGAAGACGCCGTGCGGGGCGACGTGCCGTGAGCGATTGCCCATCCGTCCAAGCGCTTCTCCCGTGGCGGCGTAGGTCACGATCATCTCGGTGAGGCAGACGACGCCGCCTTCTACCTGGGAAAGGTCGATGTACTGCCCGTGTCCGGTTCGCCGCTTGTGGAGGAGCGCCGACGCCAGCAGCAAGGCGACGAACCGCGGCGACAGAGAATCCGTTATCGTGCCGTACGGACCGAGCGGCTCGAGGTCGGGCCAGCCGGTCAGGTGGTTGAAGCCGGCGATCGCCGATCCCTGGCCCCCGAACCCCGGGTAGTCCCGTTCCGGCCCCGTCTGTCCGTTGAGGCAGGTGCTGATCATGACGAGGTCGGGCTTGAGCTCGCGCAGCGAAGCGTAGTCGAGACCCCATTTCGCCATTGCCTTCGGCGCGAAATTCTCGGCGACCATATCCGCCCAGCCCACGAGCCGCCGCGCGACCTCCCGTCCTTTGGCAAGCTGCATGTTGAGGGCGATGCCGAGCTTGTTCGGGTTCAGCGTGGCGAACATGTGGCTCGCGTCGAGTCCGCCCGGCGTGTCGGGGGTCAGGCGGAGCGTGCGGATGAAATCCGGATGCTTGCGCGACTCGACGCGCACGACGGTGGCGCCGTAGTCGGCGAGGTAGCGCGTCGCAAGCGGTCCCGCGGCGCCGCTGCCGAACTCGAGCACCTTGAGGCCGGCGAAGAGCTCCATTAGATGATCCCCGCCGCGCGCAACGCATCCTGCTCCGCCGATGAGATACCGAGCTCCTCGTACACCTCGCGGTTGTGCTCCGCGAGTCGCGGTGCCGGGCGGCGCACGCCGATCCGATCCGCCGTCGTCTTCGCCACCGCTCCCGGATAGACGAGGCGGGCGCCCAGGTGCGGATGGTCCACCGATACGAAGAACTCGCGTGCGGCCAGCTGCCGCGACGCCACGACCTCGCGCGCCGTGTTGGCCGGCGCCAGCATGAGGCTCCGCTGGCACGCGGCCTGATAGAGCTCCTGCATGGTCCGGGTACGGAAGAACGCGCCGAGAGAGGCCTCGACCCGATCCACCTCGTCCTGGGTGACGAGATTGTGGTTGTACGCCATCCAGTCTCGCGACCGCAGCTCTTCCCCAGCCATGCCGTTCTCGGCCATGTACTCGACCAGGCGAACGATCCCGGGATTCCGGCCCGGTCCGCTGCGCAGCGCGAAGGAGACGTAGCCGTCGCGGCACGGCCAGATCTCGCGGAAGATCGCGCGACCGCCGCGAAAGTTCGCTCCGGCGCGCGTGCTGGGAGTGCCCGTGAGCGAGAACTGCGCCGGGCCGGTCATGTTCGCCGCGACCACCGCCTCCTGGAGGCTCACGTCCACGACCTGTCCTTCGCCGGTGCGCTCGCGCGCCCAGAGGGCGAAGACGACGCCGACGGCCGCATCGCTGCCACCGTGGAAGTGCGACACGGGCAGGCTACAACGCACCGGGGGACGTTCGGGATTTCCGGTCGGGTACAGGTTTCCGCCCATGGCGACCGCGGTGATGTCCGATGCGCGGTAGCGGCTGTACGGTCCAGTCTGGCCGAAGGGGGTGAGCGCGCAGACGACGAGACGCGGGTTCGTCGCGCGCAGCGTGTCGTAGCCGAGCCCCCGGGCGGCGAGCGAGGTGGCGCTGCCGGGTCCTTCGGATTCGAGGACCACGTCGGCGCCGCGGCACAAGCGCAGGAACACGTCCCGCCCGGCGGGCGTGTCGAGGGCCAGGGTGATCCCCCGCTTGCCGACGTTGAGGCTCAGCCAGAGGAGCGAGCGCTCCGGGTCGGGATTCTCGCCGAGGAACGGGCCCCGGCGCCGCGCCGGGTCTCCCGCGGGCGGCTCGATCTTCACGACGTCGGCCCCGAGGTCGGCGAGCAACCTGCCGGTGAAGAACCCGGGCTCGGTGGTGAGGTCGAGGACGCGGTAGCCCGCGAGGTTACCGGTCGTGCTGTTCATCGGCTGGCGCGCGTGGCGCGCGCGGCGTTTCCGAGCAACGCTATTTCCCGAAGCGCGCCAGCGACTGCAGGTTGAACAGCTGGTCGATGTTGTGTGTGACCCGTCGATCGAGCGGGCCGTCCGGACGGGCGCGGATGCCCGCCAGCGTGGCGCGATTCATCTTGACGTTCTCGGCGCACTGCCATGCCTGCTGCGACGCCCACAGCCACTCCACCCTGTCGCCGTCCTTCTTGCTGGTCGGGTGGCTGAGATAGGCCTGCACGCCGTAGGTGTTGAGCAGCTCGCCCTTCCACGAGAACTTGCGGTTCCAGGCCCCGGCCCACGTCTCGGCGTCGATCCACAGCTCGAGGCGACCGAAGAGGTAGTAGCGGTCGCGCGGCACGCCTTCGACGACCCAGAACTTGCGCTTGGCGAGCGCGCCGCTGACGGGCGCCCAGGCGAGGCCCTTCCACCCCTCCTTCATGTAGCCGGCGGCGGGGACCTCGGAAGTGGGGGGCCAATCGTTGTGGTAGCCGGTCTCCGGCATCCAGCGCGGCTTTCCGGCCCCTCCCTTGATGGAGACCGGATCCACCATGCGCAGGTTGTCGCGGAGGCCGACGGTCTTCCACACGAAGTCCTCGGGCTTGGCGTCGAAGAAGTTGCCGTCGTCCTGGGCGAGATCTGAGCCGAGGAAGCCGTCGGAGCGATTGGCGGGGCTGATCGGCCGCACGCGGCGCATCGCGGGCACGTAGCTCCACACCGAATCGCGCTTCTTCGGGTCCTGGTAGCGGAATGACATGGCGACCGTGCCTTCCAGGTCGACAGGCGTCTTGGTGATGGCGATGAACTGCTGGTTGAAGCCCTGCGGGTTCTCGCGGCGATACTCCGGGTGCTGGTTCTGGTAGTACTGGAAGTCCACGGCGTTGGTGGACACGCGGTCGACGCCGTCGGGATTCGCCCATATGACCAGCGACTCGGCGCGGACGTCTCCCTGGTTCCAGTACACGTGGAACTGATTCCAGAGCGCTTTCAGCCCGGCGTTCGGGTCGTCGGCGCTGAGGGTAGGGAACGGTATGCCATAGATGTAGGCGGGGGGCTTGCCGGTCGCCTTCTCGATGATCGTGCCCGTGCTCGAATCGATGTCGTACTTGCCCTCGTTCTCTTTGGTCGCCGCGATGAAGTCCTTCTCGTAGTGGTAGATGCCGGTGGGAAAGGAGGCGATGGGATTCCGATAGCCGCCCGACTTGTAGTGGGCGAACACTTCGGGGGGCAGCAGATCCTTGGCGAGGTCGGCGTTGCTCTGGTCGAGTGTATCGCCGACTTTGAGCCCGGGGGCGACCTCTGTCCCAGGAGGGTCGAAGAGCTTGGGATCGGGTGGCCAGGGCTGATCGGGTGTGAACGCTCCCAGGGGAGGGGCCGCCAGCAACAGGACGGCGACAGTCAGCAACGTTCGAACGAGAACCATGCGAGAATCCCTCCCGTCAGCTGGCACGACGCATCTGATTGTCGGACGGCGCGCCACCCGTAGCCCTGTGCGCGATGCCCTGTCAAGGGGAAACGCGCACCAAGCGTGTGCCCCTTCGCGGCAGCCAGAGCGCCGTTCGGTGCCAGCGCCTAAGACCGTGCCTGGTCCCCACCGTGCCGGGTCGGAAGGCGGTACAGCGCCCGCGCGTTCGCGCCGAAGATCCGCTCCCGTTGCGCCGGCGTCAGCTTGCGAGTCGCTTCGGCGAGCTCCGCCCCCACGCCCGGGAATTTTGCATCCGGGTGGGGATAATCACTCGCCCAAATGATTCGCTCAGCGCCGACGAGTGGATGGTCCGCGGTGAAGGCCAGCGTGCTCTCGTCCGGATCGAAGGAGATGTAGCACTGGCGCCGAAAGTATTCCGAGGGGCGCATCCTGAGCCACGGCACGTCCCATCCGAACACCTCGAAGTGGTGATCGAGTCGCTCGAGCAGCGAGACGATCCAGCCGCCGTTCGCCTCCAGAAAGAGTGCCGTGAGGCCCGGGAAGCGCTCCAGGATGCCGCCGGCGCACATGAGGGTCACGCACTCCATCATGTCGAAGGGGTTGGACAAGGCCTGGCTGAAGAAGATGTTGCCGAGGTTCTTGAGTGGGCTCGCCGCGTTCTTTGGCCCGTAGCGCACGCCGGCCGCCGTCATCTCGGCGTACCCGAGGGCGCGGCAGGCGCCCGGCATGTCCGGGGCGAGAAACGGATGGAACCCCACGGGCAGCTCGAGCTCGGCGCACGTCTGCCACAGCGGATCGTAGAGAGGATCGATGAACTTGCGGTCCCCGATGGCGGGATTCGGTCGCATGAAGACGGCCACGTGGCCGAGCTCCTTGGCGCGTCGAATGGAGCGCAGGGCACGGTCGATGTCCTGGGTCGGGACGATGGCAGCGCCGAAGAGCCGGTCCGGCGCGTAGGAGCAGTACTCGGCCAGCCATTCGTTGTAGGCATTGGCCTGGACCTCGGCGAACTCGGCATCGTCCAGCCCCGGCAGGCCCAGCAGCAGGGTCGGATAGAGCACGCTCTGGACGATCCCGTCCTGGTCCATGTCCGGAAGGCGCGGGGCGGGGTGGTGGGCGCCGGGCCGGACCTCGCTGTACTTGAGCTCCCCGGCGAGAGCCCGGCGCCGGTCCTCCGCGCTCATCCCCGCGGTGCCGGCCAGGGCGAGCCCGCCTGCGGGCCGTGTTCCGCCGTTGTAGTGCAGCCATTCGCTGCCGTCGGCACGCGTCTCGATGTGCCAGACGCGCTCTCTGAAGGCGGTGGGGGCGAAGCGGAGCATGCCGTCGGGCGGTTCGAGAACGTGTCCGTCGGCATCCACGAGAGGTGGCTGGGCGGTTGGCATGGCTTCCTCGGCGTTTGGTACGGGTGCACCCGCCAGCGGCAGAGCCCCGACGGCGGATGGTCCCCTTCTATAGAAGTGGACGCGAGCCGGTGGCAAGGCCTGCCTGCCGGATGGTACTGGAGCAGACCGGGTGAATCGCCGGACAACTCGTCGGACGGTCATGCCCGGCGGCAGGGGTGAGGTTGGGGCCGGGGAAGCTCGGGTGTGCCGGTCCCGAACGTCCGGGACTCCGGTTCCGGTCTTGACATCTTGACAGCGTGTGGGTCTCCTGATTGGTCTTTGACGATCACCTCCAGTCATGAGCGCCTCAGGGAGAGCGTGATGCCGGTTCGCTCCGATGTGACAGCCAGCGCAGAGCCGATGCGCCAGCGGCAGGCCCTCGAGTTCCCGTACAAGCACTCCACGGGCGAGGTGATCGGCCGGTTCCTCGCCGGCCTGAAGCTCGACAAGGCGATCTGGGGCCGGCGCGTCGCCGGGCAAGGCGTGGTCGTTCCTCCCCTCGACTACTCGGAGGTCGACGGATCGGGAGGTGGCGAATGGGTGCAGGTCGCGGATCAGGGGGTGGTGACCGCCGTGGCGGTGGTTGGCCGGCCGATCGAGCGGCTGCATCCGTTCCCGACGCCCTTTGCCTTCGTGCTCGTCCGTCTCGACGGCGCCGATACCGCCATGGTGCACGTGGTGAAGGATCGAATCGATGCAGTGAAGGTTGGTTCCCGCGTGCGTGTCGTGTGGGCGCCCGATGGCGAGCGCCAGGGGACGATCAGGGACATTCTTTGCTTCGAAGTGCTGTGAGGCGATCACTAGCCATGAAACCTGAGCCGCCGAAGGAGCCCGTCACGTACGTCGACAAGAACATGTACCTCCCGTTCGACTACATCGCTGGCGACTACCGCGCCCTCTACCTGCGCGCCCTCAAGGACAAGAAGATCCTCGGCTCGAAGTGCGCGAAGACCGGCAAGGTGTTCGTGCCGCCCGTGCGTTCCTCGCCGGAGAGCTTCTCGCCGGCGACGGAGTTCGTCGAGGTCGCGGATCGCGGCATCGTGAAGACGTTCTGCGTGGTCAACATCCCGGTCTACGGGCGCGACCTCGAGCTACCCTATGTCTGCGCGTCGGTCGTGCTCGACGGCGCCGACCAGTCCATCTTCGCGCTGATCCAGGAAGTGGCTGTCGCGAGCGTGCGCATGGGCATGCGCGTCGAGGCGGTGTGGAAGCCCGACGGCGAGCGGCAGGGAGACCATACCGACATTCTGCACTTCAGGCCGACCGGCGAGCCCGACGTGCCGCTCGCATCCCTCGCCGGGCGCGGCTGAGGTCGCGGGTAGCAGGTAGCACATGCCGACTCTTCGCAACGTCGCCGTCGTCGCCTTCGCGCAGGATCCGATCGTCGCCTGCGATCAGCATCGAACCGCCCCCGAGATGCTCTTCCCGCAGGTGAAGCGCGCGCTGGCGCAATGCGGCGTGGAGCGCGACGCCATCGACTACCAGATCGGCGGCTCGTCGGACTTCATCGACGGTCGCGTCTTCGGCTTCACGCAGGTTTTGGACGTGATGGGCGCCTGGCCGCCGGTGGCGGACTCGCACCTGGAGATGGATGCGTCCTTCGCCGCCTACTACGCGTGGCTGCGGTTGCAGACGGGCGCCGGCGATACGGCCATGGTCGTCGGCTTCGGGAAGTCCTCGGAGGGCGAGCTGGCGCGCATCCTGAATCTGCAGCTCGATCCGTTCTATCAGGCGGCCATCGGCCTCGATGCGACGTCGAGCGCCGCGCTCCAGGCGAGCGCGTACATGGCGCGCACGGGGATCGACGATGCGAAGCTGGCGGCGATCGCGGCGCGAAACCGCGCCGCCGGCGCGCGCAACCCGGAAGCGCAGCTCAGGGAGCCGGCGACGGCCGCCGAGCTGCAGGCCACGCCGTGGGCGGTGAAGCCGCTGCGCACGGGCTATCTTCCCCCCGTGGGCGAGACGGCGGTGTGTCTCGTCCTCGCCGCGGAGGGGAAGGCGGAGCGGATGTGCGACCGGCCGGCATGGATCCATGGGGTGGACCATCGCGCGGAGATGCAAACGCTCGGGGCGCGCGACCTGGCCCGTAGCGTCGGCGCGCGGCTCGCGACCGAGCGGGCGCTCGCCATGGCGGGGCTCTCGCGCGCACGCGAGGTGGACGTCGTCGAGCTCTCGGCCGCCACGCCGATCGAAGAGCTGATCCTGTGCGAGGCGATGGGACTCGAGGGCGACGGCGCGCGACCCGCCATCAATCCCTCGGGCGGACCACTGACGGGGAATCCTGTCATGAGCACCGGGCTCATCCGTCTCGGCGAGGCGTTCCGGCAGCTCAGCGGCCGCGCCGAAGGGCACGCCGTGGCGGGGGCGTCCCGGGCCATCGCGCACGGCACCGTGGGACACTGCCTGCAGCAGAACATCGTCTGGGTGCTCGGCGCTGAGCGGAGGTGGAGATCGTGAAGCGTCCGGTCGCGGTCGTCGGTGTCGGGCAGACCCATCACGGGTCGCGGCGGGTGGACGTCTCCATCGCCGGGCTCGTGCGCGAGGCGATCGACCGCGCGTTGCTCGATGCGGGGCTCGGTCACGAGGACATCGACGCCATCGTGATCGGCAAGGCGCCGGACCAGCTCGAAGGCGTCATGCAGCCGGAGCAGTACCTCACGGGGGCGGTCGGCGCGCACTTGAAGCCCATCCTGCGGGTGCACACCGCGGGCTCGGTCGGCGCCACGACGGCGCTCACCGCCGTGACCCACGTGGAATCCGGGCTCTTCGAGCGCGTGCTCGCGGTGGCGTTCGAGAAGCAGTCGGAGGGCAACGCGATGTGGGCGTTGTCCCCGAACTTCGCCTTCGCCGCCCCGATGGTGGCCGGCGCCGGCGGGTACTTCACGCCCTTCATCCGCTCGTACATCGCGCGCACGAATGCGCCGCCGCACATCGGCCCGCTCACCGCGGTCAACGCGAGGGAGAACGCCGGGCGCAACGAGTATGCCCACCTGCGGGATCCGATGACCATCGAGCAGGTCATGGAATCGCCGATGCTCTGGGATCCGATCCGCTACCTCGAGACGTGCCCGTCTTCCGACGGCGCCATCGCAATGATCGTGGCCAGCGCCGAGGCGGCCAAGAAGGGCCCACGGCGCCCCGCGTGGGTGAAGGCCGGGGCCACGTACACCGAGGCGATGGCCGTGCCCGGCCGCGACCAGGTGGATCCGCGCGCCGGCCGGGTCTGTGCCAAGGCGGTCTACGATCAGGCTGGCATCACCAACCCGTGGAAGCAGATCGACACGGCCGAGATCTACGTGCCGTTCTCCTGGTACGAGGCGATGTGGCTCGAGAATCTTGGGTTCTGCGACGTCGGCCAGGGCTGGCGGGCGATCGACCGCGGCGAGCAGAAGTTCGGTGCCCACCTGCCCATCAATCCGTCGGGTGGCGTGCTGTGCACGAACCCGATCGGCGCCTCGGGCATGCTACGCCTCGGCGAGGCGGCGCTGCAGGTGATGGGACGCGCCGGGGAGCATCAGGTGGCGGGAGCGAAGACTGCCCTCGGTCACGCGTACGGCGGCGGGACGCAGTACTTTTCCATGTGGATCGTGAGCAGCGAGCAATGAACCCCGCGCGCGTGCCGCGCGCCGGTGCCCGCTGCCAGATCGCCGCGAGCACGCCGCACTTGACGCCTCGCTGAGAGAACACGGAACGAGGATCCCCTGATGGCTGGACCCGCCGTCCTGTACGAAAAGGCCGATGGCATCGCGACGGTGATCCTCAATCGTCCCGAGGTTCGCAACGCCATCAACGCCGAGATGCTCTGCCGTCTCGCCGACGCGTGGCAGGACATCAACGACGATGCCGCAGTCCGCTCCGTCGTTCTCACCGGCACGGGAGACGAGGCCTTCTGTGCCGGCGCCGACCTCGACCGGCTCGTTCGCATGATGCAGGGGCTGCGACCCCCCGAGACCGAGTTCGACCAGCGGATCAAGGACGACGTCACCGTCATCTACAAGGGGTTCATGCGCAACTATGACGTCGTCAAGCCCATCGTGGCGGCGGTGAAGGGCTTCTGCGTCGCCGGCGGCACCGAGCTGCTCGGCTGCACGGACATCCGCGTGGCGTCCGAGGACGCGCAGTTCGGCCTCGCCGAGGTCAAGTGGGGGCTCTTCCCGGTCGGCGGATCGACGGTGCGGCTGCCGCGCCAGCTCGCGTTTTGCCACGCGATGGAGATCCTGCTCACCGGCGACCGTCTGCCGGCCGCCGAGGCCCTGCGGATCGGGCTCGTGAACAAGGTCGTGCCGGCCGCCCGGGTCATGGCGGAGGCGCGCCGCTACGCCGAGATCCTGCGGGGGAACGGTCCGCTCGCCGTGCAAGCGGTCAAGCGCTCCGTGCTCGCGGGGCTCGGCGCGCCGACCCAGCAGGCCCTCGACATCGAGCTCGAGCTCGGCATTCCCGTGGCGATGTCGGAGGACGCGCGCGAGGGCACGAAGGCTTTCAAGGAGAAGCGCACGCCGGTGTTCAAGGGGCGATAGTCGCCTGGGAGTTCACTATCGATGCTCGTCAACCTCGCCGCCATCCAGGAGCTCATTGCCGCCGCCATCGCCGATCGCGATGCGATCGTGTGGCGAGGCAACGTGCTGAGCCACGGCGACCTCGCGCGCCGCAGCCGGCAGATCGCCCACGGCCTCCTGCGCGCCGGGATCGGTTGCCATACGGAGCGCGCCGCCCTCGAGCCGTGGGAGTCGGGCCAGGACCATGTCGCGCTCTATCTCTACAACGGGCACGAGTTCGTCGAATCGATGTACGGCGCGTACAAGGCCCGCGCCGTGCCGATCAACGTCAACTACCGCTACGTGGAGGAGGAGCTGCGCTACCTGCTCGAGAACAGCCGGGCCAAGGCGATCGTCTATCATGGCGCCTTCGCGGCACGGCTGGCGGCGGTGCGCGGCGAGCTGCCGGACCTCCGCCAGCTGATCCAGGTTCGGGACGACTCCGGGGCGCCGCTCCTCGACGGTGCCGTGGACTACGACGAGTGGGTGCGAGCGCAGAGCACGGCGCCTCTCTCCCTGCCGTACAGCCCGGACGATCTCTACATTCTCTTCACCGGCGGCACGACGGGCATGCCGAAGGGGGTGCTCTGGCGCCAGGAGGACGTTTTCTACAACGGCCTCGGCGGCCACATCCCCGGCTTCGATCGCCTCGAGACCGAGGCGCAGCTGCGCGAGCACATCGATCGCGGCCTCGGCGGCCGCTTTCTCGTGTGCTTGCCATTCATGCACGGCGCGGGATGGTGGACGACGTTCAACACCTTTCACCGCGGCGGGACCATCGTTCTGCCGGACGAGACCCGGCGCCTGGATGCGGACTCGGTCTGGCGCGCCGTGGAGCGCGAGCGCTGCGATCAGATCACCATGGCCGGCGATGCCATCGCCCGGCCGCTGCTCGAAGGGCTGCGGGGCGGGCGATACGATGCCTCGACGATTCGCGTCCTGATGAGCACCGCGGCGGTGCTATCGCCGGCCGTCAAGGCGGAGCTCGCCGCCTTCCTTTCCGACGGCACGCTCTTCATCGAGAGCATCGGCGGCAGCGAGATGGGTCTGCAGGCGATGAGCTACGATACGACGTCCGACCGTCCCGGGCTGCCGGCCTACGATCTGCGGCCGGGGACGGTCGTGCTGCGCGCCGACCGCGCCGGCGTGCTCGATCCGGCCACCGCCCGCCCTGGTGAGCAGGGCGACATCGGCTGGATCGCCAGCGCCGGACATCTTCCCCTCGGCTACCTCGGCGACCCGGAGCGCACCAAGGCGACCTTCCCCGTCATCGGTGGCGTGCGCTACGTCGTCGGCGGCGATCGCGCCTGCTTCGGCCCGCACGGTCGCATGCTCTTTCTCGGGCGCGAGAGCTCGTGCATCAACAGCGGCGGCGAGAAGATCTACGCCGAGGAGGTCGAGCGCGTGGTGAAGAGTCACCCCGCCGTGTACGACGCCGTCGTGGTGGGGCTGGCGAGCGAGCGCTGGGGGCAGCAGGTCACGGCGGTGATCTCCCTCGCTGCGGGTAAGAAGGCCCCCACGGTGGAGGAGCTCGCCGCGCACTGCGAGTCGCAGATCGCACGCTACAAGCTGCCGCGGGCCGTGGTCGTCGCGCCCGAGATCGTCCGCAGCCCGAGCGGGAAGCCCGACTACGCCTGGGCGCGGGAGTACGCCGAGCCCCGCGTCGTGACGGCGTGAGGCGCCTGACCGCCGGCCTGACGTCGCAAGGGTCGCCGTGACTTCACCCCTCGGTCGCATCCGCGTCCTCGACCTCTCACGCGATCGTCCCGGGCAGTTCTGCTCCGCGCTCCTGGCGGCGCTCGGTGCCGACGTGGTTGTCGTCGGCGCGCCGAGGGATGCCGCGAATGAGCGTGGTGGTGCCAGGCACGCCCGCCGTGGCGATGAGGCCAGGGATGGCGTGGAGCAAATGGACCCCGAGTACTACCGAGGTCCGACGTCCGCCGACATCTCGCTCCTCGGTCAGGGCAAGCGCAGCATCAGGCTCGACCTCGCGCGCGCCGAGGGGCGCGAAGTTTTCCATCGCCTCGCCGAATGGGCGGACGTCGTGCTCGAGGGCTTCCGTCCCGGGCTCATGACTCGGCTCGGTCTCGGCTACGAGACCCTGAGCAAGCGCAATCCGCGGCTCGTCTACTGCGCCATCACGAGCTACGGGCAGGACGGCCCGTATCGCGCCAGGGCGGGGCACGACATCACCGCGCTCGGCTATGCCGCCGTGCTCGAGTTCATCGGTGAGGTGGACGGCCCGCCCGTGCTCCCCGGGGTGCAGATCGCCGATATCGGAGGCGGTGCGCTCATGGCCGTGCTGGGCATTCTCAGCGCCCTCTTCGCCCGCACGCAGACGGGACGGGGGCAGCTGGTGGACATATCGACCCTCGACGGCTCCCTCATCTTCAACGTCTACCAGCATCTGCTCATGACGCTGAAAGGAACCCCGCAGGGACGGGCGCGCACCTGGCTCACCGGCGACAACCCCTGCTACTCGGTCTACGAGACCGGCGACGGCCGGCACGTCACCGTCGGCGCCTTCGAGCCGCACTTCTGGGCCACGCTCTGCCGGCACTTCGGGCGCGAGGATTTCATTGACGAGCAGTGGGCGGTGGGCGAGAAGCGCGAGGAGATCTTCGCCTTCTTCCGGGCGAGGTTTCGCGAACGGACGCGCGACGAGTGGGTGGGGGAGCTTGCCGACCAGGAGATCTGCTTCGGCCCGGTGAATTCCGTTGCCGAGGCACTGGCGGATCCGCAGCTGCGGCATCGGGGAATGATCGCGGAGCGCAGTACACCCGCCGGCCCGCAGGTGCTCCTCGGGTGTCCCATCAAGCTGTCGGATGCGCCGCGCGCCACCCGCGGCCCCGCGCCGCGCCTGGGCGAGCACACCGAGGAGCTGCTGCGCGAGGCCGGCCTCGACGCGGCGGCGATCGCGCGCCTGCGGGCGGCGGGTGTGGTCGACCGGTAGTGCTGACCAGCAGCGCTCCGGATGATCACCCTCCGCGCGTTACATCGGGCACGCGCTCGTGCGGAGGGGCGCGCAGGCTCGGTGTGCGAGAGCCCGCGCGCCTCCTCCTCTAGCCTCTCTGCTGTCGGAAGCGTCGGCGGCCGATCAGGGCACGTTCGCGACCGTCTCGCAGCTGGTGCCCGTGACCACGTCGACTAGAGAACCTTCCCCGTCGCAGTAGTCGACGCCGCCGCCGCCGGCCATGTCGTCGCCGTCATCCCCGCCGAAAAGGCTATCGTCGCCGCCATTGCCACGGAGGACGTCGTTTCCCACTAGTCCGAAGAGCACGTCGTTCCCGCCGCCGCCACGGATGTCGTCGTCGCCGGCGTGGCCGACCAGGGCGGAATCGTTCCCGCCACCGCCACGGATGACGTCGTTGCCGTTGTCACCATAACATGCGTCATTGTCCCCGCCACCGAGGAGGCGATCGTCGCCGGTGCCGCCAGCGAGAAAATCCGACCCTGAATTTCCTCTGAGAATGTCGTCGCCGGCGTCGCCGACCACGTTATCGTCGTCCGTCGAGCCCGCGACGACATCGTTGCCATCGCTGCCGCTGACGTCATCAAACCCTGCGCCGGCGTTGACCCGGTCGTCACCGGGACCGGCGCAGATCAAGTCGTCGCCGTCCATGCCGCGGATCCGGTCATTGCCCTGGAACCCCATGATCACGTCGGGGCCGGGGGTGCCTGTCAGGACGTCATCTCCAGGCGTGCCGCTGATCGTGGGTGCGAGGCCGAGGCACAGCCCGCAATCGGGCTCGAGGGCATCGATCAAGGAGTTGCCGTTGTTGTCGACGCCGTCGTAGCAATCATCGCCGCCGCCCAGACCGTTGCTGCTCCCATCTCCCTGGGGTCCTTCCGAGTCGTAGGGATCGGCGGTTCCGTCCCCATCGCTGTCGACGCAGGCCGGGTCGGCGCCGTCGGTGAGACCGTTGCCGTTGTTGTCCTCGCCGTCGCTACAGTCGTCCGTCCCGAAAAGGCCGAAGGTGTTCGGGACGAGAAACCCTTCGGTGTCGCCGAAGCCGGCGGGAACACCGTCGAGGTCGGCGTCGATGTAGCAGCCCACATCCCCAAGGTCGAAGGGCCCGTCGGCATCGTCGTCGAGACCGTTCGAGCAAGTGACAGGGAAGAACGTCACGTCGATGAACCAGTGCTCCGGCGTGCTGAAAGCAGCCCCAGGGAGCGACCCGAGGTTGGTCTCGACGGTGTCGTCGAGCGGGAAACCGAAGAGGGTATCCCCGTCGCTGTTCAGGCAGCCGGGATCGAGCAGGTCGGTCAGGCCGTCGCCGTCGTTGTCCGCGGCGTCGATGCAGGAGGCAAACGTGATTCCGAGGGCGTCCAGGGTCAGGCTCTCCGGCGTGCTCGCCGGACTCGTGCCGCTCGATCCGCCGTACACCTCGAACCCGTCGGAGAAGCTATCCGAGTCGAAGTCGCCGTGATAGGCGTCGGCGGCGGGCGCCGCGAAGCAGCCCATGGCCAGAAGCCCGAGGACGACTCGGGTTGCTCTCACTACCGTGCTTGCCGACAGTGCTCGCATCGTAACGGCCCTCCTATGTTGTGTGGGTGGTCCCGGCGGACGCCATACATACCGTACATGCGACGGCCGGGTCAAGGAAATTTGATGACAGGAAGTTCGATGACGAACCGAGCTGGTCACCGCGTGTAGCGTCCAGCACCCGCATAAATGCCGCGCCGCGTTACGTATAACTACGTACAAGATCGAGGTCGCCGTTCAGCCTTCTCGGCAGAAGGTAACGCGACCAGCTCTTGGCTACGAGGCCCGCGTCCCCCGAGCCGAACCCCGGCCGAGGGCGAGTCCGAGGAGCGCGGCCAGGAGCAGGATGCCGAGGGGCGATACGGTCGGCACGATGATGCAGTCGGTATCGTTGGTGTCGTCGCACCCCGCCGGACAGCAGCCGTCGCCGTCGATACAGGCGGTGATGAGCGGCCCGCCGACGCACGTGCCGCCGCTACACGCGTCACCGTCGGTGCACGCGTCGCCGTCGTCGCAGGGCCCGGATTCCACCGCGCACGTTGCCGAGCAGCAATCGCCGCCGACCGTGTTGCCGTCGTCGCAGCCCTCGCCACCCTCGGCCACGCCGTTGCCGCAGATCGGTCCCCAGCCGATGTCCGTCATCAGAGCGGCCGCGAGCGCGACGTCGTGGTTCGGCCCGGTGTAGAAGGGCTCCATGACGTCGTCGGGCGACAGTGAGGTGCTGAAGTGCGCCACCGAGGACCCCGGTTCCTGTGGGTTCGGGGCGTACATCTCGATGTGGCCGCTCGCGTGCCTGCCGCTCGTGAGGCTGCCGCCGGCCGCCACCACGCCGCCACCCACCCAGTGCAGATCGCCCGTGTCCTTGCTGGCCGTGACGCGCTCGGCGTCGGTCATCCCTGGGTAGAGCTCGGCGGTGCTGTGGTCCTCGAGATTCAGAATATAGGTGTCCTGGAACCCGAGGAGCAGCGCCCCCGTCGCCAGATCTACGGTGTCGTTGAACCCGAGCCCGTGCCCAAGCTCGTGAAGGACGACCGTGACGAAGTCGGTTTGGCTCGATGTGGCCGCTCCATCGAGGCCGTAGTACCAGGTCTTCGGAAACGGGCACGTGGTGCCGACGCTGCTGTTGAACATGGCCTCGATGTCGCTGCTGGCGTGGTTGTCGCTCCCGCTGAGCTTGTTGGCGAGCGCCTGTGGGTACCAGGTGCCCGCGACCAGTGCTCCGGGGAAGTCGCGGAACAGAAAGTTGGACCCCGCCAGTCCCAGGATGGCGCTGGTCATGCTGCAGGGCAGCGGGTCGAGGGTAGCGTCGATCTTGATCTCGACGGCGCTCGTGAGCAGCCCCTCCCAGATGTCGGCGGCATACTGGAAGGCGTTCAGCCGCTGTGCGCCAAGGGTGGTCCCGGGGTTGCCGCCGACGGGCGACACGGCGGTCGCGTCGTTGAAGCCTTCGCCCGCGCCGTCGAGGTTGACCACCGTGATGGTGGTGGCGTCGGCGCCGGCTGCGAGCGCGATGGCGGCGAGGCCGCTCGCGAGGACGCAACGTGCGGATGGAAGCGTCATGACGAACCTCCTCGGCCGGGCGCGACGGCTGCTACTCGCGCGGCGAAGGCGGCGCCTTCGTGCAGCCGATCTTTCCCTCGCTACCGGGCGCGGCGCTTCCGGTCACGGCGCGCAGCAGCCGCCCCCGCGTATCGACCTGGAACCCGCCGCCAGGCATGGGTTCCTCGCGCATCGGCTCCGCCGGGGCCGCCGCCGCGGCCGGTGCCGGAACCTCTGCCTCGCCCGGGGGTGGCGGGACGAACTCGCCGGTTGCCGGATCGACGTGGGCGCGCATGCCGGCTGAGCCGGAACGCGCTGGGTCGGCGGCGGCATCGGCCCCGGGAGCCGTGCCAGGGGGCAGGTCCTGCGCGCCGCCAGCGATGGCCGGTGGTGGCCACGGCAAGGCAACGGCCACCGTGAACGTGACACAGGCCGCCCACCCGGAGCGCGTGGCACGATTCGCTACGATCGAACTCCTGGTATGCACGTCCATCAGCGGCTCCCTCGGAAGCCGGGGCGTCCGATGCTACCCGATGGCGCGGCGCCTCGAAGCGCCGGGTGTGCATGGGTCGGAAGCCCGGCCCCTGATTGCACCTACTCCCGGCAAAGCGCTCACGTCAAGATTAAAACTCGTAAAAGTGCACACGGGATGGGCTGCCGGTTCGAGACTCCGCGGGGCGGAGGCGTACTCCCAGGAGTGCATAGGTATTAGTACGTAGCTCAACTCATCGAACGGGCTCAGGGTCGCTCCCCCCCGGCAGCTCGGCGGGCGGGCGCCCGTACTGGACGCCCTCCGCTCGCGGGTGATGCGGCTTCGGCGGGGTGAGGAGACGGACGCCTCTGCCTTGGGCGATCGGTCGAGGAACAGGTGTACCGGCCCTTTGCCAAGCCCGACGGGGCCTCCGCGCGAAACGCGGTAGGGGGGGGCGGCGGGAGCGGCCGCAGGCTCGCCAGGCTAGTTGAGCCTTCTCTGCGCCGCGTCCATGCCGGCGAGAAGCGAGGCGGGGTCGTTCTCGTCGTAGAAGTACACGAAACGGTCGCGGGGCGCTTTCAGGTCGGGGTCGAGCGTTCCGTCGGCGCGAAGGAAGAAGGTGCGCGGAATGTACTGGCCGTCAGGCGCAAATTTCTTGCTCAGCTCGGCGTTCTTGTCCTTGTCGAGCCGGATCATGACGAACTGCTTCGAGGCTGCGACGACCTTCGGGTCGTGGAACACCTTGCTGTAGCTCGTGCAGTGCGGGCACCATTCGGTGAAGAAGACGAGGCAGATCGGCCTCTTCGTCTCTTTCGCCGCCGCGAGTCCCTTGTCGTAGTCTTGCCAGCCGATGGCGGCATCGTTCCAGTCGCCACCCGCGCGCGCTACCTGGCCTCCCGCGAGAGTAAGGGCGAGCGCCAGCGCGCCGACGAGACGACTGCCGAACCCGGTCCGTGTTGCCTGTTCCATCTAGCCTCCCAGCCTGGACTCTCTGTCAGGCGTCACTTGGATCCCTCTGATTGCAGCACACGGCGGGGCATGTCGACCTTGAATCCGCCGCCGGGCACCGGCTCCTGACGCACCGGCTGGGCGGGTGTCCCACCGACGAGCTCCGCCGGGGCGACCTCGCCGGCGGCTGGGGCGACGAGCTTGCCCGTCGCGGGGTCCACATGGGCCCGCATGGCTGGTCCGCCGGACTCGGTCCCGCCGGTGGCGGCATTGACCTGAAACGCTGCGCCGGCACCATCCGCATCGCACCCTCGCGCGACGCGTGCCGGCCCGCAAAGAGCGACGCCGACGGCGAGCGTCGTGCATGCGAGCCACACGCCCCGGGAGCCGCGGCGCGCCGGATCCGACCTTCGATTGCAAGCGTCCATCGTTGTCACCTCCGAGGGCGAAGCCTCATATCCAGCTTATCGTTCGGCGCAGCTCGCCGCCACCTCGGCACCCGGCCGGCGCCCGCGGTTCTCCGGGCGAAACGTTCGAGTCCTCTGTGGGCGTCCAATCGGCCTGCCGTAGCTGGCGGTCGTCTGGCCACGCCGTGGCCGGTTCTCAGTGGACTGGCCGCTCCGGGGTGTAGCGGATCTGCATCTCCTTGATGCCGTTGATGAAGTTGGAGCGCAGCCGCCGCGGCGGGGCGGCCAGCTCGATGTCGGGCAGGCGGCGCAGCAGCTCCTCGAACAGCACCCGGATCTCGAGGCGGGCGAGGCTCGCGCCGAGGCAGAAATGGGTTCCGATGCCGAAGGCCAGGTGCTCGTTCGGCCGGCGTTCCACGTCGAAGCGGAAGGGATCCGCGAACACGTCCTCGTCGCGGTTGGCGGACACGTAGTAGACCACCACCTTGTCGCCCTCGCGGATCTTCGTGCCGCGGATCTCGGTGTCGCGGGTGGCGGTGCGGCGGAAGTGCATGACCGGGGAGACCCACCGCAGCAGCTCCTCGACCGCCGCGGGAATCCGCGCCGGATCGGCGACGAGCTTTCTCCGCTCCTCGGGATGCTCGATCAAGGCGAGAAGGCCGCCGGAGAGCAGGTTGCGCGTCGTCTCGTTGCCGGCCACGGAGAGCAGCAGGAAGAAGACGTCGAACTCGAGCTCCGAGAGACGCTCGCCGTCCACCTCGGCGGTCATTAACACGCTGACGAGATCGTCCTTCGGGTTCTGGCGGCGCGCGACGGCGAGGTCGTTCGCATAGGCGTACATCTCGGTCGCGGCGACGATGCCGTCGTCGAACGAGGTGCGATACTCGGGATCGTCGAAGCCGATCATGCGGTTGCTCCAGTCGAAGATCTTGCGCTGATCCTCCGGCGGGATACCGATCATCTCGGCGATCACCTGGAGCGGCAGATCGGCGGCGACCTCGGTCACGAAGTCGCACGCGCCCCGGGGGGCGATCCGATCGATGACCCGGGTGGTCACGGTCTTCACCTGATCCTGCAGGCGCGCGATCATCCGTGGGGTGAAGCCCTTGCTGACGAGGTTGCGCAGCTTGGTGTGCCGCGGGGGGTCCATGTTCAGCATCATGAGCTGCATCGACTGGAGCTGCTGCTCATCCGGATCGACGAGCATCGCCCCGTGGCTCGCCGACGAGAACGTCTTCGGGTCCGTGGATACGGCGAACACGTCGCGGTGCTTGGTGACGGCCCAGAAGCCGGCACCGTTCGGCTCGGGGTGCCAGAACACCGGCGCCTCGTGGCGAAGCCGCCGGAACGTCTCGTGTGGAACGGCGGCGACGTAGCGATCGGGGTCGAAGATGTCGAGATTGATGGCGTCCACGGCGTTCCTCCGCGCTCTGGGCTCTGCGCTCCGGATTCCGGATGGTCGGGCTTATAACCAGGGTGCTCGGGTGGTCGCAACCACGAGTGTGCCAGTGCGACGGAGCGACGGCCCTTGCGGTCCCGATCGGGCCGGTGCCGTGCCGGCGTCCTTGGCGGGTCGGCGGCGGCTGGCGTAGGATCGTTCCCCGCGCGCGACGGCCGGCCTTGCCGGCCGGCGCCCGCCGAGGTTACAACAGCTCAGAAGAGCGGCACCCACCACAGGCAGAGAGGAGCACTCATGGCTATCCAGGTTGGCGATGCCCTTCCATCCGATGTGAAGCTCAAGGAGATGGGGGAGTCGGGTCCGAAGGACGTCCCCGTGGGCGAGCTCTTCAAAGGGAAACGCGTCGTCGTGTTCGCCGTTCCCGGGGCATTCACGCCGACGTGCTCGATGAAGCACCTGCCCGGGTTCGTCTCCGGTGCGCAGAATTTGAAGGCCAAGGGCGTCGATGACATCGTCTGCGTCTCGGTGGACGCTGCGTTAGTCATGAACGCGTGGGGGAAGGCGCAGGGTGCGGCCGGCAAGGTCCGCATGCTCGCCGACGGCAACGGGGAATTCACCCGGGCGATCGGCCTCGAGCTCGATGCGAGCGGCTTCGGCATGGGCAAGCGCTCGCAGCGCTACGCCATGGTGGTCAAGGACGGGAAGGTCGAGCAGCTCCACGTCGAGCCGGGCGGCGGCCTGAACGTATCGAGCTGCGAGGCCGTGAGCGCCAAGCTCTGAGCGCGCGGCTGCCCAGCGGCCTCGGGCCAGGGCGGACGATGGCGGAAAGCGGGTTGGCCGTCGCCCGCGCCCGTACGACGAGTATGACGTCTACGACCTGGAGCGTGGCTGCAAGACGCGCCGCAGGCTCGAGTACTTCAGCAAGTTCGGCAAGCGCACGCGGGTGCCTAGCGGACATCGGGTTCGCCCACCCGGCAGCGGAGGGCGCGCTGCCTCCCCCCCCTGAGCTCATCGCCGGCATAGTGCCCGCGTCCCCAGCCGCGCCGCGATCTTCGTGAACTGCTCGAGCGCCGCCTCCAGATCGTCGGCGATCTCCTCGGCGATCACCGCCGGGGCCGGCAGCGAGTCCGTGTCCGTCAGGCTCTTGTCCTTGATCCAGAAGAGATCGAGGCTCAGCTTGTCGCGCTTGAGCAGCTCGTCATCCGGATAGCGCCGCCAGCGACCCTCCGGGTTGGCCTCGCTCCATGTCTCCTCGCGTTCGTGCGTCCGCCCGGGCTTGAAGCAGGCGACGAACTCGTCGAAGTCGCTGCGCTGGATGGGCTTCTGCTTGAGCGTGAAGTGTTGGTTCGTGCGCAGGTCGTAGACCCAGAGCGTGTCGGTCCACGCCTCGGCCCGCCCTTCCTTCTTCTCGAAGAAGATGACGTTCGCCTTGACCCCGGGCGAGTACCAGATGCCGGTCGGCAGGCGCAGCAGCGTGTGGACGCGGCACTTCTCGAGGAGGTTCCGCCGTACCTTCTCGCCCGCGCCACCCTCGAAGAGCACGTTGTCCGGCACCACCACCGCCGCGCGACCGTCGATCTTGAGCAGCGTGCAGATGTGCTGCACGAAGTTGAGCTGCTTGTTGCTGGTAGAGGTCCAGAAATCCTCGCGGACGACCACCTGGTCTTCCTTTTCCGTGTCGCCTTCCTCGTTCACGAACAGGAGGCTCTGCTTCTTGCCGAAGGGCGGATTGGCGAGGACTACTGAATACTCGCGGCTCCAGGGTGCCGCCAGACTGTCGTGTCCCGTGTGGACAACGACCTCATCACCGCCGATGCCGTGCAGGTAGACGTTCATGGCGCACATGCGGCCGACCTTGGGCGACAGCTCCATGCCCTCGACCAGCTCCTCCTGTAGCGCCCGCTTCTGATCGCGATCGAGCTCCGCTCCGAAGCGATCGAGCACCTGCTGATAGGCGTTGCAGAGAAAGCCGCCGGTCCCTGCCGCCGGATCGCACACGGTGTCGTCCGGTGTGAGCTCGGTCACCTCGCACATCGTCTGGATCACCGGGCGTGGCGTGAAGTACTGGCCAGCACCGCGCGACGATTCCTGCGCCGAGCGTGCCAGCAGCTCCTCGTAGATCGTGCCCTTCACGTCCACCGGCAGCGACAGCCAGTCCACCTTGTCGAGCAAGTTGACGATGAGCTGCTTCAGCAGCGCCGGGTTGTGGATCTCGCACCGCGCACCCCTGAAGATCACCCCGAGCATGCCCGGCTTGACCCCCAATTTCTCGAGGCTCGACCGGTACTGCTCCTCGAGCGCCGCCCCGTCGAGTGGCAGGAGCGCCTTCCAGCCGAGCTCCGGCGGGACGATCGGCGGCCGGTTGTATGGCTCCTCCGTGAGCTGGTCCGCCATCTTGAGGAACAAGAGTAGCGTCAACTGCTCCACGTACTCGAAGCAGGAGAGCCCGGCGTCCTGCAGCACGCCGGCGTAACTCCACGCGCGCTTGCCGATCTGGGAGGCGTCCATGGTGCAGTCGTCCGTGATTCCGGGCGCTCGTGTGCTGGGGCATCGTCAACGATTGGCGACACACTTCTCCCGTACCCAAAGGTTGAGCAGGCCTTCCGCACTGAGCCCTCGCTTTGCCGCCCGTCGCCGGACCTTGGCAAACAACGCCGGCTCGATCGCGACCATGTAGCGCCGGCGCCGGATATCGACCGCGAAGTCGACGGATCTACCGCCGCTGGCCAAGGCCGGCACGTCGTGCGCGTCCCAGTATTCGCCCATTTCCTCGTAGCTGCGTGCCTTCGACTTGCTCGAAGTCGACTTGCGAGGCGTTCGCTTCATGGATTGCGCTCCCTCTTGCCCGGTCTGCGCGCGTTGATCACGAGGGCTTCGTGCGTGCGCGGCTTGTGCACGAAAAACACGATCAGGCTTCGTCCGGCATGCGTCTTTCCAATCGCAGCGTATACATCTTCCCCCCTTCTAGAACCTCGTTCAACATAGCGGCACCGTGCTGCGCCTGAGAGAACCTCCTCGACCTCCGACATCGAGACGCGATGCTTGTGCTCGAGCTTCTCGACGATCGCGTCGAGCCAGATGATGCCCTCGATCCTCACCGCTCGTGCCGTGCTTCGCCTGCCACCGGGCTTCTGCGCCTGGGTCGCGATCTCGTGCTGGTCCGTTCCTCAGTGGCCGCTGCACGAGCGCGTGCCTGACGCTCGGCAGCAATGCGCTTCAGAAGCTCCGAGGCCGGCTCGTCATTCGGGTCCTGCGGCACGAGCTGGCCGGTGAAGGCGTGGCGCAGGATGGCTTGGCGCAAGCTCTGCGCGTTCCTGAGCTTCGCGTCGAGGTCGGCTTCGAGGTGATCGATGACGGAGAGCTGGTCTTCGACGAGTTCGACGATGGCTTCCTGTTCCGTAACTGGCGGCAGCGCTATAGCGACAGCGCCAACATTCTCCTGTGAGATGTTGCGCATGGAATCGCTGGTCCCTGTTGCCATCTGCGACATTTGATGACGCGCATCGACACCGGCCAACGCGAACCTCAACCATCTGCGCGAGATCATGGAAGAGTAGTGAAGGCGCATGCTCTTATCGCTGAGCAGAAGCTTTGGGCGGCAACGCTCCACCAGCACCGAAGCACCCACAAGCTCGACGGTGTTTGAGCGGGACAAAAGGATGTCTCCTGCGTGTATCTCGAAGTCGGCGTTGTAAGGGGCACCTATGGGTACCGCCTTGTTCTCGAGCTCGTCGAAAACTCCCCAGGACATCGCGCTGACCTTGACTACTCCCCACTCATCGGCAGTTGCCGGGCGTGGTTCACAGGTAAAGGACTTACCGGCTTCTATGCCGTGCAACAGCTGACGGAGCGCCACCCAGCACCATCCTTCTGGGAGTGCCTCTCGCTTGGTCGTATCCGGAGCAGTGGTTTCCTTGTATCTGGCCTTCCAATTTCGGGATGGCTCCTGGCCCTTGGCCTTGACCTTCGCCAGCTGATCTTCCTCCCAGCGGCGGCGCCGTTCGGTGAGGATGCGTTCGAGCAGCTCGCTGGCGGGCTCGGCGTGCGGATGCTGCGCGCGCCACTCGACGGTGAGAGCTCCCTGCACCGCTGCCTTGAGTACCGAAGCGCGATAGATCTTCAGCTTCTCCTGTGCCTGCTCCAGAGCGACTTCTCCGGCGTCGAGGTTGGAGAAGAGTTCATCGACACAGTTCGCGATGCGGTGCTGTTCGTCGCCAGGTGGCAGTGGGATCTCGTGGCGAAGAATGTGCTCCTTGGACAATCCTGGAATGTCCCCCTTCGCTTGTCGAACGATCTCCGACGTAGTGAATCTGAGGGCATGAGTGATGAACCCCGGGGATATACCTACTTCGGGCATGAATGCGTAGATGTCGCGACCGATCGCTGCGTGGACACCGGGGAATACGGTACCCACACCTGCGCCCTTCACGGTAACGAAGACAGTTCCGCCCGGAACGATGCGGGAAGGCGCGGTTGTCCACTTGTCGAGGTGCACGATCGAGCCATCCCAATGTTCTGGCCCCGACACGTATGGGACTCCATTGCCCTGCGCGTTCACTGTCGCGGATGGCGGCGACTGCCCACAGACCAGGGTTCCGACGGCTCCACTCTCCACGGAAATCCAGCCTGAAGGTAGAGCCGCATGTTTCGCCTCCATTACGCCGCCAACGTTTCATTCAATTCCGCCATCAGCGGCCGGAGCCGGTCGCCGAACAGCGCGTGCGCCCTGCCGAGGCTTCCCTCCTGCCCGAACCAGCCGGTCTCGAAGTCACCGACCTCGATGGCGAGGCTGGTGGCGATGTGCTCGGCCATGCGGTCGAGCCACTCCTCCTGCTCCGCGGTGAACTGAACGCCCGCCCGCCGTTGCTCTCCCTTCCACATCGCGTAGTTGAGGCGCACGTCCTCGGCGTACGGCCGCAGCGGGACTTCCGGCTGGATGGCGTGCCGCACCAGCTTGACGAGGTCGGCGAGCGAATCGCCTGCCACGCGCGGCCCGGTCGAGGACTCCGCCGCGGCGATGGCTTCCGTCGCTTCGAAGGCGCGCCAGAGCTGGACGGGTGTGGCCGACACTGGCGGCCGGGCGAGCGCGTCCTTCAATTGGCGCAGATCCTTGAGCGACAGTCTCAGCGGGCGGGTCCCGGCGTAAATCGCCTGCAGCGCGGCGATCTCTTCTCGGTGCGCGGCAATCCAGGCGCGGAAAACCTGCACCCTGCTCCGGGCCTTCTCCACCGCGGCGGCGTCGAAGCCGGAGTAGAGCACGTCGTCGATGGTGTGGCGGTCGATGGTCTGCTCGTTCTGCTCGCGGATCTCGAGGATGCGGCGACGGAAGGCGGCCCTGAGAAAGGGGGTCGCGGCATCTTGCGCCAGTTGCTCGGTTGCTCGCCGCACGTGCTCCTCGCTCGGCTCGCCGGTGACGCCGGGCAGCTTCCGTGCGGCATCGAGCTGAGCGTCCGGGTCGCAGGCGTTGAGCAGTGCACGTGCCAGATTCGGGAACGATTTGCCGCCCGCTAGCTCCTTCAGCTCCGCGAGCTGCGCGTGCGTGAACTGGCGCTGGAGGCGGGCGAGGCGGCCGGCCAGCGTGGTCAGCGCCTCGGGATCGGTGCCGCCCTGGGCGACGTATTCGAGCACCTGCTCGAGCGTTCTCGACGGCTGGCGGTTCAGGGTGAACGATTCGGTCTTGTCCTGCTCGCACACGCCCACGGCGTCGACGATGATGAAGCGATCCTTGCCCCTGGCGCTGGGGGTGACCACGCGCAGCTTGTCGGGCGGGATGACGCGCACGCCGCGTCCCTTCATCTGCTCGAAGAAACCGGCGGATCGCACGTTGCGCATGAAGAACACGCACTCGATCGGCTTCACGTCGGTGCCGGTGGAGATCATGTCCACGGTCACGGCGATGCGCGGGAGAAAGCTGTTCCGGAAATTGGCCAGGATCTCGTCCGGCGTGAGGCTGGCCGTCTTCACCCACTCGATGACATCGGACTCGCTGCCGTCGTCGTTGGTGACCTTCCTGGTGACCTTCGTGAACCCGGTACGGTAGGTGATCTTCTGGCAGAGGTCGTTGCCCCCGGCGAACACCTCGCGTACCAGGCGCACGATGTCGTCGGCGTGCGAGTCGTCCTTGGCGAAGATCAGGGTCTTGGGACTCTCAGTCCGGCCGGGGAATGCCTCGGGCAGCACCTTGTCGCGGAACTCCTGGAGCACAGTGCGGATCTGGCTTTCCGAGACGACGTCGCGATCGAGCTGGTTGGCGGTGTAGGTCAGGTCCTGGTTGAGCAATCGCAGCCGCTCGGCGCGGGTGAGCTTGTGGCGCACGTCCACATAGACGCCGCTGTCGCCGGCTTCGATGGTGGCGCCCCGCTCGGTGACGCGCGTACGGATGCGATAGACGTCGAAATCGACGTTCACGCCGTCGGTCACGGCCTCGCTGTGGCCGTATTGCATGACCAGATTCTCCTTGAAGAAGGCGACGGTCCGGCCGGCGGGCGTGGCGGTAAGGCCGATCAGGAAGGCGTCGAAGTAGAGCAGCACCTGGCTCCACAGCTCGTAGATGGAGCGGTGGCACTCGTCCACGATGATGAAGTCGAAGTACTCGGGCGGAACCTTCTCGTTGTATTCGACGTCGGGCGGCTCACCCTGCCAGGGTTTCGCCGAGTCGAACCCCGAGCCTTCTTCGTTGCCCGCGTCGAACTCGGCCTCGCCTTTGAGCATCGAGTAGAGACGCTGGATCGTCGTGATGACGACCTTGGCGGCGGGGTTGATCGAGTTGGTCTTGAGCCGCTGGACAGTGTAGAGCGTCGGGAACTTGCGGGGATCGTCGGGCGGCTCGAAGTTGGCGAACTCGTCCTCCGTCTGCTTACCGAGATTGCCGCGATCGACCAGGAAGAGGATGCGCCTCGCTCCCGCGAATTTGAGCAACCGGTAGGCGACGTTGACCGCGGTGAAGGTCTTGCCCGACCCCGTCGCCATCTGGATCAGCGCGCGTGACTTCGCGGCGGCGAACGACTGTTCGAGATGAGCGATCGCGCGGGCCTGTACCGTCCAGAGGCGCGACGCGTCGAGCTCGGGGAGGGCCTTCAAGCGGGCGCGAAGCTGGGAAGCCTGCCCGATCCACTCAGCCAATGTCTCGGGTCGCGGAAAGTTGAACACCGGCCGGCTGCACGGCGTCGGATCGAGCCCGTTCGTGAAGAAAGTCACCTGGCCGTTGGACTCGAACAGGAACGGTAGGGGCCGCCTGTGAGCGGGAAGGTTGTCCGGCAGCCCAGCCGCGTACTTCGCGGACTGCGCCTCGACGCCGGTGAGCGTGCCCTCGGGCTTCGCTTCGACGGCGCCGATTGCCTTGCGATCGATGTAGAGCAGATAGTCGGAAGACCCGAAGCCCGGCTTCATTCGAAATTCGCGCACGGCGATGCCGCGGCCGGCGGTCAGATCGAGATCGGCACGGCTCTGAACCTTCCACCCGGCGAGAGTCAGGTTGGCGTCGATGTGGCGGCGGGCTTTCTGTTCCGGGGTTTCAGGCATGGGTGCGGGATTACCGCGATCACAGGTGTCGGACGGCCATCCTCCGTCAAACGGCCGCATGTGGGGTGCCGGGGCCGATAGTGAAGGCTAGCATATTTCCCAAGCGATGAATGCAGTCAGCCACGCCTGGATCTACTCGATCTGCACGCCGGCCGCACGGGGGCCCGCGAGGGCGACGATGCGCCGGAGGATGGGAACGATCTCTTTCCATTGGCTCGGCGACCGCGCCCACCAGTGCAGCACGAGGGAGTTCCATCCCCTGGTCACGGTCAGGTCGTAGTGCGTACCATCCAAGCCCATCCCGAAATCGGGCGCGAGCACCAAACGAATCGCGGCGAGCTCGGAGAAGATCTGCTCGACGACGTGCCGCGGCACGGGGTTTTCCCATGAGCCCGCCTCTTCAGCATAGCCGCCGAGCTTGCAGCGGAGGCCATAGCGGTCGGGTGGCTCGTGGTACTGAACGAGCGTGCAGACGAAGTGTGGGTCGAAGGCGGAGGCCACTTCGAATCGCAGCAGTCCGTCGAAACGGGTCTCTTCGTTCATCGAAGCAATGTCTCCTCTCCGGTGACGGAGCTGTCGGTCTGGTCAGCAATTGGGCGGTATAGCACGTCCTACTGTCGTCTGGGGCCCGTCGGCCATCATCGGCGACGGATGGACGGATGGGCGGATGGGAAGATCGCCTCGGGCGATCCGGGGTACGAAGAAGTGCGGGCGGAGGCGGGCCGCTCCGCCCGCCAGAGCGATTTCGAGCAGCAGCTCACTCCGGGAAAAAAAACACCTCGCAGGCCAAACGGGTATTGACTCAACTAGTGTGTTCGCCTAATTTTCGCCTCATCTGATACGAGCGGAATTTGGGTCTTGAACGCCTGGGGTGGCAGAGGCGATGGGCACTGTGGGGATGTCGGGGATGTGTGATCGCAGCGAAGCCGTACGGCCGATCGCCGCGTCTGCGACGGTGCCGCGCGAGCTGCTCCAGCCCGTGCCGCGCGAGCAACTGCGTCACATCACCCGTGATCTGGCGGCGTGCGAGATCGATCGCTGGCTGCGAGTTCTCAGCCGGCAGGATGCGCGCTGCCGATCTGTGTTCGGCCGGCTCGCGGCGATCTTCCTTCGCAGCCAGGCGCATCACCGCCTCGGCTTCGGTCGCGTCGGCGACTATTCGAGCGAACGTCTGGGGATCTCGGCGCGGGAGGTGCAGACCGCGGCACGACTGGCCACGGCGCTGCTGGATCTACCCTGTCTCGCTGCCGCCTTCGATGCGGGCGAGCTTTCGTGGACGCAGCTCCGGATTCTCGTGACCGTGGCGACGCGGCGCACCGAGGACCACTGGCTTGGCCTGGCGCGCGGGACGACGGTTCGGGCTCTTGAGGGGCGGGTGCGCGGCGCGCGGATGTCGGTCGGCGTGACTGCGCATGCGACGGATGCGTCGGGGGGGCGCGGTCGCGAAGGACGTTGGCGAGATCGACGACACGTCGGTGGACGGAGAACCGGCCGTCCGGTTGCACCTACGGTGTCCGCGGCGAGTGCGGCGGCTCTGGCGCCACGCGGTCGAGATGGCGCGCCGCATGCTCGGTACGGATGGGCCGGTCTGGCAGGCCGCGGAGGCGATCGCTGCCGAAGGGATTGCGGCGACTCCGGCGGCAGAGGCGGAGTGGCCACTTACGGGTGAGGCTATCGTCCGCGATGATTCGGCATACGTTGAGCCTGCGGATGCCGGACAGCCAGCGGTCTGGGAGTGTCTGGATTGGTCGGCAGTGCGTGCCGCAATCCCCGAGACGATCGAGTGCCTCGTGGAGGATTGCAGCCAGCTCGACGCCTTCGCGCGCCCGGACCGCCGCCGATTGGGCACGATCTTGTGGCAGGTGCCGAGCGCCAAATGCGTGCGCACCTGGGGGCGCGGCGCGTACGGCGCGGAGCGCATGAATGGGCCCCGGTCGAGGGTGGCGGCAATGGGCGCGAGAATCGGATCACGGTGTGTGCCTGGCATCATCTGCGGGGCATCCACGCGGGGCTGGTGCGCGCGAGTGGGACGGCGCCGGCGGAAGTGCGCTGGGAGCTCGGGATTCGGTCAGGAAATCCACCGTTGCTGAGCTTTATCGGGGATGCGTACGTGCAGAGCGAGGCGTTCTTGGCGGCGACCAGGGAGGGGAGAGCAGCGGCGGCGTGAGTCTATATCCCGTGGCGCTCGAGAAACGGGCGCACCGCCGCCAGGAAGCCGCTGGGATTATCGCCCATGACCGAGTGACCCGCGCCCGCAACCTCGGCAATGCTCGCTCCGGGGCACTCCTCGCGGAAGCGCTGGGCGCCCTCGGCCGCGAGGATCGGGCTCTCGGCGCCGCGAACGAGAAGGGCGGGGCAGCGAACCTGGTGCACGTCCGCCCACAGGCCCTCGATGTTTTGACCGAAGCGCGCGACGATGTTCGGGTCGAACTTGTAGGCCCACCGCCCGTCCGGTTGCTGGCGCAGCGCGTGGCGCAGACGGTCGCGAATGTTTTCCAGGCTGCGCCGCGGGTTGAAGCGGTGGGCGCTTTCCACGGCTTCCTCGAAAGAGGTGAACTCGTATGTGGTGAGATGCGCCGCGATGGCCTGGCCGCCCGCGCGCTCGACCCGGGGGGTGATGTCGACGACGACGAGGCCGTGCACGCGCTCGGGGCGTTCCGCGGTGAAGGCAAGGGCGTTGAGGCCGCCCATGCTGAGGCCCATGAGCGCGACGCGGCCCCACCCGTTGTGATCGAGAAAGACGCCCACGTCGTCGACGAAGTCCTCGCGACGATACGCACCGTCCGGCGCCCAATCGGTATCTCCGTGCCCGCGTTGGTCGAGCGCGATCACGTGATGGTCCCGGGCCAGGTCTGGGGCGACCTCGTCCCAGCTGTGTGCCGTCTGTGCGCTCCCGTGGAGCAGCAGCAACGGCGCCTGTCCCGCACCGCCCCAGTCGAGGAAGTGGACGCGCAGGCCGTTCAGTGTCGCGGTTCCGTCTCGCGGCGTCGCCATCGTCGTTCCGGTGCCCGGCGGGTCGGCACTCGCGCACTCCGTAGAGCCTTTGGTCCGCCGGAGTCAAGCGCGGACGGCCGACCCCAGATCCTTCTGGTGGCGTCTTGACTCGCGAGCGTGCGGGAGGGGATTCTCTCTCCGGAGGCCTACAATGAGCGGCACGAGCGACGCCGGCAGGATCACGGACGAGGGCATCGCGAAGCTGCGGGCTCGTATCGGCAAGGGCTTCACCGGGCGCCGTCCGTGGCGCACCGAGGCGAGCCGGGACGCCATCTATCATCTGGCCGTGGCGATCGGTGACCTGAGCCCCCTCTACCTGGACGCGCAATACGCGCGGCGAACGCGCTGGGGGACGCTGATCGCGCCCCCGATCATCGTCAACAGCATGGACACCCTGCGCGCGGTGGGGTCGAGCGGGCTTCCCGAAGGGCTCCCGGGCGTTCACTCGATCTGGACCGGCTCGCGCTACGAGTGGGAGCGTCCGATTAGACTCGGCGATCGGGTCACCGCGGCGTCGTATCTCAAGGAGATCGTCGAGCGGGAGAGCGAGTTCGGGGGCGGGCGCAGCGTCTACCAGACCTACGAGGCGGTGTACCACAACCAGGATGGAGAGCGGATCGGGCTCCGCAACGACACCTGGATCCGCATCGAGCGCAGCGCGACGCGCGAGAAGAAGAAGTACGCGGAGACCGCGCTCGCGCACTGGACACCCGAGGACATCGCCCGTTTCCAGGCGGAGTACCGCGGGCAGACGCGCACGGTCCGGCGACCGTGGGACGAGGTGAAGCCGGGCGACGTGCTCGGCCCGCTACTCAAGGGGCCGCTCACGCCGACGGCCGAGGTCGCGTTCGAGGCGTACTTCGGCATCTATCTCGTCGGCAACAAGGTGGCGGCCGAGCTCTACGACAAGCATCCGGCGCTGATGATTCCGAACGAGCAGGGGGTGCCCGAGCCGCCGCAGCGCGTGCATTGGGATACGCCGTTCACGCAGCGGCTGCTCGGCTTGCCCGGCGCATACGACCTCGGCCTCGAGCGCTGCGCCTGGCTGTGCCACCTCATGACCGACTGGATCGGCGATGACGGACTGCTCACCGCCATCGACGTCCGCTACCGCCGCTTCAACTTCATGGGCGACGTCACCTGGTGCCGCGGGGAGGTGACGGAGAAGTTCGAGCGCGACGGTAAGGCCTACGTGCGCTGCGCCCTCGAGTGCCGCAACCAGGCCGACGCGGTAACCGCGACGGCGGTCAGCGAGGCCGAGCTACCGCGCGCCTAGATTTTCCACGCGGAAGACGGGCGAAACGGTGGTCTCGTCGGGTGGTCGGCCGGAGCCCGGCGCGGTCCTCGACGTGCGTAACCGGCGGCTCATCTACGCCACCGCCTTTCTGCGCGCGACCGCCACCGGCATGCTCGGCGTGGAGCTCGGCATCTACCTCGTCACCGTCGGCCTCTCGATCGAGCACGCCGGATTCGTGATCGGTGCCGGCCTCGCCGGCGCGGCGGTGGCGGCGCTGGCGGCGACGCTCACGGCGGACCGGCGCGGGCGCCGGCGAACGCTCGTCGAGGTGGCGCTGATCGGCGTCGCCGGCGCCACGACCGCCGCCGTCGCGTCCGACGCGTGGCTGCTTGGCGGAGCCGCCTTCGTGGGCATGCTCAATGGGATGGGTCGCGACCGCGGCGCTGGGCTCATCGTCGAGCAGGCGATGCTGTCCGCCGCCACGGCCGACCGGACGCGTACGCGGGCCCTGGCCTGGTACAACGTGCTCCAGGACGCGGGCCACGCCCTCGGAGCGCTGCTCGCGGGGATTCCTGCCGTCCTCGAGCAGGGGTGGGGGATCGAGCGCCTCGCCGGGCACCGGGCGACGATCGCCCTCTATGCCGTATCGCTGCTGCTGACGGCGCCGCTCTACACGCGGCTGTCGCCGAGCGTGGAGGCGGTCCCGGCGGCGACGCCGCTGCGGGTGTCACCCGGAAGCCGGCGGCTCCTCGTCCGGATCAGCGCCCTCTTCGCGCTCGACAGCCTGGCGGGCGGCTTCCTCACGACGGCGCTGCTGTCCTTCTTCTTCTTCGAGCGCTTCGGCGTTGGCCAGGCGGGTGTGGCGGCCCTGTTCCTCGGCGCGCGGGTGCTCAACGCACTCTCGCATCTGGGCGCCGCGTGGCTCGCGCGGCGTATCGGTCTCGTCAACACGATGGTCTTCACCCACATCCCGTCGAGCTTGCTCCTCGTCACCGTGGCGTTCGCGCCGACGTTCGAGGTGGCCGCCGCGCTCTTTCTGATTCGCGAGGGGCTCGTCGAGATGGACGTGCCGACGCGGCAGTCCTACGTCCTCGCGGTCGTACGGCCGGAGGAGCGGATGGTCGCCTCGGGCATGACGAATCTCGTGCGGCTGGCCGCGTGGGCGTTCGCGCCGTTCCTCGCGGGTCTCCTCATGAGCCGGGTCGCCCTCATGACACCGCTCGTGGTCGGGGCGGCGTTGAAAATCGGCTACGACATCATGCTCTACGTGAGCTTCCGCTCGGTCAGGCCGCCCGAGGAGATCGCACGACCGTGATCGACCCGACGACCGTGATCGACCCCGCGCGATCGAGGCACGCCTAGAGCTACGGCGAAGCGCTCGCGCACCTCGTCCGCCACCAGGTCGGCCGGCTTCCCGGCGAAGGTGTGGACATCGATCTCGTCGAGGACACGCACGCGAATCCGGTGCCGACCGCGCAGCACGAACCCCCGCTTCGGGAGCGCGGCCGCGGTGCCCTCGACCACGATCGGCAAGACCGGCGCGCCGGCCCGCTGCGCGAGCGTGAATGCTCCCGCTTTGAACGCCTGGAGGTTGCCGTCCGCGGATCGCGTCCCCTCGGGAAACATCATGATCGAGTTGCCTTCCGCGAGCGCCACCTCGCACTGGCGCATCATGCGCGCGACGCTGTCGCGACTGCCCCGCTGCAGCTTGATGTAGCGGTTGAGGTACATGTTCCAGCCGATGAACGGTATACGGAAATTCTCGACCTTCGAAACCCACTTGAAGTGGGCGAACAGCCGAAACAGGACGAGAACGTCGAGCAGCGATTGGTGGTTCGCCACCATCACGTAGGCGGCATCGGGACGGATCTTCTCGCGCCCCTCGATCCGCACGCGCCAGACCGGGTTGCACCACGTGTAGAGCGAGGCCCAGAAGCAGGTGAAGCGGTGGAGCAAGACGCGGCGGCGGTCGAAGAGCGCCGTCGACGCCCAGATGAGGAGCGCGATCGGATAGAGTATCGCCGAGCTGAGGGCGAGGAAGAGCCAGAAGAGGAGGGAGAGTGCACGCCCGAGCACACCGGCCGCTTTAGCACGGCGGCGCGTCGAACGCACGCGCGAGAGGGTGGGGAAGCGTAGCGGGGTTGGGGGGAGGAAACGGCGCGCCGCGGCAGGGTCGCGACGACGATCCGTCGCCGCGCGGGCGCAGCGCAGCGCGACCGCTCAGTGGCGAGCGGGCGCAGGGCCGCGACCGTTCGACGACGGCCGAACGCCCTCGACCACGTCGCGCAGGATGCCGTCCATCACGTTCCAGCTGTAGCGCTCGATCACCCGCTGGCGGGCGCGGCGCCCGCGGTCGCGGGCCTCGTCCGCATGGGTGAGCACGTACTCGATCCTGGCCTGGAGAGTCGCGGAATCGTTCGACTCCACCAGATAGCCGCACCCCTCGAGGATCTTCGGCACGTCGGAGTGTACCGCGGAAATCACCGGGATGCCCATCGCCATGGCTTCGTAGATCTTGCACGGAATGTAGCCGCGGGACTTGGCATCGGGTTGATGATGGAGCACGACCAGGTCCGCGGTGGCGAGCAGCTCGGGCATGGCGGAGAACGGTTGCACACCCAGGACGATCACCTTGCCGCGCCCCTGCTCGATGAGCCCCCGCACGTAGGGATGGTCGTCGGCCCGTCCGGCGATGACGAGGCGGCAGTTCACGCGGCCTTCGAGCGCGTTGAGCGCGGCGACCGTCTCGGTGAGCCCCTTGTTCGGCATCGGGTTGCCGCCGAAGAAGACGAGGCTCGCGTCTTCCGGCAGGTTCCACTTGCGTCGCAGCGCCGGCTTGTCGAAGCGCGCGGGGTCGAAATGTGCGGTATTCGGTCCTTGCGGCAGCACGACGCCGCCGTAGCGGTCGCGCAGGAACTCGCAGCACACGAGCCGTCGGTCGGCGAGCCAGGTCAGGTGGTCGAGGACGTAGCGATACTTGAAGCTGTGTGGATTCGACCAGCCCTCCCCGAGCAGGCTCCGGCCGATGAACATCGCGCGGCGCGCGGCGTTGCGGCGATTGAAATGATCCCACACCTCCCATTCCGGCAGGTCGAGGATGAGCGGGATGCGGCGGCGGCGCTTCAACAGGATGCCGCTGCCGAAGGTGAGCATGCCGATGCCGTAGGCGAGCACGATGTCACCGGTCACGGCGCGCTGGATCCCGGCCATCGCCTCGCGTGCGGTGTCGGCGTAAACGGGCTTCCAGGGATAGTCAGCGAAGCCGCCCCAGACCGTTTCGCCGGGTTGGAGCCAGCCGAGTGCTTCGACCTCGTAATGCCGCCCCAGGAGCTGGGCGAGGATCCACGCCCGCGCGATGCCGTTGGCGGAGAGCTTGCTGCAGATGATGGAGACCTTCATCGCGGTGCGACGCTGTGGAATCGAGTGGTTGCGCGCTACTGGAACAACTCGGCCCAGCGCCGGAGCCGCGTGAAGGTCTCGCGGAAATACGCCTGGTACAGCGCCGGGCACCGGACCTCGCGACAGAGCGCATCGAAGTTGCGCTCGAGATGGGACCACAGGGACAGGTACATCGCCGCGTACGTGCCCGGTGGCGCTGCGGCGACGCCGAGATCGACGAGGTCGTAGAAGTAGGGTGACATCAGGTGGCCGTAGTGCTCGCCGCCCACCTCGCGGCTCAGGTTCCCTTCCTTCAAATGGGTGCCGACGGGCTCTCCGACCGCGATCAGGTCCTGACCGCCACGCCGGTGGACGAGGGCCTCGATCACGTAGCCGGCCCAGATGTCGTCGAATCGCCAGATGCGGTACCCATCCGAGATCTCACGGTCCATCGGCATCTGGTAGGCGGCCGGCAGCAGATCGCGATGAAACGCGAAGTTCATGGCGCAGAACGAGAACTTGGTCGGGCACGCGGGCGAGCCCACGGTGAGCAGCGGCAGTCGCGGCCGGACGCCGTCCCGCGGCTCGCGGTACTCCTCGAACAGGTACTTGTCGATGCCGTCGTAGTCGAGAACGTGGGACCAGAGGCCCATGATGCAGGCCATCCGCCCGCGCGCCGTCCCCATCCGCTCTTCCTGCGGACGGCGGAGCCAGTAGGGAAAGCCCCGCGGATAGAGTGTGCGGCCGCCGGGCCCGGTGACACCGAGCGCCGCGATGGTGTTGTACCACCCGTCGACCTGGACGTTGGGCCATTCGCCGACGGTGCCGACGACGCGATAGGCGTCCATGAAATGCGGCGGGCAGAACACGTCGTCATCGAGGGTGATGATGAGGTCGTGATCGGTGTGTTTCCACACGTAATAGAAGGCGAAGTTGCGACAGGCCGCCGTCTTGTGGGGAATGAGGTCGTAGTCGCTTCCCATGACCTCCTGCTGATCACGGTAGTAGAACACGGTCATGCGGTCCCGCGTCGGTTCGATGTTGCCGTCGGAGTCGTCGATCACGAAGATATCGACGTCCTCGGGGACCGCCGCGATGCGTTCGGCGACGATGTCTCGGATCGACGGGATGATCAGGACCGGTTTGCGGGCGGTGGCGGATGCGGCGACGGGCCCCGCGTCGGTAGCCAGCATGTCGTCGGTGATTCGCTCGGCGACGGCCGCTGCCTTGGTTGCGCTCATCTGTTCCCCTTTCGTCGGTGATGGGTGTCGGTCCGCTTCGTCATTGCAGGTAGCCGAGGTCCTCGAGCCGCCGCCGCAGGTCGTCGTCGAGCTCGAGCGCGTCGGCTCCAGTCTTCACCGGAGTGATTCCGGTTTCCCAGGCGTCGAGGCGGGCGCGCAGCTCCGCCGTGCGGTCGGCACGCACGGCGGCCAGGTTGTTTCGCTCCCCCGGATCCGCGATCACGGCGTAGAGCTCCTCGCTTCCCTGGCCGCCGCGGATGTACTTGTCGGTCGCCGTGCGAATCGCCCGCAACGGCCGGTCGTAGAGACTCCAGTCGAAGTTCGGGAAGCGCCGCGCGAGGATCGGTATCGGCGGCTGAATCTGATTGAGCTCGGTGATGGTGTAGTCGCGCGCCGGCCCGAGCGGCGGTAGCGGCCCCCCTTGGAACTGGGCCGCGACCGCGCCGTCGGTATGAACGGTGTGTCGCCCGTTGCCGTTCGTCGGCGGCGTGAGCGCCGCGATGGTTGGAAACAGATCGTGCGTCTGCACGAGCCCGTCCTCGATGCCGGCGTGCTCCCCGCCGGGGTAGCGCACCAGGAGCGGCATGCGGATGATCGGTTCGTGCACGGAGAACATGTGATCCATGAGGCCGTGATCGCCGAGATTCTCGCCGTGGTCGCTGGTGACGATGACGACGGAGCGGTCGAGCAGTCGGGTCGCGCGCAGTTGATCCAAGACCTCGCCGATGCAGTGGTCGGCGTAGCTCACCTCCGCGTCGTAGAGGTGCTCGAGCAGATCGAAGTCCTCGGCCGTCATGGGAATGCGGCCGCTGATGAACTTGAGGGCGTTCTGGTTGACCGCACGGGCGCGTTTCTCGAGCCGCGCGTCGAGATGTCGCCGCCGAAAGCGGCCCGGCGGGTGATAGGGCAGATGCGGCTCCATGTAGTGGATGAAGGCGAACACCGGGGTGTCCATCCGGGTCCACTCGCGGATCCAGCGCCGCACGACGCGATTCACCCGCGCCGCCCCTTTGTCGTCGGCGTGAAGAGGCTGGCAGCAGTAGTGCCGAAACGTCGTGTCACACCGGTTGACGAAGGCGCGGACGCGCTCGTCGAGCGTGCGTGGCGTGTTCGCGCCTTTGTACTCGCGATCGCGGCGACGCTGCCGCTCGAGCGCGGGGTTGGTATGCGCCTGCAGCAACTGCCAGCTGTGATGAAACACGTCGAAGCCGCGGTCGAATCCGGTCGCGGTGCCGATCCAGTAGTTCGAGGACACGCCGTACGTGCGGTAGCCGAGCTCGTGCAGGTACTCGGGGAGCGTCGTCAACGAGGCGTCGAGATACGGATGCATGCGATCGACGCCGTGCCGTGAGGGATAGGTGCCGGTGAAGATCGACGCGTGGCTCGGGGGTGTCCAGGCTCCGGGCGAGATCGCCGACGCATAGAGCCGCGCCTGTCTGGCGAAGGCATCGAGCCGCGGAGTCGTGAGCCGGCGGTGTCCGTAGCACGACAAATGATCCCCCCGGAGGGTATCGACCAGGATCAGGATGACGTTCGGTTGCCGTTGCATTCCCATGGTGACGATGGTCCTTGGCGAGAGAGAGAGCCGAATCGGAGGCGCCGGGCGTACCGGCGAGGGACGTGACCGGCGATGCCTCAGCCGACGAACTGTCGCTTGGGGACGATGCGGAGCTCGCGCTCGCTGTCCTGCCCCTGGTTCCACGCCTCGACGTCGTGGAAGTATGGCATGGAGTCCGCCCGCAGGCCCAGGCGCAGGGTCTCGAGCCCCAGGATGTCGTGCGGGGCGATGTTCCCCAGGCTCGCCTCGGTGCCGAATTTCTTCACCAGCCACGCCTGCTGCGCCTTGAGGGGCGCTTCGAAGATGATGGCCGACGGGTCGACCTTGGCGGCGATCTCCTCCACGAGACCGGAACGAACCTCGCCGGTGCCGAAGTAGAGACCGACCGTCCCGCTCTCCCGCGCCTCGCAGATGACCTTCCACGCGCCGGCCTGCAGGTCGGCCTCGATGAACTCCACCCACTTGTAGGGGGGGATGACGGTCTCGGCGTCCTTGCTGCCGACTTCGGAGAGGACGACGAAATCCTTGGCGAGCTGACTGATGTATCTGCTCTTCTCGCGCGGCGACATGTCGATGACGCCGTTCGAGATCTCCACGTGCGAAAGCCCGAGGGAGAGGGCCAGCTCCCGGAAGGCGTCGAAACGCCCCTGCAGGATGGCCAGCTCGAGGAGGGTTCCGCCGAAGCACACGGGGAGCCCCGCCTTCTGGTATGCCTTGATCTTCTCCGTGACGTTCTGCGTGACGTACCCCGTGCCCCAGCCAAGCTTCACGATGTCGATGAACTCCGAGCTCGTCGCGAGCACGTCGTCCATCTCGTGAGGTCCCATGCCCTTGTCCAGCACGTGCGTGAGGCCCACCGATCTGGGCTTGGCGCTATGCTTGGGAAGCGAGAGGAAACTCAACATGACGGAGACCCTCCTTCTCGTTGCGGATTGTCGTGTAGCGTTTTCGGTGTCATCCGGGCCGTGGGCCCGGGCTTGCGCCACTCGGCGCGACTCACTGAACGGGCATTGCGACTGCGAGCGCAGCGGCGCGTGCGACGAGCCGGCCTTCGGCGGCCGAGGTACGAGCCCGAGCATCGGCTGCCCACACGGTATCGTCCGCGAGCTGCTGACGGCAATCGTCCAGCATTGTGCGCACTGCCGCGGGGGCGGCGCCTCCGGTACCGGTCCGGGTCGCCACGATCGCACGCGGATCCGAGAGCGCCGCGACGGCATCGGCCGGCATGGGAACCGGCCGCCCGAGGACGGTCCGCGCGGCCTGCTCGAGCAGCTCCGCGGGAATGTGTCCGGGCGGGGCGCCTGTCTCCACCGCGAGACGCACGGCCGTGCCGACGATGCCGTGCGCGACGCGATAATTGATGCCCCCGGCCTGCATCAGGAGCTCGGCGAGATCGGTCGCCTGTCCGTAGCCCTCCCGCGTCCGGCTGCGCATCCGCTCGGTGCAAAAGGTCATGCCGCGCAGCACCGCCGCCATGAGGTTGACGGTATCGACCGCGCGGTCCACCGTGCGCGGCACTTCGCCGATGGCGAAGATCCGATTGTCGACCTGTGCCGAGGGGCTGCGGCCGACGGCCGCCATGGCGACCAAGGTGCCGAGCGCGGTGTTGGTCATGCCGCGGACGTACGCGAGCGCGTACGGGTTCTTCTTCTGCGGCATGATGAAGCTCGTGCGCGCGTGCCGGTCGGCGAGCTCCGCGACGCCGAACTCGGCCGTCGCCCAGATCTGCAGATCCTCCGCCAGGCGGTCGATGTTGAGCAGGATCGCCATGACGGTCGCGGTCACCTCGACCGGGCTGTCGGCCTGCCACATGGCATCGCGCGCATTCACGATCACGCCGTCGAAGCCCAGGAGCTCGGCCAGCCGCTCGCGGTTCACGGGCAGCCGCGAGCCGTTGATGCTCCCGATGCCGGCGGGGCTCTGGTTGATGCGTTCGAAGCACGCCCGCAGGCGATCCAGATCCCGCAGCGTCGGGTACGCGAACGACAGCAGGTAGTGCGCGAGTGACGTCGGTTGCGCGTGCTGCAGGTACGTGTGATCGGGCATCAGCGTGTCGACGTGTCGCTCGGCGACCTCGACGAGACTCCGGCACAGGTCGCCGACCGCGTCGGTGAGCGCGAGCAGCCGCTCGCGGACGGCGAGGCGATAGGCGATGGAGGCGGGCTCTCGCCGCGCCCGGCCCGCGCCGAGCCAGCCCGCCGCGTCCTCATCCCGCTGGCGCAGCCACGCCTCCCGGTTCATCGTCGCGTCCTCACGTGCCGCGTCGAAGGGGAAGTCCTCGAAGGGAATCTCGTGCAGCTCACGCAGCAGGCCGAGCAGCGCGGCCCCGGGCGCGCCCGGTACGATGCCTTGCTCGACGAGCATGACGGCGTGCGCGAGGTCCGCGAGCTTGAGCCCGGCCCACAGCACCTCCGCGTCGCCGATCTCGCGGCGGAAGGCCGCCTGGATCAACTCCGGCGCGGGACCTTCCCGCAGTCGTGCCTTTTCGCCGCCTCCGTTCATGGTCGCCGTCGCACGCGCCATCTTAGTCCACCGATATCCGCCGTAGCGAGTGCCCGACCGTCGGATCGGCGGCAAGGAGCAGATCCTCGATCTCCCTCGGCTTCTTGCCCTTGTTGCGCACCCGTTCAGGTTCCGCCGCCGACAAGCGGCGCTGGATGCGCGTCATGCCGGCGCGGGCGACCCGGCCCATGGCGGTGAGAATGACACGGGGATCATCCCAGGCGGCGTAGGCATACGTGCGCTTGCCGCCGTAGGAGCGGAGCCACGTCAAGTACGTGAGCTTGCGTTCGGGCAGGAAGTAGAGCGAGACGGTCTTCAGATCCCGCTCCTCGTGAATCCACTTGATCCCTTCCTCGAAGGCCGTCTGGCGCTCCACCGGCTCGCCGAGGAGATGGCGGTACATGAGGTGCGGAAGATTGATGCCCGAGCGCGTCACCAGCCCGTGGGGAAACCACGTCCGGCCACCCGTCGCTTCGGTGATCTTGAAGCGTCCGTCGCGCCGATCCCGCTTGAACTCCACCACCCCGTATCCCCGGTGGCCCATGGCCTGGAGGACGGCGACGGCCTCTCGCGCCACCCATGGCTCGTGGCGGCTCTCGGCCAGGGTCGCCGTGCCGAAGCCGCGCGGATACATTCTGAGCTTGCGGCCCGTCCACACCGCCAGCGGCTCGCTGCGCTCGTCGAGATAGGTGACTCCCCAGTAGAGCTCGCTGTCGGCACCCGGCATGTATTCCTGGATCACCAGATCCTGGTGCACGGGATGGATGCAGTCATAGAGCGCGATCAGGTTCTCGGCCGAGCCTGCGAGAAAGAGCCTGGTGTCGAACGTCTTGCGCCAGAGCGCGGTCGGCTGGAACGGCTTGATGAGACACGGGTAGGTGATCTCCTGGGCCACGCTCCGGATGTCACGCACATCTTCGCTGAAGTACGTGCGCGGGATCGGGAACCCGCGAGCCATGGCGAGCTTGTAGAAGGCCTTCTTGTTCAGAAAGAGACGAAGGACCTCCTTGGTCGGCAGCGCATAGTGATAGTAGGGGTCGAGTTGCTCGCGGTTCTCGGACACGACGCTCACGTTGAGGTCTCCGGACGGGAACAGGACGCCCTTGCGGCCGAGCTGGCGGCCGAGCGTGACCAACGTGTCGACGAGGCCGGGACCCCCGGTCAGGAAGTCGTCACACTGAATTTTGATGCAGTAGCGAGTCCGCGCGCTCGGCTGTGTGAGGTCGGTGTCGATGCCGACGACAGGGATGCCGAGGCGTCCCAGGGCCCGGGCCGTGGCGAGCCCGTTCTGACCGAGCCCGAGGACGACGGCCGGGGCCATCCGGAAGACGGGGAGCGTCAACCCGTGTCCGTTGTGCTGCGACGTCATGACGTGCCGATCAAGACCGTTGCGCGACCAGACCCAGCCGCAACCTCACGCTGCGCAGGATGGTGCCGGCGTGCTCGACCTCTTCCGCATCGAAGAAGCCGAGAGCGATAAGGAGAAGCGGGTAGACCGCCACCAGGCCTGCCTTGAGGCCGATTGCCGTCAGGATACTCACCCCCTCGGGGATGTACGTGCCCGCCGCGTACAGAGCGCCGGCCACGACCACCGCTCGTAACATGCGCCCGACCTCGAGCGGGAGGGGGTACAAACGCAGGGAGAAGGCGCCGATGAATGCCGCCTCCAGGACGAAAGACACGACGGTCGACCAGGCGGCTCCCATCATGCCGTATCTCGGAATCCAGAGGAAGTTGAGTCCGAGGTTGACCCCGGCGGCGATCAACACGCTCACCGTCCGGAAGATGGGCCGCCGCTGGATCATGAGGCCGATCGGCACCATGAACGCCAGGCCGTGAAAGAACTGGGCCAGGGCCACCAGGGGAATGACGCGGGCAGCGTCGCGGTAGCTCGGCGCCGCCATGATGGTGATCACCTCGTTCGCGAACAGGCCTACGGCGAGAGCGACCAGACCCATGCCGGCGACGTAGTACGTGAGCACCCGCGCGTAGAGCGCGGGCGCGCCGGGGGACTTCATGTTGGAGAACACGAACGGCGCATAGCCCATGCGCAGGGCGGTCACGAGCAGGATCAGGATGTCGCCGAAGTTGTAGGCGAGGGAGTAGATGCCGACCTCGTGCAGGCTCGCATAGTGCCGGAGAAAGTAGCGGTCCGACAGGTTGAGGACGAAGGTCGCCAGGCCGGCGAAGACGTAGGGAGTCCCGAACGAGAGGAGCTGTCGCGCGGTGGGCGAGGAGAACGTCCAGCGCACGCCCCAGACCGCGCCAGGGAGGAGGAGCAGCAGGAAGACGGCCTGGCTCACGAACTGGCTCCATACGACGCCAGCCACGCCGCTGCCAAAGCCCACCACGAGGATCAGGGCGAGGACCATTGCTGCGAGGCCGCGGGCGACGGACAGCACGGCATAGCGCGTCACCTTCTCCTCGGCCCGCAAGATCGCGAACGGGATGCGGAGGAACACGTTGGCAGCGCTGCCGAGACACACGACGACGAACAAACCCGCATACATCCCCTGGCCGAAGACCAGGCGGCTCAGGGGTTCGGCGAAGACGATCAGTAGCAAGCATAGCGGCCCGCAGATCCCGAGCGTGAGGACGATCGAGGTCGTGATCACGGCCTTTCGGCCGCGCTCGTCGTCGAAATCGTAGTAGGAGCGGAAGAACGCCGTGCTCTGCCCGAGATTGAGCACCAGGAACAGGAAGTTGCTCGCCACGTTGGCAAGGCTGAGGATCCCGTAGTCCGACGGCGCCAGGTAGCGGGTGTAGATCGGGATGAGGAGGAAGCCGAGGACACGAGTCGAGTAGGTCCCGAGGCCGTAGACCACGGACTGAGAGGCGAGCTTGCGGATCTCGCCGAGGAGAGAGCGCTGGGCCATGCGTCGTCGCAGGGGAAGATCGTTTCAAGGGAAGATTCGCGTATTGGGCACATCACGGAACGCCCCTGGCTCGGACATGGCGACGTACGGGCCCACCCGCACGAGCGCCGTGAAGTCGCTCTCGGGCGGAAAGGGGGCCAGGATGTCCGTGCCGCGAATACGGGCGCGGACACGCCATTCGGAGCCGCTGCTGAGCCGGCGGAGGCTGGAACGAACGGTGCCGACACCCGGCAAGGTGCCGTTGTAGTAGAAGACGCCCCGCGGGTTGATGGCGAGCTGCGGAATCATCAGCGGCACGACGTGCTGTACGTTGCCCGGTCCGACGACGACGACGGACAGCGCCTTATTGGTCGGATCGAGGCCCGGGGCGGCGAAGCGCCCGCTGAGACGCCAGCTGTCCCGGCCCATCGGGCTCTGCTTGAGGCGGATGCGCGGCGCGTCGAGGGTCGGATCGACCTCGACGACCGTGCTCTCGGAGCCAAAGGCGGTGGCGGTGACGTTGGCGATCCGCGCACGCATCACGAGACTGTCGCCGTCCTCGCCGGTGTAGAAGCCGCGAATCACGATGGAGCCGATCTGTCCGCCGGCGAGGCTGCCGATGGTCCAGGTGTTGGTCGTTCCCGGGTTCGGGCCCGGCGTCGCCTCGGCGAAAACGAACCGGCCGTCATACTGGCCGGTCACGGTGACGGCCCCCTGCAGCGAGGCGCTGAGGTTCTGGTAGGTGAGGGTGTACTGGACCAGCTGGGTGCTGGTCACGGGATCCGCCGTGTCGGCCACCACCATGCTGAAGATCGGGGTACCGACGATGGTGCGCTCGGTGGCATTGGCGGTGCGAGCGGCTGCGTCCGTGATCCTCACCTGGTTGGTGAGCACGGCGCCGGTGATGCCGGCGGGCACGCTCACCGTGACGTCGATGGTGCCGCTGGCGCCCGACGGCAGGTCGCCGATCGTCCACCGGTCCTTCGTGCCCGGGTCGGGGGCCGGCGTCGCGGCTACGAAGGTGACGCGTGGGTCATAGGTCTCGCGCACGACGACGCCGGTCGTGTCCGTCGCGCCGGAGTTCGTGTACGTGATCGTGTAGGTGACGACCTGTCCGGCTGGGGTCGGATCCGTGAGGTCGCTCTTCGCGATGACGAGGCTCGGGTCGGAGTTGACGACGGTGGTGTCGGCCGCGACCGCCAGCAGGCCACCGGCGGCGCTGAGGGTGCCCTGATTCGAGAGCACCGTGCCGTCGGCAACGCCGGCGTTCACCCGCAGCGTGACCAGCACGTCCCGGCTGATCCCGGCGTTGAGCGTGCCGATCGTCCATCGGTTCGTGAAACCGACGTCGGGCGCCGGCACGGCGGAGACGAAGGTGACGTTGGGGTCGTAGGTGAGGGTGAGTCGGGTGCTGGTCGCCGGGCTGTTTCCCAGGTTGCCGTAGCGGACGATGTAGGTATGGACGCTGTTGGGCGGCAGGGGCTCCGCCTGGTCGTTCACGCTGACCGAGAGGACCGGGATGATGGCGACCGCCGTGCTCACGTTGGCTGTCGCCGTGTTGCCGAGCGAATCCGAGAAGTTCACTTGGCCGAGGGTGGTCGAGCCGAGCGGCGCTGTCACCTGCAGCGTGATGGCAATGCTGCCGCTCCCGCCCGCCGGGACCGTACCGACATCCCATTGATTGTTCCCGACCGTCGGCGGTGGGGTGGCCGAGACGAACGTCGTGCCGGGATCGTAGGTCGCCACGACGGTCGTGCCGGCCGCGGCGTCGGTGCCGGTGTTGGCGTAGGTGATCGTGTAGGTGAGGATGCCACCGGTGGCGATGGGATCCGGACCATCGGCGACGAACACGCTCAGGGCCGGCGCCGAGGAAATGGCGGTCGTCTCGGCGGCGCTGGCGAAGCCGGAGCCGCCGTTGCTGATGGTGACCTGGTTCGAGAGGAGGGTGCCGTTGGGGAGAACGTCGGGGACCCGCCCCGTGACCACGATCGATCCACTCGCCCCGACGTTGAGCTTGCTGAGCGTCCAGGTGTTGTTCGTCCCCGACTTGGGCGCCGGGACCGCGCTCAGGAACGTCAGGTTCGGGTCGTAGACGGCGGTGATGGTCACGTTGGACGAGTTCTCGTTACCGACGTTGCTGTAGGCGATGGCGTAGCTCACCTGACTTCCCGCGGCGAGCGGATCCTGATCGTCCGCGAGAGCGATGGCGAAGGTGGGGCTCGATTGGACGATGGTGTTCTGGGTCGCGATGAGCACCGCGCCGAACGCGTCCCTGAGGGTCGCCTCGTTTCGCAGTATCGTGCCGTTCGGCAGCGGGCTCCTCACGGCAACGGTGATGGTGATGGTGCCCGTTGCGCCGATGGGGAGCGCGCCGATGGACCATTGGTTGTTGGTGCCGGCCGCGGGAGGCGGCGTGGCGGCGACGAATGTGGTGTTGGGGTCGTACCGCTCGGTGATCGTCACGCCCTCGCCCTCGGCCAAGGCCGCGGCGTTGTTGGCGTAGGTGATCGTGTACGTCAGCGTGCCGCCCGCGGCGACGGGATCGACATCCTCGACGTTGGCTAGGTTGTACTGCGGGTTGGAATCCACGTCGACGGTGATGGTCTCCTCGGCCGTCACCAGCTCCGCATCGACGATGGTCGCGGTGGACACGAGCTCCGTGTCGACCGGCACCGGCGGTGGGTCGACGGCGAGCACGAACGAGACCTGCCCGGCGGCGCCGCCGACGAGATCGCCGAGGTTCCATTGCACCTCGCCACCGGCGAGGGTTCCGCCGCCCGTCGCGCTGACGAACGTCGTGTACGGCGGAATCGTCGCGCGCAGCACGACGCCGCTCCCCGTGCGCAACCCGAGATTGGCGTACGTGAGCGTCATGGTCATCTGGTCGCCCGGCTGGACGGGCGTCGGGGTCGCCGCGCCCGCGAGCGAGAAGACCGGCTGGGGCCTCGTGGCGAGCCCGAAGGGGCCGATGCCCACGGGGACCTCGGCGACTTCCTTGTCCGTGGCCACGCTGACGAAGCTCACGGTGTTGGAGAGCGTGTTGGCCACGGCGACGAAGCCGCCGTTCGGGGTGGCGACGATGCCGGCCGGGGAGGTTCCTACGGTGATGGTCTTCACCACCCTCGGTACGCCGGACGTGCGGATCTTCGAGATCTTCCCGGCGACGGTATCGCTCGTGTACGCGTAGGCCCCGTCACCCGTAAAGGTCACGTCCGTGGGCTCCGCGCCCACTTCGATGAGGCCGATGACGGCGTTGTCGAAGATGCGGATGACGGCGACGGCATCGTCGCCAGTAAGGGCGACGTACATGAAGAGCCCGTCGGGGCTTTCGGCAATTCCCTGCGGTCTGCGGCCGATGGCGATATCCCGCATGATCAGGTTGTCGGACACCCGGATCACGGTCACGGTGTGGTTGAGGTTGTTGGTCACGTATGCGAACTCGCCGCCGCGCGTGATCGCGATGTGGTTCGGGCCGTACTTGGCCGGCGCCGTGGGAACGGGTGGGTTCAGCGGGTCGTAGAGGGGATCGAGGAAGATCGTCTCGATGACGGCGTTGGTCGCCGCGTCGATGACGCTCACGGAGTCGTCACGGAAGTTGGCCACGTAGACGCGTGAGCCGTCGGGTGTGACGGCGAGACCGATGGGGCTCCGGCCAACGGGAATCGTGCCGAGGGTGCTGAAGTCGGTCAGGTCGAGCACCGTGACGGTGTCGTCGATGTTGTTGCTGACGTACGCCCGGGTGGCCGCCGGATCGATGGCGACGTCGGCGGGGAAGGTGCCGACGCCGACCGTGCCCTCGAGCACGAAGCCCGCCGAGCGCAGGATGCCCAGGCTGTCGTCGAAGCTGTTGACGACGTAGATCCGCGGCGAGAAGCAGGTCACGGGATCGAGCGGCGAGCCGCCGCCGCACACCCCGCCGCTGCAGGTCTCGTTCTCCACGCACGGGGCGCCGCTGAAGCACCGGCCGCCCTCGTTGGCGGGGGTCGCCTCGCAGGCGCCCGCCGCCTCGTTGCACGAGCCGACGTTGCAGGAGTTGGTGAGGATCGAGCAATCGCGCGCGATGCCGCCGCCGCACACGCCGAGGTTGCAGGTTTCGCCGACGGTACAGAAGAGCCCGTCGTCACAGGGCGCGGTGTTGAACGGGAAGACGCATCCCGTGAGCGGATTGCAGCCGTTGTCCGTACACACGTCGAGGTCGTCGCAGACCAGCGGGATGCCCGGCGTGCACGCGCCCGCCACGCAGGTCTCCTGACCGTTGCACAGATCCGCATCCGCGCACGAGGCGCCATCGGGGAGGAGTTGGCTCACGCAGCCGAGAAGCGGATCGCAGGTGTCGACGGTGCACAGGTTGTTGTCGTTGCAGTCGAGGGGTGTGCCCGGCGTGCAGACGACGTTGATGCAGATCTCGTTGCCGTTGCACAGCGTCGCGTCGGGACAGGGGGTGCCGTTCACGTGCGGCGTGGTCACGCAACCGACGACGTTGTCGCAGCTGTCGGCCGTGCACGGATCGCCGTCGTTGCACAAGAGGCCCGTTCCGGGAATGCACGCGCCCGCCTGACAGGTCTCATCGCCGTTGCACACCGTGCTGTCGGCGCACGGGGTGGCGTTCGGCACCGGATCGAAGTGGCAGGTGCCGTCGGGGCACGTGTCGCCCGTGCAGCGATTCGTATCGTTGCAGTCGCTGTTGAAGCGGCAGGGCACGCAGGTGGGATTCGGCGACGCGTTGACGCAGCCGCCCTGACAGCCGGCAACCCGCGTGTGCACGCAGCCGCTCAGCGCGTTGCAGCTATCCGTCGTGCACGGGTTGCCGTCGTCGCAGCTGAGGGGTGTGGGCGCGGTGCATACGCCGAGCTGGCAGATCTCGTTGCCGTTGCAGACGTTGCCGTCGGCGCAGCTGATGCCGTTGCCCGCGGCCACGTTCGAGCAGCCCGTGGCCGGATTGCAGGTATCGAATGTGCAGACGTTGCCGTCGTTGCAGCCGAGGGGCGTTCCGGGCGTGCAGCCCGCGGCGACACAGGTCTCGATGCCGTTGCAGAGGCTGCCGTCGGAACACGCCGTCCCATCGACGACGGCGACGTTGAGGCATTGGCCGGCGTTGCAGAGATCGGTCGTGCACGGGTTGGCATCGTTGCAGTTGAGATTCACGACGCAGGTCTGACAGGCGGCGATGTAGGTATGTGCGCAGCCGCTGATCGGGTTGCAGCTGTCGGTGGTGCAGGCGTTGCCGTCGTCGCAATTGAGCGCCGCCGCGGGAGTGCACGTGCCGGCCTGGCACGTCTCGGCGCCGTCGCATGCATCACCGTCGGTGCAGGTCGTGCCGTTGGTGACTGCGGCGTTGGCGCAGCCCGTGGCCGGCGCGCAGGAGTCGGTGGTGCAGACGTTGGCGTCGTTGCAATTGAGCGCCGTCCCGGCCGTGCACGCGCCGAACTGGCAGGTCTCGGTGCCGTTGCAGAGGTTGGCGTCGAGGCACGTGGTGCCGTTGACGACGGGGGTGCTGGAGCAGACGCCTGCGGTGCAGACGTCCGTGGTGCACGGGTTGCTGTCGTTACAGTGAATGTCCGACGTGCAGGCGGCAGGCAGGCACGTGTCGACCGTGCAGGCGTTGTTGTCGTTGCAGTTGAGCGCCTGGCCCGCGGTGCACAGGCCGCTCTGGCAGGTCTCGGCGCCGTTGCAGATGTTGCCGTCGGAGCAGGGAATCCCGTTGAGGACCGGCGTGTTGACGCAGCCGAAGCTGGCGTTGCAGGTGTCCGCCGTACAGGGGTTGAGATCGTCGCAATTGAGCGCGGTGCCCGGTGTACACAGACCGCCGAGGCAGACCTCGTCGCCATCGCACGCGTCCGTGTCGGCGCAGGAGGTGCCGTTGAGCACTGCCGCGCTGCTGCACCCGAACACCGGATCGCAGGTATCGGTCGTGCAGACGTTGGTGTCGTCGCACGGCAGGCCGGTGCCCGGCGTGCACGTGCCTGCCTGACACGTCTCGCTGCCATTGCAGACGTTGCCGTCGCTGCACGACGTGCCGTTCACGACCGGCGTCGCTGTACAGCCGAAGAGTGGGTCGCAGCCGTCGGACGTGCAGACGTTGCTGTCGTTGCAGTTGAGCCCGGTGCCCGGCGTGCAGACGCCGCTCTGGCAGAGCTCGGTGCCGTTGCAGACGCTCGCGTCGGCGCAGGTCGTGCCGTTGAGCACGGGGACGTTGCCGCAGCCGAGGATGGCGTCGCAGCTGTCGGTCGTGCAGACGTTGGCATCGTCGCAGTTGAGCGCCGTCCCGGCAGCGCAGAGACCCGCCTGACAGGTCTCGTTGCCGTTGCAGATGGTGCCGTCCGCGCACGAGGTGCCGTTGGGCAGCGGCGTATTCGAGCAGCCGAGGACCGGATCGCACGTGTCGGTGGTGCACACGCTGCCGTCGTCGCACGGCAGCCCCGTGCCCGGCCGGCACACGCCGCCCTGGCAGGCCTCCGCGCCGTTGCAAACGTCGCCGTCGGCGCAGGGCGTGCCGTTCGTGAGCGGCGTGTTTGAGCAGCCGGTGATCGGATTGCAGCTGTCCGACGTGCAGGCGTTGCTGTCGTCGCAGTTGAGCGGACCCGGGGTGGTGCAGACGGAGCTCTGACAGGTCTCCACTCCGTTGCAGACGTCGCCGTCGCTGCACGATGTTCCGTTGAGGAGCGGCGTGTTGGAGCAGCCGGTTGCCGCGTTGCAGGTGTCGGTCGTGCAGACGTTGGAATCGTTGCAGTTGAGCGCCAGGCCAGCGGTGCAGACCCCACCCTGGCACGTCTCGTCGCCGTTGCACACGGTGCTGTCGGCACACGAGGAGCCGTTGATCAGCGGCGTGAACTGGCACCCGGTGGCCGCGACGCACGAATCGAGCGTGCACACGTTGGAGTCGTTGCAGACGAGCGGGGTGCCGACCGTGCAGACGCCCGCCTGGCAGGTCTCGGCGCCGTTGCACAGGTTGCCGTCGGAGCACGACGAGCCGTTGACCGCCGGCGGGTTCTCGCACACGCCGAAGTTGCAGATGTCGACGGTGCAGGCGTTGTTGTCGTTGCAATTGGAGTTGACGGTGCACGCCTGACAGCCGGGGATCGGCGTGTTGCTGCAGCCGGTCACGCCGTTGCAGCCGTCGAGGGTACAGGCGTTGCCGTCGTTGCAGTTGAGCGCGAAGCCCACGGTGCAGGTGCCGGCCTGGCACGTCTCGGCGCCGTCGCAGACGTCCCCGTCGCTGCACGACGTGCCGTTGGCGAGGGCCGTGTTGGCGCAGCCCGTCGCCGGGGCGCAGCTGTCGGCCGTGCAGATGTTGCCGTCGTTGCAATTGGGGGCCGGGCCGGCGGCACAGAACCCCGCCTGGCAGGTCTCGTTACCGTTGCAGAGGTTGCCGTCGGGGCACGGGGTGCCGTTGACGCGCGGGGCGTTGACGCAGCCGAAGACCGGATCGCAGGAGTCGATCGTGCACACGCTCAGGTCGTTGCAGTCGAGGGCCGTGCCGGGCGCGCAGCTCCCGGACTGACAGGTCTCGGCGCCATTGCAGGCATTGCCGTCGGTGCAGGCGGCGCCGTTCGGCAGGACCGTGTTGCCGCAGCCCGCCACCGTGTCGCAGCTGTCGCTGGTGCAGGGGTCGTTGTCGTTGCAGTTGAGCGGCATGCCGAGCAGGCAGGTGCCGCTCTGACAGGTCTCGGCGCCGTTGCAGGCGTTGCCGTCGGTGCACGAGGTCCCGTTCAGCACTGGAACGTGGCTGCAGCCGAAGATCCCGTCGCAGCTGTCGGTGGTGCACGGATTGGCGTCGTTGCAATCGAGGGGGAGGAGCGCCGCCGTGCAGGCGCCGCTCTGACAAGTCTCGCCACCGTTGCACACGTCGCCATCGGGGCACGGGGTCCCGTTGAGCACCGCAGTGGCCTGACAACCCGTCGCGGCATTGCAGGTGTCGGTCGTGCAGACATTCCCGTCGTTGCAGACGAGCGCCGTCCCGGCGGTGCAGATGCCGCCTTGGCACGATTCGGCGCCGTTGCAGACGGTGCCGTCGAGGCACGGCGTGCCGTTGGGCGCCGATGGATTCGAGCACACGCCCGCGGTGCAGACGTCCGACGTGCACAGATCGCCGTCGAAGCAGTCGGCGCCGACGATGCAGGTCTGGCAGCCCGGGATCGGCGTGTTCACGCAGCCGGTGACCGCGTTGCAGGAGTCCGTCGTGCAGCCATTGGCGTCGTTGCAGTTGAGCGGCGTGCCTGCGGTGCACACGCCGGCCACGCAGCTCTCACTGCCGTTGCAGACCGTGCCGTCGAGGCACGCGGTGCCGTTGGCGACGTTGACGTGCTGGCAGCCGGTCGCGGTGTTGCAGGAGTCGGTGGTGCACACGTTGCTGTCGTTGCAATCGAGGGGCGTGCCGGCGACGCACGTTCCGGCCGAGCAGAGCTCGGCGCCGTTGCAGGCGTTGCCGTCGCTGCACGCGGTGCCGTTGAGCACCGGGACGTTGCTGCAGCCGAAGGCCGGGTTGCACGAATCGGTGGTGCAGGGGTTGCTGTCGTTGCAGTTGAGCGTCGTGCCGGCGGTGCAGGTGCCGCTCTGGCAGGACTCGGCGCCGTTGCACACGTTGCCGTCGACGCAGGCCGTGCCGTTGAGCACCGGGGTGCTCTGGCAGCCGCTGGTGGCGTTGCAGACGTCGGTGGTGCAGACGTTGCCGTCGTTGCAGTTCGGCGCCGTGCCGGCGGTGCAGGTGCCGCCCTGGCAGGTCTCGGCGCCGTTGCAGACGGTGCTGTCCGCGCACGAGGTGCCGTTCGCCACGTTGGTGTTGACGCAACCGGAGGCCGGATTGCAGGTGTCGGTGGTGCAGACGTTGCTGTCGTTGCAGTTGAGTGCGGCGCCCGCGGTGCACAGTCCGCCGAGGCAGGTCTCGTTACCGTTGCAGGCGTTCCCATCGGCGCAGGACGTCCCGTCGGGCGCGGACGGATTCGCGCAGGTGCCCGCGTTGCACACGTCGGATGTACAGGGGAGCCCGTCGGCGCAGTTGGCATTCGTCGTGCACGATTGGCAGCTCGGGATCGGCGTGTTGACGCAACCGCTCGTCGCATTGCAGCTGTCGATGGTGCAGGCGTTCGAGTCGTTGCAGTTGGGCGCAGCTCCCGCCGTGCAGACGCCGCTCTGACAGGTCTCGTTGCCGTTGCACACCGTGCTGTCGGGGCACGCCGTGCCGTTGGTCACGTTGGTGTGCTGGCACCCGCTGGTGGCGTTGCAGGTGTCGGTGGTGCAGACGTTGGAGTCGTTGCAGTTGAGCGCCGTGCCCGCGGCGCAGATGCCGCCCTGGCAGGTCTCGGCGCCGTTGCAGACCGTGGCGTCTGCGCATGGGGTGCCGTTCAGGACCGCGGTGTTCTGGCAGCCGAACGTGGGACTGCAGGAGTCGGAGGTGCAGACGTTGGCGTCGTTGCAGTTGAGGACGGTGCCGGGGGCACAGGCGCCCGTCTGGCAGGTTTCCGCGCCGTTGCAGACGTTGCCGTCGCTGCACGACGTGCCGTTCGTGACGTTCGTGTTCACGCAGCCGGTCGTGACGTTGCACGAATCGTTGGTGCACACGTTGGAATCGTTGCAATTGAGGGCGGTGCCGGCGGTGCAGACGCCGGTTTGGCAGGTCTCGGCGCCGTTGCAGACCGTCCCGTCCGGGCAGGGAGTGCCGTTCGTCACCGCGACGTTCTGGCAGCCGAAGCTGGGCAGGCAGCTGTCCGTCGTGCACACGTTGGAGTCGTTGCAGTTGAGCGACGTGCCGGCGGTGCAGATGCCGGCCTGGCAACTCTCGGCGCCGTTGCACACGTTGGCGTCGAGGCAGGGAGTGCCGTTGAGCACGGCGGTGTTCGCGCATCCGGTCGCCGGATTGCAGGAGTCGGTGGTGCAGACGTTGGAGTCGTTGCAGTTCGGCGCCGCGCCGGCCGTGCACGTGCCGCCCTGACAGGTCTCGGCGCCGTTGCAGGCATTGGAGTCCGTGCACGAGGTGCCGTTGCTGACGTTGGTGTGCACGCACCCGGTTGCGGGGCTGCAGGAGTCGTTGGTGCACACGTTGGAGTCGTTGCAGTTGGGCGGTGCCCCCGTCGTGCAGACGGCGCCCAGGCACACCTCGGCGCCGTTGCAGGCGTTCCCGTCCGAGCACGAGAAGCCGTCGGCTTGCGGGGGATTGGCGCACGAGCCGGCGTTGCAGACGTCTGCGGTGCACGGATTACCATCGTTGCAGTTCGCCGGCGTGGTGCAGGACTGACAGCCCGGGATCGGCGTGTTGGCGCAACCGCTGAGCGCGCTGCAGCTGTCGATCGTGCAGGCGTTGGAGTCGTTGCAGTTGGGCGGCGTGCCGGCGGCGCACACACCGCTCTGACAGGTCTCGTTGCCGTTGCAGACGGTGCTGTCCGCGCATGCAATGCCGTTGGTGACGTTCGAGTTGACGCACCCCGTGGTCGCGTTGCAGGTGTCGTTCGTGCACACGTTGCTGTCGTTGCAGTTGAGCGGCGTACCGGCAGTGCAGATGCCTCCCTGGCAGCTCTCGGCGCCGTTGCAGACGGTGCTGTCGAGACATGCGGTGCCATTGAGCACCGCGGTGTTCTGGCAGCCGAATGTGGGCACGCAGGTGTCCGTCGTGCAGACGTAGGAGTCGTTGCAGTTGAGGGCCGTGCCGGCGGTGCACACACCGCTCTGACAGCTCTCGGCGCCGTTGCGGACGTTCGTATCGAGGCAGGCCGTGCCGTTGGCGACGTTGGTGTTGGCACAGCCGGTAGTGGCGTTGCACGTGTCGTTGGTGCACACGTTCGAGTCGTTGCAGTTGAGGGCGGTGCCGGCGGTGCAGGTGCCGCCCTGGCAGGTCTCGGCGCCGTTGCAGACGGTGCCGTCGGCGCAGGGTGTGCCGTTGGTGACCGGGGCATTGTTGCAGCCGAAGGTGGCGTTGCAGGTGTCGGTGGTGCACACGTTCGAGTCGTTGCAATTGAGCGGTGTGCCGGCGGTGCAGGTACCGCCCTGACAGCTCTCCGCCCCGTTGCAGACGTTGGCGTCGAGACACGCCGTCCCGTTCAGCACCGGCGTGTTCGCGCAGCCGGTGGTCGGGTTGCAGGTGTCCGTCGTGCAGGCGTTGGAGTCGTTGCAGTTGAGGGGTGTGCCGGCGGCGCAGGTGCCGCTCTGGCAGGTCTCGTTGCCGTTGCACAGGGTGCTGTCGGCGCACGCCGTGCCGTTGGCCACGTTCGGGTTCGAGCACACCCCGGCGGTGCACACGTCGGAGGTGCACGGGTTGCCGTCGGCGCAGTTGGCGCCCGTGGTGCAGGACTGACAGCCGCTGATCGGCGTGTTGGTACAACCGCCGACGGCATTGCAGGCATCGGTGGTGCAGGCGTTGCCATCGTTGCAGTTGAGGGCCGTGCCGGGGGTGCACACGCCTGCCTGACAGGTCTCGGCCCCGTTGCAGACGGTGCTGTCCGCGCACGCCGTGCCGTTGGTGACCGCGGTGTTGACGCATCCCGTGGCGGGCACGCAGGAATCGGTCGTGCACACGTTGGAGTCGTTGCAGTTGGGCGCGGTGCCGGCGGTGCAGGTGCCGCTCTGGCAGGTCTCGAGGCCGTCACAGGCATCACCATCGGTGCATGAAGTGCCGTTGGCGACCGCGGTGTTGGCGCAGCCGGTGGTGGCGTTGCAGGTGTCGGTGGTGCAAACGTTGCCGTCGTTGCAGTTGAGCGCGGTGCCCGCGGTGCAGGTGCCGGCCTGGCAGGTCTCGGCGCCGTTGCACACGGTGCTGTCGGCGCAGGGTGTGCCGTTCAACACCGGGGCGTTCTGACAGCCGAAGGTCGGGCTGCACGAGTCGGTGGTGCAGACGTTGGAGTCGTTGCAGTTGAGGGCGGTGCCGGCGGTGCAGGTGCCGTTCTGGCACGTCTCGGCGCCGTTGCAGGCGTTGGAGTCGGTGCACGAGGTGCCGTTGGCGACGTTGGTGTTGGCGCAGCCGGTAGTGGCGTTGCAGGTGTCGGTGGTGCAGACGTTGCCGTCGTTGCAGTTGAGGGCGGAGCCCGCGGTGCAGGTGCCGCCCTGGCAGGTCTCGGCGCCGTTGCAGGCGTTGCCGTCGGGACAGGCGGTGCCGTTCAGCACCGGAGTATTGCTGCAGCCGAAGGTGGCGTTGCACGCATCGGTGGTGCAGACGTTGGCGTCGTTGCAGTTGAGCGGGCTGCCGGCGGTGCAGGTGCCGCTCTGACAGGACTCGGCGCCGTTGCAGACGTTGGTGTCGAGGCACGGCGTGCCGTTCAACACGGGGGTGTTCGCCCACCCGCTGGTCGCGTTGCAGCTATCCGTCGTGCAGACGTTGGAGTCGTTGCAGTTGAGCGGGGTGCCGGCGGTGCAGACTCCCGCCAGGCAGGTTTCGGCGCCGTTGCACACGGTGCTGTCGGGGCACGCCGTGCCGTTGGCGAGGTTCGGATTGGAGCACACGCCGGCCGTGCAGACATCGTTGGTGCACGGGTTGCCGTCGGCGCAATTGGCGCCGGTCGAGCAGGACTGACAGCCGCTGATCGGCGTGTTGGTGCAGCCACCGACGGCGTTGCAGGCGTCCGTGGTGCAGGCGTTGCTGTCGTTGCAGTTGAGTGGTGTGCCGGCGGTGCAGACGCCCGCCAGGCAGGTCTCGGCGCCGTTGCACACGGTGCTGTCCGCACACGACGTGCCGTTGGAGACTGCCGTGTTTACGCACCCCGTCGCGGGGTTGCAGGTGTCGGTCGTGCAGACGTTGGAGTCGTTGCAGTTGGGCGCCGTGCCGGCGGTGCAGGTGCCGCTCTGGCAGGTCTCGGCGCCGTTGCAGGCGTTGGAGTCGGTGCACGAGGTGCCGTTGGCGACGTTGGTGTTGGCGCAGCCGCTGGTCGCGTTGCAGGTGTCGGTGGTGCAGACGTTGCCGTCGTTGCAGTTGAGCGCCGTGCCGGCGGTGCAGACGCCTCCCTGGCAGGTCTCGGCGCCGTTGCACACGGTGCTGTCGGCGCACGCCGTGCCGTTGAGCACCGGCGCGTTCTGACAGCCGAAGGTCGGGCTGCAGGAGTCGGCGGTGCAGACGTTGGAATCGTTGCAGTTGAGCGCCGTGCCGGCGGTACAGGTGCCGCTCTGACAGGTCTCGAGGCCGTCGCACGCATCGCCGTCGCTGCACGAGGTGCCGTTGGCGACGTTGGTGTGGGCGCACCCCGTGGTCGTGTTGCAGGAGTCGGTGGTGCAGACGTTGGAGTCGTTGCAGTTGAGCGCCGTGCCGGCGGTGCAGGCGCCGGCCTGACAGGTCTCGGCGCCGTTGCAGACGTTGCCGTCGCTGCACGCCGTGCCGTTCAGCACCGCGGTATTGCTGCACCCGAAGGTGGGGTTGCAGGCGTCGGTAGTGCAGACGTTGGAGTCGTTGCAGTTGAGGACGGTGCCGGCGGTGCAGGTCCCGCTCTGACAGGTCTCGGCGCCGTTGCAGACGTTGCCGTCGCCGCACGACGTGCCGTTGAGCACTGGAGCTTGTGCGCAGCCGGTGGTCGGGTTGCAGCTATCCGTCGTGCAGACGTTGGAGTCGTTGCAGTTGAGGGCCGTGCCAGCGGTGCAGGTGCCGCTCTGACAGGTCTCGGCGCCGTTGCACAGGTTGCCGTCGCTGCACGCCGTGCCGTTGGCGAGGCTCGGATTCGAGCACACGCCGGCGGTGCAGACATCGTTGGTGCACAGGTTACCGTCGGCGCAGTTGGCGCCGGTGGTGCAGGACTGACACCCGCCGATCGGCGTGTTGGTGCAGCCGCTCAGCGCATTGCAGGCGTCGGTGGTGCAGGCGTTGCCGTCGTTGCAGTTGAGCGGCGCGCCGGCGGCGCAGGTGCCGGCCTGGCAGGTCTCGGCGCCGTTGCACACGGTGCTGTCGGCGCACGAGGTGCCGTTGGCGACCGCCGAGTTCACGCACCCCGAGGCGGGGTTGCACGTGTCGGTGGTGCAGACGTTGGAGTCGTTGCAGTTGGGCGGCGTGCCGGCGGTGCAGGTGCCGCTCTGGCAGGTCTCGGCGCCGTCGCAGGCGTCGCCGTCGGTGCACGAGGTGCCGTTCGCGACGTTCGAGTGGGCGCAGCCCGTGGTCGGGTTGCAGGAGTCGGTGGTGCAGACGTTGGAGTCGTTGCAGTTGGGAGGCGTGCCGGCGGTGCAGGTGCCGCCCTGGCAGGTTTCGGCACCGTTGCAGACGGTGCTGTCGGCGCACGCGGTGCCGTTCAGCACCGGGCTGTTGCTGCAGCCGAAGACCGGGTCGCACGAGTCGGTGGTGCAGACGTTGGAGTCGTTGCAGTTGAGCGCCGTGCCGGCGGTGCAGGTGCCGCCCTGGCAGGTCTCGCCGCCGTTGCAGACGTTGGCATCGGCGCAGGTGGTGCCGTCGGGTCGCGCCGTGTTGGCGCAGCCGGTCGTCGGGTTGCAGGAGTCGGTGGTGCAGACGTTGGAGTCGTTGCAGTTGAGCGCCGTGCCGGCGGTGCAGGTGCCGCCCTGGCACGTCTCGCCGCCGTTGCAGACGTTGCCGTCACTGCACGCGGTGCCGTTGAGCACCGGGGTGTTGCTGCAGCCGAAGGCGGGGTTGCAGGAGTCGGTGGTGCAGACGTTGGAGTCGTTGCAGTTGAGCGGCGAGCCGGCGGCGCAGGTGCCGCTCTGGCAGGTCTCGGCGCCGTTGCACACGTTGCTGTCGCTGCACGATGTGCCGTTGAGCACGGCGGTGTTGGCGCAGCCGCTGACCGGGTTGCAGGAGTCGGTGGTGCAGACGTTGGAATCATTGCAGTTGAGCGCAGTGCCGCTCGCACAGGTGCCGCTCTGGCAGGTTTCGGCGCCGTTGCACACGTTGCCGTCGGAGCATGTCGTGCCGTTGGCGACGTTGGTGAAGACGCAGCCGGAGGCGGGGTTGCAGGAGTCGGTGGTGCAGACGTTGGAGTCGTTGCACGTGAGCGGGGTGCCGGCGGTGCAGGTGCCGCTCTGGCAGGTTTCGGCGCCGTTGCAGGCGTTGCCGTCGCTGCAGGCCGTGCCGTTGGCGACGGTCGGGTTGGAGCACACGCCAGCGGTGCACACGTCGGAGGTGCACGGATTGCCATCGGCGCAGTTGGCGCCAGTGCTGCAGGACTGACAGCCGCCGATCGGCGTGTTCGTGCACCCGCTCACGGCGCTGCAGGAATCGGTCGTGCAGGCGTTGGAGTCGTTGCAGTTGAGCGGCGTGCCGGCGGTGCAGGTGCCGCCCTGGCAACTCTCGGCGCCGTTGCACAGGTTGCCGTCGAGGCACGCTGTGCCGTTCGTGACTGCCGAGTTCACGCAGCCGGTGGTCGTGTTGCAGCTGTCGTTGGTGCACACGTTGCTGTCGTTGCAGTTGAGGGCGCTGCCCGCGGTGCAGGTTCCGTTCTGGCAGGTCTCGTTGCCGTTGCAGACGTTGCCGTCACCGCACGAAGTCCCGTTGAGGACCGGATTGTGCGTGCAGCCGAAGACCGGATCGCAGGCGTCCGTCGTGCACGGGTTGCTGTCGTTGCAGTTGAGCGTCGTGCCGGGACTGCAGGTGCCGCTCTGACACGTCTCGGCGCCGTTGCACACGGTGCTGTCCGCGCACGAGGTGCCGTTGGGCAGTGCCGAGTTGGCGCAACCCGTGACGGGGTTGCAGGAGTCGGTGGTGCAGACGTTGGAGTCGTTGCAGTTGAGCGCAGAGCCGGCCGTGCAGTTGCCACCCTGGCAGGTCTCGGCGCCGTTGCAGACGTTGCCGTCGCTACACGCGGTGCCGTTGAGAACCGGCGTGTGGCCGCAGCCGAACGTCGGGTTGCAGGAGTCGGTCGTGCAGCCGTTGGCGTCGTTGCAGTCGAGAGGGCTGCCGGCGGTGCACGTCCCGCTCTGGCAGGTCTCGGTGCCGTTACAGGCGTTGGTGTCGGCGCAGGTGGTGCCGTTGAGCACCGCCGTGGCGGTGCATCCCGTGGCCGGGTTGCAGCCGTCCGTGGTGCACACGTTGGAATCGTTGCAGTTGGGCGCCGTGCCGGCGGTGCAGTTGCCGGCCTGGCAGGTCTCGGCGCCGTCGCAAGCGTTGCCGTCGCTGCAGGAGGTCCCGTTCAAGACCGGCGTGGTCGTGCAACCGAAGGTCGTGTTGCAGCTGTCGGTGGTGCAGGCGTTGCCGTCGTTGCACGTGAGCGGCGTGCCGTTGGTGCAGGTGCCGCTCTGGCAGGTCTCGGTGCCGTTGCAGACGTTGGTGTCGTTGCACGTCGTCCCGTTCAGGACCGGGGTGTTCACGCAGCCCGATGCGGCATTGCAGCTGTCGGTGGTGCAGACGTTCGAGTCGTTGCAGTTGAGCGCCGTACCGGCCGTGCAGATCCCGCTCTGACACGTCTCGAGCCCGTTGCAGAGGTTGGTGTCGGCGCACGTGGTGCCGTTGGTGACCGCTGGATTCGAACAGACGCCAGCGCTGCACACATCGTTGGTGCACGGGTTGCCGTCGGCACAGTTGGCCGCGATGGAGCAGGACTGGCAGCCGGAGATGGGGGTGTTCGTGCATCCGCTGATGGGGTTGCAGGCGTCCGTCGTGCACGCGTCGCTGTCGTTGCAGTTGAGGGGGGTGCCGGCCGCGCAGCTGCCACTCTGGCAGGTCTCGGGGCCGTTGCAGACGTTGCCATCGGTGCACGACGTGCCGTTGGTGACGTTGGTGGCCGTGCACCCGGTGGCGGGGCTGCAGCCGTCGGTGGTGCAGGGATTGCCATCGTTGCACGTGAGCGGGGTGCCGGCGGTGCAGGCGCCGCTCTGACAAGTCTCGGCGCCGTTGCAGAGGTTGCCGTCGGGACACGCGGTGCCGTTGGTGACGTTGCTGTGGGTGCAGCCGGTGCTGGCGTTGCAGCCGTCGGTCGTGCAGGCGTTCGAGTCGTTGCAGTTGAGCGGGGTGCCGGCGGTGCACACGCCGCTCAGACAGGTCTCGTCGCCGTTACAGACCGTCGCATCCGCGCAGGACGAACCGTTGGCCACGTTGGTGTACTGGCAGCCGGTTGCCGGGACGCAGCTGTCGGTCGTGCACACGTTGCTGTCGTTGCAGGTGAGCGGGGTGCCGGCGGTGCAGGCGCCGCTCTGACAGGTCTCGGCGCCGTTGCAGAGGTTGCCGTCGGGGCACGCGGTGCCGTTGGTGACGTTGCTGTGGGTGCAGCCGGTGCTGGCGTTGCAGCCGTCGGTCGTGCAGGCGTTCGAGTCGTTGCAGTTGAGCGGGGTGCCGGCGGTGCAGGTGCCGCTCTGGCAGGTCTCGTCGCCGTTGCAGACGGTGCTATCGGCGCAGGACGAACCGTTCGCGAGCGCCGTGTTCACGCAGCCGGTGGCCGGGTTGCAGCTATCGGCGGTGCAGGCGTTGCTGTCGTTGCAATTGAGCGCCGTCCCGGCAGCGCAGGTGCCGCTCTGACAGGTCTCGCTGCCGTTGCAGAGGTTGGTGTCGGCGCACGAGGTGCCGTTGGTGACCGCGGTGAACACGCAGCCGGTGGCCGGGTTGCAGCTGTCGGTAGTGCAGACGTTGGAGTCGTTGCACGTGAGGGCAGTGCCGGCGGTGCAGGTGCCGCCCTGGCAGGTCTCGGTGCTGTTGCAGAGGTTGGTGTCGGCGCACGACGTGCCGTTCGTCACGTTGGTGTTCTGGCAGACGCCGGCGTTGCATATGTCGTTCGTGCACGGGTTGCCGTCGGCGCAGTTGGCGTTGATCGTGCAGGACTGACAGCCGCTGATCGGCGTGTTCACGCAGCCGCTGACGGGATTGCAGGAATCCGTCGTGCAGGCGTTGGAATCGTTGCAGTTGAGCGCCGTGCCGGCGGTGCAGGTGCCGCTCTGGCAGGTTTCGGCGCCGTTGCAGACGTTGCCGTCGGAGCACGAGGTGCCGTTCGTGACCGCCGTGTTCACGCACCCGGTCGACGTGTTGCAGCTGTCCGTGGTGCAGACGTTGGAGTCGTTGCAGTTGAGCGGCGTGCCGGCGGTGCAGGTGCCGCTCTGGCAGGTTTCGGCGCCGTTGCAGACGTTGCCATCGCTGCACGAGGCGCCGTTGGCGACCGGCGTGTGCACGCAGCCGGTGCTCGGGTTGCACGTGTCGATGGTGCAGACGTTGGAGTCGTTGCAGTTGAGCGGCGTGCCGGCGGTGCAGGTGCCGCTCTGACAGGTCTCCGTGCCGTTGCACACGGTACTGTCCGCGCACGACGTGCCGTTGGGGACCGCCGTGTTCTGGCACGTGCCGGCGTTGCAGATGTCGGTCGTGCAGGGGTTGCTATCGTTGCAGTCCGGGTTGACCGAACAGGTAGGCTGCGCATGCGCGGCGCTGCCGACGAAGCCACCCGCCGCCACGAGGCAGACGCCCAGGGCGAGGTGGGCCATCGCGACCCAGAATGATCTACGAGCTGGCATCACAGTGCCTCCTGAAAGCGGTTGGGACGATGTGCGAGCCGCTCGATACCCCGTGTGCGGGGTGGCGCCGGCGCGGCGCCACCGGGGGACAGAGCGGAAAACGTCACCAACTGCCTCTTCTCTCTCGACCGACAGGGGTCGGGCGCTGCATTGTGAATCGACGGCGTGCGCACGAGCCTCTACCGGAGGGGTGCTTCCCCTCCGCAGGGCCTCAGCGCTTGCGGGATTTCTCTGCTTTGACGACTACGCGTCCGGCGCGGCCAAGCTCGACGCCGGTCACCGGCTCAATGGCCGTCACCGTGGTCCGTCCGGGTGCGACGGGCGTGACCTGGCCCTCGCTGCCGCGGGTGTTGCTGATCCCGGCGACACCGGGGTCGGTGATGGCGAACTCGACGTCGCGGGTGATGTCGAGCCGTGCGCCGTCCGAGTAGGATCCGATGACCTCGAAGGACCGCAGGCGTGTCGCCCCCACGCGGGTGCGGACGGCCCCGGGCTGCAGTCGCAGGCGCTTGAGCTTGGCGACGACGCGGAAGCTCGCGTTGCGACCCGACGAAGTCGAGCTGACGCCGGAGACCGGATCACGGGCCGACACGATGGCGGTGCCGAGCCCGACGGCGATCGCCTGGTTCTCCTCGATACGAACGACCGTCGGGTCCGTGGAACGCCACTCGACGGCGTCGGTCATCTCCACTTCGATGAGCTCCGGATCGCTCGCTGGCGTGTCGGGGCGGGCGGCGACGCCGAACGCGCGTAGCCGGCCGCGGTTTCCCGTGCGCATGGTGCGGTTGCCGCCCTCGACCCGGACGAAGTCCGGGGTGCCGACGACGACCAGCGTTGCATCGCCGTCGGTCGTGGATGACGCCAGCCCCGACTCTGGGTGCACCACCGACACGCTCGTGACGCCTTGCTGAATCCCGATCGCGTCGCCGCGCGCCCCGGAGGCGTTGCTGACCGTCGCGACGCCGGGATTGCTCGAGATGAACTGCACGCCCCGTCCGAGCCGCACGGCGCGTCCATCGCTCAGGATCGCAAACGCGCTGAGGCGGTCGGCGGAGCCGACGAACAGGCCGAGCTCCTGCGGGCGCACCTCGATGCCGACCATGCGCCCGGGGACCGTCACCAGCGCGTTGGCGTCGAAGGCTGCCGTGGCGAGGCCGCTCGGCACGTGCACGGCCGAGATGTCCACCTCTCCTGTGTCGACTGCCGCGACCGTGCCGGCATTGTCGGGGTCGTCGCTGACGGTGGCCACAGCCGGATCGCTGGAAGCCCACTGCACGCTGCCGCGGGCGACGACGAAGGCGGAGCCGTTATCGAGCGTGGCGCGAGTCGAGAATCGGCGGGAGATGCCGATTGGTATCGTGTCGGTCGAGGGATTGACCCCGAGCTGGACCACCCGGCCGCCTACCGCAACGGTCACGTCGCCGCCCGTCGGCGTCGAGGAGATGTTGGTGGCGGGATCGCGGGCGGTCACGATCGCCGTGCCGTCGACGAGTGCGGTCACTTCGCCCTCCGCGCCCTTCTCGTTGCTGACCCGGACGATCCCGGGATTGCTGCTGGTCCACTCCACGTCGTTGGTGATGTCGCCGACCGAGCCGTCGCTGAACGTGCCCTCCGCTTCGAGGGCGCGGGCGAAGCCGGCGGCCAGCGGCGCCTCGCGCGGGAGTATCTGGATCCTGACGAGGCTGCCCGACACGCGGATGCGCGAGTCCGCCGCTCCCGTGGTCGAGGTGACGCCGTTGCTGGCGCGCACGGAGATGAAGGAGAGTCCCGGGCTCACCCCGGTGATCCGGCCACGGCTTCCTTGCTCGTTGCTCACGGTGACCGCGCCGAGGTCGCTCGAGACCCACGTGACCTCGTCGGTCACCTCGCCGGTGGTGCCGTCCGAGAACGTGGCGGTGGCGCTCATGGACTTCGTCTCGCCGACGAGGATACGGCGATCACGCGGGCTGACCCGGAGGGCGACGATCGCGCCGCGCACCGTGAGAATGCCGGGCTCGGCCGTGAGGCCCGTCGCTGGGTGGAACGCTCCGATCTGGGTCTCTCCGATGTCGAGCCCTCTGACCAGGCCCGCCTCGTCGACGTCATTCCCTATCGACGCCACCCCGACGTTGCTCGACGACCATTCCAGGCTCCGGCGCGACAGATTGAACGTCGAGTCGTCCTCCAGGACGGCGCGCACCTGGTACCGGCGGGTCTCGCCGACGGAGAGCTGCTCCTCGGGCGGACTCACGAACAGATTCACGACCTGGCCGCCGACATTGATCGTGCTGTCGCCGCCGGACACGGTCGACGAGATGCCGGTCTGCAGGTCGAGAACGCCGATCACGGCGGCACCGAGGCCGTGAGCGGTCACGTCGCCCTGCGCGTCGATTTCGTTGCTGACGCTCGCGATCGCCGAATTGCTGGAGCTCCAGACGACCTTGCTCGAGACGTCGTCCTCCGTGCCGTCCTGGAAGCGGGCGATGGCGTCGAGGGAGGCGGTGAAGCCCACCGGAAGACGCGTGGCCGACGGGGCCACCCGCAGGCTCGCGAGCGGGGAAACTACACGCACGCGCGCGTCGCCGTCCGTGGCCGACGAGGTTACCCCGGTGATGAAGCGTGCGGAGATGAAGGCGACTCCCGATCGAACACCGGTGATCTTCCCCCGGCTACCGGGAGAGTTGCTGATGGACGCGACGCGGGCGTCGGTCGAGGTCCAGGTCACGTCGTCGGAGACTTCCCGCTCCTTGCCATCGGCGAACGTGCCGATGGCGGTCATCGATTTGACTTCACCGACGTCGAGCCGGCGGTCCACGGGCTCGATCGCGATGGAGACGAGACGGTCGAGGATCGTGATGGTCGACGGGGTCGCGAGGATGCCCGTCTCCGCGTGCACGGCGGACAGCACGACCACCCCGGGCGCACGCGCCGTCACCTCGCCGGCGCGGCTGGGCTCATTGCTCACCGTCGCGATACGACTGTCGCTGCTCGACCACAGCATGGTGCGGCGTGAGAGGCCGAAGGTGGAGCCATCCTCGAGGACGGCCCGGGCCGAGAACGTACGGATCTGGCCGGCCGACAACTCCTCGGACGCCGGCGTGATGGTGATGGAGGCGATACGCCCGAGCACGGTGACGGTGGTGCTCTCCTGGCTGCTCGACGAGGAGATGCCCGTCGTCGGATCGGTGGCGCTCACACTTTCCACGCCCTGGCGGAGGGTTGTGATCTCGCCCTTTGTGCCTGCGGCATTGCTCACCCGCACGATCGAGGCATCGGAGCTCGCCCAGTCGACGCGGTTGGTGATGTCGGCCTCGGAGTTGTCGTTGAACGTGGCGATGGCGTTGAGTGATCGCATGAAGCCGACGGGGAGCGCGACCTCGCGCGGCTCGATGCGGATGCGCACGACGCGCGCTGGAACGGTGACCCGGCCGTCGAGCCTCGCATCCCTGGATGACAGAGCGCCCACCGACGCCGAGATGAACGCGGTGCCGGGCGCCACTGCCGTCACTTGGCCACGGTTGCGCGTGACCGTCGCCACCCGCGGGTTGCTCGATGCCCACAGCGCATCGTCGGTGATGTCGATCCTCTGCCCGCCTTGGAAGGTGCCGATGGCGGTCATGGAGCGCGTCTCACCGATCGCGATCGTCCGCTCGCGCGGCACGACCTCGACGCGGATGAGCTGCGCCGACGCCTCCGGTACCCACGCGGTGCAGAGGCACAGGGCGAGCAGGAAGAGCCGCAGGGCGCCCCTCCGGCGGCTCGCCGGTGCTGGCGCAAGGACCGCGGGCGGCAGCTCTGGATTCGACCGGCGCATGCGCGCGCTACTGCTCCGACGCCTTCACGGTGATGAGCTTCTTTCCCTTCGTTGTGAGAGGGGTGACGCCGCCGTACGGCCGGCTCGGGCTGAACAGCCCGAAGCTCATCTCGCGCGGGGTCATCTCGGGTAGCTCGAAGAGTCCCTTCTGCTTGTACTTGATCCGCAGCAGGCCCTTGCGGCTGCGCTTGACGCTGAGCTTCGCCTTGGTCTCCGCGGTCGAGCGGAACGTGATCTTGTTCTTCTTTCGTCGCTTCCGGACCTCCTCCAGCTGCAGACACATCTCCTTCGGCCCGTTGTTCGTGGATGGAAACACGAGGCCGACGACCACCACCGCCGGCGGCGGCTGGGCGCCGTCCGTCTTCTTGCCCGCGTCTCCGGCTGCCTCATCCGCCGTTCGTACGTCGCTAAACAGGATCGTGTCGGGCAGCGACGTCTTGATCTGCAGCTTCTTGATCGTGACGGATTCCTTCTTCTTTCGTTTGAGGATCGCCGAAACGAGCTCGATGGCGGTGGGGTCACAGTCGAGGTCGACCATGTCGGTCTTCCCGTCACTGTCGTCGTCGACGCAGTTCCCGCAGTTCTCCCTCCGATTGCCCCCGCCGCCCCCCCCGCCGCCGCCGCCCCCGCCGCCGCCACCGCATCCCGTGTCGATGCCGTCGATGTCTTCGTCGCAGTCGTTGTCGATCGCGTCCGAGCAGGCGGGACCGGACTCCCGCACGCCCGGATGGATGGCGGGATTCTCGTCGTTGCAGTCGGGGAACGTGCAGTTGGTCGCGCCGGCCCGCGGCCAGCCGTCGCCGTCGTTGTCGAGCCCATCGCACACGATGCCGCACTCCGTGTCCGCGCCGTCCTTGCGGCCGTCGCAGTCGTTGTCGACATCGTCGTCGCACACCTCACCGGCACCGGGATGAACGCCGGGGTTGTCGTCGTCGCAGTCCTCACGGACGCACTCCGAGCTGGCCGCGCGAGGCCAGCCGTCGTGGTCCAAGTCGACGAGGGGGCCGACGCAGGTGCTGGGATCGCAAATGCCGACGTTCGGATCGTGATCGTCGCAGTCCTTCGGCCCGCAAGTGCGGCCTTGATCGAAGACCCCATCACCGTCGTCGTCGAGGCAGGGGGGATTCGGGTCGACTGCGCCTTCCTCCCCGAGGACGACCCAGACCGCCCCGCTGTGACGTAGATCGGAGCCCGGAAGGCCGCTCGACTGCGGGCTCGAGACGACGAGATCGCCGATGTTGTCGCCGTTCACGTCGGCGACCGCCGTGGCCGTGCCGGCCAGGTCCCCCGGGCGCTGCCCCTGGGTCAGGAAGGCGAGCGCGCCGTGAGCGGGCCAGGTGGCACGGCCGATGAGCCGATAGGCTTGACCGTTGACGTCCGCGCGCGGAGCGCCGACGATCCACTCGTCCAAGCCATCGCCGTTCATGTCGCCCCCTGACACGCTCGTGCCGAGCTGGGCTCGGTCGTGAGGGCCGGCGAGGGTCACATCGGCCGGGTCAGTAGCAAGGTCGACGATGACTCCGCGGGGGAAGGCCCTGCCGAGGATTGCGAAGGCGCGGCCGGCAAGCAGACCCGGGGCCGCCACCTCTGCCGTCGGCGCCCCGACGAGGATGTCTGCGGCGCCGTCGCCGTCGATGTTGGCCACGCCGACCGCCTGGGCGAACCCGTCGAGCGCACGGGGGCCGCGAATGATGATGTCCGGATGGGCCGGGTTCGCGAGGTCCACCTCCACCAGCTCGGCGATGTCCGACGCGAGGGCGGGATTGCCGCCGAGGAGCACGTAGACCTCTCCCGAGCCGACACGGCCGAAGTTCGCCACGCCCGCGCCGATGATGAGATCGTCCTTCCCGTCGCCGTTGACGTCACCCGCTGCGAGCGCTTTGCCCGCTCTGGCCTCCGGGCTCGGACCGAGGATGGTGGTGATGCGGTAGAGGGTGAACGGCGGGCGTGCCGCGTTCAGGGTCGTGATCGTGAGCTCGACCGGGTTCTGAGGCGCGGGTTGGCCGAAGAAGATGTAGACGACCCCCGATCGGGTGCGGAAGAACTGTCCCCCCTCCTGCGGCGCACCGACGGCGAAGTCGCCGAAGCCGTCGCCGTCGAAGTCGCCCGCCGCGACGGCCGTGCCGAGGCGGCCCTCCTGGCAGCCGTAGAGAGTGATGTCCGGCGGCAGCTGCCGATTGGCGAGCTCGACTGCCCCGCGGGGAAGGCGCGCGCCGCCGTAATACAGGTAGGCGGCCCCGCCGGCGGCGCAATTCGCCTGCGGCGAATCGGCCTTCGCCGCGCCCATGATCAGGTCCCCGGTCCCGTCCCCGTCGACGTCGCTGACGGCGACGCCGCTGCCGAGGTTGGCCGCATCCGTTGCGCCGTAATAGGTTGCGTCGGAGAAGTTGAGATCGACGATGCCGGCGAGGTCGGTGCCGCCGAAGACCACGGCGACCTCGCCCGCGGTGGCGTCTATGTTGCGGAAGCCGTTCGACCTGTCGACGCCGATGACGATGTCGGCGATGCCATCACCGGAGACATCGCCGAGGGCCAGGGCGTTCCCGGTCAGGTCCTTCTGATCCACACCCGTCAGTAGCGCCTGCTCGTGGGTTCCGAGGAACAGGTCGCCACCCCGGGCGAGGACGTATGCCGGCACGGCCGCCACCGCCGCGAGGCAGAGCGTCCGAGCCAGGCGTCGGAGTGTTTTCACCGTCATCAGTACACCTGCGACTCGATCATCGAAGCGCGGCGGGGCCCGTCATCAGCGGCTCGTCCGGCACGCGCGCACATCCACCTTCACGTCACGCTCGTTCGCCAACGGCCGGACAGCAATCACGCTTCAGTCAATGTCCAGATCGATGAACTTTTTGCCGCCCCCGCGCACGCCGAGCGAGACGAGGTGGCTGATCGTGTCATCCCCGAGGGTCAGCGAGACGGCGATTTCCAGCTCGTCCAGCGTCCCGAGATCAAGCTTTCGGGCTCGCAAGCGGAGCAAGTAGTGGGAGGGGCCGACTTCGCGCAGGGAGGCGGTGGTGATGCCCGGGTCGGGTGTTCGGAACTTCGTGAACGCGGTGGCCGAGCTCCTGAGAAATCCGCCCGGCGGGATGCCCAGATCCGTGATCGTCGTGGAAGCCGTCTCGATGCGGAGGCGGAATTCTTCCTCCGACGGCGAGATGGTCGCCCCGGGGTCGAGGGTGAAGAAGACACGGTACGCCACGCTATCGCGGCCGTCGCGGTTGGAGTACGTCATCGCGAGGCGGTTCACGCGAAAGGTGCCGATCGTGAGCTCGAGAATATTGCTGACCACGGTACCAGTGGGATCCGTGCCGCTCGCTTGCGCTTGAATGTTGGTGCCGACCAGCGCGAATGGGTCGACGATGAACTCGGCACTGAGGAGCGGGCACTGGGGCGTTCCCGCGGAGCCGCAGGGCTGCAGCGGCGGAACGAGCCAGGAAACGTTCAGGCCGTCCGAGGTGCCGTTCTTGTCGGCGTTCACGAACGTCATGCCGGGGGGAATGGGGAGCTTGACGACGGTGCCCTCTTCGACCGGGTTCTCCTCGTCATCGGAGGGGCAGTCCTCGTGCGTGACGCACGCTTCACCGAAGTTGGGCCCGGAGGCGCAGTACCCTTCGGGGTTGGCGACGCACAGGGTCGAATCCGGCGCTTGCGGAATGCCGACGCCGCATATCGCACCGGTGTTGAACGCGCGGATGCACACGTAGCTGAGCCCCGGACAGTTGGCCTCGGATGTGCACGGAAAGCCGGCGTTGATACCGCCGCTGCAGGTGCCGGAGCCTCGAACGCAGAGGTTGGGGTCGGGGACCGGGGGATCGCCGATACCGCAGTTCGCCCCCTCGTTCGCGGCGTTCTGGCAGAAGAAGCCGGTGAACGAGTTTCCGACGCACGCGGGCGCTCCGGCGGTGCAGCCCGCGGTGCCTCGGACGCACTCGGGCGGAGGATTGAAGCACCCGGTGGCGGACCCTCCGGCTCCCCCTCCGCCGCTCACCCGAATGGTGAGCACCGCGGTGCCGCCGGGCGGAACGGGATCGACCTTGTTCGCCAGCGTGAGGACCACGGCTTGTGCGCCGCCGGGCCAGGCCAGAAGCGCCGTAAGCGTGGCGGCGCCCCAGCCAGCCCGCCACCGTCCTTGCATCGTCATGGTTCGGTCCTCCTCCGTTCCCGAGACGAGCCGTCGCCCCGGTCTCGCCGCGCCGCTAGTGCGCCACGGCGTAGTACGCAAGCTTGAAGTACTCGTTGATGACCCGCAGCAGCGAGTCCTCGTGTCGCCACCAGTCGGTCGAGACGTCGGACGGGCACGGCCGTACGGCGATGGCGATGGCACTGTCGCGAAACGCCCGTGCGAGCGTGCGGCGCGCACGGCGTGTGTGAGTCGGTGAGGTCACGGCCAGAATGCGCCGGAGGCCCGGCGTGCCCGTCGCCCACCGATGGAGAGCCGCCGCGTCCTCGAACGTGCTCGTGCCCTCCTCCAGCATGATGATCGCATCGTGTGGCGTGCCGTGGCGCGCGAGCACGCGCGCGTTGAGCTCGGCGTCGTTGAGCGGCATGCCGATCACCTCGAGCTCGGGGCGGACACGCTCGCCGGAGACCACGACCCGCGGGGCGACGCGCTGCCGGAACAGCTGCGCCGCACAGTCGGCCCGCTCGGGAATGCCACCGGGGAAGACATACAGCGCATCGGCGGGCGCGAGCGGATCGGCCACAACCAGGAAGCGTGCCACCTGCTCGAGCCCCAGGGGCAGGGCGAGCGAGGCGCCGGCGCCGAGCGCCAGTGCGGCCAGGGTCGCCCGCCGCCCGAAAGTCATTCCGGCTGGCTCACCATGTTCGTGTGCACGGCCAGCGAGCGAAGCACCAGCCGTTCCAGACGACGGAGGCGCTCCTCGAAGCGATGCTCCGGCGGTTGTGTCTGCAGGTACTCGCGCCCGCCGCGCAGGAAGGCGTCGCGTATCTCGTACGCCGTGGTGTGGCTGACGCCGTACTCGGCGCAAATCTCGCGGGCGGTGCGTGCCTTGCGAATGATCTCGATCGCGAGATCGACCTTCTGCTCGGGACTGAGTTTCGGTCGTGCGGGCATGACTCACTCTCTCCTGTCGGGGTCGCCGCTTCGCGTTCGGTCGCTCGGCCGACCCGTCGGTCAGCGTTCCGGAAACCGCCCGAGGGCGTGCCAGTCGTCCGTGGTGTCCTCGGAGACGCGCCGGGTCACGGCGCCGTCGGGCTCGGCGCGCTGTCGCTTGTCCTCCCGACGCCGCGTGATACGCACGGCATCCCGCCGGCCGTTGCCGAAATGCACCTCGATCTCCTTGACGACTTCGAACGCCTCGGCGTAGCGGACGTTCATCTGATAGCCACGGTACATGGCGCGCCCCCGCACACCGTCGAGCCACCAATCGCCCCCGTTTTGCTCGATCTGCGAGTGGTGCACGAGGATGCTCTGGCACTTGACGTCGATGAACGGCGAGATGTCGACGAACGACTGGGCCTTGAACCCGCCGCCCGGCACCACCCCGCCGGGGATCGTCTGTTCGTACATGAGCAGTGAGCAGCGGTTCCGCCGGGCAGCGGCGATGACCGCCCGCGAGACGGCCATGTGGTCCTGGTGAGAATCCTGGTCCCAGTGCGTGTAGACGAGGTGCGGATCGACGGCCGAGAGGAGGCGATCGAACTCGCGGATCGTCCGTCGGTTCATGCCCACGTCGTCGGGCGGGAGGTCGAGAAGCTCCAGCTGTGCGCCCAGGACCTCGGCTCCCTCACGGGCCTCGCGCAGCCGCGTCTCCCGGTTGGACGGGACGGTGGCGACCACCATCAGGAGCTCGTCTCCGGCGGCGACGTGCTTGGCGATGGTTCCGCCCATCCCGATCTCCATGTCGTCGGGGTGGGCGCCGAACACGAGAACGCGCATTGGCGGGTCTCCTTTCTCTCGGACGGGAACGGTGGATCGGACGTGGCCGCGGAACAGGCTAGCCCGGGATGTCGCTCGGGGCGTGCGGCCGCCGGCCACGGGTCGTTGCGCCGGTACGATCCTCGGCGCGCGCGCCGGCCCGCGGTATCCCGGCCTCCCAGGTATCGAGCCAGGCGCGCAGCTGCGCGGTCCGCGTGCGCTCCGTGGCGGCGATGTTCCGGAACTCGCCGGGATCCTTGACCACCGCATAGAGCTCTTCGGCGCCCGTGCTCGCACGAACGTACTTGTGTGTCAGCGTACGCACGGCGCGCAGACGCCGATCGAACGGGGTCCAGTCGAAGTAGGGATACCGGCTCGTCAAGGTCGAGATCGGCGGCTGGATGTCGTTGAGCTCGGTGATGGCGAAGTCCCGGGGCACGCCGAACGGCGGCAGCGGTCCGCCCTGGAACTGGCTGCGGTCGAAGCCGTTGGGGCCGTGATGTCCGTTCTGGCCGTTGCCGAGCCGGGTGCCGGCATCCTCGAGGATCGCCACCACCGTCGGGAAGATATCGTGGGTCTGCACCAACCCTCCCTCGACGCCGCGGTACGCTCGGCCCGGATAGCGAATGATGAGCGGGACGTGGACGACGGGCTCGTGGACCGAGAACATATGATCCATGAGGCCGTGCTCGCCGAGGTTCTCGCCGTGGTCGCTGGTCACGATGACGATGGACCGTTCGAGCAACCGGCTGGTGCGCAGGCTGTCGAGCAGTTCCCCGATGCAGTCGTCGGTGTAGCTGACCTCGGCGTCGTACAGCTGGCCGAGGATGTCGAGCTCTTCGGCCCCCATCCGTGCCCGCCCGCTGATGAACTTGGGGGCGTGCTGATTGACGGTCCGGGCGCGCGCCTCGGCCCGGACACCCAGGTGGCGGTGCCTGGACCAGGCCGGGGGCCGGTAGGGGAGATGGGGCTCCATATAATGTATGTAGGCAAAAACGGGCTCGTCCATCGTGGCCCATTGCCTGATCCAGCGCCGGACGACGCGGTTGACGCGGCCGGCCCCCTTGTCCACAGCCATGATCGGCTGACAGCAGCGGCGCCAGAACGCCACATCCACGCGATTGGCGGCGCTGCGCAGCTCCTCGCCGAGGCCCCGGGGAGCGCTCGGTCCCCGATAGCCTGGGGCGCGGCGGCGCTGCCGCTCGAGGGGAGGGTTGGAACCCGTCTGCAGGAGCTGCCAGCTCTGGCGAAAGACGTCGAAGCCTCGATCGAAGCGCGTCGCGGTGTCGATCCAGAAGCTCGAAGAGATGCCGAAGGTGCGGTAGCCGTGGCGCTGCATGTACTCCGGCAGCACCGTGAAGGAGCCATCCAGGTACGGATGCGTGCGATCGACGCCATGACGCGACGGATAGGTGCCGGTGAAGATGGACGCATGGCTCGGCGGCGTCCACACGCCCGGCGAGATCGCGGCCGCGTAGAGAACACTTTCATCGGCGAAGGCGTCCAGCCGCGGTGAGGTCAGGCGCCGGTAACCGTAGCAGGACAGCCGGTCGGCACGCAGCGTGTCGACCATGATCAGAATGACGTTGGGAGCCCGCGAAGCCATGATCGTCGTCGCTCTCGCGCGTCAGAGGCGAATGATGTGCTCGCCCTGGAAGTTTTTGAGTGCGTTGCGTGCATCGACCACGGCGCGCGCCGTCCGGGCGACGTACGCGTAGTCGAAGTCGCCGTGATCGGTGAGGATCACCACGCAATCGCATCCGTTCTCCAGCGCGTCCCGGACGGGAACCGAGTGGAGCGGCAAGCCCTCCTCCCGCAGCTCGGGCACGTACGGATCGCTGTACGACACCTTCGCTCCGCGCTCGGCGAGGACTCTCATTACCGAGAGAGCCGGCGACTCACGGCAGTCGCTCACCCCGCGCTTGTACGCCACCCCGAGCACGTGGACGCCGCTGCCCTTGACGCTCTTCGACTGCCGGTTGAGCGCGCCGGCGACCAGCTCGACGACGTATTCCGGCATCCGGGCGTTGATCTGTGCGGCGAGCTCGATGAAGCGAGGCTCGAAGCCGTTCTGCCGCGCCTTCCAGGACAGATAGTGGGGATCGATCGGAATGCAGTGTCCGCCGAGCCCCGGGCCGGGATAGAAGGGCATGAAGCCGAAGGGCTTCGTGGCCGCCGCTTCGATCACCTCCCACACGTCGATCCCGAGCGAATGACACAGCAGCGCCACCTCGTTGGCGAGGCCGATGTTCACGCTCCGGAAGGTGTTCTCGAGGAGCTTCACCATCTCGGCGACGCGGGCGGACGACACCGGCATGACCCGCTCGACGCACTGCTGGTAGAGGCTCGCGGCGAGCTGGGTGCATCGGGGCGTGACGCCGCCGACCACCTTGGGAATGTTGCGGGTGTGGAAGGAGGCGTTGCCGGGATCCACGCGCTCCGGCGAGAACGCCAGGAAGACGTCCTCGCCGACGACCAATCCCGTCTCCTCGAGCTTTGGCTTCACGAGCTCTTCGGTGGTGCCGGGGCAGGTCGTGCTCTCGAGCACGATGAGCTGCTCCTTGCGGAGGCGCGGCTGGATCTCGTCGAGTGCGCTGACGATGAAGGTCATATCGGGATCGCGGGTCTTGCGCAGCGGGGTGGGCACGCAGATGCTGATCGCATCCATGTCCCGGAGCTCGTCGAAGTCGCGCGACGCCCGCAGGCGTTGGCTGCCCGCGAGTTCCCGCATCGTGTACTCGGGCACGTCGCCGATGTACGTTCCGCCACCGTTGATGGCGTCCACGCGCTTGCGATCGACATCGAATCCCACCACCGGGAACCCGGAGCGGGCGAACTCGACGGACAGGGGCAGGCCAACGTAGCCCAGGCCGATGATGCCAACCCGCGCCTGCCGGGTCTCGATCTTGCTCTGCAGACTCATCGTGCGAACCTCCTCCGACGTTGACGTTGGGGACTCGCCCCCTTTCGCTGTCGGGCGAGTTCTGCTACCGGGACAAACCCATGCGCCATTCGCGCTCGATTGCCATCGCTGTGCTGTGTGCCGCCGTAGCCACCGCGCCGTGTAGCGCCCCTGCCGCCACCTGCGGCGACGCGCAGCCGTGCCAGTGCGGGGACGTCGTCGAGGGCCGGTACCGCTTGCGCAACGACCTGGGCCCCTGTCCCGCCGACGGTCTCGCGCTGCGGGGCGGCGCCGTGCTCGATTGCGCCGGTCACACGATCCAGGGGAGCGCCGATCCCCACGATGGCGTCACCGGTGAGGCCACGGTGGGGATCGCGCTCAAGGGCACGGTCGGCGCCGTCGTCCGTAACTGCACGATCACCGGATTCCGCACCGGCGTCACGTTCCGCGAAGCGCAACGCAGCACGATCATGAACAGCACCATCGTGCGCAACGGGAACTTCCGCAGTCGGGTGGGTTACGGTATCCACCTCAGCCGTGCACTCGAGAACACGGTGATGGAATGCACCGTGCGAGGGAACGCCGACGAGGGGATCCACGTCGGCACCGGCTCCGACGACAACGCGCTCATCAGCAACGAGGCCTACGACAACGGTCGCGAGAACTTCTACGTTCTCAGCGCGCAGCGTACCCAGATCGTATCCAACCGAGCGGGCGGCAAGGTGGCGGCGAATCTGTATCTCAAGCACGCGAGCGGCTCGCGTGTTGCCGACAACCGCTTCGACGGTCGTCCGGTCGTGGTCCGGGGCACCGCGAGCGACAATCAACTCGTCGGCAATGCCTTCGGCGGCGGGTTGGCGTTCCGTGCCTATCCCGACTGGAGTACGGAGGCACGACCCACCCGGAACCTGGTGCGCGGCGGCGAGCTCGGGGGCGCGCCGTGTTTGGCGTTCATCGATGCCACCGACAACCGAATCGAGGGCGTTGCGGTGAGCAAGTGCACCCGCATGGTTGCGAGGTCCCAGGAGCTCACGACCAACGAGATCATCGGAATTCCGCTCGAGCGCATTCCACTCGATCTGTCTGGGGGCGCGACGATGCGCCTGCTCGTGCCGCTGCGCGTCCGGGTCTCCGGAGCGGGGGGTACGCCGATCGCCGCGGCGACCCTGCGCCTGCGGCGCCGCACCGGTGACGTGATCGCCGCGCCGGCAACCGATTCGACCGGTCTCGCCGCCTTCGAGGTCCCGACCCACGTGGTGAGCGCCGGCGGTCTCGTGACGTTCACGCCCATACGCATGACGGTGCAGGCCGACGGATACCCGCCCAAGGACATGGAGCTCGCAGACCCGCTCCCGCCCGCGGTCACCGTGGATCTCGCCGCGGGCGAGTGATGACGTCCAGACGCCCGCGCTGAGTCCGCCACGCTCGGCCGTCGTCATTCGACGTACCCCAGCGCGCGAAGCTTCGCCGTGTTGTGGTCGTCGACGACGATCTGATGCTCGCCGCGCGACAGGTGCCGATAGTCCGTCCATTCTTCCTGCAGCCACGCGAAGAGCGCGTCGACCGCCGGGCGCTCGCGGGCGGTGGCGAATCGATTGCGCTGCTCGCGCGTGTCCGCGGTGACGTCGTAGAGCTCGGCATGCGGCTTCCCGAGGTGCTGGAGATACTTGGTGCTTCCGTGGCGCACCATCGCCCAGTTGTGGTTGCGCTTGCGCGCCGAGAGATGGGCATAGACCGGCTTTGCCGGACGCTCCGCGCCGACGAGGAGCGGAACCAGGCTTTCGCCCTCGAGCCCCGGAGGCGCGTCGAGGCCGAGCAGCTCGTAGACGGTCGGCGCTAGATCCACCAGGCTAACCGGAACGTCGATGCTGCGGCCGGCCGCGATCCCCCGAGGCCAGTGGATGATGAGCGGAATCCGGATCACCTCGTCGTAGAGCGTCTTGGCGTGTCCGATGTCGCCGTGCTCGAAGAACTCGTCCCCGTGGTCCGCCGTGACGATCAGCAGTGTGTCGTCCAGGATGCCCGATCGTTCCAGAGACTCGACCACCTGGCGCAGCACGTCGTCGGTGAAGCGGATCTCGCCATCGTAGAGTGCGATCAGGTGGTCGAGATGCCGCTGCGGCATGCCACGGTGGATGGCCGGGTTGTCGAGGTAGGGACGCAGGTTCGGTCCCTCGTAGTTCGCATCGAACATCGTGTCGTACGGTGCCGGCGGATCGTAGTCCCAGTGCACGTCGAAGTAGTGGACGAAGAGAAAGAACGGCCGGCCGCGATGGGCGTCGATCCAGGGGAGAATCTGCTCGTTGAGCAACGGCCCGGTGCGGGCCGTACGCTCCGCGGCCTCGGTGTCGAGATCGGTGGTGAAGTCGTCGTAGAGATCGAACCCCACGTCGAAACCGTATCGGCGGCGCAGGAACTCGTACGACACGAAGCCGGCCGTCGCGAAGCCCGTCCGGCGAAGCTCGGCGGCAAGCGTGGGAGCGCGCGGCGAGATCCGGTGGGTCGACTCGATCGCCCCGTGACTGAACGGATAGAGCCCGGTGAGCATGGTTGCGTGGGACGGCAGCGTCCACGAGCTGACGGAGTAGGCCGTCGCGAACCGGGCGCCCTCGGCGGCCAGGCGATCGAGAGTCGGGCTGGTCTCGCGGTGGTAGCCATAGGAGTGCAGGTGATCTGCGCGCAGGCTGTCGATCGACACCAGCACGACGTTGGTGGGACGCGTGGTGAACCGCGCTGCTGCCGTGATGCCGGGGGCTCCCGCAGCCGATCCGGGCCACGATGCCTGGCCGACGATCAGCGCCATCGCCGCCACGACCGCGCCGCCCAGGGCGGCGCGCACACTCCACGCGCGCCCGAGGCGCGCGGCAAGCCAGATGGCGAGAACGACGACGAGGGCAGTGACGATCAGATCCGCGCCCGCGTCCTGGACCAGGCGCTCGGCGAGGGTGCGCACATAGTAACGCAGCGTTCGCGACCGCCGCTGGTTGACCTCCAGCAGCAGCAGCACGATGCCATGAAGGATGGCGCTCGCCGCGACGAACCCGCCGGCGAAGGCCATCGCCTTGACGGCCGGTCCCCGTCGGCCGAGGAGTCGGCCGATGCCGGCCCCGAGAGCCAGCCCCATGAGGCCGCCCAGCAGGACGTTCACGATGAGCAGCTCACCGATGAGCGGCGTCTTGGCCAGGACACCGGGCCCGTAGAAACGCTGGAAGAGGTCCCCCGGAAGGCCGAGGCCGAGGCCGAGGAGTCGGCTTGCCGGGTCGAAGAGCACGTCCCGGCCGACGGCAGGCGGCGGCAGAATCAACTCGTGATACCGCCACGCCATGCCGATCGCGACGACCACCGCGTGCAGCGCGCCGGCGAGCGCACCCACGGCTGCCCCGTGCACGGCCGAGCCTGGGTCGCGCCGCACGACTGCGGAGTCGAGAGATCGTACGTGGCTGCGAAGCATGCGTGCTCTGGTCCGAACTTTGCGGCGGCCGCTCGGGCAATCGATGTCGGCTCGACCCGCGAGCGGACGGGTCACCGACCGTGGCCTGGGGACACTCCCGATGCAGCCTGCGGACGACGACTGCTCAGTGGCCGAGCTTGAGGACGATGGCGTATTCGCGCCGCCGTGGTCCGAGCCGCACGGCGGCACCCATGCCGATGCCGAGGAGACCCCAGAAGTACACCTGCAGCGTCAGGTTCTCGAAGGCGCTGAAGCGTTGCAGCGTGATCACGAAGCCGGCGACGGAGCAGAACACGGCCCACATCAGCGCCCGCATGCTCGGATCGCTCGCCTCACGGTGCCCGCGGTAGAGCACCACGAGCGCCGTGCCGAGGATCCACAGCAGGGCGAGCCAGCCGAGAAAGCCGTTCTCGACGAGCAGGCGCACGTGCGCGCTCGCGGCTTCGGGCTGCAGCATGTCCGCGGGCAGCCCGAACTCTCCGAGCGTCCGGGGACCGAGCCCGAAGAAGAACTCCGTCCACGAGCGGTCGGCGAAGAACGCACAGAGCCCTTCATCCGGGCCGCAGAGAAACTGGCGCCATTCGACGGCGGCGCGCGTCGCCGCGAGATACACGAATGGGCCGAAGACGATGGCGCAGGGCACGACCGCCGCCGGAAAGAGGCGCCACACGACCAGCAGGGTCACCAGAGCGACCGCCACCAGGCCGATGGCACTCTTGGTGAGCAGGATGCCGATGAACGTGACCGTGGTGGCTGCCATCCAAAAATCGCGCCACGAGTCGGTTCGCGGCTGTGACAGCTGATACAGGAGCGCGGGCACGCCGAGCACCAGATAGGTCGCGAGCACCACGGGACTGCCGAGGGTCGCCGTCATCCCCGGTCCCGAGAGCCAGCCGGCCATCAGCGTGTCCATCCGCAAGCCAACGAGCATGGCGAGGTCGATGATTCCCACCAGCGAGATGAGCACTGCGCTCAGGGCGACGACCTGGAGTGCCCGCTCGACCAGCAAGCGGGTGAACGTGCCGTTGACGATGGCCGAGGTGATGAGGAAGCCGGTCGCCAGATAGTAGAGCGCACCGCGGGCGGCCTGGTAGTGGTGTTGCGACAACGCCGCGGATACCAGACCCAGGGCGATGAACACGCCCATGGGGATGGCGAGCGGCGTACGGTAGAGGGTGATGCGCTCCTCGGCGGTGTGCTTGCGGGCGATGAGCCAGAGCCCGATGGCGACGATGGCAATGTGCACGAGGCTCGCCCGCACCCCGAACGCGTAGATGTAGAACCCGCTCAGCACCTGCGACGGCATGAAGGACACGAACACGAAGAGCACGAAGAGCAGCCCGCCCAAGGTGATCCAGCGATTGAGGAGCTTGAACAGGGTGAGGGCGATGATCTGCAGGTCGAGAAGCGGTCGGCGTTTGCGCAGATACCACAGCTCGTAGCGCAGCTTTGCCGCCGGGGAGGTGAAGTACCCGCCACGGAGCTGCGCCAGCCCCGTGATGCCGGGCTTCATCTGGAAGCGCCTGGCGTACCCCGGGATCGACTCGAGGAACTCACGCAAGAAGATGGGCCGGACCGGGCGCGGGCCGACGAGATTCATGTCCCCGCGAATCACGTTCCACAACTGTGGGATCTCGTCGAGCTTCGTCCGCTTGAGGAATCGCCCTATGGGGATGTAGCAGCGATCCTGCGGGGTGAGGAGCCGCTGTCCGATCTGCGCCTCGGCGCCGACGCGCAGCGTCCGGAACTTGAAGATCGTGAACTCCCGCATGCCCTGTCCGACGCGCCGGCCGCCGTAGAGAATCGGTCCCGGGCTCAGCAACCTGACCGCGGCAGCGACGATCACCATGACGGGGCTCATCGCCATCAGCACGACCGCTGCGATCGCACGCTGAACCGCGCGGAAGAGCCAGGGATCCTGCGCCTCGACCATGGGCTCGCCGGCGGCCGTCTCCCAGGCCGCCCGGACTTGCTCCGCATCGAGCGCGCCGTCCGCTTCTCCGTTGAGCGAGAAGTCGAGCGGCGGCGCACTGCGGCCATTGCGGTCGAGCGCCGCTGCGGCGCCGGACCCTCCCATGGCGTCGAAGTCCGCCGAGGGCTGTATCGTCGGCTGGTGCTTCATGCCTGTGCCGCCACGTCGGTCGGCGCCCCGCTTCCACCGGCGGCCAGCTTGGCCACGGCCCGGCGCGGCACCACCGCTTGCTGTCGGAGCCAGTGCTCGAGCACGATCAGTGTCCACAGCGTTCGGCTATGGTCGGCCTGACGCTTGAGATGCTGGTCGACGAGGCGCGAGACGACGTCGGGGCGGAAGAGTCCCGTCGCCGTTACCCGCGTCGGTGACAGCACGTCGCCGACGAAGGTCCGGAGATCGGTGGCGAGCCAGGCGGGCAGGGGAACATTGAACCCCCGCTTCTTGCCGTTGACGATCCGCCGAGGTAGCCGGCCTCGCATCGCTCGTCGCAGCAGGTACTTGGTCGTCCGGCCGCGGAGCTTGAGGTTTGCGGGCACGCCGGCGAGGAACTCCACGAGCGGGTGATCGAGAAGCGGGACGCGCCCTTCGAGGGAGTGAGCCATCGTCACCCGATCGACCTTCGTCAGCATGTCGTCGGGCAGACCGAGCATGGTATCGACGTGCTGCAGCCGCGTGAGCCAGTCGCGTGCCGGGCACCCCGCGTATACGTTGGCGTAGAAGGCGCTCGTCTCCTGCAGCGACTCGTCGCGGTGGGCGTAGAGCTCACGCTTCGCGTCCTCACCGAGGATTCGCTTCCACGAGAGATGGGCCTGGTCGAGAGGCAGCAGCGCGCCGCTGACGAAGCGATTCGCCTTGTAGTCGAAGCTGACCCGGCGGTGCGACACCGGAAGCATGCGAACCAGACGCGGCAGCACCCTGCGCGAGAGTGTTTCGGGAAGCCCCCGATACCAGCCGGCGAGCTTCGAGGCGATGTAGGTTTGATAGCCGGCAAGCACCTCGTCGCCGCCTTCCCCGCTGAGCACGACCTTGACCTGCTGCCGGGCGAAACGAGACAGGTGGTAGAGCGGGATGGCGGAGGAATCGGCAAAGGGCTCGTCGAACGCCTCGACGAGCGCGGGAACCATGTCGGTGATGTCGGGGGACACCACGAGCTCGTGGTGCTCGGTCTCGAACCGCTTGGCGGTCGCCCGAGCCTCGGCGAGCTCGTTGAAGGAGCTCTCCGCGAACCCGACCGAGAACGTTTTGATGGGGCCCGTCTCGTGGTCGCGCATGAACGAGAGCACCGTCGACGAATCCAAGCCGCCGCTCAGGAAAACCCCCACGGGAACATCGCTCACGAGATGGCTGCGCACCGCATCGTCGAGCCGCTCGCGCAGCGCCTCGACGTACTCCTCGACCCCGAGCCCGTCGGCGGCCGGCGGATAGCCGAGGCGCCAATACCGCTCCAGGCGAATGCGCCCACCTTCGGCGATCAGCAGATGGCCGGGCAGGAGCTTCTGGATGTTCGCGAAGGCCGTGTGCGGTGCAGGGATGTAGCTCAGGGTGAGGTAGTGATGGAGGCCCTGAAAGTCGATGTCGCGCTCCACTCCGGCGGCGAGCAGCGCCTTGATCTCGGAGGCGAACAGGAGCCGCTGATCGTCGACGGCGAAGACGAGGGGCTTGATGCCGAGGCGATCGCGCCCGAGGACCAGGCGCTTCGCCCGCTGATCCCAGAGGGCGAAGGCGAACATGCCGCGGAGCCGTTCGGCGAACTGGAGGCCGTGCTCCTCGTAGAGATGGACGAGGACCTCCACGTCGGACGCGGTACGGAACTGGTGGCCGCGCGAGCGTAGCTCGGTACTGAGCTCCCGATAGTTGTAGATCTCCCCGTTGCAGATCGCCCACACCGAGCGATCCTCGTTCGCAATGGGCTGTTTGCCCCCGTCGAGGTCGATGATCGACAACCGCCGCATGCCCATCGTCAGCGGTCCCGAGCTCATGAGGCCGCTGTCGTCGGGTCCCCGGTGCCGCAGCACGTCGTTCATGAGGGACACGGTCGCGCGGCTCTGAACGCGCGCCGTGTGCTCGCCGCCCGGTGACGATTCGAACCGCAACTCGCCTGCGATGCTACACATAGCTTTCTCGCTCCTCTGTCGGTCTCGTCCTCGTCGTCAAACGTCGAAGCTCTTTTTCACTGCTCGATCCGTGTGCCGCGCCCGGCGTGCCGGCGGATGAGCGCGACCCCGTGGTGGAGATAGTCGAATGCTCCCTCGAGCTTGCGGGCGAAATCCGGGAGGCCGTCGTCGCGGGCAACGAAGGTCCGGGGCAGCGCCAGCGGATCGGTGGCCGCGGTGATGCCGCCCGCCCGGGTGCCGCAGGCCAGTCGATAACCGGCCCGCCCCACGGCCGCGCGGACGGTCGGATCGGTCTCGCCGCGGGGGTAGCAGAAGAGATCCGTGAGGACCCCCGTCTCCTCTGCGATCATCTCCCGCGACCGGACGAGCTCATGGTTCAGGGCCTCGGGGGAGAGCGCGGTGAGCTGCGGATGCGTCACCGTGTGCGAGCCGACCGTGACCGGCCCCGCGAGCATCTCGCGGACCTGCGCCCAGGTGAGCGCCGAAATCCCGTCCGGGCGGTCGCGCAGCACCGTGAGGCGTCCGCCGATGGCGCCCGCGGTCACAAAGATGGTGGCCGGGATGCCCATGGCCTCGAGCACCGGGAACGCGCGGGTGTAGTTGTCGGCGAAGCCGTCGTCGAACGTGATGGCGACGGTGCGGGGCGGAAAGCCCATCCCACGGCCGAGGCCGGCCGCCACGTCTGCGAGGGTGAGGATTCGGTAGCCCTCGCTGCGCAGGTGGCCCATCTGCTCGCGGAACGCCGCCGGTGTCACGCACGAGCGATGGGCGTCATCGTCGATGCGATGATAGTAGAGCACCCGCGCTTCCAGGCGCGGGCGGCCTCCGGTCGCCATCTGCAGCGCCCAATGCACGCCGCCGGCGACGGCGCGCCGCACCTGACGGCGGGCCTCGGAGCCCGGCTCGAGAAGCGACCTCATCCGACCGCCTCACGCAGCCGCGGTGCCGCGGCGGTGTTGGTGAACAGCCCGACGAACGCTTCAGCCGTTTCCGTGATGTCGAACAGCGCCGTCACGCGCCGCAGTCCCTCCGCGGCCAGGTGGCGCCGCCGAGCGGGATCCTCGAAGAGTCCGCGCAACGTGGTCGCGAGCGCGTCCACGTCCTCTTCGGGTACGTACACGCCGCTCGTGCCATTCTCGATGAGCTCCCGCAGCGCAGGCAGCGGTGTGCAGACGACCGGGAGCGATGCCGCCTGCGCCTCGATGATGACGTTGGGAATTCCGAAATGCGTCGCGGACCGAGCCGGGTGCACGAGCACGGTCGCCGTGGCGTAGAGATCCGCCAGCCGCTCATGCGGGAGGTAGCCGGTGAACATCACCTGGCCAGCGAGGCCGAGCTCGGCGGCGAGACGGGCGAGCGCCGGACGCTCCTCGCCGTCGCCGACGATCGTGACGCGTGTCGGGATACCCACAGCGCGCAGGCGCATCGCCGCGCGCAGCAGCGTGTCGTAGCCCTTGCAATGGCGAAGGGTGCCCACCGCCAGGATGTGCAGATCCTCGGGCTCTCGGCGCTCGATGCGAAACGCACCGAGATCGGTGCCGTGATAGACCGTGCGCACACGCCCTGGATCCACGTCGGTGGCGATGGAGGCGAGATAGCGCTGGCTCTCGGCGGTGCAGGTGGTGACGAAGCTCGCCCGGCGAATCTTCTCCGCCAGTCCCGCCGCCTCGAGATAGATGTCCGATGCATGGCCGGCGAAGCTCCACGACAGCCCGGTGAGACGCGCGATCGCAGAGGCGGCGGCGGCCGGGTACGTGGCCCAGTTGGCGTGAACGTGATCGAGGCCGTCGGCGCGGGCCCGGCTGGCGAAGTAGACGGTCTGCGGCCACACCGCCAGCACCTTGGTCAGCAGGCGCGGGCTGCGCACATGGTTCTTCACCAGGGCGGCGAGGGTGGCCACGTAGCGCCCGCGGGCGCTGCGGAGCAGCGCCGCGTGCGCGCGCCGCATCTCGGCCGAGGCCAGCGGCGGCGGGTACGTCGTGCGCTCGCGCAACGCCGCCGCCTGCCCGGGCGCCACGTTGCCCGCTGGTTGCCTGAGGCTGTAGATCCGCACGTCGATGCCGCGCTCGCGGAGCGCCAGGAGCTCGCGGAGCATGTAGGCGTCCACGGGTCGAGGAAACGTCGAGACCACGACGCCGATCCGTGGCATGGGCGGCGACGCCGCCGAGTTCCGCGCTGTTGCCATCAGAGCCTCAGAACGTGGTGGTGTACGCGACCGCCGGGGACATGGCCCGCGACGGCTCGAGAACGTCGTAGAGCGCCGCGGTCTCCGCGACCATCCGCTGCACGCTGAAGTCCCGGCGGACGAGCTCCCGGCCGGCCGACCCCATGCGCGCGACCGCGGCCGGATCGACGAGCGCCGCCGACAGCGCGTCCGCGAGCGCCCGTGGATCACGGGGTGGAATCAGAAACCCCACGTCGGGCGACACCACCTCGGGGTTGCCGCCGACCCGAGAGGCAATCACGGGCCGCCCGGCCGCCAGCGATTCGAGGAGCGTGTTGGAGAGGCCTTCCTTCGTCGACACCAACACCGAAAGATCGGCGGCGCGTATAAGATCCGCCGAGTCGGTCCGGAACCCGGTGAAGAGGATCCGATCACGCAATCCGCGACGATCGACCAGCGCCGGCAGCTCGGCCTCCCGGCTGCCTCCGCCCACGAAGAGAAATCGAAGCCGGGGCCACCGCTCCTTGAGGGCCGCCGCCGCTTCGATGATCGTGTCGTGCCCCTTCTGCGGCTCGAGACGAGCCACCACGGCGGCCAGCACGTCGTCGGGTGCCACCCCGAGCGAGCGGCGCAGCGCGGCGACGTCGAGGGCCGTCTCGAAGCGGCCGGGATCGACGCCGTTGCGGATGGTCACCACCCGCCGGGGGTCGAGCCCGCGCGACACCAGATAGTCGCGGACCGCCTCCGCGTTCGCGACGATGCGCTGTGTGACCTGCGCCAACAGGCGTCCGAGATGCCGCTTCGCCGGCTCTTCCCAGATGTCCACGTTGCGTTCCGACGCGATGATCGTGGGCACGCCGGCCAGGACTGCGGCGAGGCGCCCCCAGAGGTTGGCCCCGATCAAGAAGGTGTGGACGATGTCGATGCGCTCGGCTCGCATGAGCCGGTAGAGCGCCAGAACGAGTCGCAGGTCGATCCGTGCGCGCTTGGGGAGATGCACGACCCGGACGCCCAGCGCCGCGATCTCCTGCGCCTTGCGACCGTGGCGGAAGCAGCAGACCACCGGGACGTAGCGCTGTCGGGGCAAGGCGCGGACGAGCTCGAGGATCTGCTGCTCCGTGCCGCCGATGTCGAGCTCGTCGATGACGAGCAGAACCCGGACGGGTGTGCGAGGGTGCGTCATGCGCCGAGTATCCGATGCAGAAAAGAGCAGAAACGAGCGTCGGTTCCGGGCCCGATGTTGTCCCACAGTCAGGGTTTCGGCCACGGAGCCTACGAGCCGGTCGATCGATCCGCGCCGGGTCGTCCGCCGCCCGGTCCCGTGTACCAGCGCCGCCGCCGCGAACGTCGGCGGTCGTCGCCGATGAGCACGAGCTCTTCGAAGTACCGGACGACGGTGATCTCGGAGAAGCCGAGACGCGGCAGGGGACGTCGCGCCGCGAGGTCGAGGCAGAGGGCGGCGATGTTGATGCCGGCGAGCGCGGTGAAGAAGGTGCCGCCTCCCATGCGCGGATTGACCTCGAGCAACCGCGGCTGGCCGTCAGCATCGCACTTGAGCTGCATGCTCACCGGACCCTTGACGCGCAGCGCGGCGGCCAATCGCATGCACACGCTCTCGATCCCTTCGTGATGCAGCACCTGACCGCGCACCGAGACCCGCTCCACCCGCGCGAGATGGAGCCGGGGGACCGCGACGAGCGGACGGCCATCGAGATCGGCGAGCACGTCGACCGAGTACTCGTCACCGCGCAGGTACTCCTGGATCAGGACGTCGTCGCCTTCGCGCAATCGCTCCTCGAGCGCCTGCCGGTCTCGGCACACCGTCGTGCCCCGGCTGCCCTTGCCGCGAATCGGCTTGACGAAACACGGAAACGCCAGGTCGTCCGGGGGATGGCGATGGGTCCGGGGAACCGGGAACTCGTCCCGCACCCGCTGGTAGAAGCGCCATTTGTCGAGGCACGTCTCCATGGCGTAGAGGCCGCAGCCGACGACCGTGACGCCGGCGGCGTGGAGGTCGCCGTCGTGGGCCGCATACACTGGGGTGTCGAAGCCCGAGGTCGGGAGGATGATCTCCACGTGCTCCTGCCGGATGACCTCCATGGCCTGCGAGAAGAACTCGGGCGAGGCGGCGGGCGGCACGACCGCGCCGACGTCGGCGAGCTCGAGGCCCGGCGAGAGCGGATCCGAATCCGTCGCCACGATGCGACCCTTGTATCCGGCCAGGCGCAGCGCCTTGATCGCGCCGATGCCCGCCGCGCCCCCGGCCCCGGGGATGAGCACGCACCCTGGACGTGATCGCAGCTCGCGAACGCGTGTCTTCATTCTCGCCGACTCGACATGCTGAATCCGTGCGCCGCACCGTGCGTGCCGGTGCCCGCCAGCGGCGCGGCGGCGGCGGGTGCGGCCACCGCCGTCCGTGCGCCGTTGCCGTTGATCAGCAGAGCGCGGACCCCGACCTCGGGCCGCCAGCCCAGGTCGCGCCGGGCACGGGTGGTATCGTAGTGCAGGCTCTCGGTGGCGCGCCGGACCTTGTAGCGGGACAGTGAGGGCGCGCCGCGGCGCGCGAGCCTCCAGACGGCCTCCAGTACTCCGGCGGCGCAGGTGAGGAGGAACGGCGGCACGAAGACGACCGGCCCTCCGGCGTAGGCAGTGCCCCGGCCGCGAAGCCAATCGGCCTGCGTGAACGATTCATCCACCAGGTTGTAGGGCCCGGTGGCGTTGGGGGCGCTGATGGCGGCGGCCACCGCTCGCGCCACGTCGTCCACGTGGCATAGGGGCAGCACCGAATCCTTGCGGCTGACGACCAGCAGGCGGCCGCGCACCGGCCCGAGCGCCAGCCGCGCGGTGAACGAGGGGCCGTCGGGTCCGACGAGGATACCGGGACGGAGCACGATGGTGCGGAGCCCGTTGGACCGTCCGGCCTCGTGCACGAGGCGGTCGGCTTCGAGCTTCGACCACGTGTAGGCCCCGCGCAGCTCCGGACGGGCGTCGTAGCCGCCGTTCTCCCTGATCACGCTTCCCTTGCCGGTCCGTCCGTAGATGCCGATGGAGCTGATGTGGATGAAGCGTTCGACGCCCGCCGCGCGCGCCGCATCGAGCAGATGTGCGGTCCCCGCGACGTTATCGCGGAAGAACTCCGCCCGCGTGCCTGAACGCGCCACCCGCGCGGCGCAGTGGACGACGACGCTGACGCCGCCCAGCGCGCGCGCGACGGCGCGATTGTCGCCGAGCGCCGCGTGCACGACGTCCACGCCGCTCCAGTCCGCCGGCGCCTCCGCGGCGTTCATCATCGCGCGTACCCGATGGCCGTGGCGATGGAGCTCGGCCACGACGTGACGCCCGAGAAAGCCGCTCGCGCCGGTGACGAGCACGGTCGCGCCGTTGCGTCCCGGCAGCCATCCGGGGCTCCAGCGCCGTCGCCAGGCCGACTCGCCCTTGCCGTCCTGGGCGTGGGTCCAGAGTTGCTCGAGGAGCTGCGCCACCGTACGGCCGTCGGATGCGGTGACGGGTGCGGTCCCCTCACCGCGAATCGCGCCGTAGAATCGTTGGATCACGGTTCCCATGCCGGGATACGTGCCGAGGCGTCGCGTCACGACCTGGAACATGGTGCGCGCGGTTCCGGCGAGGAGCTGCGCGGCGTGATCCGCATTGAGGAGCGCCTTGGCGACCATCTTCGGCAGGCGGCGCTCGCGTCGGTGCACCAGGCTCATGGTGTTGAGGTCGAGGAGCAGCGTGCCGCGGCTGCCGTGGAGCGTGAGCGCGTTCAGATACGGCGCGGTGCCGGGGCTGAAGACGAACGAGCCGAGCGCGCGGGTGCCTTTCAACACCGCCCGGACTTCACCGAAGGGTCCGCCGCACGCTTGCGCCTCCTGGATCTCGCCGATGAATGCGCGCAGCAGATAGAGGGGGTGCGGCGCGAGATTCATCCACATCGCCTGCGGCGTGGCAGCCGGGCCGCCTTCCTGCACGTTCACGCCCTGCGCCGCTTCCACCGAGATCAGGGTGCCGATGGCCCCCGCGGCGAGCAGCGTCTGCGCGCGGACGACCGCCGGATCGAAGAGGCGATTGTGATCGACGCACAGCATCCGGTGTGCGGCCTGCGCGGCCTCCTCCATGCGCCGGGCGTCGGCGGTCGTGGTCGCCATGGGCTTCTCGACCAGCACGTGCGCTCCGGCCTCGAGCGCGGCGACTGCCACGGCGGCATGGCTGTCCGGCGGGGTCAGGATGTGGACCGCGTCCGGACCAAGACTCAGAAAGTCGCCGAGGTCATGGAAGACCTCGCCCGCCCCGGTGCCCCGCTCGCCCTTCAGCTCCCGCGCACGCTCGACGTCGCGGTCGCAGAACCCGATGATCTCGACGCCGGGGATCTGACGCAGGTACCGGAGGTGGACCCGCGCGATCCGTCCGCAGCCGATGAGGCCGACACGAAGGTTTCGAGATGTGTTCATCCGGTTACGAGACTCCCGTGCCGGCGGCGCGGGTGCGCCCCGGGGCGGCATCACATCAAGCGGCCACGGGCCGCACGCACGCGTTTGGCAACGTCACGCTTCGGGAACGAATAGTAGGTCGCCCGGCTGCGATCGTTGGGGAACAGAATGACCCGGCCGGACTCGATGAGATCGAGCGCCTCCAGCAGCAGGCGACTCCCGAGGCGCTTGGTCTTGCGGATGAGCGTGTGCTGCGTGTCCGATGACTCGATGGCCAGGCGCTCCTGGCGGATGATGGGGCCATCGTCGAGGTCGGCGTTCATGACGTGCACCGTGGCGCCGGTTTCGTGCTCTCCGTTGGCCAGCACCCAGAAGCTCGGCAGCCGGCCCCGATAGCGCGGCAGCAAGGCGCCATGGACGTTGATGCAGCCCCACTTCGGCACATCGAGCAGCCGCCGGCCGAATTTCTGGCTGGCGTTCACCGAGACCACGACGTCCGGCGCGAGCCCTCGCAGGGTCTCGAGAAACCCCGGATCGTTGATGCTGTGCGTCTCACGCAAGCCCACGTGATGAAGCCGCGCGACAGCGCGCACCGAGTGGAGCCCGGGAACCGGCAACCCCAGCGCCTGGAGCCGATCGAGGATGCGATGGGATCCGTAGCGCAGCACGAGGCGAATGAACCCGCCGAGCCCGTAGAGCGACAGGTGATCGCGCACCGTGGTGAACCAGCTCGCGTTCGGCATGAGCTCCGGAAGAATCACCATCCCGCAGACGTCCTTGGCGCGCGCCTTGAGGATCTCGTCGAGGAAGGCGGGTAGATAGACGGATTCCTCCTGCGTGACGATGAAGATGCGCACCGAAGTCTCCGGTCAGGATGTGCCGTTGAGTCCGAGTACCTGGGCGGCGGGCGCGAAGCGGAATTCTTTCAGCAGGCGCGCGAGCTTCCCGTGCGTCGTTCCGAGCCGATAGTAGTGGGTGGAAAGCCCGCGCTTCCCGCGAACCCGGAGCCGCGGCTGTCCCGGATCGACCTCCCATGGGTGCACGTAGAGCATGCCGGGGCGCTGCTCGCGCTCGAGGCGACGCAGCCCCCAGCGCGTGTACGCGTACGGCATCAAGCGCAGATACGCGCCGCCGCCGACCGGCAGCGTGCGGCCGGCCCATTTGACCGTCGCGATGGGAAACTCGGTGAGCGTCCTGCCGTTTCTCGTGATCGGGTACGGAAAGCGCTCGGCGCCCGGAATGCCGTAGAGCCGGTCCTGAATCGGATAGATGCTCGAGTCATAGCGGAAGCCCAGCTCCGCAAGCACGTCGAGTGCCCACAGCGAGCGCGTCGTGATCGAGAACGACGGGGCGCGATAGCCGAGCACGGCGGCGCCGGTGAGGTCCTCGAGAAGCTTCTTCGATCGCTCGACATCAGCCCGGAACGCGGCCTCGCCGAGCTCGTACGCCAGGCCATGCCCATAGCCGTGACTGGCGATCTCATGGCCGGCATCCGCAATTCGCCGCGGGAGCTCCGGATGCCGCTCGGCGTTCCACGACAGGATGAAGAAGGTGGCGCGGACATCGGCCTCGGCCAGCAGTGCGAGAATTCGTTCGGTGTTGCCGATGACCCGCCGCTCGTAACGACCCCACGCGGAAAACGACACGACCTCCTCGAAATCCGAGACCTGGTACCAGTCCTCGACGTCCACGGAGAACGCGTGCGTCATCGAATGTCCCGCAGGGGCTCGAGGCCGCGCTCGTGCGGCCGGGTCGCGGTCTCCCAGCGGCTCACGTCCCGTCCCGACAGCACGCGGCCCCAGGCCAGCGCCGCCGCGAGGTTGCCGACCGTGAAGTAGAGCGCCGGCGTGAGCAGTCGTCGCAGCAGGCCGTTCGGCAGGTGTGCGACGGCGGGCGCGGCGGCGTAGACGGCGAGCTGCGCGACGAAGAGGAGCCGCCAGGGCCAGGGCAGGAAGGCGCTGCTGGCGAGGAGCACGGCGAACAGGAACGGCATGGCGTAGCGCACCCGCTTGCGCCACAAGAGCTCCCAGGCGAGGAGCCAGCTCCGCGAGCGCAGCACGGTGCCCCACACGGCGCGCACGCCGAGGATGCCGCGGGCGATGATGCGGGGGCGGCGGCGCAGCTCGTCGGCCAGATCGGACGATCCCGCTTCCGTCGACACGGCCTCCGGAACGTACACGACCTGGTGGCCGCCGGCGGCGACGAGAATGGGCGTGACCATGTCGTTGCAGACCGTGTTGGGCAGCGCCTGATAGAGCGTCTTGCGGATGGCGAAGATCGAGCCGTTGGCGCCGAGCAGCACGCCGAGTTTGCTCTCCAGCCGCTTCTGCCACTGGTCGAAGCGCCAGTAAGCGCCGTAGCCCTCGGCAACCGCGTTGTCGCCGTAGTTGATGTAGATCAGCTCGCCGCACGTGCAACCGATGCGGGAGTCGGCAAACGCGCCGACCAGGTGGCGGAGCGCATCTGGGCGATACATGCCGTTCGCGTCGGTGAACACGATGATCTCGCCGCGAGCGCGAGGAACCGAGTCGTTGAGCGCGGCGTTCTTGCCGCGATTGCGTTCGTAGGCATGAACGATGACGCCCTGCGGCGCGAAGCTCTCCGCGATGGCCACCGTCCCGTCGGTCGAGCCGTCGGAGGCGACGATGATCTCGAGCAGCTCGCGGGGGTAGTCGAGCGCAAGCACGTTCTCGATCTTCTTCCGTAGCACGCCCTCTTCGTTGTACGCCGAGATAATCACGGTGACGGACGGGGTCGCGGCCCCGGGGCGAACGGAACGCGTCCGCCGCGCGCGGCTGAACGCTGCCAGCGCCTGCAGCGTGAGCGGGTAGCCGATGTAGTGGTACCCCAGCACCAGTAGGGTCGCGACGAAGAGGAGCGACGCCATCTCTCTCGTTCCGACGGGGGCGGCTCAGTGCCCGGCGGCCGCTTTTTCGGCCGCGACCTGCCCGGTTGGTGGCCGATCCCCGAGCCTCCCGGTGGCCGAGGCGTTGTGGTTTCCAAAACCGGCGACCAGCTGCTCGTAGAGCTCGATGAAACGCGTGCGCATGGCGCTGGCGCTGAACTGCGCCTCGACGAGCGCGCGGCCGGCAAGCGCGAAGCGGCGCGCCTCCTCCGGTGCTGCCAGCAGTCGCAGGATCCCGGCGGCGAGGGCGCCCGGATCGGCTGGGGGGACCAGCAACCCCGTGCGCTCGTGGGTGACGATCTCCGGCATGCCACCGGCGCAGGTGACGACGACTGGACGTTCAGCGGCGAGGGCTTCCAGGAGGACGTTCGGCATGCCCTCGATGATCGACGACATGACGAACACGTCGAATCGCTCGAGCAGCGTGCGCGCGTTGCCGATCTCGCCGAGAAAGTGCACGTGACCGCCGATGCCGAGCTCGGCCGCGCGCCGCTCCGCCTGCTGCCGCAGCGGGCCGTCGCCCACGATCACGAAGTCGACGTCATCGCGCACCCGCCGCACGGCCCGCGCCGCGTCGAGAAAATCCCCATGTGCCTTCTTCCAGGTCAACCGTCCCACGGTGCCGACCAGATGCCGATACTGTCCCGGTAGTTTTACCGAGGCTCCGGCCGACCCCGACTCCATGGGGAGGCGGATCCCGTTCGGGATCACGACGAGCTTTCGCGGATCCGGGCGCTCCACCTCGAGGACGAAGCGGCGCACCGCGTCGGCGTTGCAGAGGATGCGGTGCGCGAGTCGATTCGCGAGCCGGGTGGCGAGCAGCTGGGACCGGCGCGGATAGCGGTCGAGGCTGCGCTTGCTGGCGATCCGCACCGGAACCCCGGCGAGGTAGCCCGCGAGCACCCCGAGAATGTTGCCGAGGTAGAGATACCCGTGGACGATGGTCACCTGCTCGCGCCGCAAGCGCCGCGCCGTCTCCACGAGCCGCTGCGCCGTCGTCGGTCGCGCCAGGCTCGTGCCGAGCCCGATGGGACGAACCGGGATGCCCATGCGCTCGATGATCGGCACGAGAGCCCCGCCCGGTTTTCCCACGCTCACCTGCGGGCGAAAGCGGGACCGGTCGAGCTCGGAGAACAGCTCGACGAGATGGCGCTGGGCGCCGCCAACGTTGAGGTGATCGATCACGTACTCGATGCGGATCGGTTCCGGCATCACATCGTCCCAATCGTCGTGGCCGGTCGGAGGTCAGACCGCGGCGTCGTGGGCGCCGGGCCGGCGCCGGCCGTCGCAGTCGCTCCGTCACGCCGCCACCGCTCGAGGAGGATCGCCGCCGCCACGAAGAGGAACACGTGCTCCTCGAGCCAGACGTCGGCGAAGAACGAGAAGAACAGGAAGAGCACCATGTAGACCCGCAGCCAGTGGGCGAAGAGCGGCAGCTCCGGGTCTGTGACGTAGACGGCGCGCAACCGCCCGAATCGGCGCCAGAGCTGGCGGAAGAGGAGGAGATACGCCACCAGCAGCACGACCCCTCCCTCGGCAGCGGCCCACAGGTACGAATTGTGCGGCGGCTTGAAGAAGCCGTGGTAGTAGCGATTGACCCACCGGAAGTTACCGACCCCCACCCCGAGGATCGGGTTCAGCTCGATGAGATGGAGGCTGTGCTCGATGGCGGCCGCGCGAAAGGCGGTGGACGACGAGCCCTCCACTCCCTGGGTCGCGAACGGGTTGACGTTGAGAATGCGCTCCTGCGCCTTGGGCGGCACGAGGAAGAAGAAAGTGAGTAGCGCGACGCCCGCAAAACCGAGCACCCCCGCCACCCTGGCTGCCGGAGACAGCCTCTTGCCCCGGGCGCCGAATGCGCCGCTGAGCACCAGGAAGCCGAGCAGCCCCAAGCCGAGAAAGCCGCTGCGGGACGCCGCCAGCAAAACGAGGGGGAGCAGCAGCAACATGCCGAAGGCCGCCGAGACCCGCGCCAGCTGCGAGCGAGCCGTCATCCACAGATGGAAGAGCAGCGACACGCCGAGCACGCACCCGAACGCGAAGCGATTCTCGTTGTCGGCCCAGTTCACGATCTCGACGTCGATGCGGAACTCCTCGCCGGTCGCACCCTGGGCGAACTGCATGAGGGCGGGAGGTACGGCAGCCAGGATGCAGATGAGCATCGTCACGAAGACGGTGCGGAGCTGGGCTGGGGTACGGATGAACGTCAGAACGAACACGACGAAGGCGACGCGGGAGAAGTGCTGAAAGAGCCAGCGTTGCGTGAAGTCGAAGCCCGCGGTGACGCCGACCGGCCGTTCGATGAGGCGCTGGATGGACGCATCCGGGAACCCGTACTCGGCGGCCACGGTGCTGGCCACCAGCACGGCGCCGATGGCCACGAGCATCCATACGAGCGGCTCGCGGAGATACCAGGTGTCGCGGGTCGTGTAGTAGTTCCACGCGAGGAGCGCGAGGAACATGCCGCCGAGCAGATTGTTGATCGTCAGCGGACCGACGCCGCGCGCCACGCCGGGGTAGTTGATCAGGAAGGTGGTGAGGAAGAGCGAGATGCCGATGTGCGGACGATTGAGCGCCACCACGAAGCCGACCGCGACCAGGAGCACCACGAGCACCGTCAGCGGCCACTGCCCCCCGATCCACGTGGCGACGGCCAGGGCGGCGCCGAAGACGATGATGGGCAGGACGGCCCATGCCGGCGTCGCCGCCGAGCTGGACGGATACTGAGTGCGGATGACGGCGCTGCTCATGCCCCGGCGCGCAGGCGCGCCCGCTCCATGTCGAGAGAGAACGATGGCATGTGACGGTGGCGGTTGTAGACGCCCACGCGGCGCAGCGCCCACAGGTCGGCGCCCGCGCGCACGCAGCCGGGTACCGACGTGACTGCCGACAAGAACCCTGCCTGGCGCACGATGCCGCGCACCGTGTCAGTGAGATGGGCGGCACCGCGCCCGTTGGGATACGAAAAATGCGCGACCGACGTGCCGAGCTTCCCGGCGATCATGTCGCGGGAGCCGGCGATCTCCTCGAGCGCTTCCTCGGGCGGCGTGTTGGGAAGGTTCGGGTGCGAGACGGTATGTGCCCCGATCGTCATGCCGTCCGCGCTCATCTCGCGCAGCTCGTCCCACGTCATCATGATCGCCGCGAGCGGCCGGAAGTCCGTCACGCGCAGCAGCTCGGCCAGCTCCTGGACGAGCGCGCGGCGGCGTGCGCTCGGCACGTTCTTGAGCGCGATGACGAGGCGAGTGAACAGCGCCTGGCGATCGGCGGCGTGCTCGATCGCGGCCGGCGCGCCCAGGGGTTCGGGCAGTACGACGCGTCGCTCCTTCGTGCGCCGAACCATGAAGCGAAGCTGCGCGGTCCATAGCGGCGGCCCGCCGTCGATGCAGCCCGTAGCCACGTAGAACGTCGCCGGCAGCCCTTCCGCGCGCAGCGCGGGAAAGGCCTGGGTGTAGTTGTCACGGTAGCCATCGTCGAACGTGATCGCGACGCTGCGGCGCGGTAGCGCGCTGCCGCGATGCAGACGCTCGACCAGTTCGTCGAGCGACATGACCGTATAGAAGCGCCGCAGGTAGCGCAGCTGCATCCGGAACGCCGTGCGGGTGACCATGAGCCCGTGGTCGAGGTAAGCGAGGGTGGCAGCCTCGTCCTCGGTGACGGAGTGATAGCGCAGGATCGCGCCGCGACGGCCCCCGAGGCAGCGGGCGAGGTTCACCAGGCCGCCGTGATGCCAGATGGGCTTCAACGCATTGCCGACGGCGCGGCGAATGGAAACGACGGCCATAGGCGAGCCTCGGTTGGTTGACGGTACGGGCAGTGTGCGTAGCGAGCCGCGCGGCCGCGGCAACGCGGCGGATGCTAGACGTCTTCGGGAATGACGGCGAGGACCGGCAGGGCCAGCCGTTGCTCGCCGTCCTGCCGTCCGCGGATCGTCGGCGAGAGCGCCTCGAGCGTGAAGGCCCCGCCCAATCCGACCGCGAGGCTCGCCATCAGGCCCATGGCGAGGGTGAGCCACGTGTGATTGGGCAGCGGATTCGACGGCGTCGACGCGCGGTCGACGACGCGCACGTTGGTGAGGCCCGCGGCGTCCATCGCCTCCGACGAACGCGCCTTCTCGAGCAAGACCAGATGGTGGTTGTAGCTCGCCTGCTTCGCGTCGCGCGTGGCCTTGAGCCGTTCGTACTCGGAGCCGAGCTCGTTGAGCTTGCCGATGCGCTCCGCCGTGAGCTGGATCTGTCGCTCGATCTCTTCGCGCCGGGCGCGCAGCGCTTCGGCCGACGCTTCCTCCCGCAGCGAGTTCTCGAGAATGTTCTGATAGGCGTCGTTGCTCTCCAGCTTCGTGGCCGTCGGTGCGTCCCCGATGCTCGCTTCCTCAGCCCCGAGCATTTCCTCGGCGTGCGCGAGCTCCTCGAGCGTGTCCTTCACCCGGCGATCCTCATCGGTGTAGAGCTGCCGCAGGTCGTTGAGCTTCAGCTCGAGCTCGACCACCTTGGTCCCGAGCGCCGCCAGGCGGGGACTGTCGCCGTAGCTGTGCAGCGCCACCTGCGGGGGAAGCTTCTCGAGCTGCGCCGACAGCGCCTTGGCGTTCGTCTCCGCCTGACGGATCTGGCCGGCGTTCATGTCGAGCGCCTCGAGCGCGTCGGAATGAATGCGGGCAAGAGCGACGCGCTGGGTCTCGAGCTCGAAGAGGTCGTTCTCGCGCTGAAAGACGAGGAGCGCCGCTTCCGCCCCCTGGAGGTCCCCCGACAGGTCGACCCCGCGCTTCTCGTAGAAGCGCTTGAGCGCCCCGTGATCGAAGACGGTTCGCGCCTGATACTGCACGTACTCGTCCATTACGAGGTTGACCACATGGGCGGCCTGCTCGCCCTTGTCGGCCCGGTACGCAACCTCGATGAGCGGCGCGTTGGAGAGGGGCGTGACCTCGAGGTACTTGCCGAGACGCTGCATCCACCACTCTGCCGACTCCGGGGTGGCCGCACTCTTGCCGTTCCCGTTGCCGGCGATGGCGGCGGCGGCCTCCTGGAGGAAGGAGCGAGCCTTGAGGGCCTGCGCCGTCGCGGCGACGAACTGCAGGTCGTTGACCGGCATGTTCCGCGGTTCTTCGTCGGGCGACAGCTGCGGATACGCGCGGGCCTGGGTCACCATGAGCCGCGATGCGGCCCGATATACCGTCGGTCGCATCAACGCGACCACGACGGTCGGCAGCAGCACCGCCAGGATCGCGAGGGCGATGAGGTACTTGCGCTTGAAGAGCACGTGAACGAGGTCGTATACGGCGGTCGGCATGGGCGACAATCCTCGATGACCGGTCTTCTCTCGTCGATCCCGTAAGTCTCAGCTACGCTCTCAGCGCTCACCGCTTCCGGCGAGCCGCCGCTCGAGCGGCTCTGGAACGAACCGCCGCTGGCGAGTCACGACGGCGCCGCCGATGCGGACGGTGGCCCGCTCGAGCTCGCGGCGCGCCGCCGTGCACTCCTCGACCGGGGTTGCGTCCGCGGCGATCACCAACAGCACGACGTCGGCCAGCGGTGCGAGCAGCGTGGTGTCGGGGTAGCGCAACACCGGCGCGGAATCGATGACGATGTAGTCGTAGCGGTCGCGCAACGTGGCGAGCAGCGCCTGGATCGAGTCGACCGGTGGCAGCGCCCGCTGACTGCCGTTGACGTTGTTCGGCAGCACGAAGAGGTTGGCGATCCGCGTCGGCGAGACGACGCGCTCCGGATCCGCCAGAGTGGGATCGTGGAGCAGCGTCGACAGACCCGCCGCGCCGGCGAGCCCGAACGCTTCGGCGACACCCGGCCAGCGAAAGTTCAGCTCGAGCACCAGCACGCGATGGTTTTGCGCGAGACTGGCCGCCAGCAGTACGGCAGTCGTGGTCGTGCCGTCTCCGTGGCGCACGGGGGCGAGCATGATGACCCGGGGCGCTGCGCGGTCGGGCGTCGTCTCCAGCGCCAGGTTCTTGCGCAGCTGATCGTACGGTCCGCGCGCCCACTCGGCGAGCTCGGTGACGGCCACGTAGCGACCCTGCGGGGTCAGCGTGAACCGGCGATGGAACCAGTGAGTACCGAGAATGTTGGGGGAACGCTGCAGGTCCATGTTTGCTAGTGTGCTACCGTTACTTCCCGGCCCACTCGACCGGTCGCCTCGCGCGGGCGCGTGTGGGCATCTTGCGCTGCGGATCGCCGCGCCGTCGCGCGGGGTCTTCCCTCAGATCGACGGTCGTCGGAAGGAGCAAGACGCTGCGGATTCGATCAACGGGCAGGGCTCCGCCGGTTCGGCCTCGGCGCCGTCTTGAAGAGCCCGAACACGATCCCGTCGAATCGGGCATCGTGTCGAGCCACCTGCTGTCCGGAGACTGGGAAGGCATGCCTGCCATCCCAACCCACCCCCCCCTGCGATGCCGCGAGCGTCCGTGCTCCCCGCCCCGCTGTCTCCGCCGCTGTGTCAAGCTTCGAAGCCGGACACGGAAACTGGAAATAAAACCAGATTTCTTCGTTCGCTTGGTCACCTCGCATAAAGCCAGAGGTGGTGCCAGCAAACAAGATACAAAAAGGGTCCAGACGATGGGCGGAAGAAAGTACCAGTACTCCCACGGGAGCCGATGGCAGGTTGCGTTCACCCGCACAGAGCCTCGACAACCGGTCCGCAGCGCTTCGCGAACCGCTTCCTGGCGCCCGTCTGGAAGCACGCGCCGCGGCCGCGATCCCGGTCCGCGCGTGCCTTCTCCGCCTGGGCCTCGCACTTCATGGCGCGTTTGCGCAGGCGCTTGAGACGCCGTTCCACCGGAGGTCCGGAACCAGAGGAGAAGTCCGCCTTGCCGCCGAGGTGAAAGCCGAGGTCGACGTTCGCCGTGTCCGGCGCCCCATCCGTACGGGTGGAAGCCCCCTGGAGGCCGACCTGCTTCGGCGACAGGGCGCTCGCATCCAGGGCGGGACTGTCGGATCCCTGGCCCGCCGCCACCTGGCGGAGGTGGAAGCTGTCGTCCCGATGTCCGCCGCCGCCAAGCGTGCCGTCGGTTCCTGACGGGGCGACGAACAGGGGCGGCCGCTCGACGTCGAGCTGCCCGCGCGCCACGCTGGTCGTGTTGTACTCGCCCGACCCGTTGCCGGAGAGCAGATTCCACTGCCCGACGTAGTCGGTCGCGGAGCCCTCCTTCAGGTTGAGGCCGATACCGTTGTTGTCGGTGACGACGTTGTTGAGAATCGTCATGGCCTGCAGGGGTACGACGGCCTCGATGCGGATGCCGTCGAGGTCGTTGGCGTAGACCGTGTTGTTGATGGCGGCGCCCTCGGAGGAGCTATCAATATCGCCGCCGAAATCGATCCCGGTGCCGCGGTTGGCGTACACCAGGTTGTTGAGCACCAGCACCCCAGCGCTATCACGCACACGGATGCCGCGGGAGCCGTTGGAAAAGACGACGCAATTGGCTACCGTCGTCCGCTCGGATCCGCTCTTGATGTCGATGCCCGCCTCGAGGGCCCCCGTGATCGCGAACCCGTTGATGGCCACCCACGGTCGGTCGGAGATGCGAAACGCATTCTGGAACCCCGACGCGTCCACCAGCACCTGACCCGCATCCCCGGTGCGACTCCCGTCCCAGTCGGCGATGAACGCGAGCGGGTCGTTCGGCTCGCCGCTGCCGCCGGGATTGAGGTTCCCTTCGGGGTAGCGGCCCGCGCCCACGTAGATGGCGTGCGGCCGGCGTCCCAGGGCCATCTCCGCCGCTCGGGTGATGGTGCGGAATGCGCGGGAGGGCGCCAGTCCATCGTTGGTGTCGTTCCCGGACACGCGTACGTAGAACGTGGCGGCCGCCGCCGAGGAGGCGCAAACCGCGACGAGCCCGAAGCATCCCACCGCGAAGGCGAGCAGGCGGTTCGCGACGCGGGGGCGCATGGTTGGATGGGCTCCGGTGGGCCGACGATACGATGAATGAGGCCGGTGGACTCCCGACATCAAGGCCCGATCGGGTTGAATCGAATCATGCGAGTCAGGAAGTCGGGCATCATGCGGTTGATGTACTCGTCCACGAACTGGTTCGCCTTTGCGACCGCGGTCTTGGGGACGAAGACGATCTCATCCGCCGCCAGCAGCGTGCGCTGCGAGGGGTCCCCCTCCAGCTCGGCCTCGAGGTCGATCTGGCGCGCCACCGCCTGCCCCTCTTCGTGGGAGAGGATGACGACGTCGGACAGATCCGCGCCTGGGCCAAAGCCCCCGCGTTCGAAGACGGCCTGAAGGACGGTCATGGGACGCGTGAGGGTCACGAACCCTTCGTCCACCACCTCGCCACCGACGTACGCCTTTGACTCGCTCGTCGTGATCGTGACATTCACCACGGGATCGCGCATGTAGCGCGAGGCGCGCTCCCGAATGAGTTCCTCGAGCTCCGGTAGCAGCAGACCCGATACCTGCAGCTCTCCCGTCATCGGAAGATTGAGCCGCCCGTCGGTATCGACGGTCGCAGTCGAGTTGTCCGCGGGGTGGTACTTGAACTTTATCTCCAGGATGTCGCCCGGATGCACCCGGTACGGGGTCGAGAGTCCCTGCGCCACGTTCACGGTCGCCGGATCGAGCTTCACTCCGCCGTGGCAGCCGGCGAGCAGGGGCATCGCGAGCACGGCCACGAGCATCGCGCTTCGATTGATTCGCGTCATGGGTACTACCTCATCGTGGTCGAGAGCTCATCGGCGCTGCGCGGACTCTTTTCCCTCAGAGCCACTATCCCTCACGGGAATCGAACGATGGTACAGCATTTCGATGCTGTGCCGCGTCAATTCGGCCGTGTACCAGCGTCGAGGGGCTCTGGGGCGTAAGAGGCACAGCAACCCCCATGCCATTGCCTGGAGCAGCCGAGAATCTGTGCATCCCAGCGTATCCACGGCTCCATGCGGCTCGCTTTGCGACCGCGCAATTTCGCCACCTCTCGCAGTTCTGCGAGCTGCCGCATGCAAAGAGCCGCGCTGCGTCGACTCCCAAACGTCGTTTTCGAAAGTGCCATCGGCGCCCATTTCGGATCGTCAGTCGATCGTCTCTCGGCGGTGCAATTTGTGTTTGACTCGTGAAGGTTTGAAGGTTTACTCATGGGGTGAAGTACGAATGGATGGCGTTTTACTGGATGCCCACGATCGCCCACATCGTGTCCTCCTGGGCTCATGGCACGGATCTTGGGACCCGCTAGCGCACCCGATCGGGGCAGATCCATGGATACGTCCAGCGCGAAGGCACCACTCGATGCGTAGCGACCCGGGCATCGTTGCGTGGTTCATTGCCCGGACGAAGCCCCAGCGAGAGGCGTACGCGCAGGAAAACCTGGAGGTCCGTCGGCTCGACGTGTTCCTGCCGCGCGTCGTCGAGGTCGACTTCGAGAACCGCGACATCGTGAGACGGCGACCTGCGCCGCTGTTCCCCGGCTATCTGTTCGTGAAGATGAACTTTCCGCTCGACTACTATCGCGTCATCTGGACCCCGGGTGTCCGCGACCTGGTCGCCCTTGGGAACGGGCCTGTCCCCATCGGGGAGGCGGTGGTCGAGAGTATCCGATGCCGCTGCGATACCAGCGGTGTGGTGCGACTGTCACCCGCTTCCTGGAGCCCCGGGGAGCGGGTCGAGATCCCCACGGGACCGTTCGCCGGTCTGCTCGCGACCGTGGTTTCGGTGATGCCGCGCCGGCGACGGGTCAAGCTGCTCATCGATTTCCTGGCCCAGCAGACTCCCGTAGACATGCCCCTTACCGCGTTCAAGGCGTCACGGATGGCGATGGGATCGAAGCGCCCCATCGGCAACACGGCCCCGGTGCGAAGCTGAGACGCGGACGGGTGCTGGGAGGGTTCATGCAGCCGAAGGCCCGGGTCCTGATCGTCGATGACAACCGTGTGGTTCGTGACGCGCTGGCAGACGCCCTGTCGGCCGAAGAGGGGTTGCGGGTGGCGGCGACCTGTGCCTTCGGCAACGGAGCCCCGGTGGAGGCCATCGAGAGAGCAAGCCCCGACGTCATCGTCCTCCCCGCGGCGGGGGAGCGGGCGATCGAGCTCACCCATACGATCACGCGCCGCTTCGCGGGCCTGCGCGTCGTCCTGTTCGGCATGAAGGAGCACCCCGAAACGGTGACCGAGGCGATCGAGGCCGGTGCCGTCGGATACGTCGCCGATGACGCCTCCACGGAGGACTTTCGCGAGACGATTCGTCTGGTCGCGCGCGGAGAGACGCGCCTCACGCCGCGCATAGCGGCAACGCTGGTGGTGCGGCTCGCGACCCTCGCATCGGCGCGCCGCGCCGACGAGCGCGCGCGCAACATCAAGCTCACCCCGCGCGAGATCGAGATCCTCGCCCTGGTCGCCGATGGGCTCACCAACAAGGAGATCGCCACCCAGCTGCACGTCGAGGAGCAGACGGTCAAGAACCACATCCACAACATCCTCGAGCGGCTGAGCCTGCGGCGCCGCCACCAGGCCGTGCAATACGCCTGGGAGACGGGGATGCTGCGAAAACGCGCCTAAGCGCACGCCGGCCGAGAACGCGACGCGCTCTCCGGCCGGTCCTTCGTCCGGCGATTCACCCTCCTGGCGGTCTCTGCCTTGCCGGGAGTCCCCGACCCGCGCGCTCCTCCGCCCCCAGGGATCGGTCGCAACGCCGGGAAGTTCACGACGGTCGCTCGCCGGGATCGAGTCGTGCGTTCCTGCGACGCTCCAAAGCGGACAGCAGCGGCGGTGTCGCGCCCAGCCCGCGGACGAGGAGGCGCACCGCATCGCAGCCGCGGGCATTTTTTCGTTGATTGTTTCGAAGTGTTGATGTTAGAAAAGCCGCCATCTGTCGGGGCAGGGTGTGCGTCGCGCCAGGGCGCAAGTGTCCAGGTAGAAGCCGGGGCAGGTGGCGGGGGAGGCAGATCACGGCCCGGCGACGGCAGTCGTGCGCTGCCGACTGACTCGAGTGAATGCAGCCGGGCTACGGCAACCGAACGATCACGCAGAGCACGATGGGCACCGAGAAGCTGTGCGGACCAGGAGTTCCAGCATGAATCGATCGTCGAGAGCTCGCGTTCGAGGGCTGATGGCGGCGGCGTTCGGCGCGAGCTTGGCGCTGGCGACACCGGTCTGGGCCACGCACTTTCGCTACGGGCACGTGACGTGGGTGCCGAGAACCGACATCCATCCGCGGGCGATAGACTTCAAGGTGCAGAACGTGTGGCGCCGTACGGGTTTCAGCACCGCCAACGGACGATGCAGGAATCCCGTCACGCTCGCGAGCACCGCGTGCACGGGTGCCGGTGGCTTCGCCGGCGTCGGCGACCTCATCTGGGAGGGCGTCGGCAACACACGGCTCGATTGCGGCGATGGAAGCGCGTTGATCGGCGGCCCGGGATCGCTGAGTGGCTCGCTGCTCTACCTCATCACGGCCGTCGACGTGGCCAACAACTGGGCCTTCGGCCTGGGAGTCGATCCGACGAACGTGGCCGCGCTCGACACGGCAATCACTCACACCTACCCGTCGGTCGGGACGTTCACCGCCAAGACGGAGGACTGCTGCCGCATCAGCCCGTGCGAGGCGCCGACGGCGCACATGAACAACCCGGACGACGACTACCGGGTAGCAACGAGCGTCGAGGTCGGTGGAGCGAATAGCTCGCCCGTGAGCGCGCTGCCGCCGATCATTCAGTGTCCGTTCAACGGTACGTGTCAGTTCACGATCCCCGCCTCCGACAACGAGCTCGACCCGCTAACGTTCCGGATGTCCTCGCTGCTCGAAGCCGGGCTCACGTCGCAGCCGGGTCCTCCCCAGTGTCCGAACGCCGCGACCGTCAATCCGACCACCGGCGTCTACACGTGGAACACGGTCGGCTGTCGCACGGCCGCCACGGCGCTGCCGGTGCCGCCCAACGGCGGCTGCAATCAGCCGTCCTACAACACCTGCTATTCGACCCAGGTCACGATCGAGGAGGATGTGCTGCTGGGCGGGAGCGACGCCGCGCTCGACTTCCTCATCTGTCTCGTCGCCTGCCCGCCGAGCAACACGTCACCGGTCTTCGGCGGGCCGACCCCGGCGTGCGGATCGACGATCTCGGCCAATCCCGGTAGCCCGGTGGGATTCACGGTGCAGGCGTCCGACGGCAACTCCGTCGACGGCGTGACACTCAACGTCGCCGGCCTTCCCGGCGGCGCCGGCATGGTGCCTTCGCTGCCCACGTCGGCGAACCCGGTGAGCTCCACCTTCTCGTGGACGCCCGGCGGCGGCGATCTCGGGCAGCACGTGATGACGTTCACCGCCACCGACCCGTGCGGCGCGCAGACGCTCTGCTCGATCACCATCGACGTCAGCCAGGAGGAGTGCACCGACGGCGTGGACAACGATGGGGACATGCTGGCGGACTGCGCCGATCCCGATTGTGCCGACACGGCTTGTGATGACGGGCTCTTCTGCACGGTCAATGACATCTGTCAGGGTGGCCAGTGCATCGGTGGCCCGCGCAGCTGCAACGACGGCAACGTCTGCACGGCCGACAGCTGCAACGAGAGCACCAACGCCTGCGTCAACAACCCGACCCCCCTCAACGGCACGTCGTGCAACACGGACGGGAACCTCTGCACCATCGACCAGTGCGCTGCGGGCAGCTGCGTGCAAACGGGCACGGTGACGTGCCAGGCGGCGGTGCCGCCGTGCGAGGGCGGCTCGACGTGCAACCCGGGGACGGGCGCGTGCGTGGCGCAGCCGGACGCGCCGTCGGGGACGGCGTGCAACGCCGACGGCAGCCTGTGCACGATCGACACGTGCAACGGCAGCGGCGGCTGCGTGCAGACGGGCACGGTGACGTGCCAGGCGGCGGCGCCGCCGTGCGAGGGCGGCTCGACGTGCAACCCGGGGACGGGCGCGTGCGTGGCGCAGCCGGACGCGCCGTCGGGGACGGCGTGCAACGCCGACGGCAACCTGTGCACGATCGACACGTGTAACGGCAGCGGCAGCTGTAACCAGA
>Ga0187893_10000470_pt1 | contig 105358 bp, 90 predicted proteins | sample MA1701074metaG_FD_139574 | JGI IMG/M metagenome (GOLD analysis project Ga0187893, IMG submission 139574) | White microbial mat communities from a basaltic lava cave in the Kipuka Kanohina Cave System on the Island of Hawaii, USA - MA170107-4 metaG ...
ACGCACGCTGGCGCTCTGCGGCTCCCGCGAGCCGCTGGTGAGCTCGACCTTGAACTCGCGCTTGACGCCCTTGGCTCCGAGGGGGAACACCGCGATCTCGGGGGTCACGAGCAGGCCGAGTGCCGGCACGCTGCGCACGGCCTTCTGCTTCTCGCCGCCTGTCCAGCGCCCCTCGTAGCGGAAGACGGCGGGCTCGTCGAGGGAGACGTCCACATCGCCCCCACTCGCGTACCGCAGGGTCGCCGCCAGCTCGGGCGGCGCAAAGGGCAGGCTCTCCTGGCCGGGGCTCTCGAGATCGTAACGCCAGGCGGTCGTCGCGCTGCGGCGCCAGTAGGGCTGAGCGTAACGCACGCCCTTCTCGGCCACCTTGACCTGGAACTGGATCTCCAAGCTGCGGCCGGGCTCGAGGGTCTTCAGCTCGCCCTGGGTCCTCTTCGCCCGCCAGCCGTCGGGCACCGCGAGGGCGAGTTCGTCGATGCGCAGAGACGCGGCCCCCTGGTTGAAGGCGCGGGCGCTGACCGTGAAGGTTTGTCCCGGCACCACCTCGTCGTCGTCGCCCGTCACTTCGAAGGCCATGCCGTGGGCCAGGCCCAGGGCAGCCTGCAGCTCGCGCTCCTTCTGGGCCAAGCGGTCGAGCACGTCGAAACGCGGCGCCTCCGCGAGTGGCGCCTGTCGGACCCTGGCCCTCAGCTTGCGCACGAGGTCAAGAGCCGACTCGAGGGGCGCTGCGACACGCCCCGGATCGCGCGCGTCGTAGGCCGCCAGGGCGGCGTCGATCTGCGCCCGGATCTGTTCCACGTCGTGGGCCAGGAAGTCGAGGCGCTTGTCGCCGGAGGAGGGCGCCGACAGGCGCTGGAGCGAGGTGTCGATGCCGTCGAGCACGTCGGTTTCCGGGCCGCTGGCCGCGGGCTCGCTGTCGACGAGGACGTAGCTCGCTTCGCCGGCCAGCGGATCGACCTTGAGCTGGGACGCCCCCTGGCAGCGGTGGCTGCCCCGGGCGATCGAGCCCAGCTCCTGCCACGACATGCCGAGCAGCGGGTCGAAGAGGCCGGTCCTGACGCTGACGGCAGAGCCGGGCATACGCTCGAAGCCGCCCTGGTAGAGCTTGCGCGCCTGCCAGGGCGGCAGGCCGCGTTTCGACTGCCCCTGGAAGCGCCCGGGGTCCGCCGAGGCCCGAAACGCCTCCCGAGCGAGCTGCGCCGCTGCCTGGTGGTGCTGCCCGCCGCCGGGTCCCTCCAGCGGCAGGGTCAAGATCACGTCGGGCCGGAAGGCCCGCACGACGCGGACCACGTCGGAGAGGGCGTCCTGCTTGCCCCACTTGTCGAAGGTCTCCTCGACGCTGAAGGAGTAGCCGAACTCGTAGCTGCGCCCGAAGTACTGCTCGACGCCGTCGTAGCGGTGCACGGCGAGCAGCTCCTCGGTGCGCAACACGCCCAGGGCCTCTCCCAGCTCCGGGCCGATCTCGTTTTGCCCACCCTCGCCCCGGGTCAAGGTGAGCAGCGCGGTGCGCAGGCCGAGGCCGCGGGACAAACGCACCAACATGCCGTTGTGCTCGTCGTCGGGGTGCGCGGTCACCATCAGTACGCGCCCGGTCACGGGCAACCGGCGCAGTGCGAGGCCCAGGCCCAGGGAGCCGCGGTCCAGGAACAGCGGCCGGAGCTGGGCTTCGCTGAGGCCGGCAGGCCAGATCGGGAGCAGCGCGGCGACGAGCGCGGCGACCGCGGCGCGGGGGACAGCGGCGGGACTCAAGGAGCGGTTCAGCGGTGGAGCTTGAGGCTCAAATTGAGTCGGATGTGGATCGCGACTTGGGCTTCGCCCTCTCCCACCCGCAACTCGACGGGGATCGTCACGTCGGTGGTCGCCACCCCGTTGGGCAGGGACACGGAGACCGGGGGCGTAGCGAGGGCCGGGGGTGGGCTGGCGGCGGGAACCGGCGGGATCGTGGTGGCCGCGGCGCTGGAGGAGATCGGCGCGGGCCGGGGCGCCGGGGCAGGACGGGCGGCCGGCCGCGACTGGTCCTCGAAGTCGTCGTCGTCGTCGTCATCGTCGCCCAGCTCTTCCAAGGTCAGGTCCGGCACCGGGGGGCGCGCGATCCTGCGGCGCAGGTCGTCCGTCTCCTTCGGCCCGCTGACCAGTGTGGACTTGGCGGCCTCCAGGCCGGGCGGACGCGGCGGTGCGGGCGGCGCGGGCAACTCGATGTCGAGCGCGATGATCTCTTCCATCGGGTCGCTTGCGGGTTCCGACAGGGACAGGTCCAGGTCCAGGTCGGGCTCCACGGCCGGCTGCAGCTCGAGGGAGTCGAGCAACGAATCGTCACTGGCGGCCGGCATCACGGCGGTCGGTCGCCGGGATGGCGGGGGCGGCGGCGGTGTGGGCGCGGGCCTGGGCGCCGCCGCCAACGGCCTCTGGGCCGGGGCCGCAGCCGCGGACGGATGTGGGGCCGGGGTGTCGGCGCCGCCGTACTTGGTCGCCAGGGAGCGGAACACCAGCTGCGTGACGCCCTTCAAGGTCGCCTCGACCCCCGGGCCCTTGATCGCGACGGCCTCGTAGAAGGGCACGCCGCGCGGGTTCAGCCGCTCGTTCAGGATCTCGATCGGCAACGCGTTGGGCAGGTCGCGTTTGTTGTACTGCATGACCATAGGGATCTCTTGGGCGTCCAGCTCGTTGGCTTCGAGGTTCTGGCGCAGGTTCTCGAGGCTCTCCAGGTTGGCGTCGAGCATCGCCTCCTGGCTGTCGGCAATGAACACGACACAGTCGGCCCCCTTCAGCACCATGCGCCGCGTGGCGTTGTAGAAGACCTGGCCCGGCACCGTGTAGAGCTGGATGCGTGTCTTCATGCCGCGGATCGTGCCCAGCTCGATGGGCAGGAAGTCGAAGAACAACGTGCGGTCGGTCTCGGTGGCCAGCGAGAGCATCTTGCCCTTGTTCTTGATGGGCAGCTTCTCGTGGATCCACTGCAGGTTCGTCGTCTTCCCGCACAGGCCGGGCCCGTAGTACACGACCTTGGCCGTCAGCTCCTTCGTGGAGTAGTTGAAGAGAACCACGGGTTTACGGGCATTCTAGGACGGAACCGCAGGCTTTGCGAACCGTCGGTTAGAATCCGAGCATGAGCATCGCGACCCTCGTTCTGCTTCTGTCCCAGGCGCCAGCCAGCACGGCGCCGGCCGCCGCCCCCAGCCCCGAGCCCACGCCCTTCGCGGGCCCGGTGGTGGTGTTGGAGACGAGCCTGGGACGCATCAAGCTGGGGCTGCGCCAGGACAAGGCACCGGTCTCGGTCAAGAACTTCCTCACCTACGTTCGCGGCGGCCACTACGACGGCACGATCTTCCACCGCGTGATCCCGGGCTTCATGATCCAGGGTGGAGGCTTCGAGGAGGACATGACCGAGCGACCCACGCGACCGCCCATCGTCAACGAGGCGAAAAACGGCCTCTCCAACCGCCGGGGTACGCTGAGTTTGGCGCGCACCAACGACCCCAACAGCGCGACCGCCCAGTTTTTCGTCAACGTGAACGACAACCACGCCCTCGACTTCGGCGTACGCGGCGCCGGCTACGCGGTGTTCGGTGAGGTCCTCGAGGGCATGGAGATCGTGGACAAGATCGTGGCGGTGCCCACCACGACCAAGGGAGCACATCAGAACGTGCCGCGCGCGCCGGTGCTGCTCACCCGCGCCCGCGAGCTGAAGGCAACGGCCGCGCCGAAGCCGGCGGCGCCCAAGCCCTAGCCAGTCGGAGCGGGCGCCGTCACTTGCCGGGGTCGGCGCTCGAGGTCAGGCCGGCCACGGCCTGGATCAGCTCGTCGGCCTTCGCCACGTCGAGCTTCAGGACCGCGTCGTCGTCGTTGCGGCGCGCGTAGGCCGCGTCGTCCTTCTGGCCGATCTCGACGAAGGGCGCGCCCTTGCCACCGGCCAGGCGCAGGCTGAGGCGCAGGGCGGGCTGGTCGAGGCCATACACCTCGGGTCCCTTCGGCTGGTCCACGAAGGCGCTGGCCTCGACCCCCCCGATCTTGAACAACACGTCCTCGATCGTGTTGGTCTCCAGCTGCTTGGTGTCGGGGGCCGTGCGGGCCCACTTGCGCTCTTCGACGTCATTCGCGCCCTTGGTGGTGGTGCGCGCGTAGACCTGCTTGCCCTTGTCGGTCTCGGCCTCGAAGCCCTCCACCTCGAAGCTGGAGATGTCGAGCAGCCGCTTCTGGCGCAACTCGTTCATGCCCTTCTTGAGGTCGTCCACCAGGGCGGGCGGGATCGCGGCCACGGTGGTCTTGAGGGCGTCCCGGGCATGCCACTTCTTGTCGGAGGTCTCCGAGCCGATCTCGAGCCGGCGCTGGCTGCCGTCGCCCAGCGTGACGCTGACGCTGCGGCCGGGCTTGGCGAGGCCGTAGGCTTTCAGGTCCTTGGCATCCTCGGCCACGATGGCGTCGAACCGCAGGCCCTCGAGAGCCGAGAGCAGCGAGTCCACCGGCCAGCGCGCCGCCCGCGTGGCGACGGGCGCGGTGAATCCCCACTCGCCGTCCCCCTTCTTCACCAGCGTGTAGTTCCCCTCGGGACCGGTCACCTCGACGCTGCGCACGTCGTCGCGCTTGAGGTGGAGCAGGTCACGGTCTCGGAAGTCGAAGGCCTTCTTCTCGAAGTTGCCCCCCAGCCAGGAGGCGATCAGGAACACGCGGGGCTTGTCGTCGGTCTTGGCGTAGATCCCGCTGTTGTCGGGCGCCTTGTCCCCGACCAGCAACACCAGGGGCTTCTCCTGGCCCTCCAGCTCGAGAGACGCGCGGGTCTTGGGCGTCTCGAGCCCGTAGTCCGCCAGGGCCGGCGGCGCCTCGGCCACGACCTCCTCGAGGTTCAGGCCGTTCAAGGCGTCCACCACGGCCTCCACGGTCGTGCCGTCGGCTGGCGCCTCGAGGGGCGCCAGCAGCTTCCAGCTCCCGGCCTCCCGGACCGCGCGCACCGCCTCGCCCTCCGCGGGTTCCAGGCTCAGCGACTTGACCTTGGCCTTGTCGAAGCTGAACAGCGGCTCCTTCTTCTTGTCGTCGGAGGCCGGCTTCTCGCGCTCGACGAAATAGGCGTAGGCGCCCAGACCCGCCGCCAGGGCGAGCACGATCCAGGTGCGGGTGAACGTCCCTTTCACCGGCGCCTCCACCAGCTCCAGACGCCAGCGATCACGAACAGCCCCGGCAGGCCCAGGAGCGAGACGAAGAAGGCCAGGCGATGCTGCTCGGCGGTCAGGAACAGGCGCTGGTCGTCGGCCTCGCGGGGCCGGATCGAGATCAGGTCCGCGTCCTCGGCCAGCCAGGCCACCGTGTTCACGAACAGGTCCTGGTTGCCCGGGAAACCGAGGAAGGCGTTGGTCGCGAAGTCGGCGTCGCCCATGGCCACCACGCGGCCCTCCGGCCGCTTCGGCTTGTCCTCGGCGGCCGGGCTGGGCGAGGGTTGCGGTGACGGGGACGGCGAGGGCTCCGGCTCCTGGAGCACGGCCACCGCGGCCAGCGAAATCGGCCCGCGGATGTCCTTGCCGTCGTCGAACTGGACGGGCTCGCGCAGCAGCAGGTCACTCTCGGCCCAGGACTGGGGAGAGGTCTCGACGAGGTTCTGGACACGCAGTCCCGGCGTCGTGGCGGTGCCCGCCTTGATGCTGCGCGCGGTCTGGAACGCCGTCGCCAGGCGGAAGTCCTTGGTGATCTCGTGGTAGGGGTACTGGGCCGCCAGCGGCGTCAGGGGCCCGGTGCCGGCGAGTTGGCTCTGCAGCGAGACGTCGAGCACCACGTCCTTGGAAGTCGTGATGTTCCACTCCTGGAGTAGGCCCGTCAGGTTGGGGAAGGGGCCCACGCCCTTCATCTCGGGCTCGACCAGCACGAACAAGCGCCCGCCCTTGGCGACGTGGTCGCGCAGCACCGAGACCACGGCCGGCAGCAGGTCCTTCTGGGGTCCGGGCAGCGCCACCACCGTGCAGTCCTCGGGGATTTTGCCCTCCTGGAGCAACACGACCTTCTGGGTCTCGTACTGGCTCTTGGAGAGCGCGCTCTTGGCCGCGGAGTAACCCCGGTCCGAGAAGTCGTCGAGGTCGGCTTCGCCCTCCCCGGAGACGAAGCACACGGTCTTCTTGGCGTCCCGGGTGACCTTGATCAGGGCGTTGGTGACGTCCTGCTCCGAGTCGTTGCTGATCTTCTCGCGTTTGCTGCCGCGTTCCAGCACCAGCGTGGGCACCGCGGTGACCTCGTACTCGCGGGCGCGGCCGGGCTTCTCCACCGGGTCGATGAACTCGGTCTTTATCCGCGCCGAAGCCCGCTCGAACTGCTGGAGGCGGTCGCGACCCTCGGGCATGCGCTCCTTGCGCTGGAAATACAGGATCTTCACGTCCTCCTTGAGCCCGGCGATCAGCTTCTTCGACTGGTCGCTCAGGCTGTAACGCTGGTTCTTGGTCAGGTCCCAGCGCTTGCCGTTGCGCGCCACGATGTAGTTGACGGCCACCAGCAGCCCCAGGCAGCCCAGCACCATGGCCAGGGTGTTGCCGCCGTACTTCATCTGACGCCGGCCCACCAGGCTCACCAGCTCCTCGAAACGCAGCGCGGCGTGGAGCACGACCAGGAACAGGGCGGCATACAAGTAGTAGCGGTGTTCGCCGGGCAGGGTCTTGCCGGCGCGTTGCCAGGCCGTCGAGGCGACCGCGATCACGAGGGCCAAGGGAGAGAGCAGGTCGATGAGTCGCTTCATGGGAGTCTCACGCCCTCCAGCGCTGGCTCTCCACCGACTGGTGGGCCAGGAACAAGCCGAACACGATCACGCTCAGGTAGTAGACGACGTCCTTCAACTCCAGCACACCCTTGGCCAGGTCCTCGAGGTGTCCGGTCAGGCTGAGGTAGCCGAGCAGGTCGCCCAACACTCCCCCCGCGGACAGGTCCTTGAACCAGTCCAGGGCCCACACCCCCAGGAACAGGCAGAAGGACAGGATCCCCGCCACGATCTGGTTGCGGGTGAGGGTCGAGACGAAGGTGCCCAGGGCCAGGAAGCAGCAGCCGAAGAGCAGCAGGCCCGCGACGCCCGTGAGCACCGGGCGCCACTCCGGCGGGTTGCTGGCCCACGCCCAGACCAGCAGCAGGTTGAGGCCGCCCGACAGGATCATCAGGAAATACAGCCCGGCGGCGGCCAGGAACTTGCCGAGCACGATCTGCAGGTCGGTGATCGGCGCGGTGGCCAGCAGCTCGATCGTGCCCTGGCGTTTCTCCTCGGCGAACAGGCGCATGGTCAACATCGGCGCCACGAACAACGCCACCACCGCCATGTTCTGCAGCACCGGGCGCACCAGGTAGTCGTTCAGGGACAACTTGGGGCCGAACTCCGAGGCCTGCATCGCGGCCGACTGGCGCACGAAGAAGCTGAGGCCCAGGATGAAGAAGATCCCGAACAGCGCGGCCCACACGAACAGCGCCACCCAGGCGATCGGGCTGCCGAAGTAATGGCGCCACTCCTTCTCGACGATCGCGAGCACGTTGCGAAGAGACGTCACGCGTTCACCTCCTGCGACGCCGCGGCCGGGGCCGCGGCCTCCTGCGTGGTGAGATGGATGAAGATGTCCTCGAGGCTCATGCCCACCTGGCTCAGGCCGAGCAGGTCAGCGCCCTTCTGGACCACGGCCCGACTCAGCTCCGCGCGCACGTCGCGGCCCGCCTCGGCCTCCACCTCGAAGACCTGGTGGCCCTCCGCGCCGGAGCTGGCGTGTACCCGGGCCACGCCGGGCACCAAGCGTAACGTCTCCTGCATGTCGGCGCCGGCGCCGCCGGTCTCGAGGCGCAGCAGCCCCGCGCCCTTGAGGCGCTGGGTCAGCGCTGCGGGTGTGTCCTCGGCCACCACCCGGCCCTTGTTGATGATCACCACGCGCCCGCAGGTCATCTCGACCTCGGGCAGGATGTGGGTGGAGAGGATGATCGTGTGTTCGCCCCCCAGGCCCTTGATCAGCTCGCGGGTCTCGATGATCTGCTTGGGGTCGAGGCCTGCGGTGGGCTCGTCGAGGATCAGCACCTCGGGGTTGTGGAGGATGGCCTGCGCCAGGCCCACGCGCTGGCGGTAACCCTTGGAGAGCTTGCCGATCAGCTTGTTCTTGACGTCGCTGAGCCGGACTTTCTCCATGGCGTCGTCGATGCGGCCGCGGCGCTCCCCGGGGACGACGCCCTTGATCTTGGCCACGAAGTCCAGGTACGTCACCACCTCCATGTCGATGTAGAGCGGCGGCGTCTCCGGCAGGTAACCGACCCGCCTCTTGACCTCGAGTGGCTCCTCGAAGACGTCGTGGCCCGCGACCTTGGCCGTGCCGTCGGTCGGCGGCAGGTAACACGACAAGATGCGCATCGTGGTGGTTTTGCCCGCGCCGTTGGGGCCCAGGAAGCCGAGGATCTCGCCCTTCTGCACGCGGAAGGTGACGTTGTCCACTGCGGTGGCGCGTCCGTAACGCTTGGTGAGGCCTTCGACCTCGATCATGATCGCTCCGTTATCATTAACCGAAACGCCCGAACGCACTCTCGCGCGCCCCGGGCAGGGTCAAGGGCCCAGGAGGGCCCGTCCCCACGCTCGCTTTAACCCGCTCAGCCGGTGCGACTTGGCGGGCGCAAACGACGACCGTATCATTACCATTCGGGGTTGCGCGCTGTCAATCGAGAAGCCCTCCCGTCGTTCCCGCACCCAGGCTTTGCGCCGGACGGCCGAGCGCGTCCTCGAAAGCCCGGATATCGAGGGCCTGGCGCTGCTGCTGACCACCCGCCTGCCCGAAGCGGCGGGCGTGCGTTACGCGCGGCTGCTGTTCTGGGACCGGCGCCTCGAGACGTTCCAAGCCCTCGATACCGGTGAGACGCAGGCCCACTCGGTTCGGCCGGAACGGGCGGCGACCGGCGAGCCGCGAGCGCGTTATCTGCTGTCGGAGGGCCAGCTCCTGGACACCGGCGGCGAGGGGGCCACCACCCTGATCCCGCTCCAGGCCCGAAGTGGCCTGGTCGGCATGATCGAGCTCGGCGAGAGGCGGCGCACGCGGCGCCCGTTTCGCGGCGCGGAGCTGCGTCTGCTCCAGGACCTCGCCACCCGTGTTGCCCTGAGCATCGAGAACCACCTCTACCAGCGCGAGCTGATCGCCAGCGAGCGCATGGCCGCCCTGGGAACGATGGCGGGCATGCTGGCGCACGACTTCAAGGGGCCGATGACGGTGATCCGCGGTTACGCCGAGACGCTGCTGGAGGGCGTGGTGAAGCCCGAGGAGGTTCGCGACCGCGCCCAGCTCATCACCAAGATGGTGGACCGGCTCGAGCGGATGACCAACGAGACCCTGGACTTCGCCCGGGGCAGCGGACACCTGGTGCGCCGCAGCCTGCCGCTGCGCGTGATGTTGTCGGAGCTGCTCAACGGGCTCGAGGCCGAGGCCGCGGGCCTCGTGCTCGACGTGCGCCTGGAGCTGCCGGTCGACGGCAGCGCGGCGCTGGACGTGGACAAGCTGCGCCGCGCCCTGGTCAACATCGCGCGGAACGCCCGGGACGCGATGGGCGGCCAGGGCACACTCCACGTTCGAGCCTGGTCCGAATCCGGCCGCTTGTTCCTGGAGCTTCGCGACGAGGGACCCGGCGTGCCCGCCGAGATCCGCGAGCGCCTGTTCGAGCCGTTCGTCACCCGGGGCAAGAAGGGCGGCACCGGCCTGGGCCTGGCCGTGGCCCGTCGCTTCATCGAGGACCATGGCGGCAGCATCGGCCTCGCGCCCGGCGGGCCTGGCGCCTGCTTCCGCCTGTCGCTGCCGCTCGGGGCATAGAATCGAGCCGTGAAGCGTCTGGCGGCTCTCCAGGCCCTCCTCCTCGCCGCCTGCACGCCGCCCGATCCCAAGGCGGAGCTGGAGCTGCTGGGCCTCGAGACCTACTGGGCGGTCGACCCAGCGAAGGGCCAGGAGCAGTACATTGCGGCCACCGTGCGCTTCGAGGTGCACAACAAGGGCGCGAAGCCACAAGTCTCGATCGAGGCCAGCGCCGGCTTCCGGCGGGCCAACGACAGCGGCGTGTTCGAGGAGTGGGGCGGGGACTGGAAGCAGGTGTCGAGCTCGAGACAGCCCCTGCGGCCGGGCGAGCGGCGAGTGGTGGTGCTGAAGTCCGACGCCCGCTACCACTCGCCGGGGCCAGCCGGCTCGATGTTCGCCCTCGCCCAGTTCCGCGACCCCAAGGTCGAGCTCTACCTGCGCCTGGGCTCTTCGTCCTGGGTGAAGTTCGGCGAGGCCGCGGTGGAGCGGCGCATCGGCTCGCGCAGCGTCCCCGAGGAGCTTCGCGACGCGGCCCCGCGTTAGGCCGTGACGGTCGCGTCGCCCGCACCCGAACGGCTCAGCTTCGTCCATCTCACGGGCGACAAGCGTGGCGCCCGCGTCGCGATGCCGCGGGTGCCCGCCACGCTGGGCGCGGCCGACGAGGACGACGTCGCGGTGCCCGGCGCGGCGCGCCGGCATGCGCTGGTGCGCCGCGAAGCCGACGAGCTCGTGCTCATGGACCTGGGCTCGACGCGGGGCACCTTCCTGGCCGGCGAGGAGGTGACCGAGGCGCCGCTCCGGGACGGGGATGTCGTCCAGCTCGGCGCCGACGGGCCCCGCCTGCGATTCCGCCGCGAGGGCGGCCCGCGTGTGTCGCTGATCCGGGCCCTGCGCTGGGAGCAACCCGAGGGCCTGCGCCCTTCCGACACCGCCGTGTTCGCCCGGACCCTGGTGCGGGAAGGCCTGGAGCGCACGAGCCGCGGCTTCCGCTGGGCCCTGGTCGCCGCGAGCGTGCTGGGCGGCGCGGGGCTTTTCCTGAGCCACCGGGAGACGCGGCGCCTGGAGGCCGAGGTGTCTGCCCTGCGCGCGGCCTTCGCGGCGGCCCAGGTCGAGCGCCGCGACTTCCAGCTCCGGGTCGCGGCCGAACGGCGCCAGGCCGAAACGGCTCAAGCGGCCTTCGAGGCACGCCTCGAGCTGTCGCGGCGGCGCGAGGCAGAGCTCGAGGCGCGCCTGGCCGAGGCCCGCAGCAGCGAGGTGCAGTCGCTGCGCGACGATCTGGCCGCGGCGCGCACGCGGCTTTCGACCCTGGAGGAGGAGCGAGCGGCTGGCGAGCGCATCATCCGCGATTACGGCGCCGGCGTGTGCCTGATCCAGGCCGCCTACGCCTTCTTCCATGCTGCGAGCGCCGCGCCCGAGCGCCGTGTCGACTACTTCGGCACCGGCTTCCTGGTCGAGCGCTCCGGACTCGTGCTGACCAACCGCCACGTCGCCGAACCCTGGACCACAGACCAGGCCACGGCGCCACTGTTGCACCGTGGCCTGCGGCCCGGCCTCGTGGTGTTCCGCGCGTTCTTTCCGCGCGAGAAGGAACCCTTCGAGCTGGAGCTGGTCGTCCACTCGGAGCGGGCAGACCTCTCGCTGCTGCGACTCGCCCCCCGGGGGCGGCGTATCCCGATCCTGCCCCTCGAGGCGGCGGGGCGCGGCGCCGTGCCCGGCCAGCCGGTGGTGCTCGTCGGTTATCCCACCGGCATCGAGGCGCTGCTCGCCAAAGCCGAGGCCGCGCTCGTCGGAGAGATCCTCGAGAAGGCCGGGCGCGACCCGGACCGGGTGACCGAGGCGCTGGCGGCGCGGGGACTGATCCGGCCCTCCACGACCCAGGGCCACATCGGCGACGTCACCCCCAGCGACATCGTGTTCGACGCCCCCACCACCCACGGCGGCAGCGGGGGGCCCGTGTTCAACAAGGCCGGGCGTGTGGTGGCCGTCGAGTACGCCGTGCTGGGCCGTTTTGGAGGCAACTCCTTCGGCGTGCCGGTGGGTTTCGCACATGAGCTATTGCGGGCCGCGCGCGACGAGCCGGGCGTTACAATGCCGGCCCGGTGAAGGTGCTTCCCGCGAGTGGCCCGCGCCGCGACCTGGCCATCGCGCTCCTGTTCTTGCTGGCGGCGGCCGTGTTCCGCTTCCCGCGCCTGTGGTTCCCGCCCGAGGAGATCTTCGACGAGGTCTACCACGCCACCGCGGCGCTCTCGTACCTGCGCGGCGAGACGCCGGTGGAGTGGGTGCACCCGCCGACCGCGAAGGTCCTGATCTCCTTCGGCGTCTGGGTCTTCGGCTACGACTCGTGGGCCTGGCGGCTGGCGCCGGCGGCGGCCGGCACGCTCCTGGCCCCGGTGTTCTACCTGCTGGCCCGCCGCGCCGTGCCGACCGAACGCGCCGCGATCCTGGCGGCGGCGCTTTTGGTCTGCGACGGCGTGTACCTGGTGCAGAGCCGCACCGCGATGACGAACATCTTCGCGGTGTTGTTCCAGATCGCCGCGGCCCTGGCGCTGATGCGGGTGGCGGCGGCCGAGCGCCTGCCGGTCCGCGGCATGTTGCTGCTGGGCGTGTGCCTGGGTCTCGCGCTCTCCACCCGCTGGACCAGCCTTTGGGCCACGGGTTTCCTGGGTCTGGTGCTCCTCGTGGCGCGGCGCCGGCGCGTGTTCCGGCCGCGCGAGTTGGTCCTGACCCTCACCGCCTTCGTGGCCCTGCCCGTCGTCGTGTATTGCGCGAGCTACTGGATCTACCCGGCGATCCGGCCCCGGGATCTTCTTCACCTGGCCAACACCCAGCGCAGCATGTGGCACTACCACGCCACCCTCAACGCCACTCATTCCTACTTCAGTCCCTGGTACACGTGGCCGTGGCTGGTGCGCCCGACCTGGTACTACTACAAGCAGGACGCCCAAAACGTGTACGGCGTGGTGGCGCTGGGCAACCCCGCCCTGTGGTGGGCCTCGGTCCCGGTGACCCTGGCCGCCCTGGTGAGCGGCCTGCGGGCCCGGGACTGGCGGCGGCTGTTCGCCGGCCTGGGGTTCGTCTGCCTGTACGTGCCCTGGGGCCTCGCGCCGCGCACCCTGAATTTCAGCCACTACCTGTTCGAGGCCCTGCCCTACGCCTGCCTGAGCCTGGGCCTCTTCCTCGACCGCGGCCTCGACAAGCCGCAGCTGCGGCCGCTCGTCTACGCCTACCTGGCGGCGACCGCGCTGCTGTTCCTGTTTTTCGTGCCCATCCTCACGGCCTACCCGGTGCCGATCCGCTGGTTCCACAACGAATGGCTGGGGCACAACCCGTGGTTGTGGTTCACGAACTGGATCTGATGCCGTGACACGGCCAGCGGCTATACTCGAAACTGGAGGTTCGCCCTTGGCCCTGCTCGCCGACGACGTCGTCTCCCAGCTCCAAAAGGAGTTCGAGGCCCTCGAGAAACCCGTCCGCCTCGCGGTCGGCTTCCAGACCCTCCAGGACCCCGGGTCGGAGGACGTGAGGCGCCTGCTGGAGGAGCTGGCGGCCTTGTCCCCGAAACTCTCCGTCGAGCCGGTGAATTTCGTCCTCGACACCGATCGCGTGGCGGCCCTGGGCTTCTCGCGCACACCTGGCATCGCCGTGCTGGGCGGAGAGGCCGACGCCGAGGACCACGGCATCCGCTTCTACGGGATGCCCGCGGGCTACGAGTTCGGTTCGCTGATCGACGCGATGCTGCTGGTCTCGAAGGGCAAGAGCGGCCTGGGCCAGGAGACGCAAGCGGCCCTGGCCGCGCTCCAGCGCCCGGTCCACCTCCAGGTCTTCTCCACGCCGACCTGACCCTACTGCCCCCGGGCGGTGCGCCTGGCCTTCCAGTTCGCGATGGAGTCCGAGAAGTTGACGGCCGACGGGGTCGAGGTGACCGGATACCCCGACCTCGCCAGGAAGTACCGCATCCAGGGTGTGCCCAAGACCGTGGTGGGCGAGAGCCAGGAGTTCGTCGGCGCCCGACCCGAGGCGGTGCTGCTCGAGTACGTGCAGCGGGCGGCCGAGACCAGCCCGCTGGTGGTCTAGAAGACGGCCCGGCCTCGCGAGCTGTACATCGACGTCTTCCGGGGCCTGATGGCCCTGGTGATGGTGCAGGGTCACGTCTTCGAGACGCTGCTGTCACCGGTGGCCCGGGAGCAGGCGCTGTACCAGCTCCAGCTCGTGGTCCATGGCTCGACGGCACCCGGCTTCCTGTTCGCGTCCGGCTTCGTGGCCGGGTTGCCCCGGGCGCCGCTGTCGCCGCGCGCGGGGCTGCGGCGCGCACGGCGCCTGCTTTTCGTGTGGGGTGTGGGCTACGCGCTGCACCTGCCCTACTGGTCGCTGTGGAAGACGTTGGCCGCGAGCCCGGCGGAGAAGGCCCTGCTCTACGCTTGTGACGCGCTGCAGGTGATCGCGCTGAGCCAACTCGCGGTGATCGGCCTGCAGGCGCTGTTCGGTGTCCTCTGGACGCGGGCCGCGCTCGTGTTGACCGTCGCGGTGCTGGCCCTCGGCCCGTGGGTCTGGGCCTCGGGGTTGTCGCAACACGCCCCGCCAGCCCTCGGCGCGTACCTCGACATGCGGTCGGGTTCCCACTTCCCGGTTTTCCCCTTCTCGGCCTTCGTGCTGGCAGGGACGGTCGCCGGGGCCGAGCTGGGACGGAAAGAGGCGGCCCTGCGGCGCCGCCTTGGACTGCGCGTCGCAGCGGCGCTGATCGCCGGAGGCGCGCTGGCCTCGACCCTGCTCGCCGGGCGACTGGACTTCTGGGGAGTGGGGCCGGGTTACGTGGCGGTTCGGCTCGGGGGCCTGCTCGTGGTGCTGCTCGCCACCGAAGCCGCAACGGCGCGGACGGGGCCGGGCGCGCGGGCGCTGGCGCTGCTGGGCCACGAGACGCTGCTGGTGTACTGCCTGCACCTGTTCCTGCTGTACGGCGGGGTCGTGGTGGACGCGCCGCCGCTCCAGGCCCTGCACCGTTCCCTGGGGTTCGTCGGGGCGGGCGCGGCCCTGGTGTCGCTGCTGCCGGTGGCCTGGCTGGCGGCAGCCTTGTGGCATCGCTTCAAGCAACAGGCACCCCACTCCGCGCAGCTGCTGCTGGTTTTTCTCGGCAGCGTCTTCGTCTACGAGTTCCTGACCCGGCCGTACTGAGGCAGAATCCGCTCTCGTGGTCCGACCCCTGGCGGTGTGTCCGCTGCCGCGTCCCGAGCCGACGGCCGACGTGCGGCCGTAAAGGGCGTGTCGGCGGCGCGACCCGCGACGCTGGACCTCGCCGACGTGCGGCCGGAGGACCGCGAGCGCGTGGGCGCCAAGGCGGCGGCTCTCGCGACGCTGCGGCAGGCCGGCCTGCCCGTGCCCGATGGGTTCGTGCTCGCGGCAGACGCGGGAGCCGGAGGGCGCGACGCCGCTCGTGAGGCCTACGCGCGCCTGGGCGGCCGCGTGGCGGTGCGGTCCTCCGGGACCGCGGAGGACCTGGAGGCCGCCAGCTTCGCGGGACAGTACGCGACGCTGCTCGACGTGTCGGGGGAGGACGCCGTGCTCGAGGCCGTGGCGCGTTGCCTGGCCTCCAACGCGGGGGCGGCCGAGTACGCGGCCGCCCTTGGAACGCCGGAGGGCGCCATGGCGGTGCTGGTCCAGCGTTTCGTCGAGCCGCGCGTCGCCGGCGTGGTCTTCACCCGGCATCCGGAGCACGCGTCTTTGCTGCTGGTCGAGGCCCACGCGGGCCGCGGCGACGAGGTGGTCTCGGGCCGCGTCACCCCCACCGCCTACCTCGTGGAGCGCACCACACGCGAGACACGTGGCGTGCCATCGGGCCCGCTGTCGCGAGCCGAACTGGAGGGGATCGTCGAGTTGGCCCTCGCCGCCGAGCGCCAGTTCGGAGCTCCCCAGGACGTGGAGTGGGCGCTCGGCGAGGCCGGGCCGGCGCTGCTGCAGTCGCGGGGGATCAGCGTGGCCTCCAGCGCGGCCCTGCCCAGGGGCGCTCGCCGCCTGACCCGGGCCAACGTCGGCGAGGTGTTGCCGGGGGTGATCACGCCGCTCACCTGGACGAGCGTGGTCGCGTTCCTGGAGCGCGCGTTCGTGAAGGCGGCGGGGGAGGCGGGGCTCGTGCGGGGCGAGGTCGACGCGCCGTTCCTCGTCCACTACCGGCAGCGCGCCTACCTGAACCTCTCGGTGTGCCTCGAGGTCGGCATGCGCTTGCCGGGCGTGGGCGCCGCCGACGCGGAGCGGCTGGTCTTGGGCCGGGGCTCGGGGGCGGTCAGGTCCGGGCCGCGCCGGCCCCCGCTGCGCGCGCTTCCGCGCCTGGCGGGGGTGGCGGCGCGTCTCGTGGGTATGGCGCGCCGCCTGCCCGCCGCACTCGAGGCGGTGGAGCGCCGCGTGGTGGCCCTGCCCGGCCGGACGCCTGTCGCGGACGCCGCGTGGGGATCACTCGCCGGGTTGTGGATGGAGTTCCTGGCCGCGGGAGACGAGATCGCCCGGGTCCACGTCATCACCTCCGGCGCCTGCGGCTTCCGCCTGGCGCTCCTCCAGGCTGCGCTGCAGCGGCTGCCTGGCGAGGCCACCGACCTGGCGAACCGCCTGCTCTCGGGTCTCGACGACGTTGCCAGCGTCCGGCCCACCCTCGCCCTCGAGGCCATCGCAGCGGAATGGCGCGGCCGACCCGACGTGCGCCAGGCCCTGGAGGACGGGGCGGCGCTCCCCGAGGGCCTGAGGGCGGCCACCGAGGCGTTCCTCGACGAGTTCGGCCACCGTGCGCTGAGCGAGGCCGACCTGCGTTCGCCCGCGTGGGAGGACGATCCCGCGCCGGTGCTCGACGCGCTTCGCGCGCTCCTGCGTGAGGAGCGCCCGCCCGGCTTCGGCCACGCCGCCCGGGCGGCGGCGCGCAGCGCCGACCTCGAGGCGATAATGCACCGTCTGGGCCCGCTGCGTGCACCCTTGGCCCGGCGTTTCCTGGACGACGCCGCCACCTCGGTGCGCGGGCGCGAGTACACCAAGTCGCTGGCGGTGCGCGTCGTGGCCCACGGCCGCCGGCTGGCGGCCCGCACGGCGCGGCTGCTCGTGGAGCGCCGCCTCCTCGAGCAGGCGGACGACCTGCATTTCCTGACCCTGGCTGAGTTGCTGGCGCTGTTGGGCGGCACGCCCGTGGCGCCGGCGTTGTTGCGACGCCGGCGCCGGGTCCACGAGCGCGAAAGCCGGCTCGCCGCCCCGCGGGAGCTGGACCTCGACGCACCGCAGCCGGCCACCGAAGGCACGGCGCCACTGTCGGGCACCAGCGTCAGCGCGGGCGTCGGCGAGGGGCCCGTGCGCCTGGCACGGCCAGGAGAGCGCCCGCGGCTGCTGCCCGGCGAGGTGCTGGTCGCACCGGTGCTCGACGCCGCGATGGGACCGCTGCTCTCGAGCGCGGCGGGCGCCGTGATCGAGATGGGAGGCCTGCTGTCCCACGGAGCGGTCGTGGCCCGGGAGCTGGGCGTGCCGTGCGTGGTCGACGTTCGGGGGGCGCTGTCGCGCCTCCGGGACGCCCAGCGCGTGCGCGTGGACGGCGATAGGGGGCGGGTCGAGCTGATCGAGACAGCGACCGCAGCGGGGGCGGGGTCCATGCAGGACACCGACCTGCCCGCCGCCGACCCGGCCGACGAGTGGTTACACCCCTTCGAGGCCGAGCCGCTGGCGCGAGAGAGCGTGTACTTCAACGCGCAGGATCCGGAGGCCGGCGTGGCGATCGTCGCGTCCCTGGGGCTGCGGCCGGGCGGTCGTGGCGAGTCCGTGCTGACCGCGCTGCTGCCCGACGGGCGCGTGTTGTACGCGCTCGACCTGGAGCCGGCCCGTCGCTCGGCGGGCGGCTTCGGGATCGGCGGCCTGGAGTCCTGGTGGTCCCCGACCCGAGTGTCTTTCCGCGGACGCCTGGCGAGCGCCGAGGCGGCGGCCTTTCCGCCGGGACCCGTGGCCCTGCTGTTCGCGCCGCGCGTCCACGAGGTCGAGCTGGACCTCGCGTTCCAGCCGAGCACGCCGGCGGTGGATCTCGCCGCAGGCCTCGCGCCGGAGCTGCGTCAGGTGTTGGCGCCGCTGGGCCGGCATCACGTCGAGCAGTCCGGCGTGTTCCGTGGCCGGCTGCTCGTGGACGGTCGCTCGCTCGAGCTGGAGGCGACCGGCAGCCGCGACCACTCCTGGGGCCCGCGGGACTGGGCGGCCGCAGACCACTGGCGCCTGTTCATCGGCCGGCTGGGCGAGGACCTCGCGTTCCACGCGCTCAGCGTCAGTTGCCGCGGGCGTCGCGTGGCCGGGGGCTTCCTCTGGGACGGTCGCCGGGCGCGGGCCCTGCAGCGGGTCGAGCACAGCGTCGAGAAGCGCGGCGGACGCCTGTCGGGTTTCGATCTCGAGCTGCGCGCCCGTGACGGCGACCGGCTCCTGCTGCGGGGCGAGGTCGAGCGCCGCGTCACGATCCCCGTGGAGGCCGAGCGGCGACCGCTGGCGCTCCTGGCGCACGGCCCCTACGCCCTGCGCCTCCACGAGAACTTCACGCGTTACCGCGCGGCCGGCCGCACCGGGCACGGCATCGCGGAGTTCACCGAGCGGCCGGCGTGACGCCGCTGACCGGGGCGGTCTTCGAGCTGCTGGTGGCGCCCCTCAGCGTGTGCCTCGCGCTGCGTCATGCGGCGCGCGGCCTCGGACCACACCGCGCTGCGGTCGAGTTCCTGGCCCTGATGGCCTACGGCTACGCCCTCGAGCGGGTGTCGATCGCGGTGTTCGCGTCCCACGATTACGGCCAGGCGTGGCAACTCGCGCCCGGCGGCGTTCCCCTCGCCGTCGCCGCCTGCTGGGCCGCCATCATCCTCTCGGCGCTGACCCTCGCCCATCGGCTCGGTGCGCGCTCCCCCGGCGCGTTGGCCGCGACGGCCGCGCTGCTGGGTGTCGCCCTCGACATGCTGATGGAACCGGTCGCGGTGCGTTCGGGCCTCTGGCGCTGGACGCCGCCGGGGCCGTGGCTCGGCGTGCCGATCGGGAACTTCGTGGGCTGGGGCGTGATCGTGGGCCTCTACGTGCTCGGGGCCGAGCAGGCGAGAGGCTTCGCCTCCGCGGCTACACTCGCCGTGCGGCGACTGTTGCTGGGAGCGGTCGCGATCCTGACGCTGGTGCTGGTGGGCCTCGTCTGGACGCGCCTCGGCGCCGAGCGCCTGTTCGCCGGTGCGGCCGGGGCCTTCGTGCCGGCCGGCGTCCTGCTCTCGCTGCTGGTCGTGCCCCGGGCGCCGGCCGTGTCGGCGGGGGCTGGCCCGGCCGCGCTCCTCGGGGCCGCCGGCAGGCCGTGGGCGCTCGCGCCGATCCTGATCGCCTTCGCGACCAAGGCGGCGCTGCTGGGCGAGCCGGCGCTCTGGTTGCTGGCCGTCGCGGCGGCAGGCGTGCTCGCCCGCTTGCTAGCGAAATAACTTGCGCAGGCTCTGGAGGGCGGAGTCCTTGGGGGACAGCGACTCCAGTTCGGCGCGGGCGTTTTTGTGCTGGGGGTTCAGCCGCACCGCGGTCTGGAACACGGCGATGGCGCGCGATTTCACCTTCATCGCCTTGTAGTAGAGCCCGAACTGGTAGTGCAGGTCCGGGTTGTTGGGGTCCAGGCGCACGGCCTCCAGGAACTCGCGCTCGGCCTGCTTCTGCGTGCGCGGCCAGCAGGCCATGGCGATGGCGAGCCGCAGCCGGTAGGCCGAGACGTCGGGCGCCAGATCCACCAGGTTGGTGTAGACCTTGACCGCGTTGGCGTAGTCCGAAACCGCCATCCGCACGTCGCCCTCCATGATGTAGCGCTGGATGTCGTTGATCAGGGCGGCCTGGTCGCGGCTCTCCATCGCGGCCGCCTCGGCGGCCTCGGCCGCCTCGGAAGCGGGAGGCGGTGAAGCCGCGGCGGGCGCCGGGGTCACCACCGCGGGCGCGAGGGCGGGCAGCGGCTGGCTCACGCTGGGCAGAGCGGCCGGGACCGCCGCGGCCGAGGCGGGCGCCGGAGGTGTGGCCGCCGCCACGGCCGGCGTGGTGCGGGCCAGGCGCAACATGGTCGAGGCGCGGCCGAGGATCAGCTCGATGTCCGTGCGCAGGGCCTGGTCGTCCCCCACGGCCTCGAGCAGGGCATGGTAACGCTCCATCTTCTCCTCGAGAGCGCGCACGATCTCCTCGCGGGGCGCAGTGCGTGAGACACGCAGCCAGGCCTCGCGGTCCAGGCGCGCCGAGCGCTGCAGCTCCTCCTGCACCTCCTGTTGCAGCGCCTCACGAGCCGAAGGGTCGGGTCGCGACCGCAGGGCCGAGAGCAGGAAGGTGCTGGTCTCCATCTGCACCACGGGGCTCTCGGCCTGGCCGCTGGGCTTGTCCGCCGCTTCGAGGATGCCGGCAGCGTACAACCCGTAGAGCGCCCTGAGCCGGGCCGGCGACAGGCCCCCCTTGTCCCAGGCGAGGCGGCGCAGCGTGACGCGTCGGCTGGCCTGCTCCAGCATGTCCAGCTCCTCGGAGCTGCACTTGCGCACGCCGAACCGGAACGGCGGCACGGTCGACAGCTTGACCCACTGGTCCAGGTCGCCGAGGCCCGCCAGCACCAGCGCGTCGCTCTTCATGACCTTGATGCCCATGTAGAGCACGCGGTGCAGGGACAGGCTCACCATGTATTCGAGCGGGATCGGGCACGGCCGCTCGACGAAGCTGGCCGCGCCCTCCAGGCCGAACAGCGAGATCACGATCTGCTTGACCTGGCGGGAGACCGCGCTGCCGACCTCCATCTTGTCCATCACCCCCGACTGCACCAGGGCCTCGCCGAAGCGGCGCCGCCGGTCCGTGCTCATCAGCGCCGAGGCGCGCGTGTACTCCTCGTCGGTGATGCGGCCCAGCCCGAGCAGCGCCTCCCCCAGGCGGTCCTTGCGCATGTTGCTGGCGGCGAACACGATGCGCCCATGGTCGAAGTAGACGGTCTTGACGACCTTGCCGGAGCGCACCTCGAGGTCGCCGCTCCTGCGCTCGGCGGACTGCCGGCGCAGCACCTCGGCGATGGGGACCTTGGAGAGATCGACAAGCATGGAGGGAGACAAAGACTAACGCAGCTCGGGCCAGAGCCCAAGCATCTCCCGCAGCAGGCCCAGGATCACGCCGGGCCGGGCCAGGGTGCTCTGGCCGCGGGCCCGGGGGAAGTAGTCGACGCCGATCTGGATCATGACCGCTCCCGCCTTTCGGGACCGGATCAGGAACTCGGCGTCGATGAAGCTGCCCTCGCTCTTGAGCGGGAAACGAAGCAGCAGCGAGCGTCTGAAGAGTTTGAAGGCAAAGTTCACGTCCCGCACCCGCAATCCGAACAGCAGCCGCACGAGCTGCGTGTAGCAGAAGGTGTAGACGAAACGCAGCGGGCCCTCCAAGGTCCTGTCGAAGCGGTAGGCGGACAGCAGGTCGGCCTGCTGGTACTCCAGCAGCCGTACCGCCCGCGGCAGCTCCTGGAGGTCGAAGGGCAGGTCGGCGTCCGTGTAGAGGACCAGGTCCTTGCTCGCGGCGGCGAAGCCCACGCGCAGGGTCCCACCCAGCTTGCGGTTGGTCGCGTTGTGGAGCACCTTGAGTGTGGGGTCGGCGCGGCTCAACTCCTCGGCGATACGCCCGGTGGAGTCGGTGGAGGCGTCGTCGACGATGACGATCTCGTGGTCCGCGGTGATCTCCTGGAGGATGTCCTTGGCCGCCTTCACGGCGCGCCGGACGTAAGCCTCCTCGTTCCACATCGGGAACACCACGGAGATCGACGGGGGCATGGGCGCTTGAGCGTAACCCAAGGGGGGCTGCCATGCGGGAGCTGGCACGGGCGGTGATCGAGGAGGCGCGCTTCCGTGTGACGGAGGGCTTTCCCGAGCAGATCCGGGCGGCCCTCGCCACCCTGAGCGACGCGGCGTTGTGGCAGCGGCCGCACCAGGGGGCCAACGCGGTCGGCAACCTGGTGATTCACCTGGCGGGCTCGACCCGGCTTTTCCTCGGGCGGGGCGTGGGCGGCAGCGACTACGTGCGGGACCGGCCGGCGGAGTTCGCGTTACGCGGGCCGCTGCCCCGCGGCGAGCTCCTGGCCCTCCTCGACGACGTCGGCGGCGAGGCGCGACGGGTGCTCGACACCCTCGACCCCGACAGTCTCCTGGAGACGACCGACCGGGTCCCGGGCGGGCCGTTCAGCCGGCTCGCGCTGCTGCTCCGAGTGAGCCATCACTGGGCCGTCCACACAGGGCAGATCGTGTATGCCGCGAAGGCCACACGCGAGGGCGCGATCGACGAGTTGTGGACGAGGACGATGAAGGGCCGTTAACCCGCGAGCCGGGCCGCGCAGGCGGTGGCGACGTGCGACTCGGCGTCGAGCTGGCTTTCGTGGACCCAACGCACCCGGCGGTCCTTTCCGACCCCGAACGTCACGCGTCGCACCAGGCCCAGCACGGGGACGCGGACACCCCACGCGCGCAGGATCTTGCCCTTCGGGTCGCCGACCAGGGGGAACGGCAAGTCGAGGGAGGCGGCGAAGCGGTCGGAGGTTTCCTGGTCGTCGGCTGAGACGCCGACCACCTCCGCCCCGGTCTTCTGCAGCGCCGCGTACTCCCGGCGGAACCCGCCGGCCTCGACGGTTCAGCCGGGGGTGAAGGCCTTGGGGAAGAAGAAGACGACGGCCTCACGGTCCTCCAGGATCTTGAACAGGGTCCTGCCGCCGACCGCGAAGTCCTTCGCCAGCTCGCCCGCCCTGAACACGACGCCCACTATAATGCCCGGGCCGCAGGGGGGCGCACCCGGAGGACCACATGGCGCGGGCCGTCATCGTCGGCAGCGGGAGCGAGATCGCCCCGAACCGGGTCAGCAACGAGATGCTGGCCCGCATCATGGACACGAGCGACGCCTGGATCCGCGAGCGCAGCGGCGTGGAGACCCGTTACTACGTGGACCCCGGAACCGCGACCTCGGACCTGGGGGTGGCCGCGGCGGCCAAGGCCCTGGAGATGGCGGGGGTGGCCAAACACGAGGTGGACCTCGTGGTGTTCGCCACCATGACTCCCGACCACTACTTCCCCGGCTCGGGCGGCCTGCTCCAGAGCAAGCTGGGCCTGCGCGACGTGCCGTGTTTCGACATCCGGCAGCAGTGCGTCGGCTTCCTGTACGGGATGCAGCTCGTGGACGCCCACGTCCGCTCGGGTCTGGCCCAGACCGTGCTGCTGGTCGGGGCCGAGATCCACACCGGCTTCATGCCTTACAGCCAGGCCGGCTGGGACTACCTCTACGGCCGGACCACCACGCCGCCGAGCCCGGAAGAACGCGAGTGGAACACGCGTTTCCGGCACCTGGTGGTGTTGTTCGGGGACGCCGGCGCGGCCGTGGTGGTGAAGGCGATGCCGGAGGACGGACGCGGGGTGATCGACCACCTGCTCCACACCGATGGCGCCGACTACGACAAACTCTACGTCCCAGGCACCGGCTTCAAGCACCGGCCCTACACCGACCCCGAGCAGTGGAAACGCGGCGACCACATCCCGGTCATGGACGGACGCTACGTCTTCAAGATGGCGACCACGCGTATGGTCGAGGTCGCCCGCGAGATCCTGACGCGCAACGGTTTGAGCGCCGCGGACCTGAAGCTGGTGCTGATGCACCAAGCCAACAAGCGCATCAACGAGTACTGCCAGAAGGCGCTCGGCATCCCCGACGCCAAGGTGATCCACAACATCGAGCGCTACGGCAACACCACGGCGGCCACCATCCCGCTACTCTGGGACGAGTGCGCGCGACAGGGCCGACTCGCGCCCGGAGACCTGGTGCTGATGGTCGCCTTCGGTGCGGGCATGAACTGGGGCGCGACGTTGTTGCGGGCCTAGAACGAGGAGTCACGATGAGCGAAGCGAGAGCCGTGCCGGTCAAGGATCTGATCCTGGTCCCGAGCCTGATCACGCTGGCGGTCACGCTGCTGCGCCTGGTCGGCGAGCTCATGAACTGGTCGCCCACGTTGTTCAACAAGTCGGCCGGCGGGGGTGGGGCGCTGGTCGGCATCTCGTGGCTGATCATCGTGTTCGGCTTCTACTTCGGCTGGCGCCTGGTCCAGATGGGCCAGGCACCGGCGAGCGCCGGCAAGGTGGCCGGGCTCGCGCTGCTGGTGGCGTTGGCGGTCGGGGTAGCGGCCTTCCTAGCCGGCCGTCTGGGCCAGATCGCCCTCTTCGGAACCTTCGTCCTGGGCTCGATCGTCGCGATCGTCGTCACGCGGAGCCTGTGGCCGGCGCTGTGGAAGACGCTGCTCGCCTACGCCTTTGCGGCCCGCATCCCGGTGGCGATCGTGATGCTGGTCGCGATCCTCGGCAATTGGGGCACCCACTACGACGTGGCGCCACCCGACTTCCCCGACAGCTACTCGCCTTTCACCAAGTGGGCGCTGATCGGTCTCGTGCCGCAGATGACGATCTGGATCTACCTGACCGTCGTCGGCGGCCTGTTCTTCGGCGGGATCGCGGCAGCGGTGGCCCGGAAGCGCTGACAACCGGGACAGAAGTAGGTCGAACGCAAGAGCGGGCCCTGGCGGCGCATCTCGATCGTCGTGCCGCAGCGCCGGCAGGGCTGGCCGCGGCGCTCGTAGACCCATAACGAGTGCTCCGCCAGGCTCGAAGTCGTGCGCCGGGCGCCGCCGTCGAGGTTGCGTCGCAATTGCCGTAGCGCCGTCGCAACCAGACGGTCCAGCACCACGTCGTCGAGCCTGGCGACGGTCGTGAAGGGGTCGGTTCCGCACAGGAACAGGATCTCGGACTTGTAGACGTTGCCGACTCCGGCCAGGGCCTGCTGGTCCATCAGGGCCACGCCGATCGGGAGCTCGGCCCGCGCGCGGAGGGCACGCCGGGCCGCGGCGGCATCGAAGTCGGCCGAAAGCAGGTCGGGGCCCAGCGACGTCAGCCGAGGATGCCGCGCCGCCTGTTGGGCGGTCAGCAGCTCGCAGGTGGGCGCCATGAAACACACCGCGACCGCGTCCGCGGTCTCGACGACGGCGCGGGCCAGGTGCGGGGGCTGCCGCCAGCGTGATCCCTTCCGGTAGGTGTGCCAGCTGCCGGTCATGCGCAGGTGCGTGTGGAGAATCGCCCCGCTCTCGAAGTGCACCAGGACGTGTTTGCCGCGTGGCTCCACGCGCGTGATCCGCTCGCCCACGACACCCAGACGCCGCACCGCCTGCGCCACCGCCGGGATCGGCGAGAAAAAGCGCGTGACCACCTTGCCCGACAACACGCCGTGCAGCGTGCGCGCGACGCGGAAGATGGTGTCGCCCTCGGGCACCGTCAGGCCAGCAGCCGGAACCCGGTCCCGGCCGGGGAGAAGCCGGCCGCGGCCAGGAAGGGCGCGAGCGGGCTTCTGGCGAGGGGCTGGCCGTCCGCCACGCTCTCGCCGAAGAAGCTGCGGCCCGTGCGGCGCGCCCAGGCCGCGAGCGCCGCGGCCGCGGCGCGCCCCATTCGCGCGCGCGCGGGCTCCTCGGCGGGGAGGAAGGTCGCGATCTCCGCCTCGCCGCGCGACAGGTACGCGGCGAGGCCGCCGTCCACGATCACCACGTGCGCGCCCGCGGTCCGCGCCAGGCGCGCGCGCGCCGGCTCGGGCCAGCCGAGCGACGCCCCGTAGGCGTTCGCCGGGTCCGTGGCCGCCAGCACCACTCCCTCGGCGTCGGCCGGCGCCTCGCGCAGCGACCGCACACGCTCGAGGGCCCCGGGGTGTGCGAACTGCGAGCCACCGAGGCCCTCGATGAAGTAGCCACGGCGGATGCGGCCGGCCTCCTCGAGCGCCGCCAGCACCGGATACGCCGCGGCGAAGCCGCCGGGGAGGTTCTCGGCCGCGACCGCGTCGCGGGTCACCACCCCGTAACGGGCCAGCAGCTGCTCGGCCCGGGCATGCAGCCGTTCGGTGGGTGTTGCCCGCAGGGCCGGAGCCCTCGACCAGCGGCCCACCGCCGAGGCCGGCGCCTCCCGGCGCGAGCGGAAGGGCGAGACGCGGAGCCGCCGGCCCCGATCGCGACGCGCGTGGCTGCGCAGGAACGCGCGCAGCGCCGCCGGCGAGTCGTTGACCACCTGCCCCGACCACACCAGGTCCCACAACGCGTCGAGAGTGTCCTTCACGAGGCCGCCGCCCACCGCCGCGTGGAGCTCCGGAAAAAACGACGCGCCGTGCCGCTCGAGCTGGGTGCGGATCGCGTCGTGGCGCTCGCCTTTCGGCGCTTCCGCGGACGCCTCGAACAGCAGCGGCAGGTCCTCAGCGAGGTAAAGCGCAACCCGGCCGTCGCGGTCGCCCAGCGGACTCACCCCCACCCACACCAGCTCCCCGGCCGCGCACAACGCGTCGAGATCGGTGGGCCGGTAGCCGGGCAGCCGCGCCGGCAACACCTCGCTCTCGAGCACGGACCCCGGGATGGCACTGCCCTGGAGCGACTCGATCGCGTCCAGCAGCGCATCGGGACCCTCTCGGGACGGGGCCGCGCCGAGGCCCACGCCCTGCCAGTCGAGGAGCAGTCGCTGGAGCGTCGCCGGCGCAGCCGGCTCGACCTCCTTGCGCAGGGCCGCCAGCGAACGGCGGCGCAGCGTCTGGAGCACGCCGGCATCACACCACTCGCGGCCCCGGCCCCCCGGCCGGAACTCGCCCTCGAGCACGCGTCCGTCGCGCGCCAGGCCCTGCAGCGTCGCGGCCGCGACGCTCTCGCCGACCCCGAAGCGGCGCGCCAGCTCGCCGGCCGTGAACGGCGCGTGGGTCCGGGCGTAACGCGCAATCAACGCCGCGATCGCGTGCTCGACCGGCTCCAGGAACACCTGCGGCACGCCGGGTGGGGGAGCGACGCCCAGCGCGTCGCGCAGCTTGCCCAGGTCCTCCACGGCCACCAGACGCGTCTCCCCCGCGATCCGGACCCGCGCCACGCGGCGTTCCTGCTCGAGGGCCGCCGTCCACGCGCCGGCCGCTTCGGCCGGGTCGCAGCGCGCGGCGATCTCGTCGTCGCTCAGGTCGCCGACCCGCAGCAGCAGGTCGTGGAGACGGTCGGGGTGCCGGGCCTGGGCGCCCGGGGCGAGGCCCTGCAGGAACAACTCCAGCTCCTGGAGGGCCCGCGGGTCGAGCAACTCGCGCAGCTCGGCCTCGCCCAGCAGCTCCCGGAGCTGGCGCTGGTCCACCGACAACGCCATCGCCCGCCGCTCGGCCAGGGGCGTGTCCCCCTCGTACATGAAGTTCGCGACGTAGCCGAACAGCAGCGCGGAGGAGAAGGGCGAGGGCGACTGCGAGTCGACCGTGTGCAGGCGCAGCTCGCGGCGCTCCACGCGTTTCAGCGTCTCGACCAGCGCGGGCACGTCGAAGACGTCCTGCAGGCACTCGCGGTACGCCTCGAGCACGATCGGGAACGAGGGGAACTGGGAGGCGACCTGGAGCAGGTCGTGGGCGCGTCTCCTCTGCATCCACAGCGGCGCGCGTTGGCCGGGCTTGCGGCGCGGCAGCAGCAACGCGCGCCCGGCCGCCTCGCGGAAATGGCCCGCGAAGAGGGTGGTGCCGCCCAGCAACCCGGTCAGCAGCGCCTCGACCTCCTCGGGCGCGGGCAACAGCGCCGGAAGCTCGGGCGGCCGCTCGCGGTCGGGCAGGCGGACCACGATGCCGTCGTCGCTCCAGATGCTCTCCACCTCGGGCTCGGCGGCGGCGCGCAGCTTGGCCTCGATCACCAGCGCGAGGGGCGCGTGCACGCGGCCGCCGAGGGGCGATAGCAGGCACAGACGCCAGTCCCCGATCTCGTCACGCGTGCGCTCCAGGACCAGGTTGCGGTCGTCGGGCAACACGCCGGTCGCCAACTTCTGGTCGCGCAGATAGGCGAGCAGGTTGTCGGCCGCCTGGGCCTCGAGGGCGTGGTCGCGCTGCAAACGCTCGCGAGCCGCCTCGGGAGCGAGCCGGCCGAGCTCCCGGGTCAAGGCGCCGATGCGCAGCCCCAGCTCCAGCGGCCGCGACACGCGATCGCCCTTCCAGAAGGGCATGCGGCCGGGCAGGCCCGGCGCGGGCTCGACCAGGACCGAGTCGCGTGTGATCTCGAGGATCCGCCAGGTCGAGGCGCCGAGCACGAAGTGGTCGCCGACCTGGCTCTCGAACACCATCTCCTCGTCCAACTCGCCGACGCGGCGCCCGCCCCGGCGTCCACCGGCCGGTGCCTCGGCCAGGAATACGCCGTACAGGCCTCGGTCGGGGATGGTCCCGGCGTTGGCGACCACCAGGCGCCGCGCGCCCTCGCGGGGCCGCACGACGCCACGCAGGCGGTCCCAGGTCAGGCGCGGCCTCAGCTCCGCGAAGGCGTCGGACGGGTAGCGGCCCGAGAGCATGTCGAGGACGCCCTCGAACTGGCCACGCGGCAGTTTCGCGAACGGCGCGGCGCGCCGCACCAGCGCGTAGAGCTCGTCCAGCTTGCGTTCGCCCAGGGCGACCATCGCCACCAGCTGCTGGGCCAGCACGTCGAGGGGGTTTTGCGGGATGCGCGTGGCTTCCACCGCTGCTTCCTGCATCGCCTTGGCGATCGCCGCGGTGGCGAGCAGGTCGCCGCGGTACTTCGGGAACAACACGCCTCGGGAGACGGCGCCCGCCTGGTGGCTGGCGCGGCCGATGCGTTGCATGCCGCTGGCCACCGAAGGCGGCGTCTCGATCTGGACCACCAGGTCGACGGCGCCCATGTCGATGCCCAGCTCCAGGGACGACGTCGCGACGATGGCGGGCAGGCGCCCGGCCTTCAAGGCGTCCTCGATCGCGAGGCGTTCCTCGCGGGCGATCGAGCCGTGGTGGGCCCGCGCGATCTCCGCCCCCGCCAGCTCGTTGAGGGCGCCGGCCAGGCGCTCGGCCAGGCGCCGGCTGTTGACGAAGAGGATCGTGGAGCGGTGGGCGCGGATCAGCTCCAGCAGGCGCGGGTGGATGGCCGGCCAGATCGAGCGCCGTTGCACCGCGGACGCGTCGCCCTCGGGGATCTCGGTCCCGGGCACCGGCTCGCCCAGCTTCGACATGTCCTCGACGGGCACCTCGACCTTGAGATCGAACGCCTTCTTCGACCCCGCGTCGACCACCACCACCTTGCGCCCGCCACCCAGGTAACGCGCGACCTCCTCGAGCGGGCGCTGGGTGGCCGACAGGCCGATGCGCTGGACCCGACCGCCGGCGATCTCCTCCAGCCGCTCGAGGGACAGCGCCAGGTGGGCGCCGCGTTTGGTCGCGACCATGGTGTGGATCTCGTCGACGATCACGGCCTGGATCGACGCCAACATGGCCCGCGCCTGGGAGGTGAGGACCAGGAACAGCGACTCCGGGGTGGTGATCAGGATGTCGGGCGGCACCCGGGACATACGCGCGCGCTCGGCGGCGGGCGTGTCGCCGGTTCGCACGCCCAGGCTCGGCGCGTGGTGCACGTCGCCACGCCGCTGGGCCACCCGCGCGATGCCCAGCAGCGGCACGCGCAGGTTGCGCTCGACGTCCACGGCCAGGGCGCGTAGCGGCGAGACGTAGACGACGCGGCAGCGGGCGTGTTTCTCGGGCACGGGCTCGAACATGAGCCGGTCGATGGCCGCCAGGAACGCGGCCAGCGTCTTGCCCGATCCGGTCGGCGCGAAGAGCAGCGCCGAGCGTCCGGCCAGGATCTCGGGCCAGCCCAGGCTCTGGGCCCGGGTGGGGCCCGGGAACGTCTCGGCGAACCACTCGGCCACCGCGGGCCGGAAGGCGTGGAGGCCGGATTGCGGCATGAGCCGCCTATGATACCGAGCCATGTCGCCGACCCTGGTCCTTTCCCTGCTGCTGGCCGCGCCCGCGCCCGCGGAGTTCCTGGGTTTCCGCCCCGGTGACGACCGCGTGTTGGCCGACTGGAACGACGCGGTTCGTTATTTCCACGCCCTCGACGCCGCGTCGGACCGGGTGCGGGTCGAGGAGGTGGGCAAGACCACGGAGGGGCGACCGTTCCTGCTGGTCACCCTGACGAGCCCCGAGAACTTCGCGCGGCTGGAGGGGATCCGCCGCGACAACCTGCGCCTGTACGACCCACGCGGGCTGAGCGACGCCGAGGCCGAGGAGATCGTGACCCGAGGCAGGACGATCGTCGCGCTCAACCACGGCATCCACGCCACCGAGGTGGCGGCCAGCCAGACGGCGATGGAGACGGCCCACTGGCTCGCCACGGCCCAGGACGCCGATACCCTGGCGATCCTGCGCGAGAGCGTGATCCTGATGCTTCCGTCCCACAACCCCGACGGGATGCAGAACGTGACCGAGTGGTACGCTGGCACCCTCGGCACGCCCTTCGAGGGCGAGGGCCCGCCGTTCCTGTACCACCACTACACGGGCCACGACAACAACCGCGACTGGTACACGTTCACACAACGCGAGTCGCGCCTCACCGTCGAGCACCTGTACGACCGCTGGCGGCCCCAGATCGTCCACGACCTGCACCAGATGGGGCGCAAGACCGCCCGGCTGTTCGTGCCGCCTTACCTCGATCCCTGGGAGCCCAACGTGGACCCTGCGCTCGTCGCGGCGACGAACGCGCTGGGCCAGCACGTGGCGGCGGCGCTCACGACCCAGGGCAAGACCGGGATCGTGACCCACGCGATCTACGACGCCTGGTCCCCCAGCCGCGCGTATCCCTTCAGCCACGGCGGGATCCGCTTCCTCTCCGAGTGCGCCTCAGCCAAGCTGGCGACGCCCGTCGACGTGACGCTCGGCGAGCTGGAGGCGGGGATCGGCTACGATCCGCGTCGGGCCAGCTGGAATTTCCCGGCGCCGTGGCCGGGCGGCGCCTGGCGCGTGCGCGACATCATGGATTACCAGCGTGAAGCGACGCGGGCGGTGCTGGAGCACGCCTCGCGCCAACGCGATTTCTGGTTGCGCAACTTCCTGGGCGTGACCCGGCGCGCGGCCACCCGCCACGAGCCGTTCGCCTTCGTGGTCCCGACCGCGAGCGACGCCTGGGCTCGGGCGAAGCTGCTGGACATGCTGGCGACCGGCGGGGTCGAGTTGTTGAGGGCCACCGCGGCCTTCGATGCAGCCGGACAACGGTTTGCAGCCGGCTCCTGGCTAGTGAGGATGCAGCAACCCGCCAGCGGTTTCGCCAAGACCGTGCTGGAGACCCAGGGTTATCCGGAGATCCGGCCACATCCGAAGGCACCGCTCCAGAAGCCCTACGACGCCACGGCCCACACCCTGCCGCTGCTACTGGGTGTGCCCGCGATCGCGGTGCTGGACCCCTTCGAGGCGCAGGTCGAGGCCGTCGCGCGGCCCACGATCGAGCCCGGACGTGTGCTGGGCCACGGCCGCTACTACGCGCTGGGCCACGGCCCGGGGGAGCTCGTCAGCGTGGCGCGCCTGCTGCGGGCCGGCGTCGCCGTGAGCTGGAGCGCGGAGTTCACGGACCGCGGCCGCGACTTCGCCGCAGGCACGCTGCTGGTGCCCGCGTCGGCACGCGCCCGGCTCGCGAACGTCGCCACGCAGACCGGCGTCGGGGCGTTGGCCGTCGGCGCGCCGCGGGTGGCGCGCGTGCTCCGTTTGCCCCGCATCGGCCTCTACCGTTCCTACAACCCGTCGATGGACGAGGGCTGGACGCGTTACGTGTTCGAGCAGGACGTCGGCCTCCCGTACCAGACGCTCACGAACGCGGCCGTGCGGGGCGACCTGCGCTCCCGCTTCGACGCCATCGTCCTGCCCGACGAGACGCCCAAGGAGATCCTCGACGGCAGAGGGCCCGGGACGTTGCCCGAGAGCTTCACGGGCGGGGTCGGCGAGGAGGGCCTGGCGGCGCTGCGCCGGTTCGTCGAGAACGGCGGCACGCTGGTGGCGTTGAACAACGCGGCGCTGCTGCCGATCCAGGCCTTCGATCTGGGCGTCGCCAACGTGCTGCCGAAGCCCCCCGCAAACGGGGAGGCGATGGTCGTGGCGCCCGGCTCGATCCTGCGGGCCACGGTCGCCGCGCCCGAGCATCCGCTGGCCCACGGGCTGGGCCCGACGACCCCGGTGTGGTTCGAGGACAGCCCGGCTTTCGAGGCGCAATCCGGCGTGGCCGTGCTGCGATACGACGAAGCACCGCTGCTCTCCGGCTACCTCTCGGGGGCGGAACACCTGCGGGGCCGCGCCGCGCTGGTGGAGGCGCCGCTGGGCCGCGGACGGGTGGTGTTGTTCGGGTTCCGCCCGCAATACCGGGCCCAGAGCATCGCGACCTACGTGCCGTTCCTGAATGCGCTCCTGCTGTCGGCCAGCGTGCCGGCACCTCAATGAATCGCCCCGTCCTCCGCTGGCACCGGCACGATGACGTAGGCGCCAGGGCGGCCCTCGTTGATGACGAAGGCGGGAGACCCTGAGCCGGGCTTGACGCCCAGGTCGAGGTTCGACAGGTAGGGCGCATAAAACATCAGGTGCGGCGGGAAGGGCGCGATGCGGCCGTCCCCCATCGGGACGCGGTTCTGTTTCGAGAGCATGTAGTTGATGCCGGGACGCCGCGGCGCACGCAGCCGGCCGTCGTGGTACGCCGCCGCGATCGCGGCGTCGACCTCGGCGGCCGTTTTGCCCTCCGCCCGCAGGCGCGCCGCCATCAGGATCCGCGGCAACATGGTCTCCGAGCCCTCCGCGTCGAGACACTGGGGCTCCAGCGCGCCCGGCTCCGAGCGCTCCACGATGCAGTGGAAACCGTTCCGGCTCTCGCGCAGCTTCGTGTAGCCGTGGACTTCGAGCACGTACACACCGGCCTCGCTCGAAAAATGCGCCGGTCCCGCGCTGAGCGCCAGGGCGATTTCCGCGTCCCGAGCCTGGGGTTCTGCGGCCCCGGGAGCGGCGCCGAGCAGGGTGACGGCAAGGGGCAGGAACATGGGGACCTCCTGATTCCTTGAGTGACGGCCGCTCTCGGGAGGGTTGCGCAACCCTTTCGCAACTTTGCGACACTCAACCTGCGATGGGTGACTCCGACGACCTCGCGGCTTTCCTGCGCGACCGCGACGAGGCGGGTTTCCTGCGCCTGTACCGCGCTCACACACCGGCACTGTTCCGGGTGGTGGTGCGCATGCTGGGCGAGCGCAGCCTGGCCGAGGACGCCGTGCAGGAGACCTGGCTGCGGGCCGTGCGCGCGTTGCCGGGCTTCCGCGGCGACTCCTCGCTCCGTACCTGGTTGACCAGCGTCGCGATAAACTGCTGCCGCGAGTCGTTGCGGCGGCGCCCGGCCGCCCTGACCCCGGCTCAGCCCGAGGAGCGCGGCGCCTCCAGCGCCGCTGAGGAAAACCTCGACGTCTCGCGCGCGCTGCTGCGCCTGCCCGAGGGCTACCGCGAGGTGCTGGTGCTCCACGACGTCGAGGGTTTCACCCACCGCGAGATCGCGGCGCTGCTCGAGATCGCCCCCGGCACCTCGAAGAGCCAGTTGTTCCTGGCGCGGCGCGCCCTGCGGCGGCTGTTGCCGGATCTCCAAGGAGAAGAAGGCGATGAGTGACTCGCTCTCCCCCGGCCCCGACCTGGAGCGGCGCGTGCTCGCCGCGCTCTACGAGCGCGGCCTCCTGCGCCGGCGAGGTCCCCACGCTCGTGCCGTGGCGGCGTTGGCGGCGGCAGCGGCCCTGGTCGGCATCGGCTTCGGCGTGGGGACCTGGCGCGCCCAGACGACCATCCCGCGCGAACCCGGTCGGCTCTTCGTGCTGCTGCTGACCGTGGATGCCGGCGCCGCAGGCGCGACCGCCGCCACCCCGGGAGCGGTCGTCGAGGAGTATCGCGCCTGGGCGGTCGGGCTGCACCAGCAGGGCCGCCTGGTCGCCGCAGAGAAGCTGAAGGCGGCGGCACAGGTGCTCGGTCCCGGCCCAGGCGACGGAACACGCGTCGGCGGCTACTTCGTGATCCGGGCGGCCAGCCACGAAGAGGCGCTGGCGGTGGCGCGCTCGCACCCGCACCTGCGGCGCGGGGGCACGATCACGTTGCGGGAGGTTGATCCGGTCTAGGTGAAGAAGTCGGACGCGTCGCGGTACTCAAAGCCGAGCCGCCTCGCGAACGCGCGGTCGCTCGCGTCTCGCCCCACGTAGAGGCAGCGCCCCGCGTCCAGCCCGTGTCTCGCGGCGAGGACGACGCCCAGGCCGGGCAGCGGCTTGCGGCACCAGCAGGCGGGCGGGCCGTCCGCATGTGGACAGTACGAGGACTCGATCGGCACGCCCAGCAGCTCGCGGGTGCGGTCGAGGGTGGCCTCGATCTCGGCGCAAGCCGCCGCGCCGGCGGCGACCTCGGGATGCCAGGCCAGGCCGAAGATTTGAAACCCGTCGGCGTGCCGGCGGCGCAGCGCTTCGGCGCGGCCGGGCAGGACCGCCACGTCGTCGGGCGAGACGGGCCGCCGGGCGCCCGAACGGCTGACCCGCACCACCCCGTCCAGCCAGAGCAACACGGCGCGGGCCGCGCGCTCCGGGCGCGGGGTACGTTCGAAGCCCACGCGCTCGACGCGCTCGAAGCCCTCGCTCGTGTCGGGCGGCTCCAGCTCGCGCAGGTGGCGGAGCTGCACGTTCGGGGCGAAGACGCCGGGGTCCGCCCGGGCCGCGCTTTTCATCTCCGCGGGGGAGAGCAGCCGGCCGTGGCGCGCGAGGATCCGCTCGACGGCGTTGACCTGGGCGTCCTCGATCCCGGTCGTGAGCCAGACGCAGCGGACCGGGACGCCACGCTGCCAGGCGGTCTCGATCACGGCGTTCCGCGCCTCGCGGGCGCCGTAGGTGTTGTCGAGGACGATCCGCCGCCGCCCGGCGCCGAGCGCGCGGTCCAGCTCCGGCAGCAGGTCGGCCAGGCGCCCGCCGGCGTCGTCGCGGTTCAGCCTCAGGTAGCCACGCTCGACGAGCTCGCGGGCGAGCGTGCTCTTGCCGGCGCCCGGCAGGCCCATCAGGACCACGACCTCGCCCGCCGCCCCTGCCGCCGGCCGGCGTTCCTGGCGCGGCACCCGCAACACGCGGCCGGCCGGGAAACGCGCGTCGAGCCGCACGCGATCCTGGTCGTCGAGCTGGATCTCGAGGACACCGCCCAGGGCGCGGGCGTGGTCCGCCGACGTCGGCCCCGGGATCGGCGTGATCCGTGGCGAAAGGTCCAGGAGCCAGGCCAGGGCGAGTTGCTGCGGCGTCACCTGATGTTTCCGGGCCAGCTCGCGCAACAGCGCGTCCTGCTCGAGGCGACGGCGCCGAGCGGCGCCGCCGAGCGGCCGATGGGCGATCAGCTCGATCCCGCTCTGCAGGCACCACTCGGCCACGCCGTTGCGGAAGCTCTTCTCCTCGAACACGTTCATCTCGACCTGCACGCTCGCGACCTCGGTCTGGTCCCGCGCCTCCTGGAGCTGGCTGAGGGTCACGTTGCACAGCCCGATGGCCGCCACCAGGCCGTCGCGCCTCAGCGACTCCAGGGCGCGCACGCTGGTCGAAAGGGGCGTGCGCGGATCCGGGGCGTGGAGCTGGTAGAGGTCGATGCGCTCGACGCCGAGGGCGCGACGGCTCGCCTCGCAGGCGGCGGCCAGGTGCTTCGCCCGACCGTCGGGCACCCAGCGCCCGCCGGGCCGCGTCAGGCCGCCCTTGGTCGCGACGCAGACCCCCGAGCGATCCCCCTGCCAGCCGGCGAGGGCCCTGGCCACCAAGCGCTCGTTGTGGCCGCTTTCGGACTCGTCCCACGTGTAGGCATCGGCGGTGTCGAGCAGCGTCACGCCGACGTCGAGAGCGGCCTGGACGACCGTGACGGCCCGGGCCTCTTCGCGATCCGCGGCCGTCGACAGGCGCATGCAGCCGAGGCCCAGGCGCAGGGGTGCGATCACCCGTTCATTTGACCATCAGCGCCCGCGTTCGCTAAACTCGCCGGTCCTGTCCTGGTGGGAGGTCGTCCAACGGTAGGACACGTGGCTCTGGACCATGGAATCGGGGTTCGAATCCCTGCCTCCCAGCCATCAATTGCACCCTGCGCGGTGATACACACGCCCTAGCGCCCTGACGCTAGTTTCGGGCCTTTTCGCTTGACAGGCCGTGGGTTACGGCGCACACTCCTACACATGGATGCACAGAGAGGCACCGCAAGGCGTCGGGTCTCTGAGTCCCTGCTGAGTCCCAGGACTCGCCGACATTGAGTCCCAGCGAGTCCCAGGACTCAGCCGCAGGCGAATGGAAGGCAAAACGATGAAGGCGCGAACGTTGACGGCGCGCTCGCTGCTCTCGCTGCCGCCGGGCGACTGGACGGACTCAACGGTCGAAGGGCTGACGCTGCGCGTCCGCGCATCGGGGTCGCGGGTGTGGGCGCTCCGCTACCGCGCAAAGCGCGGCGCGGGACGTGGACCGCAGCGGCGGCTCCATTTCGGCGGCGTCGGTGGACCCGTGACGCTCGACCTTGCCGCCCTGGAGCTGGGCGGCTTCGTCGCGCCTTCGGCCCTCACGCTGGAGGCCGCCCGCGACGTGGCGCGAGCGTTGCTCGGGCTCGCGGCCCGCGGCGTTGACCCGCAGGAGGCGCTCGCGTCGGCTGACCGCGCCCGCCGGAAACGCGAGGCCGAGGCCGAGTCGCGTCGGCAGTACGGCACGCTGACCGTCGGCCTGCTGCTCGACCGCTTTCTCACCGACCGCGCCGACGGCCTGCGACCGGCGACGCGGGAGAATTGGGCGCGTCTCGCGGCGAACACGCTCGGCCCGCTGCGCGACCGCGACCCCGCGACGCTGACCGCTCGCGAGGTCCGCGCCTTCCACCGGGCCATCGGCGCGTCAGGCCACAAGGTGACGGCGAACCGCGCCCTTGAGCTGCTGTCCGTCACCTACGCCTGGGCGATGAAGCGCGAGGACGAAAAGACCGGCGAGCCCCTGCTGATCGCGTCGCCGTGCGTCGGCGTCGAGCCCTTCGAGGAGACAGCGAGGACGCGCGTGCTCTCGGCCGACGAGCTGCGCGACGTCTGGCGCGCCCTGGACGGCGAAGTCTACGCGGACGCCTTCAAGCTGCTGCTGTGGACCGGCGCGCGACGGAGCGAGGTGCTCGGCATGGAGCTGCGCGAGGTGGACTTGAAAGCGCGCCTTTGGACCGTTCCGGCTGAGAGGAGCAAGACCGGCTCGCCGCGAAAGATCCCGCTTTCGACCCCGGCCGCCGCGATGCTGCTGGCGCGCATGGAGGCCGACCCCAAGGGCCGCTGGGTGTTTCGCTCGCCGCGGGCCGCCGTCGGGCCTGTGCGCTCGCTGCAAGCGCCCCTCGCGCGTGTGCAACAACGGAGCGGCGTCACGGGCTGGAGCGTTCACGATTTGCGACGCACAACCCGCACGGGGCTAGCGGCACTCGGCGTGTCGCCCGCGGTTGCGGAGTGGACGCTCGGGCATCTCGCCCCGAAACGCGAGCGCGTCTATAACCGCTATGAGCCGATCTTCGAGGCGCTCGCGGCGCTCGAAGCATGGGCCGTGCGGCTCGCATCGTTCGTGAGCGGCGAGGAGCGGCGGGCCGACGTGCTGCCGATGGTGCGTCGGTGACGCCCGCCGAGGCCGAAGCCCGAGACGTGCTCGGCGCTCGCTTCGCCGCGACGGCGACCCGCGTCGCGATGCTGCCGACTGAAATCGACGCTGACGAAGTGTGGTTCGCCCTGGCCGAGGCGGCCCTGGCGCGGAACGGCCACGGGATGTTCCCGGCCGAGTGGACGCGCGCCCGCGACGCGGTGCTCGCGTCGCTGAGGCGTGTCATTCGCCGTCACCCGTCGGCGGCCGTGCGCGCGTCCATGCTGCGCGACCTTGACGCGCTCCGGACGTATCGGTCGAAGGCCGGGCCTATCGACTTTGCGGCATCGACGCGGGCGCACTTGTGGGGCCAGGACCGCGCGAGCCTCGGCTGGGTGAAACGCGGCGCGATGGGTCGCCCGCCCGCGACGTGGCGCGCGGAAGCCCTCGGAGCGCTGCGGCGCGTCGGCGTCGAAGGCCGGCCCGCCGAGCTGCTGCTCGACGCCGCCGGGATCACGGCCCCAAAGGCGCGGCGAACCCGATGACGGCCTTCGCGGTCGTCGCGCTCACGCTGCTGGCGCTCGTCGCCTTCTGGCGCGAGATCCTGGGCCGCGACTGAGCGTGTACGGACGGCCGACGCTGGGGGAGGTCGCCGCGCCCGCGGCGAGGTGGTTTGTTATACGGTTTGCCGCATCGCGCCGGAACACGCGCAAACTTGAAAAGTTTCCCGCGGGAAACTTTTTCAGCGTGCTGTGCGAGTTGCCGTGCCCTTCGGGGCGACGGCCGACGCTGGGGGAGGTCGCCCCGACCGGGGCGAGGTGGTTTCTTGTACACCCGAATGTCGCGCCGGCGCGACATTTCACGAGCCTCCGGGACTTCGAGAGGCGGACCGGGCGCGCCGAGCCGACGCGACAGCCGGCCTGGCACGAGCCGGTGAAGCAGATCGTGAGCCGCGTCGATACCGAGACGTTGAACCTCAAGCGGGAAGAGCTGAAACGGCGGGCGGTCATCGCGACCGCCTGGGCCGCTTGCGCGACGACATCGGCTTCAAGCGGCCTTCGTCGAGGAGCCGCCCGACGAGGTTGCAGAGAGACGCGAGCGGCGTCCAGCCGAGTGCGCTGGTCGCCTCGTCTCCCGCGACAACGGCCTCGTGCAGGCCGACGCGCACGTCGAAGCCCCGTTGCTTGAGACGCGCCAGCATCCGCCGCATCTTGGCGTAGTCGTCGACGGGCTTGCGCGCGGCATTCAACCGCAGCGCCGCCATCGCGCGCGTGTAGGGATTGATCCGGTTCCGCATGGCGCGAGCCTACACCGGCCGCGACCCCGCGTCACGGTCGCGTAACTCCCCGTCCTGAAGCCGCACTTCAGGCGGGATCCTGCGCGGATAAAGTCGCCGCCTTCGCGACTTGTTGCGCCGCGTGCTCGCGCGCGTACCTTCGCGGCATGGCGAGAAAGCTGGTGCCTCCGGACGCGCCTGTGCTCCGCGAAGTTTTCGGGGCCGGCCTCGATTTCGATCCCCCCGCGCCGACCGACGGCGAGCGCGAGCGGCTTCGCCGCGCCGCGCGCCGCGCGTTCGTGCTCCGACTCAAAAGGGCCGAGCGCAGGGGGCTGCTGCCCCCGCGAATCTACCTCTCGGGCCAGCGCTACGGCTGGTGGGCCGACGCCCTCGAAGCCGCGCTCGCCCGACTGCCCACGAACTACGCGGTCGCGACCGGCCGCCAGGCGGCCTAGGGTCCATGGCCAGAAGACAAGTATCTCGGCTTGAAGCGCAGAAACTTGCGCCGAATCCCCGGCCGCCGGGACTCCCGGGGGACTCGCTGTCGGCGGTCCGTGCGCTTCCGCGACGGCTCCCGTTTGGCCGGCGCGTGCCGGTTGCGCTCGCGCCCGACGTGGCGCTCGAAGTGCTTGCCGCCGTCGCCGTCGGACCGCTCCGCGAGGCCGCCGCGCGCGAGCTGGAGCTGCGCGAGGGCAGCGACCGCTCCGGCCTGCGCGTCAGCCTGGGGGAGCTGGCCGAATGAGCGGGCATTACGTAAAGCTCTTCGGCTCGATTCTCAATAGCTCCGTCTGGTGCGCCGACGGCGACACCAAGCTCGTGTTCATCACGTTGCTGCTGCTGGCGGACGGCGACGGCTGCGTGTGGGGCGCGGTGCCGGGCATCGCTCGACAGGCGGGCGTCTCGGTCGCAAGCTGCCGCAAGGCGCTCGCCTTTCTCGGCGGCAGCGACCCGGACAGCCGGACGCCCGACCACGACGGCCGCCGCATCCTGGCGATTGACGGCGGTTGGCGCGTCGTGAATCACCGGAAGTATCGCGAGATGCAGACTGGTGGCCAGCGGGCCGAGGCCGAGCGAGCGAAGCGTTACAGGGAACGTCGCGCGTCACGTGACGGGCGTGACGCAGGCGTGACGTCACGTGACGGGCGTGACGCGTCACGGTCGTCACGCACAGAGGTAGAGGTAGAGGCAGAGGCAGAGGAAGAACGGACGAAAGGCCAGTCGGCTCTCGAAAGCAAAACAACATCCGTTGCGCCAGCTCTTGAAACTACAGGCGAGAACGGCACCGGCGAGCGGTCGGTGAACCCTTTGCCCTCCCCAGCATCCTCCGGTGAAACCCCAGGCAACGGCAGCGACCGCGAGCGCTTCCGCGCCGTCGTGCGTGACCTGTCGGTGAAAACGACGCTGCCGGGTATGGAGAAAATCCGGTGACGCCCGCAGCGCACGTCGAGGCCGAGCGCGCCTTGCTCGGCGCGGTGCTGGTGACGCCGTCGCTGCTGCCGGGCTGTGCCCTGGAGCACGGCGATTTCACCGTGGAGGCGCATCGGGCCATCTGGCGCGCAGCTCGCCGCCTGGACGCCGCCGGCGGTCCGGTTGACGCCGTCGCGATCCGGGCCGAGCTGGAGTCGCGCCACGAGGCCGCGGGCGTCGCTGAGCTGCTCTCGTCGCTGGTCGCGGGCTCGCCGCGGGTCGACTCCACGGCGAGCTGGGAGGCGGTCATCCGGGCGCAGGCTCGACGCCGCGTGGTCGAGGCTGCGGGCGCGCGCATGGTGGCGATGGCTCGCAACGGCGACGAGCCCGCGGACGCGCTCGATGAGGGGCTGCGGATTCTCACCGAAGCCGCGACCACGTGCGGCTCGGCCGTGGACGTGGACCACGCGGCGCACGTCAACGCGGCCGTCGCCGCCCTCGAAGCGAGCGCGACCGCGGACGCACACGCCGCCGCTGCGGGCTGGAGCACGGGCCTTCCCTCGCTCGACCTGCGGCTCGGGCGGCTCCAGCCGGGGCGGCTTGTGATCGTCGCGGGACGGACCGGGCTCGGCAAGAGCACCCTGCTCGCAAACATCGGTGATGCCGTCGCCGCGCAGGGCGGGCGCGTGCTCTTGCTCTCCGCGGAAATGACGCGCGACGAGGTGAACATTCGCCGCCTGGTGGCGCAGTCCGGCGTGCCCGCGTCGCACTTCGAGGCCGGAGGCGTCACGCCGACACACGCCGACTGGGAGCGCCTCGCGCTCGCCGCTGGCGCGCTGGGTCCGCGCAAATTCGTAACCGACGCTTGCCGGCCGACGCCGCTCCAGGCGAGGGCCAAGGCGCGTTTCGCCAAGGCCCGCCTGGGCGGGCTCGACGTGCTGCTGCTCGACTATCTGCAACTGTTCCCTGCCGGGCCAGGCCGCAAGGGCGAGACGCGCGAGGCCGAAGTCGCCCGCGTTTCGCGATCCGCGAAGGCGCTCGCCCTGGACCTGGGCGTGTGCGTCGTCGCCGCGTGCCAGTTGAACCGCGCGCTTGAGCAACGGCACGACGGGCGGCCGCGCCTGAGCGATCTCCGCGAGTCGGGCTCGCTGGAACAGGACGCCGACGCGGTGATCCTGCTCCACCGGCCAAAGCCCGACGACGACGTTGACGCCATCGTGGCGAAGCACAGGCAGCGCGGACCCGGCGTCGCGCAGCTCGTGTTCAACGGGCGACTGCATCGCTTCGAGGAGCCCCCATCGTGACGCCCGGCACTGTTGGATGTCGCCGCGCCCGCGGCGAGATGGTTTCTTATACCCCCTGCCTGGGGGCTTCCCGATTCGAGTGCATGGCGCGGGGCCAGCGAATCGGCGCTGCAACCGCGAGGCTTGCACGCCCCGCCGCGCTGGACGGACTCGGCAGGGACTCGCGGGACGTGCCGCCATGACCGCCAACGTCGCCGCGTTTCCGAAAACGGCCGTGAATGTCCGGCTCAGCGAGCGGCAACACGTCGCCGTCGCGGCGCTGGTCGCAGGCCGCTCGATTGCTCAGGCCGCGAGCGCGGCGCACGTAACGCCGCGGACGCTCCTGCGCTGGCGGGGCGAACCGGCCTTCGATGCTGCACTGCGAAAAGCGCGAGACGCGGCCTTCGCTGAGACGTTGGCCGCCGTGCGCCGCGCCGCGTCGAGCGCGGTCGCCACGGCTGAAGCGTTGCTGAAGCCCGCGCACAAGGCGGAAGTGCGGATCGCGGCAGCACGCGCGCTGCTGGCGATCTCTCTTCGGGCGAACGAAGCCATCAGCATCGAAGAGCGCCTCGCCAGCGCGCGCGGTCGCCTGCGTCGCCTCGAAACGTCGAGCGGCCTCGCCGTGGCCGAGTCGCGGGCCGCCGCGCTCGCGGCGCAGGAGGCCGCGAAGACGCTGGAGCGGATCTGGAGCATCCCGGCGGCGACGTGGCTCGCGTTCTCGAAAGCCGAGCTTGAAACCATTGAGGCGCTCGTGCGAAACGGTGCGCCCGTCGTCGCGCGCTCTGTCGAAAACAGGAGGCATGAAAATCATGAGTAGCCTTTTCGAGCTGGAATTGATCACGAAGACAACCGCCGCGAGCCTGGCGCGCTCGCTGAAGGGCGACACGTTCACGCCGGACTCGTTCCGCGCGGACGTGGCCGAGCTGCTGGGCATCGCGCGGAAGTTCGACGCCGACGCTTCGACGGCCGAAACAAACCAACTGCTGTCGCCCGTCGGCCGACGTGACGCGGTGACGCGCCTCGGGGCCGACGCGATGAAGTCCGCGCGGTCCTGGCACGAGGCCCGCTCGACGGCGCTTGACCGCCTGAAGGCTCGTGCCGAGGCCGCCATCGCGCGCGGCAACAACGCGCCGACGCCGGACCCGCAGGCCGTGGGCGCGATGGCGGCCCGGATCGCGACTCTCGACGCGGAAAAAGTGCGGCTGCTCTACGCCCAGGCGCGGCCCGATGAGAAAGTGCTGCTCGAAGCCGCGGCGGGCCTCACGCGGGGCCGCGTGCCGCAGGCGACCGCGACGGGCGTGCGGTGGGTCGAGTTGCTGGACCCGGCGGCCGTGGAAGCCGCTCAGCGCGAGCGGCAGGCGAAGGCGTCGCCGGAGGCCGATGCTTGGCTCCACGACGGCGAGATCCTGCGGCCGTTGCTCTCGATGCTGTTCGAGAAAGTGCGCACGGTGATCGTCGCCCGTCTCGCTGCGAACGGCGCGGCCCTGCCGTCTGAGGTCGTGCTGCGCGACGCTGCGACAGGCGCGCCGATTGTGCGGCGCGGTGCGGCCGAGCCGCTCGACGCGGCCTGAAGGTCGAAGTGCGGGGGTGTTCGCGCCCGCGGCCCGCGGGCGTTCAACCGGCGACCGGCCCCGCCCCGCGTGCAAAGCGCGGACATGTTCCCGGCCGCCGGACGGGTCCGGAGCGCCGCGCCCGAAAGCCGGTCACGTGAACAAGGGCACGTGATCGGCACGCGGCTCTTTCCGAACGGGAGGGCCAATGGGCTTCACGCGCGCGACGGCGTGCTGCGGGGCTGAAGTCGAAGAGGCGCGAGGCGCGGTCCGCTGCTGTCGTTGCGGGGCCGCGGTCACCGTCTGGGCTGTCGTGCGCGACCGCGCCAAGGTCGTTGAAGCCGTGTCACTCAACTATCCCCGCATCCCGGCTTACTCGACGCGCCGTCGGCCGCGCCGTCGCCTGGCCGAGTCACGGCGCAGCCGTCAGAGCCGGAGGCGACGCCGTGCCGCGTGACCCGGAAGCGCGGCTCGCTGCTTTGGAAGCGCGGCTCGCCGTGCCCGACGAAGCCGTGGCGCTCGCTGAGCTGCTCGCGTCGTTGGGGATCGACCCGACGAAGGAACCGCTCGCGCTCGCGGACCGCGACCGCGCGCTGCTGGCGCTCGCTGAGCGTCTCGACGGGCTGCTCGCCGCCGTGGCCAAGAGCGACGCGACCGACGACGAAATCGACGCGGCTTTTGGGCACGGTGGCCGACACGGGACCGCTGATTTCGCTGGCGGCTGCGGCTGCGGCCCCTGCCGCCACCGGTCGCGCGTGGCTGAGCTTCGCAATGCCTGACGACGGCCCGAGCGCCCAGGAGCCCGCAGGAGCCACGCACGGGGCCGAGGACGTGTCCGGCATCGACCCGGCCGCGCCGCGTTCGTCCCAAAGCGTGCGCACGCTTTGGCGAGCCTGTTCGGACTGCGGGCTTCGCCGTGAACCCGAAGCACGCGGCGGCTCACCGCTTCTGCTCGCAGGGCTGTCGCAGCCGCGCCCGTCACCGCACGCGCTCCACGCCAGCACCGATCCCGCCTGAAGTCGCGGCCCCGATCCCGCCTGCGCCCGCAGAACCCGCGCTGCCGCTCGTCTGTACGCACGGCGCGCGGGGCGGCCCCGAGTCGTGCGCCTTCTGCGCCGTCCTCGGGGCCGACGAGGCGCGGGTCGATGCCGAACTGGAGCGGCTCGCCGGTCGCTGAGTCCCCGCCGAGTCCCTGAGCGCCGCTGGACGCTGTAAGTCTAGCGTTTGCAACGGCGAATCCCTGCCTCCCAGCCAGCCCATCTGTCAAGTTATGGCACAGCCGCGCCCATAGCAGGTCCCGCCGGCACGGCAACCGAACCCGACTCGCGAGAGAGGTGAATTGTCGGGATGTGTCGGAGCGTTAGCGGTCCCCGCAGTCGCCACATCTGCAGGCGCCAGGATGGCGGGCGGTGTAGGCCGCGATGCCGCCCCGTCGATCCAGGTCGATCCGGCAACATGCCTCGAGGACCGCACGGAGCTCCTGCCGGCCCCGCTGAACGCGGCTCTTCATGCCTGACAGTGACAGGCCGGCGCGTCGAGCCGCCTCGTGCTGCGTCGCACCCTCGAGGTCGACCATGCGAATCGCCTCCCGATGGGCAGGCGACAGTTGACCGAGCATCGGTGCCAAGCAGGCGGCCAGCTCCCGCAGCGCTGCGCCATCGTCGTCATCGAAGGACGCGGGGGCCGCCGCCTCAGCGGCCTCGAGGTCCCCAGCATCACCGGTGGAACGTTCGCGCCGGCCGCTGGCAGCCCGGTAGTAATCCACGATGACGTTCCGCGCCGTGCGATAGACCCAGGCGTGGAGGCGTTCGGCGTCGCGCAGCGTATCCAGACTCTTGACGATCTGGAGCAGCACGCGCTGCACCAGGTCGTCCACGTCGGCCTGGTTCTGCACGCGTCGGGCGATGAACGCCCGCAGGTTGCCGTGCAGTTCCTGCCACGGCAGGTCGGAGGCGGCCGGCATCGTGCTCACGATGCTACCGCTTTGCGGTGGTGGTCGGCTGACACCCGCAGGTGGTCGGTTGGGGCGATGGCCCACAGCATGCCGCCTTGGACTGCGGCTGGCAGCAGGTGCTGAGCCGCGTGCTCTCGCAACAGGCCGCTGGAGGCGTCGGCTCGGGGCTCGGCGTCGATGTCGTGGCACTCATAATTGGTCTCCGAAGTGGGTGCATGGCGGCCGATGTCAGAACGGTTTTACCGCTTCGATGAGCGCGGACGCGACGACCCGCCCGGCCCCGCTTCCGGGACTCGCCTCCTCGACGAGCTCACGACTGTGCGCCTGCACGCTGACCCGCACGCGCTCGAAACCGGCGTCGCCAATCATGCGCCCGAGGTCCGCCACGGGCGCGGCGCCGGCGATGCAGCCGGTGTACGCCGCCGGGTCGGTCGCGACGACCGCCGGGAGGTCTCCGACGGCCACCATGTCGGAGATGGCCAGCCGCCCGCCCGGGGCCAGGACGCGGAAGGCTTCCCGAAAGACGGCCGGCTTGTCCGGCGCCAGGTTGATGACGCAGTTCGAGACGATCACGTCGACCGAGGCGTCATCGACCGGCAGGTGCTCGATGTCACCGAGGCGGAAGTCGACGAAGTCCAGGCCCACCTTCGTGGCGTTTCCGCGCGCGAGGGCAATCATCTCCGGGGTCATGTCGACGCCGATCACCCTGCCGGTCGGACCCACTTGCCGCGCCGCGAGGAAGGCATCGAAGCCCCCGCCGCTGCCCAGGTCCAGCACACGCTCGCCGGGCGCCAAGGCCGCAATTGCCTGAGGATTGCCGCACCCGAGGCCCAGGTCCGCCCCGTCGGGCACGGCGGCCAGGTCCGCGTCCGAGTAGCCCAATCGCGTCGACGACGTCCCGGCGGGACCGCAGCAGCTCGTGCCCCCGCTCCCTGTGCAGCAACCGCCCTGCTGCCTCTGGCTCGCGACGGCTCCGTACGCCTCGCGGACCGTCGCTCGAATCTGATCCGCCGTGGATGTCTGCATCATTCCCTCTCCTGTAGAACCGCCTTGCCTCTACAGACGGGGAGGTGTCAGGAAAGACGCAGAGTGATGGGCTCAGGCGTAAGGACTACGCGGACCCGCGCCGCGGCTCGAGGCCGCTCGACGCCTCGTCGTGTTGGGGAGACTCCTTCGCGATGGCCTGGGCGTCGTCGACGAGTAGCACAGCCTGGCCCCGCTCGCCGTCGGCCAGGATGCTGGTCCGTCGGTGTCCCGGCCTCTAGGCCCCCGCCGCCGGGGAGGCCTGCGTCTGCTGGGATCCCGGTCCGGCCGCGATCTCCGTGAGCGCGTTGGCGGCTCGGACGCGGACCTGCTGGTCCTCGTCCTTCATGACCTCGATCAGGCCCGGAACGGCGGGGGCCCCGATCTGGACCAGCGCCTCGCCCGCCTTGGCGTGCACGTCGACGGCGAGGTCCTTGAGCGCGTGGATCAGGCAGGGGACGGCGCCCTTCGCGTTGGGGCCGATCCTGCCCAGGGCCACGACGGCGTATTGTCGCGCCACGGTGTCTCCCGGGTCGTTGACCAGCGCCGCGAGGGCCGGCACCGCGGCGCTGGCGGCCGGGCCGATCTTGCCGAGGGTCTTGGCAGCGTCCCAGCGGACCGCGGGGTCCCCGTCCTCGAGCGCCTCCACCAGATGCGGTACGGCCGCGCGCGCCGCTGCGCCCATCTCGCCCAGGGCCACGATCGCCATCCAGCGCGAGGCCGGGTCGCGCATCTTGTTGATCAGACCCTGCGCCGCGGGCGGCACCGGCGGCGCGCCGCGTGGACCCCGGTTGCGGCGCTCCCGCGGCGCCTCCGTCGCGCCGGTGATCTTGCGTAGAGCGACCGCGGCCGCCTCGCTGACCCAGAAGTCGGCGTCGTCCAGGGCTGCGATCAGCGCCGGACTGGCCTCGCGGGCGGCGGGTCCACACTCGCCGAGCGTGTGCGCGGCCCTCCAGCGCGTGGCGGCTTCGGGGCTCTCGAGGGCGCTGGCCAAGGCCGCGATCCGCTTCGTCACGGCCGCCGAGCCGTCGGCGTCGCTGACGGGCACGCCGATGGGGGTGAAGATCCCGGTGTCGGCGGCCGCAGCGGTCATCGCTATGGAGCCCAGGGTGGCGGCCGAATCGGGCGGGATCGCCGCCACCAGCGAGGCCAGGACGCTGTCGCCAAGCTCGGGCATTGGCGTGCCGTGCCGGACCTGCCGCACCGCCGACGCCATGCCCTGGGCCGTGGCGTAGCGGTCCGAAGGCACCTTCGCCAGCGCCTTCTGCAGGACCAGCAGCAGACCCGGAGGGATGCGCCGCACGGCCTCGCCCTCGAGGGGGGGTGCCTCGTGCACGTGCTTGAGCATCACCTCGACCGGCGCGCCCTTGAACGGCACCTCGCCCGTGAAGATCTCGAAGAGCACCACGCCCACCGCGTAGATGTCGGTGGGGAAATCGGCCCGCTCCCCTCTCGCCTGCTCCGGGCTCATGAACTCCGGCGTCCCCATCACCTGGCCCAGCAAGGTGCCGAGCCCGGACTCGCTCGAACCCCGCTGCTTGGCCAGGCCAAAGTCCATCAGGCGCACCCGGCCGCCGGCGTCGACCATGATGTTGGGCGTCTTCAGGTCGCGGTGGATGATGCCGACGTCGTGGACCGCGTCCAGGCCGGCCAGGATCTGCAGCGAGACCTCGAACCCCTGGTCGGTGTCCAGCCCTCCGCGCTCCCGGATCATCTGGCGCAGGTTGACCCCGTCCACGAACTCCATGGAGATGTAGCGGATCCCGTGGCCCTCGCCGTACTCGTGGATCGCGCAGACGTTGGGGTGGCGGACCTTGCGCGCGAGCTTGATCTCGGAACGGAAGCGGTGCGCGATCTCGGGAGTGGAGCCGAAGTGTGCCCGCAGCACCTTGATGGCCACGATCTCGTCCAGGACGCGGTCGTAGGCCCGGTGCACGGTGCCCATCCCGCCGCGGCCCAGCAGCGCGCCGATCTCGTAGCGGTCCGCGAGCAGGCTGCCCTCGGGAAGCGTCGAGAGCGACTTCCCGCACGACTGGCAGGCATCGTCGCTGTCGGGTGTCTCAGCCTTGCAGGACGGACAGATCATGCATCGCCCCGTCCGCGACCCCCGGTTGGAGGGAGGTGCTGTGTAGGCGCGGCCTGTGACGTTACGGCGAGCGGCAGCATAACACAAGGCGGGACACCGCCCGGCGGCCCTGGCGTCAGCGCCCTCGGCTCGCTGCGGTAGACTGCTCTCCAGCTTGCCCCTGACCGCCGGCCACACACCCGCCTCCCTCAACCACGCGAACCTCGCCCGCCCCTGATGGAGGCCATCGCCGGGGCCCAGCTCGGATGGCAGGCCTGGCTCACCGTAGGTGTGATCGGCCTGGTGTTCGCGACGCTGCTCGCGACCGAGATCGCCGCCGACGTCGTTCTCACCGGCGCCGTGACGATCCTGATGGTCGCCGGCGTGTTGTTGCCGCGGGAAGCGCTGGCCGGGCTTGCGAACGAAGGCATCGTCACCATCGCCGTGCTCTACGTGGTGGTGGCCGGGCTCGAAGCCACCGGCGGCAACACGATCATCACCGGGCGTTTCCTGAGTCGGCCCAAGTCCGTCAGCGGCGCCCTGGTCAAGATGATGTTCCCGGTGACCTTCGTCAGCGCCTTCATGAACAACACGCCGGTGGTGGCGATGTTCCTGCCGGCGGTCAACGACTGGGCCAAACAGAACCGGATCTCCGTCTCCAAGCTCATGATCCCGCTCAGCTACGCCTCCGTGCTCAGCGGCACCGTCACCATGATCTCCACCGCGACCAACCTGCTGGTCAACGGCATGTTGCTGCAGGCCAAGGGCCACAGCATGCACATGTTCGAGCTCACCTGGGTGAGCATCCCGATCTCGATCATCGGGGTCCTGTTCGTGGTCGCGACCAATCGCTGGCTGCTGCCGGATCGGCGGCCGGTGATCGACCAGTTCGGCGATCCGCGCGAATTCTCGGTCGAGATGATGGTCGAGCCCGGCGGACCCCTGGTCGGCAAGAGCATCGAGCAGGCCGGGCTGCGCCAGCTGCCGAACACCTTTCTCGCCGAGATCGAGCGCGGCGGCGAGATCCTGGCGGCCGTGGCGCCGGACGTGGAGCTGCGCGCCGACGATCGACTGGTGTTCGTCGGCGCCGTCGGCGCGGTCGTCGATCTCCAGAAGACCCGCGGGCTCAAACCCGCCACCGATCAGATCTTCAAACTCGACTCTCCGCGGGCGCGGCGCTGCCTGATCGAGGCCGTGGTCTCCCACCGCTGCCCGATCCTGGGGCGCTCGATTCGCGACGGAGAGTTCCGCTCCCTTTACAACGCCGTGGTGATCGCGGTGGCCCGGAGTGGCGAGCGCGTCGACAAGAAGATCGGCGACATCGTGCTCCAAGCCGGCGACACCCTGCTGCTCGAAGCGCACCCGTCCTTCGCCGAGCAGCAACGGAACTCCCACCATTTCTACCTGGTGAGCCGCATCGAAGGATCGTCTCCGGTCAATTACGAGAGAGCCTACGTCGCCCTCACGATCCTGGGCGCCATGATCCTGGTGGCCAGCCTCACCGATCTGGGCATGCTGAAGTCGGCCATGCTCGCGGCCGGCGCCATGCTCTTGACCCGCTGCTGCACCAGCGTTCAGGCCCGGCGCAGCGTCGAATGGACGATCGTGCTCTCGGTGGCGGCTGCCTTCGCGCTCGGGACCGCTGTGGAGAAGTGCGGCCTGGCGCGAGCGATCGCCGAGGCGCTCACCTCGGCCGCCGGGTCCGATCCGCTGCTGAGCCTCGCGGCGGTCTATGGAGGAACCCTGCTGCTGACCGAGCTGATCTCGCACAGCGCGGCGGTCTCGCTGCTGTTCCCGATCGCGCTCGGCACCGCACACAACCTGGGCATCGACTACATGCCCTTCGTCGCCGCGGTCACCGTGGCCGGCTCACTCGGTTTCGCCACCCCACTCGGCTACCAGACCCACATGATGGTCTACGGACCGGGCAGCTACCGCTTCGGCGACTTCCTCCGCATCGGGATTCCCATGGACATCCTGTGCTGGACACTCGCGATGCTGACGATTCCCCTGGTCTTTCCCCTGGTTCCCCGCTGAGGCGGACCCTCAGGACCTCGAGGCGGGAGGCCGCCGGATCAGGAGCGCGCCGACGACGATGGTGGCGAGGGTCTCGACCCCGAGCAGCAGGCCCTCGAAGACCGCTGCCTGGCTGTCCGGCGCGGGCTTGAAGAACAGGGCCGCGGCCGTCGCGATGAATGCCGTGGTCAGAAGCGCTGCGGCCCAGGCGCCGGCCGTGCCACCCGGCATCCGGTAGGGACGCGGCCGCTCCCGCTGCCGGTAGCGCAGGATCAGGAAGGACGGGAACAGCAGGAGGTAGGAGAGCAGGAAACACAGCCCGGACAGCTTGAAGATGATCCAGAACACGTTGGCCGCGTTGTCGGAGAGCGCCGCGTTGCCCAGCAGCAGCGCGGTCGAGATGACGCCGGTCCACACGAAGGCCACGTAGGGCGTCTTGTACTTCGGGTGCAGCCGTCCGAAGGCGGCCGGGAAGGTGCCCTCGGCCGCCGCGACCTGAACCACACGGTTGGCGCCCAGGCTCCAGGTCACGATGTTCCCGACGCAGGCGTAGAGGAACCCGAGGCCCAGCAGGAGCACCAGCGTCTCCCCGAGAGCGCCGAAGGGCCTGCCCAAAACCGTGAGCGCGTCCCAGGCGCCGGTGACGATCGAAAGCTCGGCGATCGGCACGGCGAGCAGGATCCCCAGCGCGCCCAGGGCGTACACGATCGAGACCACGGCGCCCGACGTGATGATCGCCCGAGGCACGTCTCGCTGGGGATCTTTCATCTCGTCGCCCGCGCCACTCATCAGCTCGAAGCCGAGGGTGTTGTAGAGCAGCACCGGGAGGAAGGCGAGAGAGTCGCTCCAACGGGGCACGAACTGGCCCAGGGAGAAGTCATTGGCGGGCTCTCGACCCAGCAGCAGCGACCCGATCCCCAGCACTCCGAGGCCCACGAAGATCGCCACCTTGACGATGGCACCGAGGTTGGGGATCCACTTCGAGACGTCGAGCTTGACGGTGCCGATGGCGACCGTGATCCAGGTCATCAGGATCGCGATCCACGCCTGCAGCCAGGTGTTCCCGCTGTGGAGGAACATCTGGTCGAAGGTGCCCGCGAAGATCATGTACACCGACGGCACCCAGTAGGCGTTGTTGACCCAGTACAACCAGGAGGCCATGCCGCCCCACCAGCGGCCCATGCCCTGGTCCACCCAGAGCAGCAGGCCGCCCTCGCCCGGCCACGCCGCGCCTAGCTCGGCGGTGATCAGGCCGTAGGGGATGAAAAACAGGACCATGGTGATCCCCCACCAGGTGAACCAGGTCATCCCCATGCTGGCGGCCGCGGCCAGCGTGTCGATGGTGAGGATCGCCGAGATCGTGAACAGCAGCAGGTCGAGACGCGACAGGACCCGCTCGAACTGGGGCGGCTGGGTCAAGGGCGCGGCCATTCTACGCGCGGCCGTTCGCCTGCGCCCTGCAGAGCTCGCGCGGGCCGGCGGGTCGGCTCTCAGCGCCATCAGGGATCGACACTCGCCGCGCCACCGCAACGTGGCGCGGCGCCTATACTCCCGGGTGCGGTTCGCCCTGCCTCGCGGCGCCGAACGTGCGGAGCTGGTCCGGATCCTGCGCCGCTCGCCCGAGGAGGCCGCGCCGGGCCTGCTCGGTCAGGTGCTGCTGCGGCGCCTCGGCCGGCGCGTGGTCGCCGCGCGCATCGTCGAGACCGAGGCCTACCTCGGCGCGGACGACCCGGCCGCCCACGCGTATCGGGGGCGGACCCGGCGCACCGAGCCGCTGTTCGGTCCGCCCGGCACCCTGTACGTGTACTTCGTCTACGGCATCCACCATTGCTTGAACCTGGCCGTCGACGCGGAGGGCGTGCCGGGCTGCGTGTTGATCCGTGCCGCGGAGCCGCTGCCCGGCGCGGGCCTCGCGCCGCGCGCGCTGTCGGGTCCAGCCCGCCTCTGCCGTGTGCTGCGCCTCGACACCCGCCACTCCGGCCGGCACCTCTTCGAGGGGACGGCCGGCCTGACCCTGAGGCGCGGTGAGGCACCGCGTCGCGTCGTCACCGGGCCCCGGGTCGGCATCCGCCGCGCGACCCAACGTGCGCTGCGGTTCTGGGATCCGGGGAGCACCGCCGTTTCGAAGTGACCCGTGGTTATTGAAGTCGCGTTGATATGACTTTCGGCCAGTGCTACGTTGATCGAGCCATGTCTGCGACTGTTGAGACCGTGAGTCAGGCGAAGACCCTCGAGCGCTCCCTGCCGAGCGTGTGTTACACGAGCCCCGACTTCTTCGCCCGCGAGCGCGAGGCCATCTTCCTGCGCGAGTGGATCTGCGCGTTGCGCGAGGCGGAGCTCCCGCGGCCGGGAGATCACCGGCTGGTGGAGGCGCTGGGCGAGAGCGTGATCGTGGTGCGCGCGAAGGACGGGAGCCTGCGCGCCCACTACAACGCCTGTCCCCACCGCGGCACGCGACTGTGCGGGGAGGGGCGCGAGTTGCTGTCGGGCCCGTCGGGCGTGTTGCCCAACGGCACGATTCGTTGCCCGTACCATGCCTGGACCTTCGGCCTCGACGGACGCTTGTTGTCGGCGCCACATCTCGACCAGGTTCCCGGCAGCGTCGCGTTGTACCCGGTAGGCGTGGCGTGCTGGGGCGGCTTCGTGTTCCTGAACCTGACCCCGCGGGAGTCGCGCACGGAGCTGCCGACCCAGCTGGGTGAAGGCGCGCGTCGAGTGACCCGCTACCCCCTCGCGGACCTGCGCTCCGCGCAGCGCACCGGGTACCAGGTCGCGGCCAACTGGAAGGTGATCGCGGAGAACTACAACGAGTGTTACCACTGCGGCCCGGTGCATCCCGAGCTGTGCGAGGTGGTGCCGGCCTTCCGGCACAAGGGGGGCGCCGACCTCGACTGGGAGCGGGGGATCCCGCATCGCGACGGCGCCACCACCTTCAGCTTCAGCGGCACCACGACCCGGGCGCCCTTCCCTGGCTTGTCCGAGGACGAGCGCGTACGCCACCGGGGCGAGCTCCTCTACCCCAACTTGTTCCTGAGCCTGGCCGCCGACCACGTGGCGGCCTTCACGTTGTGGCCACTCGGCCCCGACCGCACCTATGTCGTGTGCGACTTCCTGTTCCACAGGGACGAGATGGCGCGGACCGACTTCGACCCGCGGGACGCGGTCGAGTTCTGGGACCTGGTGAACCGCCAGGACTGGCTGATCTGCGAGGAGGTCCAGAAGGGGCTCGGCTCGCGCGCCCACGCGGCCGGCTACTACGCGCCGATGGAGGATCCGAGCCTCGACGTGCGCCGCTACGTCGAGGAGCGCCTGGGTTACCGGGCGGGCGACTTGTAGACGACGCCACCCTTCATCACGAAGGCGACGTCCCCGAAGCCCTCGAGATCGGCAAGGGCGTCGCCTTTCACCGCGATCAGGTCCGCGTATTTGCCCGCAGCGATGGTGCCCACGCGATCCTCCCAGCCGATGTTGCGGGCGCCCACGATGGTGGCTGCCTGGAGCGCCTGCAGGGGCGTCATGCCGTAGCGGACCATGTAGGGAAGCTGGCGGGCGTTCCAGCCGTGGGGGTAGACGCCGCTGTCGGTGCCGTAGGCGATCTTCACGCCCACAGCCACGGCCTTCCGAAAGCCCTGGCGCTGGGCCTCCGTCGTCTCCTGGTTCTTGCGCAGGTACTCGGCCGGCCAGCCCTGGCGCTGGCCCTCGCTCGCGATGTAGTCGCCGTTGTAGATGTCGGCGCACAGGTATGTCGCGTGCTCCTTCATCAGACGAATCGACTCGTCGTCCATCAGCGAGCCGTGTTCGATGGTCTGGACGCCGGCGCGCACGGCGTTCTTGATGCCCACGGCGCCGTGGGCGTGGGCGGTGACCCGCGCGCCGAACAGCGCCGCCGTCTCCACCGCCGCGCGCAACTCGGCCTCGTCCATCTCGGGCACGCCGGGCCGGTTGCCGCGCGTCAAGACCGCGCCGGTGGCCATGATCTTGATGAAGTCGGCGCCGCCGTTCAGCAGCTCACGCACCCGCCGCCGCACCTCGTCCGCGTTGTTGGCGACGCCGGCACGGAAACCGGCCGGCAGCAGCAGATCCGGCGGCAGGCCGGTGATGTCGCCGGCGCCCGCGCTCTTGGTGACGTAGGTCCCCGCCACGGCCATACGCGGGCCGGGCACGATGCCGTCCTGGATGGCGTCCCGCAGCGCCACGTCGCTGAACACGCGCCAGGTCCCCACGTCGCGTACGCTGGTGAAGCCCGCCAGGAGCGTGAGTTTCGCGTGGCGCGCGCCGGCGAAGGCCTGCTGGGCGGCCGAGGCCTCCAAGGGCGCGGCGGCCCCTGAGGACTGGGTGTCGGCATCGGCGACGTGGGTGTGCCCGTCGATCAGGCCCGGCGTGACGGTGTAAGCCGAGAGATCGTAGAGCGTGGCACCCGCGGGAACCGGGCTCGAGGCCGACGTCACGGCCTCGATACGCTCGCCGCGGACGATCACGAGTCGGTCGCGCAGGACCTCCCCGGCCTCCACGTCCAGCAGGCGGCCGGCCCGGATCACGCGGACGTCCTGGGCCGCGACGGGAAAGGTCGCCAGCACGAAGAAGAAAACGCGGGGCCAGTGTGGCATGGCGCCTACGGTATCACCGGGAGCGTGAGGTAGACTGAACGGCCCAGGAGGATGCGATGAAGGCCGACAGCCTCGGCGCGCGCGCGGAACTTCGGACAGGGGCCGGCAGCGTCACGATCCACCGCCTCGACGCCCTGGCCAAGGCGGGGCTGGCCCCCGGCCTCGACCGGCTTCCGTATTCGATCCGCGTGTTGCTGGAGGCGGTGCTGCGCAACCTGGACGGGGAGCTGGTCAAGGAGGACGACGTCGCGCGGCTGGCGGCCTGGAATGCCTCGGCGCCGGCCGACGTCGAGTTGCCCTTCCTGCCGGCCCGCGTGATCCTGCAGGACTTCACCGGCGTGCCCGCGGTCGTGGACCTGGCGTCCTTACGCGGGGCCCTGCAGCGCCTGGGCGGCGATCCCAAGGTGATCAACCCCCTGGTCCCGGTGGACCTGGTGGTGGACCATTCGGTCCAGGTGGACGTGTTCGCGTCTCCCGACGCCCTGGAGAGGAACGCCGAGATCGAGTTCGAGCGCAACCGCGAGCGCTACGAGTTCTTGCGCTGGGGCCAAAAGGCGTTCCAGAACTTCCGGGTGGTGCCGCCGGCCACCGGCATCGTCCACCAGGTGAACCTGGAGTTCCTGGCCAAGGGCGTGTTGACGAAAGCCGAGAACGGCAGGCTGCACGCCTTCCCGGACACCCTGGTGGGGACCGACTCCCACACCACCATGATCAACGGCCTGGGAGTCCTGGGCTGGGGCGTGGGCGGGATCGAGGCCGAGGCGGTGATGCTCGGCCAGCCACTCTACATGGTGACGCCGCAGGTGATCGGGATGAAGCTCACGGGCCGGCTGGGGGAGGGCGTGACGGCCACGGACCTGGTGTTGACGGTGACCCAGCTCCTGCGCAGGAAGGGCGTGGTCGAGAAGTTCGTCGAGTTCTTCGGTGAGGGCCTCTCCGAAATGGCACTGGCCGACCGGGCCACGATCGCCAACATGGCCCCCGAGTACGGCGCGACCTGCGGTTTCTTCCCAGTGGACGACGAGGCGCTGCGTTACCTGCGCGACACCGGGCGCACCGCGGCCGAGGTGGACCTGGTGGAACGCTACACCAAGGAGCAGGGCCTGTTCCGGACGGCGGCCTCACGCGATCCCGACTTCACCGACACCTTGGAGCTGGACCTCGGGACGGTGGAGCCCTCCCTGGCGGGCCCGAAACGCCCCCAGGACCGCGTGCCGTTGTCGCGCATGAAGGAGGACTTTCGCCGTTCCTTGACGGCACCGGTCAAGGAGCGCGGCTTCGGCCTGGCCGAGGCGGACCTGCCGCGCAGGGCCGGCGTCGAGTTCAGGGGCAGGAACGAGATCGGGCACGGCGCCGTGGTGATCGCCGCCATCACGAGCTGCACCAACACCTCGAACCCGTCGGTGATGCTGGGGGCGGGTCTGCTGGCCCGGAAGGCGGCCGCGAAGGGACTCAAGGTGCCCGGTTACGTGAAGACGAGCCTGGCGCCGGGTTCGAAGGTGGTGACCGAGTACCTGGCCCAGGCCGGGCTGCTCCAGGACCTCGAGAGCCTGGGTTTCCACCTGGTCGGCTACGGCTGCACCACCTGCATCGGCAACAGCGGCCCGCTGCCTGAGGCCGTCTCGAAGGCGGTGAACGAGAACAAGCTGGTGGTGTCCGCGGTGCTCTCCGGGAACCGCAACTTCGAGGGCCGGGTCAACCCCGACGTGAAGGCCAACTACCTGGCCTCGCCGCCGCTGGTAGTGGCGTACGCCCTGGCGGGTACGACCGACACGGACCTGCGAAGCGAACCCCTGGGCGCCGGCGTCGACGGGAACCCGGTGATGTTGGCGGACGTGTGGCCGACCCAGAAGGAGGTCGCCGATCTGGTGGCGCAGGTGGGCGGCGAGATGTTCCAGAGGAACTACGCCAACGTGTTCGACGGCAACCCGACCTGGAACGCGATCCCGGTCGCAGCTGGGGACCTGTTCGAGTTCAAGCCGGAGTCCACCTACATCCAGGACCCGCCCTTCTTCCAGGGCTTGACCCTCGAGGCCGAGGCCACCCAGGACGTGGTGGGCGCCCGCATCCTCGCGATCCTGGGCGACTCGGTCACCACCGACCACATCTCCCCGGCCGGCGACATCGCCCTCAAGAGCCCGGCGGGACGTTATCTGCTGGAGCAGGGCGTGTCGAAGGCCGATTTCAACTCCTACGGCTCGCGGCGCGGCAACGATCGGGTGATGGTGCGCGGCACGTTCGCCAACATCCGGCTCAAGAACCTGATGCTCCCCGGGGTTGAGGGGGGCGTCACGATCCACGTCCCGTCGGGCGAGCGCATGGATATCTTCGACGCCGCGGAGCGCTACCGGGCTGAGAACACGCCCCTGGTCGTGGTCGCGGGCAGGGAGTACGGCTCCGGCAGCTCCCGGGACTGGGCGGCCAAGGGCACCTTGCTGCTTGGGGTGCGGGCCGTGATCGCCGAGAGCTACGAGCGGATCCATCGCTCGAACCTGGTGGGTATGGGCGTGCTGCCGCTCCAGTTCCGGGCCGGGGAGAACGCGGAGTCCTTGCGCCTGACCGGCACCGAGCGGCTCACCATCACCGGCCTCACGGGCGAGCTGAAGCCCCGCCAGGAGCTGCCGGTCGAGATCGACAGCAAGGATGGAACCAAGGCGTTCTTCACGGTCGTGATGCGGCTCGACACTCCGATCGAGATCAACTACTGGCGCAACGGCGGAATCCTGCACACCGTCCTGCGCAAGATGCTGAAGTAGCGGGAGGCTCGGCTGGCGCAGGGCGGCTGGGCCCGCTCGGGCTCTCGCGGTCACGCGGCTGAAGCGCTCCCGGCGATGACACGATGAGCTACCGGCAGGGCGAGCGCCTGGGCCCCTACGAGGTCGTGGCGCCACTCGGGGCCGGGGGCATGGGCGAGGTGTATCGGGCCCGGGACGCGCGCCTGGGACGGGAGGTCGCCGTCAAAGGTGCTCGCCTCCTGGCTGGCCGACGAAACGGACCGCCGGCTCAGGTTCGAACGTGAAGCCCGCGCGGCAGCGCGCTTGAGCCACCCCAACCTGGTCGCCATCTTCGACGTGGGGGAGCACCAGGGTACGCCCTTCTTGGTCACCGAGCTCCTGCCGGGCGAGACGCTCCAGCGGGTCCTGCAGCGTGGACCGTTGCCGCCCACCAGGACCCTGGCCCTCGGGCTGCAGCTCGCGGCCGGGCTGGCCGCCGCCCACGCGGCCGGAGTCATCCATCGCGACCTCAAGCCGGGCAACGTGATGGTGCTCCCAGGCGACCGGCTCAAGATCCTGGATTTCGGCCTGGCGCGCCTCGTGGGCGGCGACGAAAACGGCCCCGCCGAGCTGTCCCTGACCCGGGACGGGGCGCTCCTCGGCACCCTCGGCTACGTCTCGCCAGAGGTCGTCGCGGGCCGGCCGGCCGACGCACGTTCCGACGTGTTCGCCGCGGGAGCCTTGCTCTACGAGATGCTCAGCGGACGGGCGGCGTTCCGCCGAGCAAACGCGGCCGAGACGCTGGCCGCCATCAGCCGCGACGAGCCACCCCGGATCGAGAACGCGGTCGAGGAGCCCGCCCCGGGCTTGATCAGCCTCGCCAGGCGTTGCCTTCGAAAGCGGCCCGAGGAGCGATTTGCGACCGGCGCCGAGTTGAGCGCGGCGCTCGAACGTCTGGCCGGCGGCGCCGCCGTCGCCGCTCGTTCCAGCCCGGCGCACTCCGGAGCCGACACCCCGCTCCCGGTTCTCGACGCGGTGGCAGAGCAGCCCACGCGGGCCCAGGAGCGCCCCTCGGTCGCGGTGTTGCCTTTCGCCGATACCAGCCCGGGCCGCGACCAGGAGTACTTCTGCGACGGCATCACCGAGGAGCTGATCCATGCGCTCGCGCGAATCCCCGAGCTTCGGGTGGCCGCGCGCACCTCGTCCTTCGCCTTCAAAGGCTCCGCGCAGGACGCACGGGAGGTCGCCCGTCGCCTCGGTGTGACGTCCCTGGTCGAGGGGAGCGTGCGCAGCGCCGGCGATCGCTTGCGCGTCACGGTCCAGCTCGTCGATGCCAGCCATGGTTACCAGGTGTGGACGGGCCGATACGATCGGCGCATGGAAGACGTCTTCCTGGTCCAAGACGAGATCGCCCACGCCATCGTGGAGAACCTGCGCGTCAGGCTCCTGGGGCCCGCACCGGTGGCGCGGCCTGCGTCTAGCCTCGAAGCCTACAAGCTGTTCCTTCTCGGGCGCCACCACTGGAACCGGCAGACCGAGGGCGAGCTGGACCGGGCGATCGAGTTGTTCCGCCGAGCCGCGGCCGTGGAGCCCAGCTTCGCACCCGCCTGGACCGGCGTCGCGGAGGCCCTCTGCCTGCTGGTCAACTGGGGATCGCGGGCCCCCCAGGAGGTGATGCCGCAGGCCCGGGAGGCCGCGAGCCGTGCGCTGGCGCTGGACGAGACCGAGGCGGGCGCCCACAGCGCCATGGGGGTGATCGAGACCCTGCTCCATTACGACTGGGTCGCTTCGGAACGCCAGCATCGGCGTGCGCTGGAGCTGCGGCCTGGCGACGCGACGATCCGGATGTACTACGCGATGTCCTGCCTGTGCCCGCAGGGACGCCACGAGGAAGGGCTGGAGCAGATGCGGCGTGCGGCGGAAGCCGACCCCATCTCCCCCTTCATCGGCCTGTGCCACGCCTGGGCGTCTTGGGTGGCGCGGCGGCATCTCGAGGCCGAAGCCCTGTGTCGCCAAGTGCTGCAGCTGGAGCCGCATTTCCATCTCGCCCACTGGACCCTCGGCCTCGTGCTCGAACAGCAGGGGCGGCTGGCGGCGGCCCTGGAGGCCGTGGAGGCGGCGCGCGCGTTGTCCGGTGACGCGCCCCTGATCCTCGGCGAGTTGGGGCGGCTCCGCGCTCTCCACGGTGACCGCGCCGGGGCTGAGGAGCTCTTGGCCCAGCTGGAAGGGCTGGCCGAGGGCCGCTACGTCTCGGCCCTGGACCGGGCCGTGGTGCACCTGGGGCTGGGCGAAAGCGACCGGGCCTTGGAGTGGCTCGAGCGCGCTTATGAGGAGCGCGGCAACCAGCTCTACTGGATCAAGGTCAACCCGCGTTTTGACCGCCTGCGCGAGCATCCCCGGCTGAAGGCGCTGTTGGCGCGGATGCGGCTGGCCTGAAGCGTCGCCCAAAACGGCGAACAGGCCCTACACCTACCATTTTGACAAGTACAGGCTTGGTGGTATTGTACATATCATATGGTGCGTAAGGGTGACGTGTTGGACCCCAGCTGCCCCTCTCGCCAGGTCCTGGAGCGCATCGGCGAGAAGTGGACCACCCTGGTGATCCGCGTGCTGAGCGGCGGAACCTTGCGCTACAGCGATCTCCAGCGTCGGGTCGGCGGGGTGTCCCAGAAGATGCTCACCCAGACCCTGCGCAGCCTGGAGCGGGACGGCCTGATCGAGCGCCGGGTCTACCCGGTGGTGCCGCCCCGGGTCGAGTACTCCCTGACACCCCTGGGCAGGACCCTGGTGGAGCCCCTGGACGCGATCTGCCGCTGGGCCGAGCGCCACCTGCCCGAGATGCTCCAAGCGCGGGCCCGCAACCAGCGCAAGGAGCCACGCCGCTCCGAAGCGCGGAGCGCCTGACGCCGATGCGGCTCCACTTCCTCGGGGCGGCACGCACCGTCACCGGCTCCCAATACGTCGTCGAGGCCAACGGCAGGGCCGTGATGGTCGACTGCGGCATGTTCCAGGGTGAGAAGACGCTGCGGCAGAAGAACTGGGCCGAGCCGGCCTTCCCGCCCACGCGGGTCGAGGCCCTGGTGCTCACCCACACCCATCTCGACCATATCGGGCGCGTGCCCCGCCTCGGCAAGCAGGGCTTCTCCGGGCCGATCTACTGCACGCCGCCGACCCGGGAGCTGGCCGAGGTGCTGCTCAAGGACGCCGCCCACCTGCAGCAGGAGGACGCCGCCTACCTGAACCGCAAGGGCCTGACCAAACACAAGCCGGCGTTGCCGTTGTTCGACGACGCCGACGTCGAGCGCGCCCTCCAGCTCTTCGAGACGGTGCCCCTCGGGCAGGACACGCGGGTCGGCGAGGCCTTCAGCTTCCGCTACCTCGACGCCGGCCACCTGCTCGGGGCGGCCTCGGCGCACCTGCGGACACGAGAGAACGGTCGTGAGACGCGTATCCTGTTCAGCGGCGACGTGGGCCGGTACGGAGCGGTGCTGACGCCGGACCCGACGCCGTGCCCCGACACCGACCACGTGGTCGTCGAGAGCACCTACGGGAACCGCAGCCATGCCCGCGTCTCCCTGCAGGATCAGCTGCTGGGCGTGCTGGAACGCACCTTCGCCCGCCGCGGCGTGCTGGTGATCCCCGCCTTCGCGGTCGGCCGGGCGCAGCAGATGTTGTTCCTGATGGACCAGCTCGTGTCCGAGGGCCGCATCCGGCCGTTCCCGATCCACCTGGACAGCCCGATGGCCATCGACGCCACTCGCATCTACGCACGGTACCCCGAGGCACACCGGGCGAGCCTTTCGGGGGCCCTGGGCCGCAGCGTCTTCCATTCGAAGTGGGTGCACTATCACCGCACCACGGAGGAGTCGAAGAAGCTGAACGAGATGCAGGGGCCCGCCGTGATCGTGTCCTCGAGCGGGATGCTGGCGGGCGGCCGCATCCTGCACCACTGTCGCGTGCGGTTGCCGAAGGCCGAGAACACCCTCCTGATCACCGGCTACCAGGCCGCCTCGACCCTGGGCCGTGCGCTGCTGGACCGTGCCCGCGTGGTGCGCATCCACAAGAGCGAGATTCCGGTGTTGGCCGAGGTCACCGACCTCAAGGGCATCTCGGGTCACGCCGACGCCTCCGAGTTGCTGCGCTGGCTGGCGGGCGTCCGCAGCGCGAAAACCGTCTTCATGACCCATGGCGAAGACGACGCCGCCATGGCCCTGGCCGCGCGCGTCGCCAAGGAGCGCGGCCTGGGGACCCACGTGCCCGAGCTGGGCGAGAGCGTCGAACTATAGGAGAGACTAGGAATCATGGCGTTGAAGGACCGCATCCGTTTCCTGACCACACCCGACGAGGTGGACACGTTCCTGAAGGAGCACCCCACTTCGGCCATCTTCAAGGCCGGCACCTGCCACAAGACCCAGGAGGTGTTTCGGGCCGTCGAGCAGCACCTGGAGCCGCGCGAGGACTTGCGACTCGGAGTGATCCGGGTCGTCGAGGCCCGCCCGGCCAGCAACCACGTGACCAGCCTGACCGGAATCACGCACGAGTCGCCGCAGTTCATCCTGTTCCGGGCCGGCCAGGCGGTCTTCGACCGGGACAACTGGGACATCACCGCCGAGGCGCTGGCCGAGGCCCTGCAGGAGGTGGTTTCGTGAAGGGCGCGCTGAAGGCATTCCGCGACGACAGCTTCGAAGCCGAGGTCCTACACTCGAGTTTGCCGGTGCTGGTGGATTTCTGGGCGACCTGGTGCCCGCCCTGCCGGGTGATCGCGCCCCACGTTGAGGCGCTCGCCGAGGAGTTCCAGGGCAGGGCCACGGTCGGCAAACTCGACGTGGACGAGAACCCCGCCACGGCCGCGCGTTACGGCATCACGGGCATCCCCACCCTGCTCGTATTCAAGAACGGCGCGGTCGTGGAGCAGCGTGTGGGGGCCGTGCCCAAGGCCGAGCTGGTGCGGATGCTCGAGGCCCACACCGCCCAGGCCGTGCGCGGCTGACGCTGGCGGTTCGCGGCGGCGAGCCGCGGGCCTGCCTCCGGGTCAAGCGGGCAGGAACAGCCTCGTCTCCAGGCCGCCGGAAGCCAGCGGGGCGAAACGAACGAAGCCGCCCATCTCGCGCACCAGGCGACAGGCTTCGCCCAGAGGGCTGGTGTCGCCGCCCTGCAGGATGCGTTGCTGGTCCTCGGCGGACAGGCTCCCGCCGTGGCTGACGGCGAGCATCATGAAATCCCGCTTGACCTGCTGGCCGTCCCTGGCGCGTAGCAGCACGGGTTTCCTCTCGGCGCGCAACACGGCCGTCGAGCCCGAGGGCGACATGATGGAGATGCCGTCCAGCAGCGCCACCGTCGCCCGCTGCAGCGTCTGGGGCGGGACGCGCGGCAGGCTGGCGCTGGCGGGGATGCGCAGCTCGATGCCCACCTGGCGCGGGTCCGTGGTGGGTGCGGCCGCGGCCACGGCTTCGCGCAGCGCCGGCTCGAGGGGCGGGCCCCCGCTGGCGGGGTTGGCCACCGCCACCGGCGCCGGGGGCGGCTGCGCAGCGGCGGGCGCGGGGGCCTGGGGCGCCCGTGGCGGCGGCGCCGCGCCGGCAGCCAGGCCCGCTTGCCCGAGGTCTTGCATGATCTTGCGCAGGCGCGACGCCTCCTGCTGGATCGCCGTGATCGCCGCCTGACGCTTCTCGCGGGCGTCCTCGCGATACATCATCAAGAGCTCGGAATGGGACTGGATCGAGCCCAGGCCCACGTTCATGGACTGCACCAGGCCCGCGAGGGCCTCGGCGAGCTCCACGTTGGAGCGGATCGCGCGGTGCAGCAGCTCCTCGGAGACGAGGCCGGCCTCGGGCGTGGCCTGGAGCGAAGCCGCGTGGTCCAGGTGGGTGGCCTGCGCCACCACCACCTTGCCGGCCGGCTTCGCCTCCGGCGCTCGCGGCGGCCCGGCCGCTGCGGCTGCCTGAATCAGGTGGTTGAAGGCCTCGGCCACCACATCGGGGATGGTCGCGGGGTCGAGCCCTTTCTCTTTGAGGTTGTACTTGACCGCGATCGCCCCCAACATCTCCTGGACCACGGCCACGAAGGTGTCGAGCACGCCTTGGCCCAGGGAGGCCACCGCCGGGAAGTCCCGCCGGCCCCAGGGGTTCAGCGCCTTGGTCATCTCGGCTTCGGCCTGGATCTCCTCCAGGTCGCGTTTGTTGTACTGGAGGACCAGAGGCACCTTCTCGGGAACCAGGCGATTCGCCAGCAGGTTGACCTTCATGTTCTCGAACGCCGCCAGGTTCTCCTTGAGCATCGTCTTGCGCGAGTCGGCGACGAAGACGACAGCGTCGGCGCCGGCCAGGACGACGCGCCGGGTGGCGTTGTACTGGACCTGGCCCGGCACGGTGTAGAGCTGTACCTTGAAGTCGTAGCCCGAAACCGTGCCCAGGCTGAAGGGCAGCAGGTCGAAGAAGAGCGTGCGGTCCTGGGCGGTGTTGAGGGAGATCAGGCGGTTCGTGGCGGCCGGGTCGGTGAGCCGGTGGATCTGCTCGAGGTTGGTGGTCTTGCCCGACTGGGCGGGGCCGTAATAGACCACCTTGGCCTTGATGGTCCGTTCGCTGAAGTTGAACTGGACCATGGATTAGGGCGTCGGGTGGCCTCGCTCCGCGTAAACGACGGAGGGCAAGTCTAGCACGGTCAAACGTCCAGGGCAGGGGGCGACCCTTTGACGAAACGGCCGAAGGACCGCTAGAATTGGGGTTTCGGCGAAGGGCCGTCTTGGCGGGCCCGAGGCACTATCAGGAGTGGTTCGACGATGGCTCAGCGCTGCGATCTCTGCGGGAAGGGCCCACAGTTCGGGAACCGCATCAGCCACGCCCACAACGTGACCCACCGTCGCTTCAACCCCAACCTGCAACGGGTGCGAACCATCCTGAAGGGGGTCCAGAGGAAGTTGCGGGTCTGCACGCGCTGCCTGCGCTCCGGCAAGGTCACGAAGCCGACGCCCCAGAAGAAGAGCGCCGCCTAGTCGGGGCGCGCGGGCGCTGCCGCGCGAGTCCCCGATCAATAGGCCGCGATCGCGTCGATCTCGACCCGCACGCCCTTGGGCAGGCCGGCGGCCTGCACGGTCGAACGCGCGGGAGGCTGTTTGCCGAAATGACGAGCGTAGACGGCGTTCATGCTCGCGAAATCGGCCATGTCGGCCAGGAAAACCGTGGTCTTGACCACGTTCTCGGGCCCCATCTTGGCCTCTCTGAGCACCGCCAGCAGGTTCTGGATCACGCGCTCCGTCTGGGCGCCGACATCCCCGTCCAGCACCTCGTTGGTCAGCGGATCCAGCGCGATCTGCCCCGAGCAGAACAGCAGCCCCCCGGAGACCACGCCCTGCGAGTAGGGACCGATCGGTTGCGGCGCGTCCTTTGTCTGCACGTGTTTCTTGGGCATGGCCGCTATCGTGCCACGGCCTGGCGCTCGACGTCGATGACCCCGCTCACGCCGCGGATCGCCTTCAGCACCCGCTCCAGGTGCCGCAGGTCTTCCACGCGGAGGGTCATCTCGATCATGGCCGTGCGGTCGTCGAAGGTGCGGGCCTCGGCCGAGCGGATGTCGGTCTGCATCGAAGCCAGCAGCGCGGTGATGGCCGCCAGCAGGCCGGGCCGGTCCTGCACCGCCACCGAGACCCGCACCTCGTAGTTGGCCTCGCCGCCCCTCTCCCATTCCACCGCGATGCGGCGCTCCGGATCGTAGAGCAGGGTGCCGACATTGGGGCAGCTGGCGGCGTGGACCGACACGCCCTTGCCACGAGTGATGTAGCCCACGATCGGCTCGCCCATGATGGGGTTGCAGCACTTGGCCCGGTACACGAGCACGTCGCCCTCGCCCTTGACCTTGATGCGCTCGTCTCCGATGCGCAGCAGGCGCTTGACCGCATCGGCGAGGGGCCGCGCCTTTTCCTCGGCGGGTGCCTCCGACAGTCGCTCGGGCGGAAGCAGCTTCGCCAGCACCTGGCGCATGGAGACGCGGCCGTAACCGACGGCCGCGAACACGTCGTCGGCCTTGGAGCCCACCCCCAGGTCCTCGGCGATCGCCTCCAGCCGGCCGTCCTCGGCCAGCAGCTTCTTCGGCAGCAGATCGAAGCGGCGCAACTCGCGTTCGAAGTGCTTGCGGCCGATCTCCAGGGCCTGCTGCTTCTCGGCGGTGTTGAGGTAATGCCGGATCTTGGCCCGGGCCTTGTTGGTGACGCAGATCGCCAGCCAGTCCCGGCTCGGCTTGTGGCCCGCCGAGGTCAGGATCTCCACGATGTCGCCGTTCTTCAGCTTGTAGCGGAGCGGCACCATCTTGCCGCTGATCCGTGCCCCCACGCACTGGTTCCCCACCTCGGTGTGGATCGCGTACGCGAAGTCGATGGGGGAGGAGCCCCGAGGCAGGGTCTTCACCTCGCCCTTGGGGGTGAAGCAGTAGACCTCCTCCGGGTACAGGTCGAGCTTGAGGGAGTTCAGGAACTCGTGGGGGTCCTTGACCTCCTGCTGCCACTCCAGCAGCTGACGCAGCCAGGAGAAGGCGCGGTCGTCCTCGCTGGGCGTGGTGCGTCCTTCCTTGTACTTCCAGTGGGCCGCGATGCCCTCCTCGGCGACCTCGTGCATCTCCCGGGTCCGGATCTGGATCTCGATCGGCTGCCCCTCCTCGCCGATCACCGAGGTGTGCAGGGACTGGTAGCCGTTGGGACGTTGCATCGCGATGAAGTCCTTGATGCGCCCGGGCACCGGGCGCCAGGCGTTGTGGAGGACGCCGAGCACCGCGTAACACTCGGGCACGGTGTCCACGAACACCCGCAGCGCCACGAAGTCGTAGACCTGATCCAGTTCGATCTGCTGGCGGTGCAGCTTCTGGTGGATGGAGTACAGGCGCTTGATCCGGCCCTCCAGGCTGGCCTGGATGCCCGCCGCCCCCAGTTTTTCGGCAACCGCCGCCTTCATCTTCTCGATGAAAGCCGTGGCCTTCTTGCGCTTCTCGTCGACTTTCTGGCTCAGCTCCTTGTACGCCTCGGGCTCCAGGTACTGGAAGGACAGGTCCTCCAGCTCGTTCTTGACCTTGCTCATGCCGAGGCGTCCCGCCAGGGGCGCGTAGATGTCGATGGTCTCGCGGGCGATCTTCTGGCGCCTCTCCTCGGCCAGGTACTGGAGCGTGCGCATGTTGTGCAGCCGGTCGGCGAGCTTGACGATGATCACCCGCACGTCGTCGACCATCGCCAGCAGCAGCTTGCGGAAGTTCTCGGCCTGGCGTTCCTCGGAGGAGGAGAACGGGATCTTGCTGATCTTGGTCACGCCCTCGACGATGTGGAGCACGTCCTCCCCGAAGTGTTCCTTGATGCGCTCCGGCTCGGTGAGGGTGTCCTCGAGGACATCGTGGAGCAACCCGACGGAAACGCAGGTGGGGTCCATGCGCATCTCGGCGAGCAGGTTGGCGACCTCCAGGGGGTGCACGAGGTAGGGCTCCCCGGAAGCCCGGGTCTGGCCCTTGTGCTCCACGGCCGAGAAGATGTAGGCCTTGCGCAGGCCCTCCAGGTCGGCCTCCGGGTGGTTCTTCCGGACCGTCTCGTAGATGTCCTCGAAGCGGATCGCCTTCACTCTAGCAGCCAGTCTAGCAGGGGTTTGACTTCGTCTTCCGGCCGGTCATAGACTACCGACCTTCCCGGGAGAATCCGATGGCGACCTCCAGAACACGCCTGGTCCTGCTCGCTCTCGTGGTGTCTGTCATGGCTGGCGGCTGTGGCAAGTTGCTGGCCAAGCAGGCCTTCCGCGACGGCAACAAAGCCTACAAGGAAGAGAACTACAAGAAGGCACGCGAATACTACGAGCGGGCTGTGGAGTTGGACCCGAACTTCGCCGAGGCTCACTTCTACCTGGGCAGCTGCTGGCAGTCGATGTACCGGCCGGGCAAAGAGACCGAGGAGAACAAGCAGAACCTACAGAGTGCGGTGGACGCCTTCAAGAGGTCCATCGAGATCAACGACGGCTCCACCCCGAACCTCAAGACGGTCAAGCAGAACGCCCTGGCGGCGCTGACCGGCATCTACGCCGACGAGCCCTACCGCAGCTTCGACGAGGCGTTGCAGTACGCGCAGCAGCTGGTGCAGGAGAACCCCAACGACCCGAAGAACCTGTTCGCGATGGCGAACCTGTACGAGAAGTTCGAGAACGTGGCCGAGGCCGAGGGCGCCTACAAGAGGGTCGTGGAGCTGAACCCCAACGACGCCAAGGCGTGCGCGGCTCTGGCCGGCTTCTACAACAAACCGCTGTGGGAGGGCCGTTCACGCTTCGAAGACGCCATCACGACCCTGGAACGTTGCGCCACCCTCGACGTCGACGACCCGGCCGGCTTCTACAAGGTCGCGGTGTTCTATTGGGACAAGGCCTTCCGCGACCCGCTGCTGAACGACACGCAGAAGGACCAGTACGCGGACAAGGGCCTCGAGGCCGTGGACAAGGCGCTCGGCATCAAGCCCGACTACGTGGACGGCCTGGTCTACAAGGGCCTGCTGTTGCGCGTCAAGGCCCAGGTGACGTCCAACCCCCGCCTGCGCACGCAGTACCTCGATCAGGCCCAGACGCTGGCCAAGCAGGCCAAGGAACTGCGCCTGCAGCAGGCGTCCGAGGCGGCGCCGCCTCCAGCCGCGGCGGGCACCTAGGCTGTCCCTGCCGCGGACCGCAGGACACCTGTCCGCGTCGCCGCAAACAGCGCTCAGCCTGCCGGGGACGGCGAGTCCAGATAGGGGGGCCCGGGCCCGCGGGCCCGTGAAGCTACGGCTGGGCGCCCGCAGCGGGCGCGCCGCCCGCCTCCTCCACCATCTTCTCGGAGATGATGCCGATGCGCTCGACGCCGGCGGCCTTGGCGGCGTCCATGGCCTCGACCACGCGGCCGTAAGCGACCGCGCCCGCGGCGCGCACGAAGATCGTCTTGTCCGAGCGGGCCTGGTAGATGTCCTTCAGCCTGTTCTCGAGCTCGTCGATGGTGGCTACCGGGCTTTTGTTGACGCTGAGGATCACGCCCGAGGGCGAGTCGTCCAGGGCCATCACGATCTGCGACGAACCGGGCGGCGGCGGCGGCGAACCGGGCGGGGGGGGCTGGGGCAACGCGATGTCGAGGCCCCGTTGGGCGACCGGCGTCACCACCATGAAGATGATCAGCAGCACCAGCATCACGTCGATCAGCGGCGTGATGTTGATGTCGGACTTGGGGTCCGCATGCTCCGGTTGGGTGGCCTCGTGGGAGTGGACGACCCAGCGCCGGTGCTTCGGCGGCTGGCCCTTGGCGTCCTGGCTCGCGTTCGCCATCGCCTAACCCTGGCTGACGGGCCGCTCCGCGATCAGGGCGACCTCCTCGGTCCCGGCCTCGCGGCACAGGTCCATCACCTTCATCACCTCTGAGTAGGCCAGCCCGTCGTCGGCCTTCAAATAGATGAGGCGTCCCCCCTCCGGGAACTCCTCCAGCAGCTCCTTGAGCTGGGGCACCAGATCGGCCGGGTTGTCGATGCGGATGCCCTTCAAGAACAGCGCGGAATCCTTGCGCACCGCGACGGTGATGGTCTTCTGCTCGTCCTTCTTCTCCCTGGTGTTGATCGCCGTGGGCAGCTTCACGTCCACGCCCTTCTGCAGCATCGGCGTGATCACCATGAAGATGATCAGCAGGACGATCATGATGTCGGCCATGGGCGTCACGTTGATGTCCGCGACGGGCCCGGCCTTCTTGCCGCCGATTGCCATCGACATCGGAGTCCCTCCGGCTCGCCCTGTGGGTTGTAGCTAAGCCGTCTTCTTGATGAAGTAGTCGAGCAACTCCGAGCTCGAGTTGTCCATCTCGACGCTGAACCCGTCGACCTTGCTCGAGAAATAGTTGTAGGCCCACACCGCGGGAACCGCCACGAACAGGCCGAAGGCCGTGGTGATCAGCGCCTCGGCGATACCAGCCGAGATCGCGGCGATACCGCCCGAGCCCGTCAAGGCCATGCCAGAGAAGGCGTTGATGATTCCGAAGGTGGTGCCGAACAGGCCCACGAAAGGCGCCGTGGAGCCGATGGTGGCGAGCCCCCCGAGCCCACGTTTGAGGTCCGCCAGGTTCACGGCCGTGGCGCGTTGGATCGCCCGCTTGGCGGAATCGACGGCCGCTTCCTTGTCGCGTTCGGCTTCGCCCATTTCCTGCTGGTACTGCCACTCCTGCAGGCCGACCACCAGCACCTTGGCCAGGTGAGAGTACTTGACGCCCTGGCCGTGGGAGGCGTCGATCGCTTCCTTGATCTTGCCCTGCTTCAGGAAACGCGCCACCTCAGGGGCGTACTTCCGCGACTGCTCGGTGGCCTTCTTGTAGGTGAACCAGCGCTCGATCATCACGCCGATCGAGTAGACGGACTGGATGGCCAGGGTGACCACCACGCCCCAGGCGACCCCACCCATGTGCTCAGCCATCGACTTCAAGTCAAACTGCATTGCGCGTCCTCCTGGGGAGCTTCGTTTCTCGGGATCTCAGTTGAGCCGGAAGTTCACGGTAACCGTCATGATGACCGGCACTGGCACGCCGTTCAACAGCGTAGGCGTGTAGACCCACTGCTTGACGGCGTCGATCGCCGCCTGGTCGAGCAGCGGGATGCCGCGCAGCACCTTGACATCCTGCACCTTGCCCTGGGGGCTGATCGTGCACTCCAGGATCACCACACCCTGGACGCGGGCCTGCTTGGCGATGTCGGGATAACTCGGCGGAACGTTCTTGAGTTTCTTCGGTTCCTTGATGTTGCCGCCCACGCGTACCGCCTGGGGCGGAGGCGGGGCATCGGGCAGGCCGCCCACCACGCCACCCACCACGCCGCCGGGCACGCCACCCTCGACACCGCCGGCCACTCCGCCCTCGATGCCCAGGTCCAGGCCCTCCTCGGGCTTGATCTCGGTGGGCACTTCGATCGGGGCGGTGAACTTGGGCTCCTCGACCACCTTCGGCTGCACCCTCGGCGTGACCTGCGCCTTGGGGGCCGGAGGAGGGGGAGGAGGAGGCGGAGGCGGCGCGGCGGCGGGCTCGACGAAAAACGCCTTCACCGCAGCGGTTGGCTCGGGCAACTCCTCCGACGTCAGGAGCGGCACCACCAGCACCAACACCAGGGCGATCGTGTGAAGCGTGAGCGAGATCGGCAGGGTCAGGGACTGCTTCGTGCGATGCGTGACCCGGTCCGAATCGACGAGGTCTTCGAAGAGCCTCCGTTCCATCAACGTCCTCGCTTTCCCAGGCTCGGGGTCTTTATTTTCGAGAAGGCCGGGATTCTAATCCCGGGTTTGCGAGGGTGTCAAGAACCGCCGGGCCTGCATGGATTTCGACACCCTCGGGGCGGCCGGGGTTCCAGGGACCACGCTCCTTGGGTCGGGCTAGAAGATGCGGAACGTGACGGGGGCGGTGGCGATCGTCGCAACCGGTCGGCCATGCTTGATGGCCGGCGCGAACTGCCACTCCCTGACCGTGGCGATGGCCGCGGCGTCGAGGGCGGGGATGCTCTGAAGGACGCGCGCCCGCACCACACGGCCGGCTGCGTCGATGAGGATCTCGACCACCACCGTGCCCTCGATCTTCTTGATGAAGGCCTCCTGAGGGTACTGAGGCCGAGTGATCTTGATCGGCTTGGGCGGCTGATCGTAGTCCATCACCGGGCCGTCGCCCGTTCCGCCGATGACGCCGCCCAGCACCCCGCCGGGCACGCCGCCGACGACGCCGCCCTCGACACCCTCCTCCATGCCCTCGGGCAGGCCGAACTCGCTGCCGCTTTCGCTACCGAACTGCTCGTCCTGGGGCAGCTTCGACTCGGGTTTCAGGGGCCCCTCCTTGGGTTGCTCCACGGGGGCCGTGAACTCCGGTTTCTTGGCGTTCGTGTCCGGGGTGGTGGGCTCGGCGCGCTGGATCTTCTCGATCTTGGCCGTGCCCAGCGGCAGGGGCGGAGGCGGCGGAGGGGGAGGATTGTAGATCAGGGCCCGGATGTAGTCGGGGTGCTCCGGGTTCGGCTGGGGCCACAGGATCGGCGCCAGGACCAGGAGGCCGATCCCCACCGTGTGAACGATGATGGACTCGCGCAGGCCAAACCAGCCCTTCTTCGGGGCGGGTTTCGAGACGACGAGGTCGCTGAACAACTCGTCCCGGGGTGCCGGAGCCGTCACCGTGGCCATGTTACACCGCGCCGTCCCAAGGCTCTGACGCCACCGGTGCCCTCAGGGTTCCACCCGCGAGGCGGCACGGCGTGACGGCGATCACCGAGGCAAAGCGGGGGCCAGCCCCGCATGGCTAGAGCGCGGCCTTGGCCGGGGACGACGCCGCGCCGCCCGAGGTCCGGCGCGAGTCCCACCACACCACCACGGGGCTCGCGATGTAGATCGTCGAGTAGGTTCCCACGATGATGCCCACCACCATGGTGAAGGAGAACCCCTTCAGCACCTCCCCGCCGAACAGGAACAGGCCCAGCACGGTCAGGAACGTGGTGCCGTTGGAGATCAGGGTGCGCGACAGGGTCTGATTGATCGAGTCGTTGATGACCTTCGCCAACGGCTCCTTGCGGCGCTGCTTGAGGTTCTCGCGGACGCGGTCGAAGATCACGATGGTGTCGTTCACCGAGTAGCCGACCAGGGTCAGGAGCGCCGCGATCACGTTGAGCGTGATCTCGTATCCGAACACGGCCAGCAGCCCCAGCGAGACCAGCACGTCGTGGAACACCGCAACCGTGGCACCGGTGCCCCAGATCGCGCCCTTGAAGCGCCAGGCGATGTAGACGAGCTGGAAGACGAGGCCCCACGCGGTGAGGGTGATGGCCTTGCGTCGCAGCTCGGCACCCACCACCGGGCCCACGATGTCGGTCGAGGACTCCGCGACCGGGTTCTCCGCGTAGGACGCGCCCAGCGCGGTGAGCACGCCACGCGCCAGCCCCGACAGCTCCTTGTCGCCCGTGCCCGAGAGGCGGATCAGCACCTGGTTCTTCTCGGGCGCGTCGTAACTCTGGATCACGGCACCCGGCGCCACGGCTTCGACGGCGGCGCGGATGCGGTCGACCTCTGGGGTGTTCTGGAAACGCGCCACCAGCTGCGTGCCGCCGGAGAACTCGACGCCGTAGCGGACGCCCTGGCTGGCGATCACGCCCAGGCCCCCGAGGATCAGCAGCAGGCTCAGTGCGATGAAGATCTTGGCCTTGCCGAGGAAGTCGAAGCTTGGGTTCTTGAGGAAAGCGATCTCCATGCTGGCCCCTAGATGCTCAGCGTGGACTGGGCCGCCGCATGCCTGCCGCCCAGCATCCACTCGAACAGGAACTTGCTGACGAAGTACGAGGCGAACACGTTGGCGATCAGGCCCATGAACAAGGTGACCGCGAATCCCTTGATCGGGCCGGTGCCGAACTGGAACAGGAAGGCCGCCGCGATCAGCGCCGTCGCGTGGGTGTCGAGGATCGTGATCCAGACGCGCTCGAAGCCGTTCTGGATCGCGGCCTTCACGGTCTTGCCGTTGCGCAGCTCCTCGCGGATGCGCTCGAACACCAGCACGTTGGTGTCGACGCCCACCCCCACGGTCAGGATGATGCCCGCGATGCCCGGCAGCGTGAGGGTGGCGCCCGCGTACGCCATCGCCCCCATCAGGATCAGCAGGTTCGCCGACAGCGCCACGATCGCGTTCAGGCCCGAGAGCCGGTAGTAGAAGAGCAGGAAGACGCCGAGGAAACTCATGCCCGCGGCGGTGGCCGCGACGCCCGACTTGATCGAGTCCCGGCCCAGCGAAGCACCCACCGACAGCTCCTGCAGGAACTCGAGGCTGGCGGGCAGGGCGCCCGCGCGCAGCACCTTGGCCAGCTCGTCGGCCTCCTGGGGCGTGAAGCGGCCCTGGATCACGCCGTCGGCGCCGATCTGGGAGTTGATGCGGGGCGCGGTCTCCACGCGACCGTCCAGGATGATGGCCAGCTGCTTGCCGACGTTGCGGCCGGTCTCGCGCTTGAACTTGTCGGCGCCGACCGGGTTCAGGGTGAACTGCACGTCGGGGGAGTTGGTCTGGGGATCGATCCCGGCGCGGGCGTGTTTCAGGTCGCGGCCCGTGATCACGGCCTCGCGGCGCACCAGGTAGTAGACGGGCTGGCCAGGCTGCTCCCCCGGCCCCTGGTAGACCTCCATGTTGTCGGGCTGCGTGCCGCCCCGTGACTCGAGCAGGGACTCCTGGCTGGGGCCCACGTCCTCGACCAGCTTCAGGTTGAGCTGCGCCGTGCGCTGGATCATGCGTTTGGCCTGCTCGACGTCGGTCATTCCGGGGAGCTGGACCAGGATCTGGTCGCCGGACTGGCCGTGTTCGGCGATCACCGGCTCAGCGACCCCCAGCTCGTTCACGCGCCGTTCCAGCGTGCGGATCGACTCCCTCACGGTGCGCTGCTTGATCTCGCGTACGAAGGGGTCGTTCATCGACACCTCGAAGCCGTCGCTCCGGTCCCGCACCTCCCAGCCGGCCCGGAAGAAGTCCTTCAGGATGTCCCGCACGTCCTTGACCCGGGCAGGCTCGGCGCCCTGAACCACGAACGCCGTGTTCGCCGTGCGCTCGACACTCGTGACCGTGATGCCCTTGCGGGTGATCTGCTCCCGGGCCGTCTGCAGCGCGTCGTCAACGGTGGCGACCAGGGCGTCGTCGGTCTTGACCTGCATCACGAAGTGGCTGCCGCCCTTGAGGTCGAGGCCGAGGCGGATCTTGGCGGGCTGGTTGTCGGTCGCGTAGGGCGGCCAGACCGCGACGCCACAGGCGAGCAGGAAGGAGCCGTAGAGCAGCGCCTTCAGGCGCAACTCGCGTCGCAGGAAGGCGTAGACGAGGCCACCCAGGGCAACACTCAGCGCCAGCCAGAGCACGACGGGATTCTGCAGGGACTGCGGCATGCTACTTCTTCTCCGTTGAGGGCGCGCCCTGAAGGCCGCCGATGGCGCTCCGCAAGACCTTGATCCGGGTCTTGTCGTCGATGCGGACCAGGAAGGCATCGTCCTCGACGCCCACGATGACGCCGAAGATGCCCGGGCTGACGATGACCTTGTCGCCGCTCTTCAGCCCCTTGACCAGCTCCTCCAGCTTCCGCTTCTGGCTGCGCATGGGCTGGATCAGCACAAACCAGAAGATCAGGAAGATCAGGCCCATCAACACCAGGCTGCCGAACGGGTTGGGCTCCCCCTGTTGTGGTGGTCCGCTGAGGGCGAGGGTCAAGTGTCCGAGCATCGTGGCTCTTCCGGGATCGGTCCTGTGGCTTTTCGTTAGAGAGACCGCAGAAGAAGACGCCTACGGAGCCTGCAGGGACCGGAGCGTCTCTTGGCGGAACTCCTCGAAACGGCCAAAAACGATACTCTGCCTGATCGCCCGGAGGGTGTCAAGGTAGAAGGCCAGGTTGTGGATGCTGAGCAGCGTGGCGGCCACGATCTCCCCCGACAGGTGCAGGTGGCGCAGGTAGGCGCGGCTCGTGCTACGACAGGTGAGGCAGCGGCATCCATCGTCGATCGGCCGCGGGTCGTCGCGGAAACGCGCGTTGCGTATGGACAAACGGCCGCGGCGCGTGAAGAGCTGGCCGTTGCGGGCGTTCCGCGTGGGGAGCACGCAGTCGAACATGTCGACGCCACGGGCCACCGCCTCGAGGAGGTCTTCGGGCGTGCCGACCCCCATCAAGTAACGCGGCTTGTGCTCCGGCAGCAGCGGCTCCAACGCATCGAGCACCACCTCCCGCACCGGCTTCGACTCGCCCACGGCCAGCCCGCCAATGGCATAGCCGTGGAACCCCATGGCCAGGAGGTCGCGGGCGCTTGCCGCGCGCAGCTCGGGCACCACACCACCCTGGACGATCCCGAACAACCACTGGTCGCTGCGACTGTGGGCGCGCCGGCAACGCTCGGCCCAACGCGTGGTGCGCAGCGTCGCCGCCTCGACCTCCTCGAATGGCGCCGTGGCGGGCGGGCACTGGTCGAAGGCCATGGCGATGTCGGCGCCCAGGTTCATCTGGATCTCCATCGAGCGCTCCGGGGACAGCAGGTGCGCCGAGCCGTCGAGGTGGCTCTGGAAGTGCACCCCCTCTTCTGTCACGGTCCGGAGATCCGTGAGGCTGAAGACCTGGTAGCCGCCGGAGTCGGTGAGGAACGGGCCCTGCCAGCCCGTGAAGCCGTGGAGACCTCCCTGGTCGCGCACCAGCGCGTCGCCTGGCCGCAACATCAGGTGATAGGTGTTGGCGAGCAGCATCGTGGCGCCCATCTCGGCGAGGTCGCGCTGCAGGACGGCCTTGACCGCGCCGGCCGTGCCAACGGGCATGAAGACCGGCGTTTCGACCTCGCCGTGGGGCGTGGTGAGGGTCCCGGCCCGGGCGCGGCCGTCCCGCGCTTGAAGCGCGAAACCAAACATGGCGGCGGATTGTACGCCCGGCTAACGGCGGCGCCCGGTCCTCACTTATCCTCGGCCCGTGAGCGGGACGGGCGTTCGTCGGCGGGTCGCCCTCGTTTTCGGCGGACGCTCCGGAGAACACGCGGTGAGCCTGCGCTCCGCGGCCTCCGTGATGGCCGCCCTGCTGCCCGGCCATGACGTGTTGCCGGTGCTGATCGACGAGCGGGGGCGCTGGCTGCTCCAGGACGGCCTGGCGCCGGCGGCCCAGGGCGGGGTGCCGGTGTTCCTGGCCCCGGACCCGAACGACGGCGGGCGCCTGCGGCGTCTGGCCGACGCCGCCGTGGTGGGCTCGCCCGACATCTACTTCCCGCTGCTCCACGGCACCTACGGCGAGGACGGCACGATCCAGGGCCTGTTCGAGATGGCGGGCGTCGCCTACGTCGGCGCGGGCGTCGCCGCTTCCGGCGCGGGCATGGACAAGGAGCTGATGAAGGCCCTGTTCGCCGCCCACGGCATTCCCCAGGGCCCCTACCGCGTGTTACGCGGCCGGGACACGGTGGCGGAGGAGCGCCTGCTGCGCGAGCTGGGGTTGCCCGTGTTCGTGAAGCCCGCGAACCTCGGCTCCAGCGTGGCGGTGAGCAAGGTCAAGCGTCCCGGGGACCTGGGGGCCGCGCTGGACACGGCGTTGCTCTACGACCACAAAGCGGTGGTTGAGACGGCCATCGATGCCCGGGAGATCGAGGTCTCGGTCCTGGGGAACGACGAGCCCCTTGCTTCACGCCCCGGCGAGATCGTGCCCGACCGCGAGTTCTACGACTACGACTCCAAGTACTCGGCTTCGAGCCGCACCGAGCTGCGTTACCCGGCGGCGCTGGCTCCGGCCCTGGAGGCCGAAGCGCGGGAGCTTGGCGTGCGGGCTTTTCGGGCCATCGACGCCTGTGGGTACGCCCGCGTGGACCTGTTCCTGCAGCGTGGGACCTCGGCCCTGCTGGTGAACGAGATCAACACCATTCCGGGGTTCACCTCGATCAGCATGTTCCCGAAGTTGTGGGAGGCGACCGGGCTCGGCTACGCGAGCCTGGTGGCGCGCCTGGTGGCGCTGGGAATCGAGCGCCACGCCCGGCGCAGCGGGCTGCGCACCGACTATCGCTGATGTGGCCCGCGGCGCTGGTGGCGGGGGCTCTGGCCGCGGCGGCGCCGGACGCTCCCGACGACGGCTTCGATGCGCCGCTACAGCTTTTGTACGACGGCGCTACCGACGCCGCCCTCGCCGACTTCGCGCGGCTGGGCGAAGCGTTCCCGGCCGACCCCCTGCCCGTCTATTTCGAGGCCCTGAGCCTGGCCTGGAAGCTGGAGCAGCGTCCGGAGCGCCGCGACGACGACGCGCGGCTCCTGCGCCTGGCCGACCTGGCGATCGATCGGGCCAGGAGCCGGCTGCACCGCGAGCCGCTCCAGGTGCGGGCGCTCTTCGGGCGAGGCGCGGCCCACGGCGTCAAGAGCCGGCTGCACCTGTTCCGCCGCAACAAGGGGGCGGCGGCCCGCGAGGCTGTCGCCATGCGCGAGGACCTGCGCCGGGTGGTCGCCCTCGAGCCCGGCCACGAGGACGCCCGCTTCGGCCTGGCCCTCTACGACTACTACGCGGACGTGTTGCCGCGCATGCTGAAGCTGCTGCGGGCCCTGATGGGCATCCCCGGCGGAGACCGCAAACGCGGCCTCGCGGGCCTACGCCGCGCCGCCCAGCAGGCACCCTGGCACGGCACCGAGGCCCAAGCGCAGCTCTACGAGATCGGCGCCCACTACGAACACGACCCCGACGCGGCCCTCGTCCCGGCGCGCTGGCTGCGCGAGCGTTTCGCCGGCTCCCCGCTCTGGGGCCTGCGTCTGGGCGAGCATCTCGCCTTGCGGCTGGGACTGTACGCGGAGAGCGTGCAGGTCTTCGAGGCGGTGCTGGAGAGCGCCGAGCGCGGCCACCCCAACTACGCTCCGGGCGTGGCCCTGCTCGCCGCCCTGGGCAGAGCCGAGGCGCTGCTCCTCGACCTGCGTTTCGACGCCGCCCGGGCCAGCCTGGCGGCGATCAGCCCCGAACCCGGGCCCTCCCGCGCGCGCCACGTCGAGCTCGCGGCGCGCCTTGCCGCCCTGGAGTCCGATCCCGCCGCCCGGGCCGTCGCTCAGGCCCGGCGGCTCGCCGAGCAGGGCCGGTGCGCCGAGGCGGCCTCGGCGTGCCAGGAGGTCCTGAGGCTGCGCCCACGCGATCTGGAGGCGGCCTTGTGCGTCGCCGAAGCCGACCTGCGCGCCGGCCGCGGCCAGGCCGCAAACGCGGTCTTGCAGCGGGTGGCAAAACTCGAGAGGCCGCAGCCACCCAGCCTGGGCCCACGGGCGCGGCTGTTGCTGGCCGAGCTCCGGGAGCGCCAGGGGCGGCGCGGGGAGGCCGTTCGTCTATACAAGGAAGTATCTGTGAAACCGGGCGGCGTCGAGGCCCGGCGGCGCGAGGCGGAGGAGTCCCTGCGACGCCTCGAGGGCGGCTCGTCGCCAGACTCGACTCCTCCGACGTCCTCCGAGCATTCCAGATAGTATTCAAGAGCCTGCCCGAGGCGCGAATCGGTTCGGTGGTGCCAGATGTTGGCCGAAGCCCAAGAGTGCCAGTGATTTCCAACAGGGGACAGCGATCCGGACCGCTCCTATAGCGGCCGAAACACGCTTTTCGTCATCACGTCCACAGGCTAAAGCCCTTGGCTTGTGGAGCATGGAGCCAGCGAGACAGCAAAAAAGCCCTTGACAAGCCCCAAGGGCGTTCCTACCCTAGCCCTAGTATGAAACGCCCCTTGTCACCCGAGATGTTGATTGGGGGCCGCACTCTGTCCAATCGTGGACCGAAAGGGGGGATCTGAAACCATGGCCGCCAAGAAGAAGGCTGCGAAGAAGAAGGGCAAGAAGCGGTAAGCGACCCCGGGCAAGGGGAGGGTGGACCGATCACCCTCCCTGCCTTCTCGGGTTGGACAGGGGGTGAGTGACTCACCCCCTCTTTTTTTGGGGCGTCAGTGTCCGTCCCAGATCTCGACACGCAGGATCGTGTCGCCCGGCTCGATGCGGTCGACCACCTGCATGCCCTCGGCCACCGTGCCGAAGAGGGTGTAGCCGCCGTCGAGGTGCGGCGTGGGCACATGGGTGATGAAGAACTGGCTGCCTCCGGTGTCCTTGCCGGAGAGGGCCATGCCCACGGCGCCGCGGCCGTAGGGACGCTGGCCGATCTCGCAGCGGATCGTGTAGCCCGGCCCGCCGTTGCCGTCGCCTCGCGGGTCGCCGCCCTGGACCACGAAGCCGGGCACCACGCGGTGGAAAACCAGGCCGTCGTAGAAACCGCGGCGCGAGAGGTCCACGAAGTTGCGCACCGTGAGCGGCGCCTCGACGATGTTGAGGTGGATCTCGATGCGGCCGCGCGAGGTGTAGAGGATCGCCCGCGGCGAAAACAACGACAGGCCTGCAGGCGGATCGTAGGGCCACATGGACTCGCGGTAGTCGAGGATCGGCCGCTCGTCCCGTTCGGGGCCAGCGGGGGCAGGGGTCTCCCCCGCGGCGGCGAGCGCCGCGCCCGCGCGCTGCCGGACCACGCGTGAGACGTCCTGCTGCGCGATCTCGCGCAGCAGCCGCCGGGCCGGCTCGTCGTTGAGCGCGGCCAGTCCCTCGACCACGGCGGCCCGTGCGTCGAAGTCCGCAGCGTCCTGCTGGCCGCGACGGTAGGCGGCCTCCAGGGATGCCTGCAGCCCCGCCGGCTTCAGCGCCACCAGGCCCGAGAGGGCGCTGGCGCGCACCACGACGTCGTTCTGCTCCAGGTACTGGCGCAGGGTGGCGGCCGCGTCCTGCCCACGAGCCTTCTGCATCGCCGCCAGCACGGACGGCCAGACACGCGTGTCGGGGTCCTTCAGCATCTCGAACAACAACGCGACGCTGGCCTCGTCGCCGCGCTCGCCCAGGGCCTCGGCCAGTGACGCGCGCACCGACCACTCCGGGTCCGGGTCGAGGCCCGACAACACCAGGGGGAATTCCTCTCGGTCGAGCTTGGCCAGGGCCCGGAACGCGGCGGCGCGGATCATCGGGCGCTCGTGCCCGACGAAAGGAACGAGCTTGGAGCGCAGCGCGGTGTCGGCGGGCAGGGCCGCGAAGGCGAGCAGCGCCTCGCGCACCACCTCCAGGTTCTTGTGCAACAACGCGGTGGACAACGCGGCGGCGCCACGCGCTTCCGCGATTGCGCCGATCGCGCGCACCACGTTCACCACCACCACCGGGTCGGGGTCGCGTACGAGCGCGGCCACGGCGTCCAGGGACGCGGCGTCCTTCAAGGCTCCCAGGCCGCGGGCGGCGAAGGCGCGCGACAGCGCATCACCCGAGGCCAGGCCAGCGACCAGCACGGGCTTCAGGGCCGGGCTCTCGAGGCGCATGGCGGTCCAGGTGGCCGCCCACCAGTCGAAACGCGACCGGCCGGAGCTGACGAGCGCGGTCTCCGCCGCCTTGACGTCCTTGAGGCGGGCCAGCGCGAACAGGGCCAGGCGCAACTCCAGCCACGGGTCGCGCTCGTTGCCCGGGTCGTCGCCGCGCACGGCCACGACCGGAGCGCCCTTGGGCGCCGACTCGACGATCAGGCGCGCGATCGCCGGGCCCGCCCGCGCATCACCCAACCGGCCCAGGGCCTCGGCCGAGCGGCCGCGCACCGTGGGGTCGCTGTCCTGGAGCGAGGCGAGCAGACGTTCGGCGGCGAGTTTGTCCCCAATCAGGCCCAGAGCGAAGGCGGCCATCTGGCGCACCTCCGGCTCGCCGTCGTTCATGAGCTCGATCAGGCTGGGCACGCTGGAGGCGTCGCCGATGCGACCCGCGGCCAAGGCGGCTCGCCGGCGCAACCCCCGGTCGGCATCGCGCAGGTAACGCTCCAGCTCTCCTGAGCCGAGGCTGCGCCGATCCTCCAGGGCCAGCACCCGGGCCAGCTTGCCGAGACGCTCGCTGGGCGTGGCGCTGGCCGCCAGCAGCGTCATCAGCAGGAGGACGCTCACGCGGCCCTCCGGCCGTGATCGCACTCATTGCGGATTGGGCACTCGGGGCACCGGGGCGCCTGGGGCCGGCAGCGCTCACGGCCCAGCCGGATCAGGTTGAGGTGCAGGTCCAGGTGACGGCCGGCGGGCACGGCCGGTGCCAGGACCTCGTGGGCGCGTTCGGCCGAGTCCCGCGGCGAGATCAGGCCCACGCGGCGCGCCACGCGGAACACGTGGGTGTCCACCGGGAACGCAGGGTGGCCGCAGGCGAACAGCAACACGCAGGCGCTGGTTTTTGGACCCACGCCTGGCAAACCGCGCAGCCAGGCCTCGGCCTCGGGGGGAGCCAGGCGACGCAGCGGGCGCAGGTCGTAGTCGCCGGTTCGGGCCTTCACCGCCGCCAGGGCGAGACGGATGCGTCGGCTCTTGGTGCGGGCGAGTCCGCCGCAGCGGATCACGCGTTCGAGGGAGCTGACCCGGGCCCGGGCCGCCTGCCGCCAGGTCGGGTATGCGGCTTTGAGGGACGCGAAGGCTCGGCCGCTGTTCAGGTCGCTTGTGTTCTGGGACAGGATCGTCTCGACGAGCGCGTCCAGGGGATCCACACGCCGCCGACGGGGGCGGCCGAAGGCCGCGGCCAGCTGGGAGGCGATGCGCCGGAGACGGGGTGTGAGCAGCGCTCGCGCCACGGGCGCAGGATTATACGCCCGCCGGTTGGCGTCAGGCGACGGCGATCACGCGCCAGCCTGGCAGCCCCAGCTCCTCCGCCGCCCTGCGGATTCGCGACCGCGCGCCGGGCTGACCCACCGCCGCGAGTTGCCATGCCCCTCGAAACCTGGCGGCGGCCTCGATCCCCACCACGGGCACGCCGTGGACGCGGTTCCCGATCTTGGCCGCATCCACCTCAACGTGGGCGGCCGCCGGGCGGCCCGCGACTCGCAGGCGACGGGCCCAGGCCTTGCCGATTCGGCCCGCGCCCCAGACCACGACCGGCGCCCGGTCGGCGAGGGGCCCCTCCAGCAACGCCGCGCACTTGCACTCGAGAAAACGGGCCGCCGCGTAACGCGGGTCGCAGCGCGTCAGCCTGTGCGGGGAGTCGCGCCAGGCGAGCAACGTCTCGGCACACTTCCCGAATCGCAGGCCCCGGGCGTGGGCGCGCAGCCAAAGGTCGTAGTCCTCGGGACCGCCGGTGTCGTGGTAGCCACCCAGGGCCAGCAGCGACCGACGCCGCATGGCGACGGACGGGTGCACCAACGGTGACTCGACGAACAGGTCGGCCACGATCGCGGCGTGGTCGAGCAGGCCGTTTTGCCAGGCGACGTACCCGCGCATGCCTTGGTTCGAGAGGCCGGGCGGCGCGACGAGCTCGACCCGCGAGCCCAGCACGTCCACCGCGCTGTCGGCTTCCAGGCGCGCGGCCTGGAGCAGGAGGCGATCCGGATGCGCGACGTCGTCGGCGTCCATGCGGGCCACCACACCTCCCCGGGCGAGTCCCAGGCCGTGGTTGAGAGCCGCGACCAGGCCCCGGGGTGGGGTGTGTCGGACGCGCTGCCGCGGGTCCTCGCGGGCTGCGGCGTCGAGCAGCTCCGCGCTGCCGTCGCTGGAGCCGTCGTCAATCGCGAGCAGCTCGTGATCGGCGAGGGTCTGGCGCCGCAGCGAGGCCAGGGCCTCCGGCAGCGTGGCGGCGGCGTCGCGCACCGGCATCAGCACGCTGACCCGGGGCGCAGCGACCACGCGCGCTGTCGACGCCACGCCCGAGCCGGGGAACACGAGCTCTCGCTAGCCGTGGCGCTGGACGAAGCCGCGAGCCTCGGCCAGTGCGTCCTCGGGCGAACGCCCCAGCACCACGTAGAAGGGCCCGCCACTGCCAGGCCGCCAGGAGTCCCGAGGCGCACGGCGGATCTCCGCCTGCCAGCCGTCGGGGGAGGCCACCGGCTCGAGAATCTCGTAGACCCAGAAGTCGCGGCGCATGGTGGAATGGATCTGCGACAGGCCCACGCTCTTGCGCAACGAAACCAGCGCCGCACGCTCCACGAAGTCGCTGAGCTGGTCCCGCGTGTCGTCGGGCACGAACAGGAACTCGACGCCATAACCCAGGTACGGCCAGCTCACCTCGGAGGCTTCACGCACCACTCGCCCGAGTGCACGCAGACCCACCCGCGACTCGGGCAGGCCGAACTCCAGCTCCACGTCCTTCTCGGACTCGAGCCGGATCGGGCTGGCCAGCAGCATGCCGTTGATGCTGAGGTTCTGGGTCAACCCGAAGAAACGCCCGGTCTTCTCCACCCGCGGCCGCCCGATCACGTGGCCCTGCACGGCAACTCGGGCCAGCACGCGTCTGGGCACCGCCAGCAGCTTGCCGAGCCAGGCCTCGAGGGACGCCGGGTCCAGGGGCCGGCGCAACACGGCGTTGGCGCCGGCCCGCAGCGCGCGCTCGCCGGTCGCCGCGGGTTCGGCCGCGGGCAGGATCACGAGCAGCGAGACATGGCGTGTGAGTGGCGAGAGCCGGATCCGACGCACGGTGTCGGCGAGCTCGGCATCGTAGAGGGTTGGCCCCAGCACCACCAGCCGTCCGCCGCCGTGGTCGGCCAGCGCCTCCAGCAGTTCCCGGGCCGATCCAAACTCGTGCACGACGTGGCCTTCGCGTTGCAGCAGCGGCGCCTCGAGGGGCAAGCTGCGCGCGTCGAGGCCGGCGGCGAGGATCGGGTCGGACATGGCCCGGCGGCGCTCCAGTCTACCGCGGCGCCTCGAGGGGCGCGCGGTCCTCGCCGGACCCTAGGCGCTCACCAGGCGCTGACCGGAGCGGCGCATCCGCACCAGCTGCTGCAAGCCGTCGGGCAGCCAGTTCTTGAGGCCCAGCAGCGAGGGCACGCGGTCGTAGTAGAGCACCAGGCGCACGTCCTTGCGCCCGCCCTTCGCCACGTCCTTGACGATGAAACCGTAGTGGCCGATGCGGACCAGGCTGCCCGGCCACAGGTCCTTGCGCTCGGCGTCGCGGCCGTAGCCCACCATGTGCACCCGGGGCTCGAGCAGCTTGTGGCGCAGGTCGCCGTTGTTCAGCAGGTGGGCCTTGGCCCGCAGGAACTCGATGGCGGGGATCTGCCCGCGCTCCGAGGGCAACGTGCGCAGGATTCTGTCGGCCTGGGCGGGCTCGAAGTTCCGCGCCACGTAGTCGAGGTTCAGGGCGTAGATCTTCTCCTCCTTGCTGCCGGAGGTGGTCATCTCGTCCAGGGTTCGGCGCAGCTCTTCGATTCCCAGCGGCAGGAGACGCCGGGAGATATCGTCGAGTGCATCGTGGTTGAGTCCGATCCCGCTGAGCTCCAGGGGTGGCGCCTGGTGGGTGAGGCTGGCAGCGGCGCCGCGTGCGTCGGGGAGCAGCGACAGGCCACTCATGCCCCAGCCGCCGTCGTCGACCTTGTGCATCCGGTCCACGGCCAGATGCACGGGCACGCCGGTGAGGAGCTCCACGATCTCCACGTCGCCCGGCCCCGGGAAGGACCGCACCAGGATCCCCAGCAGCAGCAGCACGAACAACACCAGCGGCAACACCAGGGACGACAGGAACTTGAGCTCCACGACCGGCGATGCAGGCGCCACGATCCGCCGCAGCACCGGCTCGATGCCCTTCAGGCCCTCGTGGGGCGCCACCCGGAACACGAACTTCTTGAGCAAGACGCCGTCGTCCTTGAAGAAGGCGGCCAGGCTCTGGGCAGAGGGCCTTGCCTGCACACCGTTGGCCCTGCGCACCATGTCGAGCACGAAGGCCGGTGACTGCTCGCGGTCGCCGGGCACCACGCCCTGGCGTGGGATGTCGCCCACCAGGATCACGTAGAGTGGGAGTTTCAGCTCGCCGAGCAGGTCGAGGGTGCGTTGGATCGATTCGCGGCGCAACTCGGCTCCCGGGGCCAGTCCCATGTCGCTCCAGTCGGCGGGCGCCGGATCCACGATGGCGTCGGTGAGCAGCACGATCTTGAAACGAGTGCCCTCGGGCTGCGACGCGATCAACTCCCGTGCCGCCTGGAACGCAAAGTAGAAGTCCGTCCACTGTCCGTTGTTTCGGTAGCGCTGGACGTCGTCCACGAAGACCTCGCGGCGGCCCCCGAACAGGATCAGGCGGTAGGGCTGGCCCTGGAGGAAGCTGAACATCCTCTCCAGGGCCTCGACGCGCTTCTCTTCGGGATCGAGTGGCGGGAGCGAAGCCGAGTTGTCGACCAGGAACAGGATCACCGTCGCGTCCGGCGCCGCTGCTGCAGGCCGGGGCGGCGGCGGCGTCGCCGCCGCAAGCAGGGCGAGGGAAGCCGCCGCGAGCATCTGCGGGGATGGTACTACAGCGACTCGGCGGCGACCGCGGCAGCTATAATGCGCGCCCCATGAAGGCCGGCATCATCGGGCTCGCCTCGGTCGGCAAGAGCACTCTGTTCCAGATCCTGACCGGCGCCCCCGCCGCGCCGCCCGGCGGACGGCCCGAGCCCCGCCTCGCGGTCGCCCGAGTGCCCGACCCCCGGGTGTTCGCCTTGGCCAGGATCTACAACCCCAAGAAGAGCACCCTGGCCACGATCGACTTCGTCGACGTGCCCGGTGTCGGGAAGGGGGAGGGCTCCGCCCTCGTGGACCTGCCGGCGTTACGCGACATCGACGCGTGTGTCCACGTCGTGCGTGGCTTCGAGAGCGATCTCGTGCCGCACCCTGAAGGCTCCGTCGACCCGCTGCGCGACGCGAAGATGCTGGACCTGGAGCTGATCCTGGCCGACCTGGGAGCGGTGGAGAAACGCCTGGAGAAGATCGAGGCCAACATCAAGAAGGCGGGCCGGCCGGAGGATGTCGCCGAACGCGGCCTGTTCGTCAAGCTGAAGCAGGCCCTGGAGGCCGAGCGGCCGCTGCGCGAGCTCGTGTTCGCCGACGACGAGCGCCGGCGGCTGCGCAACTACTCGCTGCTCTCGGAGAAACCGCTGCTCCTGGTCGCGAACCTGGGCGAGAGCGAGATGCGGTCAGCCGAAGCGGCCCTGAAGACGTCGGGCCTGGCCGGCTTCGTCGAGGCTCGGCCGGCCACCGGCCTGTGTGCGGTCTCGGCACCGATCGAGGCGGAGATCGCGCAGCTCCCGCCCGACGATGCCCGCGTCTTCCTCGAGGACCTGGGTCTCCAGGAGCCGGGCCTCGACCGCGTGGTCCGCACCAGCTACGAGTTGCTGGGTCTGGTTTCCTTCCTGACCGTCGGCGAGGACGAGTGCCGCGCCTGGACCATCCGCCGCGGCACCCGGGCGCCCCAGGCGGCCGGCGCGATCCACTCGGACATCGAACGCGGCTTCATCCGCGCGGAGGTCGTCGCCTACGACGAGCTCGTCGCCGCGGGCTCGCTGGCGGGGTGCCGAGAGAAGGGCACCCTGCGCCTCGAGGGCAAGGACTACGTCGTGCAGGACGGTGACGTCATCAACTTCCGCTTCAACGTCTAGTTGCCGGGCCTGCGGCAGGCCGGTGGCCGTGGCGCGCCCGCGTTGCCTGTACTGCGGAGCCGCTCTCGGCGCCGCCGCCCTGGCGGCGGCAGAGACCGCCTCGCGCGCCGCGCGGCATGACACCCTTGCGGCTTCCGCCGCGCGGACCCTGGTGCTGCTCGACCTGACCCGGGGTGACGCCTCCGAAATCGCCCGACGGCTGGGGTTGTCGCTGTACGAGGCGCGCCAGCGGCTGGCCAGGGGCGGGGTGCAGTTCCAGCGCGTGGTGCCGGCGGCGGACGCCGCGGCCGAGAGCGAGCGTTTGCGGGGGCTCGCGGTGATCCTGGTCCCCGAGGACGAGTTGCGACCCGCCCTCGAGCCTGTGCCGGTGCAGGGCGGTTCCTTCGAGGCGGGGGTCCTGGAGTTGCGCGCCCCGCACGGGCCGCTGCGTGTGCAAGCCCAGGACGTCCTGGGCCTGGTGCGCGGGCCGATCACGCGGGAATACGCGGCCGAGGGGTCGGGGCCCCGCCGGCGTATCGCCAGCGCGGGCCTGGAGCCAGGCTACCGTTTCCATCTGCACCGCCACCAGGGCCCGCCGGTGGAGCTGGACGCCTGGGGCTTCGAGTTCCGGGAGCGCGACCAGGGCCGCTCGTCGCTGCTGACCTTGACCGGGTGGTGCTTGGAGCTGGCGAAGGGGAGGCCCCAGGACGACGGGTTCCGCCTCGAGGCGCCGGCTCTCTCTCCCTCGGAGCAGGCGGCAGACGAGGCACAACGCGCCCTGGGGCGCAGCCAGCGGCCGAAACACGCAGGTGTGATTCTCGACAACCTGCGCCAGTTCCGCTACTACTCGGGCTGGCGCGCCGCCTGCCTGCGTCGCGCTAACGGCTGAAAACGGCCCCGTGCTACCGTGTCCGGGCCGCGCACGGCCACGGTGACGCGCCAATGAAGCTGATCGTCCAGATCCCCTGTCTCAACGAAGAGGCGACGTTGCCCGCCGCCTTGGCGGCGATCCCACGCGTGATCCCTGGCATCGACGCGATCGAGGTGCTGGTGATCGACGACGGATCCTCCGACCGCACGGCCGCGGTGGCGCGTGACCACGGTGCCGACCACGTGGTGCGCTTCCCGCGGCGCCGCGGCCTCGCCTACGGCTTCATGGCCGGCCTCGACGCCTGCCTGCGCCTGGGCGCCGACGTGATCGTCAACACCGACGCCGACAACCAGTACCCCGGCTCCGACATCCCGCGCCTGATCGGGCCGATCCTGAACGGCGAGGCCGACATGGTGGTGGGCGACCGCCAGGTGGGCGATGTGGCCCATTTCTCCCGGACCAAACGCCGGCTGCAGGAGCTGGGCTCCTGGGTGGTGCGCAAGGTCTCGGGCACCGACGTGCCCGACACCACCAGCGGTTTCCGCGCCTTGACCCGCGATGCGGCGCTGCGCATCAACATCGTGAGCGAGTTCACCTACACCCTGGAGTCCATCATCCAGGCCGGCAAGAAAAAACTGGCCGTGGCGCACCTGCCCGTGGCGGCCCAGCAGACCCGGCCCTCCCGGCTGTTCACGTCCACCTACGAGTACGTGAAGCGCAGCGCCGCCACCATCCTGCGCATCTACGCGATGTACGAGCCCTTCAAGGTGTTCGTGCTGCTGGGCTCGGCCCTGCTCTTGGGCGGCGTGGCCCTGGGCCTGCGTTACGCTTACTTCTGGTGGCTCGGCGAGATCCGTGGCCACCTCCAGTCGGCGATCCTGTCGGTGCTGCTCCTGATCCTCGGCTTCCAGACCTTGCAATGGGGCGTGATGGCGGACCTGATCGCCTCGAACCGCAAGTTGATCGAGGACGTGCTCTACCGCGTGCGCAAGCTGGAGCTCCACCGGGGCGAGCGTGGCTGAAGCCGGGCAGGTCTCGGTGGTGGTCCCCGCCTTCAACGAGGAGCCCGGGATCGGAGCGGTGGTCGAGGGACTGCGCCAGGGCGGCTTCCGCGAGGTGCTGGTGGTGGACGACGGCTCCACCGACGCGACCGCGGCGTGCGCCGAGGCCGCCGGCGCCCGGGTGGTGCGCCATCCCTACAACAAGGGCAACGGCGCCGCGATCAAGACCGGCATCCGCGAGGCGCGGGGCGGGGTGCTGCTGTTCATGGACGCCGACGGCCAGCACGATCCCGAGCAGGCGCTGCTGCTTTACGGCCCGATCGGGGTCTACGACATGGTGATCGGCGCGCGACGGGGCCGCGACCAGTCCCCGGTGCGCGCCGCCGGCAACCTGGTCTTCGCGCTCTTCGCCTCCTGGCTCACGGGCCGCCCGATCCCCGACCTGACCTCGGGGTACCGGGCCGCGAAGCGGGAGCGGATGCTCGAGATCCTGCACCTGCTACCGAACGGCTTCTCGTATCCCACCAGCTCCTGCCTGGCCTTCCTGAAGGCTGGGTTGTCGGTGAGCTTCGCGCCGATCACGGCCCGGCGGCGCATCGGCGCCAGCAAGATCCGAATCCTTCACGACGGCGTGCGTTTCCTCCTGATCATCTTGAAGATCGTCACTCTGTACAGCCCGCTACGCGTGTTTTTTCCCATCGCCTCTGCCGCCTTCGTCACCGGCGCGGCCTACGGCGTCTGGAACGTGCTGCGCTTCGGCAAGATCCCGATGGGGTCCGCGCTGCTGATCCAGCTCGCCGTGGTGGTGTTCCTGTTCGGGCTGATCTCGGAGCAGATCGCGGCGGGCCAGGACCGTCGGTGAGAGGACGGCTGGGCCTGCTGCTGCTGTTCGTGCTGCCGGCCCTGGCCCTGTTTCCGGCCTGGGGGCAGCAGCGGCTGGTTTGCCCCGGCGACGGCGCGGCCCTGCACTTTCCGCTGCGGGTCGCGGTGTGGGAGGCATTCCGGCGCGGGGAGCTGCCGAGCTGGAACGGATCGATCTTCTCGGGCACGCCGCTGTTGGCCTCCTACCGTCCCGGCGCCTTCTACCCGCCGATGGCGGCGCTCTCGGCGCTGCCCAACTTCGAGGCGTTCCAGCTCCTCGTCACCGGCTCGTTGTGCCTGTCGGGAGCGCTGCTCTACCTGTACCTGCGGCGGCTGGGGGCGCACGCGATCGGGGCCTACGTCGGGGGCCTCGGCTTCGCCCTCGGACCCTACCTCGTCGGGCATCTGGACGACGCCGCCGGTCTGGTGGCGGCTCCGCTGCTGCCGCTGCTGCTGATCGCCCTCGAGGCCCACATGCGCAAGGCGTCTGCGCGCCGCGCCGCGGGCCTCAGCCTGTGCCTGGCGCTGCTGCTGCTGGCCGGATCCCCCGAGGCCACCCGGGCAGGCCTGGCCCTGGCCTTCGGCCGGCTGGTGATGGGCCACGCCTTCGCGCCGGCACGCGGCGGCCCCTCACTGGGGCAAACCGCGCTGGCCCTCGGCCTCGGCCTGCTGCTGTCCGCTCCCCAGACACTGCCGACGCTGCTGGCCGCCCGGGACGCCGGCCGGCCCCTCACCGGCCTCGCGTCCAGCCAGGCGACGGTTCCGGGCCTCACGGGCCTGGTGTTGCGTTACGTCTCCCACACGCCGGCGCCGGCCTTCGGGCTCGCGACGTTGCCGCTGTTCGCCACCGAGATGCCGGTGCGCGCGTTGGGCGCAGCCCTTTTCCTGTGCCTGGGCCTGCAATACGGCCGCGGCCCCCTGGCTGCGCCCGGAGCGCTCGCGCTGGTGTTCGACCTGTCGCTCGCGATCCTGCTCGGCCTGAGCCTGTCCGCCCAGTGGCGCGCGCGGCACCAGGAGAGCGGACGGCGCCTGCGCGCGTACCTGTTGTTCGCTTGCCTGGCCTCGGCGGCCGCGCTCTCGATCGCCGCGGCGGCGCTGGGCCCGCTGCCCCAGACCCTGGCGGGGGCCGTCGGCGTCCTGGCCCTGGCCTTGATCCTCTACCTCGCCCTCGCCAGCCATCGCGATCCCGTGATCGCGGGCGTGTTCCTGATCCCCCTCAGCGCGTCGTTCCTGCTCCAGCCCCACGGACGCGAGCTGCTGGTTGAGACCACACCGAAGCCGCGGCTGCTCGACGGCACGCTGACCTCGCGGGCGCTGGAAGGCGTGTTGGGCGCCGCGCGCGGGGAACGGGTATTGAGCCTGGTGCGGGAGCGCCCGCGCGACGAGGAGAGCGACCTCGGGTTCTTCAACCTCGGCCTGGTGTGGGGCCGGCGCAGCGCCAACGGTTACGACCCCATGGTGCCGCTGCGCACGCGTCTGCTCTACGACGGCATGAGCGTCGGCGGGCTGCTGCCCGGCGCCTTCTTCCGTGGCGACGTGGCGCGGCTGGAGGCGCTCGGCGTGGCCTTCGTTCAAGCACCCGCCTCGGCCCTGCGCGCCGCGCCGGACGGCTGGGGCTTCGGCGACACCCTGGATCTATCCCTCGAGGCCGGACGCCCGCGTTTTGTGCCCACGCCGGTCGTGACCGCCACCGAGGTGCGGGTCGCGTCCTCGCTCTCCGAATCGGTGGAGCTGACGCAGGGCACCGAGCTGGCCCAGGTCCGCGTGCGCCTGGCCAGCGGCCGCGACCTCGACCCCCAGCCCCTGCGGGCGGGGGTCGACACCGCCGAGTGGGCCTTCGACCGCGCCGATGTGCGGCCACGCATGCGCCACCAGAAGGCGCCGGTGCTGGAGAGCTGGCCGGCCGCCGCGGGTTTCCCCGGCCATCGCTACCTGGCGCTGCTGCGACTGCCCGGGCGTTTCCTGGTCGACGGCATCCGGCTCGAGCGGCTGCCCGGCGCGGGCCGCCTCAACATCTCACGTCTGGCCCTGCTCGACACCACGAGCGGCCGTTTCACGCCCGTCTCCCTGGCGGGAGGTTTCCTGAGTGATGCCGCCCGGTTCCGGGAGCGCGCCGCCACGCCGGACGTGCGGCTGTTCGAGGTGGCCCAGAGCCTGGGCCCCGCCTACGTGATCCCGACCCTGCGGACGCTGCCCGACGAGAGGGCGCTGCTCGATGCCTGGCGAGCGCCCGCCGCCGGCGGCGTCGATCTGCGCCGGGAGGCGATCGCCACCGACGCCGACGCGGCCGGCGTGAGGCTGCCGCCCGGCTCGCGGGCCTCCCGGGCGCGGGTGGTGGCACGAACCGCCAGCCGACTCGAGCTGCGCGCCGAGGGACCCGGGCTGCTGGTCGTCGCCGAAGCCTGGGCGCCGGGTTGGAGCGCCGAGGTGGATGGAGCGCCGTCGCGACTGCTGCGCGTGAACCAGGCCTTGATCGGCCTGCCCCTCGAGGCGGGGCCGCGCCGCGTGGTGCTCCGGCACGTCGCGCCGGGGCTGCGGCCCGGTCTCGCATTGGCCGCGCTGGCAGCGGCCGGAGTGGCTGTGCTGATGGGGCGGCGCAGTTGACCCTCGAAGAACGCGCGTGTTAGCGTGCCCGGTTCCGTGAAACCCAGCCTCTCCATCTTCTTCCCTGCCTACAACGACGCGGGCACGATCGCGAGCCTGGCCATACTCGCCCACATGACCGCACGACAGCTCAGCGACGATTACGAGGTGATCGTCGTCAACGACGGCAGCCCCGACCACACCGGAGAGCTGCTCGACGAGATGGCGAAGAACTTCTCCTGGCTCAAGATCGTCCACCACCGAAGCAACCGGGGCTACGGGGGAGCCTTACGCACGGGTTTCGAGACCGCCTCCAAGCAGCTCGTCTTCTACACCGACGGCGATGCGCAGTACGACCCCCGGGAGCTCCCGGAGTTGTGGAGGGCACTCACCCCGGAGGTGGACTTCGTCAACGGCTTCAAGATCGGCCGCTCGGACCCGCTGCACCGCGTGGTGATCGGCCGCATCTACCACTGGTGCGTGCGCACGTTGTTCGGCCTGCGCCTGCGCGACGTGGACTGCGACTTCCGCTTGATGCGCCGGAGCGTGTTCGAGAAGGTGCGCCTGGCCCGCAACTCGGGCGTGATCTGCGTGGAGCTGATGAAGAAGGTGCAGGACCACGGCTACCGGATCGCCCAGGTGCCGGTCCACCACTTCCACCGCTCCTACGGCAAGAGCCAGTTCTTCAACCTGCCGCGCGTGGCCCGCACCCTGTGCGACCTCTGGAGCTTGTGGCTGGAGCTGGTGTTGCGCAAGGAGCACCTGAAGTGAGCGACCACCGCGACTTCTACCGCGGGCGCCGGGTGCTGGTGACCGGCGGGCTGGGTTTCATCGGCTCGAACCTGGCGCGCAGCCTCGCCGACCTCGGAGCCGTGGTCACGGTGGTGGACTCGCTGCTGCCCGACTACGGGGGCAATCTCTTCAACCTCGCAGGCTACGAGGACAAGCTGCGCATCAACTACGCCGACGTGCGGGGCCACGCCATCGAGCACCTGGTCCAGGGCCAGCAGGTGTTGTTCAACCTGGCCGGCCAGGTCAGCCACATCGACTCCATGAGCGACCCCTTCACGGACCTGGAGATCAACTGCCGCAGCCAGCTCTGGATCCTGGAGGCGGTGCGCAAGAGGAACCCGGAGCTCAAGGTGGTCTACGCCGGCACGCGCCAGATCTACGGCAAGCCCCGTTACCTGCCCGTGGACGAGAACCACCTGCTGGTGCCGACCGACGTCAACGGCATCAACAAGATCTCGGGCGAGATGTACCACCTCGTCTACCACTCGGTCTACGGCCTGCGCGCCTCGTCCCTGCGCCTCACCAACACCTACGGACCGCGCCAGCTGATCCGGCACAACCGCCAGGGCTTCATCGGCTGGTTCGTGCGCCAGGCGGTGCTGGGCGAGGAGATCCAGGTCTTCGGCGACGGCAGCCAGAAACGCGACTTCGACTACGTGGACGACGTGGTGGACGCTTTCCTGCGCGCAGGGGCGACGGACGCGTCCGACGGCCAGGCCTTCAACCTGGGCGGGGACGAGCCCACGGCCCTGCTGGAACTCGCCGGGCTCCTGGTGGAGTTGGCCGGCCGCGGCCGCGTACGCCTGGTGCCCTTCCCCGAGGAGCGCAAGAAGATCGACATTGGGGACTTCTACGCCGACGCCTCGAAGATCAAACGGGCGCTGGGCTGGCAGCCGAACACGAAGCTGCGCCCGGGCCTGGAGCAGACCCTCGCCTACTACCGCCAGCACAAGGAGCAGTACCTGTGAGCACCGCGGCGCGGACCGCCGTTCCCTTCGTCGACTTCCAAGCGCACCTCAAGCCGCTGCGTGCCGAGATCGACGCGGCCGTGGCCCGCGTCCTCGACTCCGGCTGGTTCATCCTGGGGCCGGAGGGGGAGGCCTTCGAGCGCGAGTTGGCCGCTGCCATGGGCGCCCGGGAGGCCGTTGCCGTGGCCAATGGCACCGAGGCGATCCAGCTGGGCCTGGAGGCGATCGGCGTCGGGCCCGGTGACGACGTCGTCACCTCCTCGATGTCGGCGGCCTTCACGGCCCTGGCCATCGCGCGCAGCGGCGCGCGACCCGTCTTCGCCGACGTGGATCCCGAGACCTCGAACGTCACGCCTGAGAGCCTGGAGCGGGCGCTGACCCCCAAGACCCGGGCGCTGGTTCCTGTCCACCTCTACGGCCAGCCGGCCGACATGGACGCCGTGATGGAGCTGGCGCAGCGCAAGGGCGTCCAGGTCCTTGAGGACGCCGCCCAGGCCCACGGCGCGTTGTGGCGGGGCCGCACGGTCGGCACCATCGCGGGCCTGGGCGCACTCAGCTTCTACCCGACCAAGAACCTCGGCGCCTTCGGGGACGGCGGCGCCCTGCTGGTGGAGGACGCGGCGGTGGCGACGCGGTTACGGCAGCTGCGGAACGGCGGCCAGCGAGAGCGCTCTCGGCACGAGTTGTCGGGGATCAACAGCCGCCTCGACGAGATCCAGGCCGCGATCCTGCGCGTGAAGCTGCGCCATCTGGGCGCCTGGACCGAGCGCCGCCGCGCGATCGCCGCACAGTACTCGGAGGCGCTCCAGGGGCTGGGCCTCGGCCTGCCCGTCGAGCGCCCGGGCGCGCGGGCGGTCTGGCACCTCTACGTGGTGCGGCATCCGGCGCGGGAGCGGATCCTGGCCGGCCTCGCGGAACGCGGCATCGGCAGCTTGATCCACTACCCGATCCCGCTGCACCTGCAACCCGCCTTTCTCCAGCACGGCGTCCAGCCTGGGGGCCTCCGAAGCGTCGAGGCGCTCGCAAAACAGCTCTTCTCCTTGCCCATGTATCCCGAGCTGAGCGACGAACAGGTCCGCGCCGTCGTACAGGCCCTGCGCGAGACCCTCGCCGCCTTGGCGTGACGCCGGCCGGCGCTCCCGTCGCGACCCTCGCGGGTCTCTTCGTGCTCGTCGTGCCCGGCCTCGTGTTCCTGTCGCTGCTCGGGCGGCGAAGGCGCGAGGTGCTCCGTTTCGACGAGGCACTGTATCTCGTCTTCGCCGTGAGCGTGGCGCTTTCCTCCTGGCTGGCGCTCGTCCTCGCCGAGGCCGGCCGCTTCTCACTCGGCGCGGCGGCGGGCCTCTTGGCGTTGGGCTCGGTGCTGGCCCTGGTCTACGGCCGGCGACGGCTCGGGCCGCCCTTGCCGCCGCTACGCTCGGCCAGGGATCTGCTTCCGGCCCTCGTGGTCCTGACCGTGGCGTTTGCGTTGCAGGCCCGGCCGACAGAGTACCTGCTCGGCGGGCGCGACCCAGGCACCTACATTGCGGCCATGGGGCTGATCGCTCGCACCGGCGGCATCGCGTACACCGACCCCGGGGTGTTGTCGATCCCACCCGAGGACGTGGAGCTGTTCTACCGGAACTCGGGCAACCCCGACTACTCCTGGGGCCGATTCCTGGGTTTTCCCCTCGAGAACCCGACCACGGGTCGCGTGTTCCCTGAGTTCCTGCACCTGTTCCCCGCCTTTGGCGCCTACCTGTTCGCGACCATGGGCGTGAAGGGGGCCCTGGCGACGCCGCCGGTTTTCGGCGTGCTGGGCAGCGTGGGCGCGTTCCTGGCCTTCCGCCGGCTGTTCGGCGACGCCGTCGGCCTGCTCGCCGCCCTGCTGCTGGCGCTGAACGTGGTCCAGGTGTGGTTCGCGCGTTTCCCGGTCTCCGAGCCCTTCTCGCAGTTCCTGTTTTTCCTGGCGCTCCTGGCCCTGGCCCTGTTCGAAGACCACGACGCGCCCGCCTTCGGCGCGTTGTTCGGGGCGGCTTTGGGCTTGTCGCTGCTGGTCCGCATCGACAGCGTGCTGCTGATCCTGCCCCTCGGGCTCTACGTGGTCGTGCGCAGGGCCCACGACGAGCTCCCGTGGCGCAAGGCGGCGCTGTTTCTCGTGCCCTTCGGGCTTCTGGCCCTGCATGCGAGTTTCCACGCCGCGTTTTTCGCGCGCAAGTACCTGCTCAGCATCGTGAACCGGCCCTACTGGCAGCAGCCGGCGTGGATCTGGACGCTCGTGATCGCCCTGGTCCTGGGGGCGTTGTGGGCGGCGGAGCGTTACGGCGAGCGCCTGGTGCGACTGCTCGAGTCGCGGGGCGCAGCCCTGCGCGCCGCGGTCATCGCGACCCTCGTGGCGCTGGTGGTCTACGCCTACTTCCTGCGGCCTCTGCTCTCGGCCTGGGCGGGCGCCGACGGCAACGACCCGGCGCTCAAGTGGAGTGACGTCGCCCTGCTCGAGGCCCTGGGCTTCCGGCGCCTGGCCGCCCACGACGCGCAGTCCCTGCTGCGCCTGGGCTGGTTCGTGTCGCCGCTTGCCCTGGGCCTGGGCCTGCTGGGGCTGTTACTCGTGGTCCGGGACTTCCGCCCGCGACAGCTGTTCGGGATTTCGTCGTTCCTGGTTTTCGCGTTTTTCTATCTCTACAAGATCCGCATCTACAACGACTACTACTTCGCGCTGCGCCGCTTCGTGCCGGTGATCGTGCCCTGGATCTTCGCCCTGGCGGCGCTGCTGCTGGTGCGCCTGGCCGCGCGGGGCGGACCGCGGCGCGCGCTGGCCGGAGTGCTGGCGGTGGTGCTGATCGGACTCCAGCTTGAGGGCGTGCGCCCGATCGCGCGCCACGTCGACTGGAGGAACGCCGTGCGCTTCGTGGACGACGTGGCGCGCCGCTTCCAGCCCCGCGACGTGGTCATCTTCGAGCAGGCGCAGAGCATCCACCTGCTGTCGCTGCCGCTCTGGGCCCTGTACGGCGTGAACATCCTGGAGCTGGCCCGCTTCAACCCCGACCCCGAACGCCTGCGCCACCTGCTCGCGGCCTGGCGGCCGCGTTACCGCAACATCTACTTCGTCCACACCTACCGCACGGACCTGTGCGGTGTGTTCCTGCAACGCGTGGAGGACCACGCCTTCGGCAGCTTCGAGTGGGAACGCGCCTACGGCCGGCGGCCCGAACGACCCGAGTTCCGCGGCTTGCGCTTCACGGTGTCCCGCGTGGTGCCGCCCGAGGAGCTCCAGGTCCCGCCGCTGCGCGAAGTGGACCTCGGCGGCAGCGACGATTTCCAGGTTTCGGGCTTCTACGACAAGGAGGGCTACGGTAACGAGACCTACCGCTGGACCGGCCCCTGCGCCTCGCTTTACCTGCCGGGGGCGCGGGCGGGCGACACTCTGATCGTGCGGGCCTCGGCGGGACAACGGCCGGACGGCGTCAAGCCTCCCCTGGTGAAGGTCGCGCTGTCGGGCGTCGCCCTGGGCAGCTTCACGCCCGGAGCGGGCTTCGGCGAAACTCGGCTGGCGTTGCCCGATCCCTTGCCCGCAGGACCACCCGTTCTCCGCCTGGACGTGCCGGCCTGGCGGCCGATCAACGTTTTACCGGGCTCGAGCGACAGCCGCGACCTCGGCATCGTGGTGGACGCCGTGCGTCTCGAGGCCCGCCGGGCGCAGCCGGGACCCGGGCGCACGCAGTGAGGGTGCTCATGCTCACGTCGTCCTATCCCAAGTACCCGGGGGACGTGACGGCGCCCTTCATCGAGTCGATCGCCAAGGGCGTCCTGGCGCGTGGCCACGGCGTGGACGTGCTTCTGCCCGGCCACCCCGAGCTGCGACGGCCCACGGACGAGCCGTTGCGCTTTTTTCCGTATCGGTACGCCCCCGACCGCTTCTCCCTCTGGGGTTACGCCCAGAGCCTTGCCGCCGACGTGCGCGTGCGCAGGCGGATGTACCTGCTGCTGCCGCTGGTGGCCCTGGCGCTGCGCCGCGCACTCGCCGAACGCCTGGCGGAGCGGCGCTACGACGTGCTCCACGTCCACTGGGTGGTGCCCAACGCCGCGCTCGTGTTCGACATGGCGCGCTCCAGTGGCCTGCCCCTGGTGGTGAGCCTGCACGGCAGCGACGTGTTCGTGGCGGAACGTCTCAAACCCGCCCGCGGGCTGGCCCGCGCGGCGTTCGCCACGGCCGGGGCGGTGACCGCGTGCAGCCGCGACCTCCACGAGCGCGCGTTGCGCCTGGGAGCGCCTCCGGAGCGCACCTGCACCTTGCCCTACGGCGTCGAGGTCGCGGCCTTCGACGGCCTCGGTGGGCTCGGGGTGCGCGAACGCCTGGGAGCCCTGCCCGGGGACTTCCTGGTGCTCGGCTTCGGCCGGCTGGTGGAGAAGAAGGGTTTCCGCTACCTGATCGAAGCCGCGGCGCGTGTTGCGGGCATTCGCGTGGTGATCGCGGGCGAGGGGGATCTGCTGTCCGAGCTCCAGTCGTTGGCACGCGCCTCGCGAGCCCCGGTCGCCTTCGCCGGCGCCCTCGAGCGCGACGCCATGGCGGCGGCGCTCCGGGCGGCCGACGCCGTGGTGGTGCCGTCGGTGGTGGACCGCGCCGGCAACCTGGATGGCCTGCCCAACGCCCTGCTCGAAGCTCTGGCCGCGGGCCGACCCGTGATCGCGAGTCGCATCGCCGGGATTCCCGACGTCGTCCACGACACAGAACACGGCCTGCTGGTCGCGCCCGCGGACGTCGACGGCCTGGCCGCCGCCCTGGTGCGCGTGCGCGACGACGTTGGGCTGCGCGAGCGTCTGGGACGCGCCGCCCGCGAGAAGATGCGCTCGAGCTTCTCCTGGGACGCCGCGGCGCGGGCCTTCGAGGACTGCTACCGGCAGGCCCAGCGCCATGCCGCGTAGGCGGCGTTTCAGGCCGGTGGTCGGAACGCGGAGCCGGATCTACGAACCCGGAGAGCGCCTGCTGCTGGGCCTGCTGGATCTTCCGGGGCGGCTGCTGCTCGGATGGCGCCGCCACGCCAGCGCGCCGGTCGAGCGCGCGGCCGTCCGCGAGGTGCTGGTGCTGCGTCTGGACCGCATCGGGGACGTCGTGATGTCCCTGCCCGCCCTCCACGACCTGCGTGCAGCGTTACCCCAGGCGCGGATCCGACTCGCCGTCGGCGCCTGGAGCGAGTCCATCGCCAGCGGCGCGCCGGTCGACGAGGTCCTGGTGTGGAGCGCGCCCTGGGTGGGCCGGCCGAGCGAGGGCGCCCAGCCGCTGGGCGAGCTGGTGTCCCGCGCGGGCGCCCTGCGGCCCTCGCACCTCGACCTCGCGATCGACCTGCAGGGCGACCTGCGCGCGTCGCTCCTGATGTGGAGGACGGGCGCGCGGGCGCGGGTCGGCTACGCCAACACCGGGGCGGCCTACCTGCTGACCCACGTGGTGCCCCTCGACGAACGCGTGCCGTGGGTCGAACAGAACCGGACCGCGGTCGCGGTTGCGGTCGGCGCCGCGGCCGGACCGGCGCGGTTCGAGGCGCTGCTCGATGCGGACCGCTCCTTCGCCCGGCACCTGTTCGAGAACCTGCGCCTCGAGGAGAAACATCCCCTGGTGGGGGTGCACCCGAGCGGCGGGCGACGCGTCAAGCAGTGGCCGCTCGAGCGCTGGGCCGAGGTCGGCGCGCGCCTGCAGCTTGAACACGGGGCCACGCTCCTGGTGACCGGCGCCGGGGCCGACCGGCCTCTCGCCGCTGAGCTCACCAAGCGCCTGCCCAGGAGACCCATCGACCTGACGGGCCGGCTCTCCCCGCGCGAGACGCTGGCCGTGATCGCGGGGCTCGACCTCTTCCTGTCTCCCGACACCGGCCCGATGCACATGGCCTGCGCCGTGGACACCCCCTCGGTCAGCGTGTTCGGCCCCTCGGACCCGGTCCGATACTTCTCGGGAGGCGACGGGCTCCCGGGCTCTCGCCACGTGGTCGTCAGGCCGGAGCTGTGGTGTTGCCCCTGCAACCTGATCCGCAGGCCGCCGGCGGAGTGCGCGGGCGAGGAGCCTCCCGAGTGCTTGCGACTCGTGAGCAGCGAGGCGGTGTACGTTCAGGCCGCCGCGCTTCTGCGCGGCACGCCGCCCGCCTAACCGGCCTTCTTCTTCCTGGTCTTCGCGCCGGTCTCCTCGGCGGCTGGAGCCTCTGCCTTCTTCGCCAGGCTGGCCTTCAGGGCCTCCATCAGGTCGATGATCTGGGCCTTCTTGGGCTCGGGCGCTGCGCTGATCTCCTGGCCGTCGACTTTCTTCTGGATCGATTCCTTGGTCCGCTTGCGGACCTCGTCCTCGTACTGCTCGGGACGGAACTCCTCGGAGGCGATCTGGTGCACGAGCTGGATCGCAAGCTTCAGCTCGCCGTCCTTGATCTCGGCCTCGCCCACCGGGATCTCGTCGATGGCCCGCACCTCGTCGGCGTAGTGGAGTTGCTGCAGCACCAGCCCCTTGCCCATGGGCCGGATCAGCACCAGGTACTGCTTGCCGCGGGCCGCCCACTTGGCGAGGGCGGAGCGCCCGGTCTGGCGCATGGCTTCGGCCAGCAGATGGTAGGCCTTCTCGCCGCCCTCGTCGGGCCCCATGTAGTAGGCCCCGTCGAAGTAGATCGCGTCGACCTTCGAGGCGGGCACGAACTCGGTGATCTCGATGGCACGCTCCGCCTCTTGAGCCAGCGCTTTCAGCTCCTCCTCGGTGAACGTGACGTACTGATCCTTGGCGAACTCGTAGCCCTTCACCATCTGGTCCCGGGGCACGATCTCGCCGTTGTCCCTGGGGCAGATGTACTGCTGCTTCAGGCGACCCTTGCACTTGGCGTGGAGCAGGTTGAAGGAGATGGCGGCCTGGGACTCCGCCGCCGAGAACAACTTGACCGGGATCGAAACCATGCCGAAGCTCAGCGTGCCGGAGGCCAGGGGCCGGGCGGGCATGAGGCGAGGATAACACCGTTGAAGTAGTCTCCGGGGCATGGCCGGGAACCGCATCCTCATCTATGGCGCCAACGGCTACACCGGCGTGCTGGTGGCCCGCCGCGCGCAGGAACGTGGCCTGCGGCCGGTGCTGGGGGGGCGCAGCCCGGAGCTGGAGGGCCTGGCCCGCCAGCTGGGTCTGGAGTCTCGGCGCTTCGGCCTCGAAGACCCGGCCGCCCTCGACCGGGGTCTCGCGGGTGCTGCGGTGGTGCTGCACTGCGCCGGCCCCTTCTCGCGTACCTCGCGCCCAATGGCGGACGCGTGTTTGCGCAGCGGCACACACTACGTGGACATCACCGGCGAGGCTGCGGTCTTCGAGACGCTGGCCCAACGCGACGCCGAGGCCAGGCAACGCGGGCTGATGTTTCTGCCCGGCGCTGGCCTGGACGTGGTGCCGACCGACTGCCTGGCGGCCCACCTGAAGCGCCGCCTGCCTTCGGCGAAGCGACTCAGCCTGGCCTTCGCCTCCACGAGCGGGATCTCCCACGGCACCGCCATCACGATGCTCGAGAACCTTCCAAAGGGCGGACTCATCCGGCGCGATGGACGGCTGCAGCGCGTGCCGACGGCCTGGCGCACCCGCCACATCGACTACGGGGCAGGCCCGCGGCTGTCGGTGACGATCCCGTGGGGAGACGTGGCGACCGCGTGGCACAGCACCGGCATCCCCGAGGTGGAGGTGTTCACGCCGATCTCGCGTGCCGCGCTCCTCGGGATGCGTCTGACGCGCCCGCTGCACGGCCTGCTGGCATCGGCCGCGCTGCAGCGTTTCCTCGAGGGCCGCATCCGAGCTCGGGGCGCCGGTCCGAGTCAGTCGGCCCGCGCCCGCGGCCGCGCGTTTTTTTGGGGCGAGGTGCTGGACCCTCAGGGCGGCCATGCCGAGGCACGCCAGCAGACGCCGGAGGGCTACACGCTCACCGCGCAGACTTGTGTGGGCATCGTCGAGCGGGTCCTGGCCGGACGCGCGCCCGCCGGTTTCCAGACGCCCTCGCGCGCATACGGCCCGGACTTCATCCTGGGCTTCGAGGGCTGCACCCGCGAGGACCTGTGAGGGATCTCGTGATCGTCGGGGCGGGGCCGGCGGGCCTCGCCACAGCCATCGCGGCCCACGCGGCCGGGCTCGATTACGCGGTGCTCGAAAAGGGCGTGCTCGTGAACTCGATCTTCCATTTCCCCCGGGCCATGACCTTCTTCACGACGCCGGAGCTCTTGGAGATCGGTGGCCTGCCCTTCGTGACGCCCTACGAGAAGCCCACCCAGTGGGAGGCGCTCCGCTACTACAGGCGGGTGGCCGACAGCTACGCGCTCCGGATCGAGCTCGGCACGACGGTCACGCGGCTGCGCCGGCGGCCGGACGGCTTCCTGCTCGGCGTGAGCGCCCCGGGGCAGGACGCCGAGCCGCGGTTCGAGGAACGAGCTGCGCGCCACGTGGTGGTCGCGACCGGCTACTACGATCATCCGAATCGCCTCGGCATCCCAGGCGAGGGGCAGCCCCACGTCTCCCACTACTACGACGAGCCACACGCCTACTACCGCAAGGACGTGGTGGTGGTGGGCGGCAAGAACTCCGCGGCGATCGCGGCCCTCGAGATCCACCGTGCGGGCGGCCGCGTCACGCTGGTGCACCGGCAGCCCGCCCTCGCCGAGTCGGTCAAGTACTGGATCCGTCCCGACATCGAGAACCGCATCAAGGAGGGCGCAATCACGGCCCGCTTCGAGTCCCGGATCCTTGAGATCGGGGCCCGTTCCGTCACCCTCGAAACACCCGGCGGGCGCGAGACGCTGGCGGCCGACGTCGTGTTCCTGATGACGGGTTATCAGCCGGACACCACGCTCCTCGAACAGGCGGGCGTGCGCGTGGACGCCGCGACGTCCAAGCCGCTGCACGACCCGCAGACCCTCGAGACCAACGTGGCGGACCTGTTCATCGCGGGTTCGGTGGCGGCCGGCAACGAGACCAGCAAGATCTTCATCGAGACGGGCCGCTTCCACGGCGAGGCGATCGTGCGCGCGATAAAGGCCCGGCGACCCTGAGCTGGTGCTGGCGCAAGACAGGCCCGGACTTGCCAAGCGCGCTCGCCCACCCCGCGGGTCTCGTCCCCGGCTGACCGAGGTCAGCCGAGCGCGGCGCGGAAGGCATCGGCGAGGGCCGGGGCCTTGCCTTCCTCCTCGTGCTTGAAGAACACGAAGGCCTCGCGCCAGGGCCGGGACTTCACCAGCTCCGCCCAGCGACGCAGCGCGGCCGCGTCGTAGTCGGCGCGGCGCAGGCGCAGGTAGCCGAAATCCGCGGTGGCATGCAGCGGCGGCGCTTCAGCGGCGTCGGTGTCGGCAAGGCACAAGGCGGCGCCGTTCTCGCGCAGCACGCCTCGCGCCTCCTCGTCCTCCCAGGATTCGTGGCGGAACTCGAAGGCGGCGCGTGCTCCCGCGGGAAGCAGGCCCAGGAACTCCCGCAGCCGCACCACGTCCTTCCTGAAAGAGGGCGGGGTCTGGAACAGCAGCGGTCCCAGCTTGGAGCCGAGTCCCCGGGCCTGCTCCAGAAGGTATTTCACGTCCTCGGCGGCGGACGCCTGCAGGCGCTTGACGTGGGTGATGCGCTGGGGAGCCTTGAGCACGAACACGAAATCGTCCGGCACCTCGCCGGCCCAGCGCTCCAGCAGCTCGGCCCTGGGCATCCGGTAGAAGGTGTTGTTGATCTCGACGGTCGCCAAACGGGAGGCGTAATAACCCAGCCGCTCAGCGCTCTTGAGACCCTCGGGATAGAAGCTCCCGTGCCAAGCGTCGTAGCTGAAGCCGCTGGTGCCGACCAGAACCCGCATCGCCGCGATTCTAGTGCCCACCCGGGGCGGCGGTATCATCGCGGCTCACCGATGTTGCTCCTGGTCTGCGCCGGCCGGCGGGCCGCCGAGGCCGTGGTGCCGGGCGCGCGGGTGCTCGCCTGGGATGCGGACGCCGCCCAGGCCCTCGAATCCGCGCGGATCCCCTTCGACAGCGTCGAGTCCGTGCTGGGCCCCGCCGGGCGCGACGCAGCCGACGACGCCGCCATCACCTGGACCAAGGACTTCGGCCGGCGGCCGCTCCTGGACGGGCGCAGCCTGCGCGAGATCCTGGACTGGAAGGGCGTCTCGCTCTTCTATTTCGCCGAACTCTATCTGTACCACTCGACCCGCGCGCCCGGCCACGTGCGCACCATCGAGATCCTCCACGCCCTGTTGGCGGTGCTGCGGCCGGACGAGGTCGAGGGCGCGTTTTTGCAGCCGGAGGACGCGTTGCTGCTTCAGCGCACCTGTACGGCGCGGGGTGTGTTGTTCCACGGCGAGCCGGGGCGGCCCAGAACGGGCAACCTCCTGGTGGTTTCTCTGATGAGCCGCTGGAACAACCTGAAGACGGTCCTGGCCGCGATCAAGACGAGCCTCGCGCGCCGGCCCGCAGCGCCCGTCGCAGACGGACGCCGACGCGTGTTGTTCCTGTCCCACGCCGCCTTCTGGAAGACGCGGCGTGATCCCGACTCCGGCGCGCCGCGGGAGTCGGAGCATTACTTCGATGCGCTGCTCCCGGGCGTGGCTGCCGATCCGGCGCTGCGCCTCGACGTGCTCGGCGTCGGGCCGCGGGACGCCTTCCGGCGGCGCGGGAAACGCGAGCGCCTGGCCGAGTGGCTTCAGCTCGACCCCGAATCCGGCCCCTACGTCCACATCAACCGATTCACGAGCTTCCGGCTGGCCGCCGAGGTGCGCCGCGCGACCCGGAAGGTCCGCACGTTCTGGCGCAGCCTACGCAACAGCCCCGCCGCCCACGAGGCCTTCAGCCATCGGGGCGTATCTTTCCTCGACCTGTCGGGGCGCGACCTGGCCGCTACGCTGCTGCTGCAACTGCCGTGGGCCGTGCGCTGTTGTGAAGAGATGTCCGAGGCCCTGGCCCGGCTGCAGCCGGCCTTGCTGGTGCTCTACGCCGAGTCGAGCGGCTGGGGCCGCGCGGCCTTGGCCGCCTGCCGTAGCCGAGGCGTGCGGAGCCTGGCGCTGCAGCACGGCATCCTCTACCCGCGTTACTACTCCTACCTGCACGCTGCCGACGAGGGGGACTGCCCGCGGCCGGACCAGACAGCGGTCTTCGGCGAGGCCGCCAAGCGTTTCCTCGTGGGGGCCGGCCACTACGCTCCCTCCTCGCTGGTGGTGACGGGCAGCCCGAAGTTCGACGAGCTCCAGGCCCTGCCGGGGCGGCTGGACCGCGACGCCCTGCGCCGCAGATGGGGCGTGGGCTCCGAACACCAGCTCCTGCTCGTGGCCAGCCGCTTCCACGGCATCCGACAGACGCACCAGGCGATCGGCAGCGCGTTCCCGGCCCTGCTCCAGGCGCTCCAGCGGCTGCCCAGTGTGCGGCTAGTGGTGAAGCCGCACCCGGCCGAGTCGGCCGAGCCGTACAGCCGCGCGCTCCAGGACGCCGCGCTCGCGGCCCGGGTCGCCCCGCCCCAGGCGGAGCTCCTGGAGTTGCTGGTGGCGGCCGACGTCTTGTGCACGGTCGAGTCGCTGGCCGCCGTCGAGGCGCTGGTGCTGGGGCGCCCCGTGCTCGTGCTCAACATGCCCACCAACCTGGCGGAGATGGTGGAGCAGGGCATGGCGCTGGGAGTGGCGGCGGGTTGCGATCCCGAACAGGCCCTGCGTCGCCTGCTCTTCGACGCCGCGACGCGGGCGGCCCTGGAGCGGGCGCGGGGCCGCTATCTCCAGGACGTGGCCCATGGGGTCGACGGGCGGGCCACGGAACGCATCCTCGGCCTGATTAAGGAGGCTACGGGGGTCACGTGTTAGCTTAGAGGGCCCATGCGCGCCGCCAGCTTCACGATCGGGAGCCGCCCGATCGGCGAGGCCGCCCCGTGTTTCGTCCTGGCCGAGGTGGCGTCCGCCCACGGAGGCCAGGCGGATCAGGCGCTCCGTATGCTGGATGCCGCCTTCAAGATGGGGGCGGACGGAATCAAGTTCCAGCTCTTCAAGAGCGAGCTGCTTGTCGTGCGCCGACATCCCGGCCGCCAGGACTTCGACCAGATCGAGCTGAGCGAGACCGAGTGGGGCAGGATCCTGAAGACCGCCAAGGCCTCGGGTCTGGCCGTGCTGATCGAGGCCTTCGACCGGCCGTCCCTCGAGATCGCGGCCGGGCAGGGAGCCGATGCCTACAAGGTCCACACCACGGATATGGAGAACCCGGAGTTCATCCGGGCCGTGGGCGCAGTTGGCAAGCCTGTGTTGTTCGCCACCGGCGGCGTGCCGGAGGAGGCGGTGAGCCAGGCGCTGGATCTCGTGGGAGGCGTGCCGGTCGCGCTGCTCCACGGCTTCCAGACCTTTCCGACCCCGATCGAGGAGACCCGGCTCCGGGACCTGCAGAGCTGGAAGGAGCGGTACCACGTGCCGGTGGGTTTCCTCGACCACACCGACGGCGGCAGCGCCTTCGCCCT